>Ga0210120_1000069_pt1 | contig 26066 bp, 21 predicted proteins | sample Goodyear_PhragA__FD_184868 | JGI IMG/M metagenome (GOLD analysis project Ga0210120, IMG submission 184868) | Wetland microbial communities from San Francisco Bay, California, USA, that impact long-term carbon sequestration - Goodyear_PhragA_D2... | ecosystem: Environmental > Aquatic > Marine >... | reverse complement strand
TGACGGTAGCCTGTTGCAACCTGCCGGGCGGTATGTGGTCAAACGATCGCGCGCCGGTGATTGCTGGTTCCTCAACGAAAATCGCTTTCAACACAAGAAGGTAATAGTAGAGGGAAACGAAACTCCCAAGGAGACCAAGCGCGACCAGCCAAAGCAGTCCCTGGTTTGTTCCAGACCGTAGCGCGACGCTAAACAGATAGAATTTTCCAAAAAATCCGGCCAACGGAGGAATGCCTGCCAGCGACAACATGAAAATTACCATGCATCCTGCTAACAATGGCGAACGGGATGCCAGCCCGGAAAAATTTGAGAAGTCGTCCCCCCCGGTTTCGCGCCGTACCACGCCAACCACGCCGAACGCACCGACGAGCGTAATAGCGTAAACGGTGGTGTAGAACAAAGCGGCGGAAAAACCGTCGCGTCCGCCAGCCACAACTCCGATCAACGTGTACCCCGCGTGGGCAACCGCAGAATAAGCAAGCAGCCTGCGCACGTTCGATTGGGCCAGCGCGAGCAAATTGCCGATGACGATCGACAACGCTGCGAGCGCCGCGAGCACAGGCGACCAACCGGCCACCATGGCGTGCCATCCGGCGCTCCCCTGCACAGGCGCGAATCCTACCAGCACGATCTTTCCGAGCACAACAAACGACGCAACCTTGGAACCGGAAGCGATGAACGCCGCGCTCGGCACAGGCGCGCCCTGGTACGCGTCCGGCGCCCACAGATGAAACGGCGCGGCAGCGATCTTGAACGAGAAACCAACGAGCGTCATCACGATTCCGGCCGCCAGCAATGGTTGTACCGACGTAACAGCCAGTTTTGCAGCGATCGCAGCGAGACCGGTTGTTCCCGACATGCCGTAGATCAGGCTGATTCCAAAAAGTGTGAAAGCGCTCGAGATACTCCCGAACAGAAAATATTTCAAACCCGCTTCAGCCGAGCGAATGTCTGTCTTGTCGAACGCGGCCATAACGTAAAGCGACAGCCCGAGCAGTTCGAGACCGATGAAAATCATCAGCAGTTCCTCACTGCCGACCAGCAACATCAGGCCAACGGTTGCCAGAAGAATAATAGCCAGATATTCCCCGGGATGACGTAATGTCTGTTCCGCCTGCGCCAACAGGATGGTGAAAAATGCGAGCACCAGGCAGATAATTTTAAACAGAGAATTCAACGGCGTGATCACCAGCATCCCGCCAAAAAGCGTTGCGCTGCGCGGCAGGAGCAGAACCGCGCCGATTGCAATGAGGAGTCCAAGCGCGGCGACAAATCCGCATGCCGACACCGCCCGCTTGGCTAGCAGGCTCACCGAAAGCACCACCAGCGCTGTGAACACCACTACTGCTTCAGGAGAAGCCAGCCTGAGAAGCTCCAAATACGACATTGTTAAATGGGGAACGCCTCAGGCGTTCGGGTATCTGTCATTTTAAAAATCTCATGGTTTCGACCGCGGGCAGGATGCGGTCGAGCAACAGTTTCGGATAAAGGCCGATAATAAGTGTTGCTAACATCAGCATGCAGGCGCCGATTTTCTCGGGAATCGTTATGGTCGGTTGCTGATTCCAATCGGGACCGGTCGCAACCCGACCTTCCTGCATGACTACGTCCGACCCCTTCTCACCGAAGAAGGATTGCTTCAATGCCCGCAATGTAAATGCGGCAACCAGCACCATTCCTGCGCCGGCGATCCAGACTGCGGCGGGATAACTTTTCCATGTCCCGATGAGAATTGTGATCTCGGCCGCGAATCCACTAAAACCGGGGATGCCCATCGATGCAGCCGCCGCAACGACAAACGCAAACGCTGCGAACGGTAACGCCTGGCTCAGATTCATTCCGGCAAGCTTTCCGAGATCGCGTGTGTGCGTGCGGCGATAAATCATGCGTCCGGCAACGGCAAACAACAGCGCTGCGATCACGCCGTGCGAAAACATTTGTAGCACCGCGCCTGAGACTCCTAGCGCATTAGCAGTCGCGAAACCGAGCAGCACGAACCCCATATGACTCACGCTGGAATAGCCAATGACGAACTTCAGATCGCTCTGCCGCAGCGCGACAGCGGCTGCATAAACAATTCCGATTACCGCTAGAACAGCAATCCATCTGCTCCACATCTGAAATCCTTGCGGAAAAAGGTTCATCGCGACGCGAAGACCTGCGTAAGAACCGAGCTTCATTACAATGCCTGCCAGCAGCATCGAGCCGGCAGTTGGAGCGGCAGCGTGGCCAGTCGGCGCCCACGTGTGCAACGGCCAGATGCCAGCCAGCACGGCGAACCCTAGAAATAACACGGGAAACGCCCACGATTGCAGTTGCGATGAAAATTGGAATTGCGCCAGCTGATTCAGGTCCAGGGTGCCTGCACTCACATAGGCCACAAGGATTCCCACGAAGACGAACATGCCGCCGAAAAATGAATACAGCGTCAGCTTCATGGCGCCGTATTCCTTGTTGGTCGAGCCGAAGACGGCGATGAGAAAATATTTCGGCACGATCACCAACTCATAGAACACGAACAGCAGAAACAGATCAGCGCTGAGAAAAACGCCGTAGCATCCGGCCACGACCAGCAGCAGCCAGAAGAAGAATTCGTTCTGCCGATGGTCTATGTCCCAGGAAAACAAAACCGTGCTTACCGCTGCGATCCCGGTAACCAGAACCATGGTCAGACTGACGCCATCGATCGCCAGATGGTAATTCATCCCAAGCGCCGGAACCCATGGCAGGCTCACGATCGTTGTGAAATGCGCCAGATCCGCAACAGGCGTCCCGACGAAAACGATCAGGCCCAGAACAAGTCCTGCAATTGTCGTCAGCAACGCAATCCAGCGGGCAAAAAGGCGAGGCAAGAGGAGCGACATTACGGCGCCCGCGAACGTGAGGTAAATCGTCCAGGCGATCATGCGCGTTTACGTACCTGATACCGAGGCGCTTTCTCGCGTACATGAAATCCGATTTCACGACGAGGCTTCTCTAGCGGGACCATCAGCTGCCGGATAGCTTCGAGAATGGCGGCAATCTCCTCATCGTGTTTTCCGACGCGTTGTTCCAGTTCCGAGAATCTTTGTGCTAGTTCGCGATTCGTATCGAGCATCTGACGAAGCCTCACGAACGTGCGCATGATGGCGACATTGATTGTTATGGCCCGTTCGCTATTCAAGACGCTTGAGAGCATGGCGATTCCTTGCTCGGTGAAAGCGTAAGGTCGATGACGGCGGCCGCCTCGTTTTTTTGATCTTCCAATTTGGAATATCAAATCTTCCGCCTCTTCGGCGGTAAGTCGGAACATGAAGTCGGAGGGGAAACGCTGGGCATTGCGTTTCACCGCTTTGTTGAGATTTCCAGTGGTTACGCCGTACAGCGAGGCCAAGTCGGAGTCCGGCAGCACCTTTTGTTTTTGGAAGAAAAGAATCAGACGTGTGATCCGCGCTACGGGAATGGTTTCTTTGCTCATTCGCGATGAATCTTAACCAAACAGACGCGCCATGTGGACGACCGTCGTATTGAAAATGTTGAAGATGAATTGCGGCGCGATGCCGATGGCGAACATCAGCAATGTCACCGGTACGATGACGAGCTTTTCACTTCGCAAAAGGTCCGGGAACGCGCTGCAATCTTCTGCCAGTGCTCCGCTAAAGAGCAACTGCATCGCCCGCATGAAAACGATAGCTGTCACGAGAAGACCGATCACAGCAATCGCCGTAAACACGGCCGCCATCGCAAACGAGCCTTTGAAAATCAGAAACTCGCCGACAAATCCATTCAAGCCTGGCAAACCAAGTGACGAAAACATGGCGACGCTCATCCAACCGCAGAGCAACGGTGTCCGTTGCATCAGGCCACCGAAGTCGCCGACTCCGCGCAGACCGCGGCGTTGTTCCAGTAATCCGACGAAATAGAAGAGAGCGGCCGCAGTGATACCGTGGTTGAAGATCTGCATGAACACACCGCTCAAGGCAGCTTGCGTATCGATCCGTGCACCAATCGCGGGTGACGCAGCGAGCGCAAAAAGGCCGAGCATGCAGTAGCCCAGATGGTTGATCGAGAGGTAGGCGATCATGCGTTTCAAATCGCGTTGAGCCCAGGCAGCCAGTGGAGCAAAAACGATCGAGCATACTGCCAACGCCAGCAGCCACGGGCCGACGACCCTTATTTCGTTAGGGAACAGCGGAAGCAACAGGCGTACAAAGCCGTAAACGCCCATTTTAGACAGGACGCCGGTGAGCACCATTGACACTCCAGTGGGCGCAGTTTGATAGGCATCAGGCAACCATGTGTGAAACGGAAACAGCGGCACCTTTACCGCAAGCCCGACGAAGATTCCGGCAAACGCGAGCCAGGCAAATTTGCCCGTGAGTAAGCCGTTTTTCCCAAGACTTGCCAGCGTCGCGAAATCGAATGTGCCTTTCGCCAAATAAATTCCGAGAAACGATAGCAGCATGGCTACGCTTCCGAGGAACGTATAGAGAAAGAACTTCGTCGCGGCGCGATCCCGATTTTCGCCACCCCAGAGTTTGATCAGCAAAAACCCCGGGATCAGACTCATTTCGTAAAACAAAAACCAGAGAACGAAATTCTGCGCGGTGAACGTGCCGTACAGCGCGGACTGCATGACCAGCATGGTCGCAGAGAACGCTCGGCTTCCACCTGGAGCCGGTTGCGCCAGAAATGCGAATGGAATGATGAGCGAGGTGAGCAATACAAGCAGCAGACTCAGGCCATCTGCGCCCAAGAGGTACTCGGCGTTGATAGCAGGAATCCACGCATGGCGTTCCACGAACTGAAGTCCAGTCGCGGTAGCATCGAAATTTCGCCACAAACCGAAAGCGCATCCCGCGGAGATAACGTTAAACAGGAGCGCGATCGGGCGGGCATTCCTTCGAGGCCAGGTACACACCGCCACTGCGCCGAGCAGCGGGATCAAAATAATAGCTGTGATTAAGCCAACCATGCGTAGAGAAGCAGCAGCGCCAGCATGCCAACAGCGACGACGCCGAGGTAAATTTGAATTTGTCCCGAATGCGCGTCCGACAATAGGCGGGCCAAGCCGCGGGCACCAACCGTCGTTTCATCGACTCCTGCGTTAATGCCGCGCTTGTCGACCCCGGCGGTAAACATTCCAAAAACCTGGCCGATTGCGCCGAAGCCGCGCACCAAACCATCCCAAAAATAACGGTCCATCCAGTCGGAGAACCGCGCGCCTGCCCAGGCAAAGGCGATGATCGTCTTCGCATACAGCTCGTCGATCCACATTTTGTTTGCGAGAAATCGAAACAACGCCGGTTGCTTGTATTCGAGTGGATCGACATCGGCTGGACGATCCCCATCTGGCATGCCGGCCCGCCGATACATCCAGATGCCGAGTCCTATTCCGGCGCCGACGAGAATGAAGGAAACCAACAGCATTGGCTGAATCAGGTCCGCGATTTCGAAGTGAATGGACTCGCCGGTAAGATAATTGTGTAGCCATGGCCACGCCGGCGTGAGCACGACACTGAAGAAGATCGTGCAAATCGCCAGCACGATCAGCGGCGTCGTCATTACACGCGAACTTTCGTGTGCATGCTCGGCGGCGCTGCGGCGATTGCCGAAAAACACGTAGATCACCTGCCGTACCATGTAAAGCCCCGTAAGAACCACGCCTGCCAACATCAGGTAATGCGGCGCAGTCGATCCTGGCCAATGCGCGGTCGCGTGAAGAATTTCCTCCTTCGTCCAGCCGCCGGAGAAAAATAGTGGGACGCCACTGAGAGCCAGCATCCCGACGGCATAGGTGCCAAATGTGACCGGCATTAAACGGCGCAGTCCGCCCATTTTGCGAATGTCCTGTTCGCCGTGGCAACCGTGAATCACGGAACCAGAACCGAGAAAGAGGAGCGCCTTAAAAAAGCCGTGGGCCAGTAAGTGCATGATGCCGGCTGCAACACCACCGACGCCTAACGAAACCATCATTAAACCGAGTTGCGACACAGTGGAATAAGCGAGGATGCGCTTGATATCCGCCTGGGCGATGGCAATGAGCGCAGCCATCAGCGCAGTTGTCACTCCGATCCAGACAACAACAGTAAGCGAGGAGGTCACGCCATTGACTGCACCGAACGAAAAAATCGGATACACGCGCGCGACGAGGAAGACACCGGCGGCGACCATGGTGGCCGCGTGAATCAGCGCGCTGACCGGCGTCGGTCCCTCCATCGCATCGGGTAACCAGACGTGCAACGGAAATTGTCCGGACTTGCCAACTGCGCCGCAAAAGATCAGGAGCGCGATGAATGTTGCGCTTGCACCAAGCATGACAAGGCCGGCGCTTTCAAGACAGCCATGCCCGCCATCGTAGAAAAGGAGTGTGCCACTTCGATTGTAAAGCCAGAGCATTCCGAGAAAAAATCCCAGGTCACCGATGCGGGTGGTGATAAACGCCTTCTTTGCGGCGGCCGCGGCGCTGGGCCGCTCAATCCAGAAGCCGATAAGCAAATACGAGGCGAGCCCAACGAGCTCCCAAAACATGAAAAGCAAAAGCAAGCTGTTCGCGATAACCAGTCCGAGCATCGCGCCGGAGAAGAACGACAAATACGCAAAGAACCGGGTGAAATTCTTGTCCTCGGCCATGTACCCAACGCTGAAGACAAAGATGCAGAGGCCAACCAGCGAGATCATCACCAGCATCGCGGACGCCAGCGGATCGAGAACAAATCCAAGGCGCAATGCCTGGTCGCCGAAAGTGAACCAGGTAAAATTCTGCACAGAGCGGAAACCGTGGGTTTGCAGTGTCAGCAGAAACGCCACGACTGAGATTGCGAGCAAGACCACTTGGCCTGCGACAGCCAGTGTCGCCGCCGTTTTGCGCCGCGATTTTGTCAAAGCCAGAATCGCGACAGCCGCAGCAAACGGCACCGCCGGGAACAGCCAGAGATTACCTGCGATCCCTGGATTCATCCTTTGAGCTGGTCGAATTGACTGACATTCGTGGTGCGATAATGCCGGTACACCGCGATGACCATCGCCAGGCCAACTGCGGCCTCAGCGGCGGAGATAGCGATTGAAAAAATTGCGATCATCACGCCAGTGGGCGGATGTGGTGGCGGAGCGAAACGCCAGAACGCGATAAAATTCAAATTCGCAGCGGCGAGCATCATCTCAATTCCAATGAGGATGAAAATAGCGTGACGCCGGGTCAATGCGGCGAGAAGACCGATAGAAAATAACGCGGCAGAGATGATGAGGAAGAGTTGAAGTGTAGGTGTCATTGCAATCCTCGCAGAAAACGTCCAACGTCCAACGTCCAACGTTGAGCGTTGAGCGTTTGTTTGAGCTTTGTCATCGCTTTTCCTCCATGACGAGCACGAGCGCGCCGATGAGCGCCGCAGTGAGGAGTAGCCCGACACATTGCAATGGCCACACATAACCGGTCATCAACGTCTCGCCGATTTTTCTGACCGTGAGCGCGCGAATGTGCGGCGGAACAATCGAAAGCGAATGCGTCTGTAGAATCGACCACGTTAAACCGCCAAACACCGCCAATGCGATGATAACCCCCATCCAGTGAAAACCAGGATCCTTCTCCACACCTCGGCGGGTGAGGAGAATGGTGAAAACGATCAGCACCGCCACCGCGCCCACATAAATAAATACCAGGGCAAGTCCGACGAACTCGGCGCCGAGTAGAAAAAAGAAGGACGCGACCCCGACCAACACAAGCGGCAGACAAAGCGCCGCGTGCATCAGATTTCGCAACGTCGCTGCTGCGAGAGCCGCGGCGAGCGTCAACACCGAAATAACAAGGAATGCGATGCTGTTCATTCAGCGAAACGATAAACACGCGGTGCGAATTTCCTTCGCGTGTCGAGCAGAATCGACAGCGCGCTGTAAACCACCACGATTACGAACAGCGACCACAGCCAGCCGCGCAGGCCGCGACCGGCATAATGCCACACCGCGGCGGCGATCACACAGGTAAACGCCATCGGCAAAATGAATTTCCAGGCGACGTTCATCATTTGATCGACGCGGATGCGCGGAAGCGTTGCGCGGAGCCAGATGTAAACGAAAAGCAACGCACTCAGCTTCAGGAAGAACCAGACATAAGACGGAACAACTTCAAGCACGCGGACGGGCGCATGCCAGCCGCCGAGGAACATTGTCACCGCCAACCCGCTGACGGCAAACATTCCAAGATATTCCGCCATAAAAAACGTCGCATATTTGAATCCCGAATATTCGGTCATGTGACCGGCAACGATTTCTGATTCGCCCTCTGGAACGTCGAACGGAGTACGATTCGATTCCACCAGACCGGAGATGAAAAACAATAAGAACGCGGTAAAGCCCCACGGGGTGAAGACAAACCAGCGTGGCACAATGCCCAGCGTGTATTCGCCCTGCGCGGCAACGATCCGGTCCGGCATGAGCGAGCCAACTACCATCACCACCGGTAGCACGGCGATGATGAGCGGCAATTCGTAGCTGAACATTTGCGCGATAGCACGCATGGCGCCGAGCATCGAAAATTTATTGTTGCTTGCCCAGCCCGCCATGAACACTGCCAGTTCCGTGGTCGATCCCACCGCAAAGAAAAACAGAATGCCGCCGTCGATTGTAAACGGCGTCATGTTTCGCCCATAAGGGATCACGCCCAAAGTCAGAATCGCGACCGCAGCGAGGATCACCGGCGCGAGAAAGTGCACAACCTTGTCTGCACGTGCCGGCACGATGTCCTCTTTAATCAACATTTTGATGCCGTCAGCGACAGGTTGAAAAAGACCGAACGGCCCGACGCGGTTTGGCCCGTAGCGGTTTTGCATTCGCGCCAGAATTTTTCGCTCCATCACCGAGATAAGCGCGAAGAGAGTGAGAAACACGGCAAGCACCGCGACGATGTTGATCAGGCTGGACGCGATTTGGATCACCCAACTCGGCGCGACGGCAACCCAGGAAAGCAGCCACCGCTTAGCGTGGACAAAGATTTGATCGAGAGCCGAACTCATCTTCGGCAAGAAAAGCGATTGCGGCTGATTTAATCAAGACTGAATCGCAGCCAAGGAACGACGGCCTTCCAACCGCCGCGTTTCCCTCGAAGGGTAAGAAGCCGTCGCTCCTTGATTACACCCGTCAGCGAAGCGGGACGAGTTTCCAGTCGATTTCTCGATCTGCGATTTCGAGCCAAGCTACGCTCGGGGGCGAGCCGCGATTAGGCCGGGTTACGCAGCCAGGATTGAGAAAGAGAACGCGACCGCGTCTTTCGTGTCGCGGAACGTGGGTGTGGCCGTGCAACAAGACATCGACGTCGTCTGGCGGTTGATCCGGTGGAATGTGCTGAAGACGAAGTTTCAATGCGCCTCTCACAAGGTCGAGCACTAACGGCCATTCGAAATTGCCGTCACAGTTTCCGCGCACAAGCGTGACGCGCGGTCCAATCGCCCGCAGCTCATCGAGAATCGTTTCCGCGCAAACATCGCCAAGATGCCAGATTTCATCAGCGTCTTTGGCCATCTCCTTCACGCTCTCCGGCAGGCGATTGTGCGTGTCGGTGAGAACGAAAACATGCAACACCTTGGTGGAGTTCTCGTGCATACCTTGCAGACGGGAATTTGGATGCTCGGTTCACAAAAGACAAAGCCGTCACGCTGACTAATCGCGTACGGCTGACTAAATCCTCGCATATTGGCTTGCGAGGAAAAGGGCTTGGCGCGGATAGAACGCGCCAAGCCCCTTACTCGTTGAGACGCTCAATGTCGTCGGAGCTTTTACTACGGCACCCGTACCGCCGTTCCTACACCTAAGCCCACGGCACCGGCACCCGCAGTCTGGGTGAACCAAAACTTCTGTGCACCCGGTCCGACGTATATATCAAAGCTTGGACCGTCGGGGACTGATATGGTGCCCGTGCAGTCCGGTGCGACCGTATAGGTTCCTCCAAATCCCCCGGTGTTGAGAATAGTCGTGCCCCCGATGTTCACCGTGCCGAATTCATTGAACCACGTACCATCTCCGTTGAAGCGCTTGCCTTCCATAATGGCTTTCGGTACCAAGGTCCCACCGAAGTTAGCGTACCCGTCCCAGCTCGACAGATACAAGCCGCTTAGCATGCCCACGCTGCAAACTTGCCCGTCCGGTGCCCGCCCTGCGGTAGCGGATGTGCCTGGTGCCATTGCAGCAGCCAAACACACCAACGCACAGGCGAAGGCCAAGAAACTCATTATCATCTTTGTTAACTTTGTTTTCATAGTTGTTCTTCTTTCTGTTTAAGTTTTCTTGTTATGGCCTTCTTTGATTCCTCGTTATTGAGAAGTCAGTTCCAGCCGTTCACTGGAGTACTGCGTAAATTTTTTGGATTCCTTACGGGGGAAATGGCTCCGCCGCGTTAAATCGTTAGGTCGTTCATCTGTTGAAGCGTTAAAGCGGGGGAACCGCGGATGGCGGAGATGTCACGAATAAAATTTCAAACAGAACGAAATGTCGCAGAATGCATTTGGCGCCTATAAACAGAGATTCTTAATTGCGCTGTTAGAATGTGCCTGGGTGCGTGTTTTCCCGCAGATGTAGAAAGCAATCAGCCGCCACACAGAGAAGCGTGACGGCTGATCGCGAACCGCTTCAGACCGATTGTCTGCTATTGTTTCACCATGGAACCGCCGGTTACGTCGCCGTCGAGGTTTGTAACCACATACCTTAGCTGCCTTCCGCCATCGCCGATCACGAAGTGGCGGCGATGGTTCCCCGTGAAAGTCATGGTGCCGGTACCGTTCGTATTCACAGTATAGGTTCCGGTGATATTCAGATCCCAATTATCACCGAATATGTTGCCGCGACCGAAGTTAAAGACCAGAGTTGCCGTGACGCCGCCTGCGCCATCAAACGTCCACAAGCCCGCTTCGTACACTGGCCCATAGGCGCTTATGGGAGGTATGGGTGGTGACCCCTGGCTAATTGGAAAAAAGCCCGACAAAGAGTCGGCGTAACTGCCGTTGAGGCTACTCAGGTCATAGGCTTGGGCGCGCGGCAGGGTGGCTTGCATGATCAATGCAACTACCCCCAGCGCCAGAACCGACCTGAACAGCCGGGCCTTCGACATCTTGGGAACGCTTCTTGTGAAGATAATGTTTTGGTTTTTCATAAACTAATTTTCTTTTCTTGTTTTGGCCTTCTTTGATTCCTCGTCATTGAGTTGTCATTTCCGGCCGTTCAGTGGGGTACTGCGTAAAATTTTTGGATGCCTTACGCGGAAAGTTTTGGAATTTTTGCTGACACCACGGATCACGCGGATTTCACGGATGAGACTGTAGAGGCAGCCGGGTCGGCTGCTTTGAGTGGATTGAAGCGATGCAGGCGGCACGCCTCCGCGGTGCTTCGGCGTGGCAAGCAGGTATGCAGCTGCTGAAGCAAGGAATCGAAGTCGCTAAAAACAATTCGGTGCGCGAAAATTGCAACCAAGATGGCGATGCGCGATCCGCGTCGCTGCTGTTTCACTACGCGAAATTAATATTGCCTTGCAAACCTTGCTCGCCAGCCTTGCGAATGAGGCGCAGGAGATTTGTGCATTCGGCTCGGGGACTGCGGCGGCGAATCAAAATGATCAGCCCGAGATGAGGTCCTCTCACAGCGAGCTTTAGAAAGTCGTTGCGATTGCAAGTGATCATCACGCATCGTTTGGTCTGTGCCGCCGCAAATACGTCTTCATCCGGAGCGGTGCGCGGGAGCAGATCAGTGAGCCGGATAACGTCGTGTTCGTGCCGCTCCAGAGCGTCCTTGACCGCGGCGGGCACGTCGTGGTCGAGGAAGAATTTCACTTCATGTGTTCTTCGATTTGTGAGAGGGCCAGTCGCTCGATTTCAGCTTGGTGATCCTCGTAGTAAGCGAGGCACTCGAAGATTTGCGCGCGGCTCAGATCAGGAAACGCAGCGCGAATGCCATCCACATCCCGTCCAAGAAGAAAGTAGGCAACAACATCGTGCACACCGATGCGTGTGCCTTCGATCCGTGCGTTTCCACCGCGGACTCCTTCGGTCTTCACGATGTAGCGATAGTTCGTGGCGGTTTCCATGAGGCGAATTATATCACAATCTTTCGCAAGATCGATGTCGTCTTCAGTTGGAAAAGGCTGTTTCGGCGAGTTCGCCGAAACCAGCAGGCGGGGGGCATGCGCTCCCCAGACGTTACTTCGGCGCGAGGGAGGCGACGATTTTTTCGAAGCACGGCTCACCGCGCAGCGGGTCCCAGAACGGCATTAGTTTTAATTGGCCATAGCTGAGGTGCTGACCGCCACTGGGCAAGCGGACGCCAGCGGCAAGCTGTTCGCAGGCGAGATCTTTTTCACCAACCCATGCGGCAATCATCGCCAAGTATTTGACCATTTGCGTACCGTTGATTGAGTCCTTTTCCACGGGAAGCAGCTCAACCGCACGCCGTCCTTCGCGCAAGGCTTCCTCCTTTCGCCCGAGAGCAGCGTCGATTACTCCGAGTTTGCACCATGCCGGGCCGTAATCTGGTTGAGTTTGTACGATTTTCTCCTGCTCCGCGCGCGCCGCAGTAAAAGCCAATTGTGCAGTGTGCTCGTCGTTCGTCATACGGGCGATAATCCCTTCTGCGAAAGAACGCGTGAAACGAACAGCATCGCTGCCCAGCGGGGTTTCGTCGGCCGCGATCAAAGCCTCTCTTGCGGCAGCGACGTCGCGTTCGGCCAGTGCGCAATCTAGCCACCAACTGGCGATCTTCGGCATGGCAGCGGGATTTGTCGCGCGGGTTTCATCGATCAATTGATGCAACGGTCCTGTGTCAGCTTTCCAATTCACTTCTACGGATGCGCGGTGTGCCTTTATCTCGACATCGTTTGGCTGGACAGTCAGCGCGCGATCTAACGTAATTTTTTGTTCAGCATAACGCCGGGCATTTCCGTAAGTCATTCCGGTCTGGTAGAGCGTGTTAACGTTGCGCGGGTCGAGCTCAATTGCTCGCTCGAAGCTTGCTATGGCCTTTTCCCAGTGTCCCTGACGCCTCTGGATGTAACCCATCAAAAGGAATATCCTGGAATCATTTGGCAAGCTCCGGCGCGCAACTTCCAGTTCAGCCAGAGCGCCATTGTAGTCGAGGTATCCAAAATAAAGATGCTGTGCTCGTGCACGGTGTGTTTCGCCGCTATTTGGACGGATGCGAAATGCTTCTTGCATAGCTGCTTCCGCTACCGCCAACCGCGCCGGAGTATGGTCAAAGCCAAAAAAGTAAAGCTGGTCATGAGCCAAGGCGAGCCCGCAATAGGCTTCGAAAAACGATGGATCGCGCGCCACCGCCTGGTTCAGCAGATCGATTGCCTGCCGCGAATCGGCGGCGCTGGCTTGCACTCTTGCTGGTGTTAAATGATTGGCCCGCGAATAAAGCTCGAAAGCGACGAGATCGATGGTGGGTTTGCGTTCGATCGCCAGTTTCTCAGCAGGTGAGATTTTGGCGCGGAGTTGGCCGGCAATTTTCTGCGCGACCTCGCTCTGAATTGCGAACAGGTCGTTCAAATCGCGATCGTATTGCTCCACCCACACGTGAGTGTCAGTGCGCGTGTCGATCAATTGCGCATTCATGTGAAACCGTGTCCCGATCCTGCGGACGCTACCCTCGAGAACGTGAGAGACCCGCAGATCATTACCGATCTGTCGCACATTTCGTTTGGCGCGATATTCCATCACACTGCTCCGGCTGATCACTTTCAAATCGGCGATCCTTGCGAGCTTGGTGAGAATGTCGTCCTGAACGCCGTCGACGAACGCAGCGGCGTCTTCTCTCTGCTCGCTGAGATTTTCAAACGGCAGCACCGCGATTCCAGTTGTTAGGGGTTGTCGGATTAGTTCGCTTTTCCAAACAATCCAGCCAGCAGCTGCTGCCAGTGCCATCAAGGACGCTGCAAGTAGCGCGCTAGTTGGATTGCGCTGCACCCATTTCTTTCCTCGCGAGAAAATTCCGGTGCGGCGCGCTAAGATTGGTTCGTGTTTTACCCAACGTTCGAGATCTTCAGCCAGCGCGAGAGCAGACGAATAACGGCGCTTTGGATCTTTCTCGAGGCACTTGAGACAGATTGTTGAGAGATCGCGATCTATTTTCGGATTCCACAGACGCGGTGACCGCGGCTCGGTACTTTCGAGTAACTTGATCGTCTCGTAGGTGGTACCGCCAGCAAAAGGCGGGTGGCCGGTCAGCAGTTGGTAAAGTACTGCGCCAAGCCCATAAACGTCGGTGGCGCTGCTCACTGCCGCGTTGTTTCCCACGGCTTGTTCCGGCGCCATGTAGCTGGGCGTGCCCAGGATGTCCAGGGTCTGGGTGACACTGCTTTCAGATTCGACTAACCGGGCTAGTCCGAAGTCGGTAAGGTGCGGTTCGCCTTTTGCATCCAGCAAAATGTTTCCCGGCTTGATGTCCCGATGGAGAATGCGGTGCTCGTGCGCATAGTGGACGGTCCGCGCCACTTTCGCGATTAATTCCACCGCCTGCCGGATCGACATCGGGGTCCGCCTGACTACTTCGTCAAGCTGGCCGCCCTCGACGAATTTCATGCTGAAGTAGCACGAGCCGTCACGCTCGCCGACTTCGTAAATCGGAACGATGCTTGGATGATCGAGGCTGGCTGCAGCCTCGGCTTCACGGCGAAAACGTTTCAGGTGGGCTTTGCTAGCCCACTGACCGAGGCTAATGACTTTTAAGGCAACTGTGCGATTAAGGCTCTTTTGCCTTGCGCGAAACACCACTCCCTGACCGCCACGTCCGATTTCTTCCAGCAACTCATAATCGCCTAACTCTCCCAACATGGTTGCGGCGCGAGCCGCTTTTTTGCTATGCGCAGCAGCAGCGTTCGCCTGATCGCATGAAGCCTCGTCCACGGGGCCGAGGTCATCCACCTTCGCTGAAGCTACGGCGGACGAGTCGCCAGCGGCTACAGCGTCCAGTTCTATCCCTACCGCCGCTTCGAGCACGCACGCCGTGCAAAGCCCTCTCGGCGCATCGGAAAAGATTTTGGCGCCGCATTTGCGGCAAATTCTAGTTACTCTGATCATTGCCCGAGACTCGGCGTGTGTCCTCATCTTGTACTGCGTATAATTGTGTCGGGTCTTATGCGCGAATCACAGCAATCAGATAACGTAACTCGTCTTCGATATCGCCGGGAGTCGCAACGGTATTGGCAATTTCCTCGCGCAATAACGATTGATAGCTTTGTCGAAATCGATGGTAGGCCTGCGAAATGGCGTTTTCAGTCATCCCGAGTTGCGCCGCAATATCCGCCTGCGACCGCGCCTCCGGCTCGTCTGCCAGCAATTGATTGAAGGAATCGAACAACGCGGCGTTACCTCGCGTGCGGTATTTATCCTCTAATCGGTTCAGCACGCGATCCAGCAACGTTGAAGCCCAACGGCGCTCGTAAATCCGCTCGGCAGTAAGCGGGTCGGCTGGCTCCATGCCGCTCCGTTCCTCAGCCCGCAGTTCTTCCAACGGAATGAGGTGGTGGCCTTTGCCACGTTTGATCGCCATCGCGCGGCGGTGTTCGTCGGCCAGAAAGTGCTTCACCGCTGAGAGCAGATAAGAACGCAATCGTCCCTTCTCTTTGCGCACAGTGCGCAGGTCTCGGCGCTCCAACAAAAGAGCAAAAAAACCTTGCGTGAGATCCTGCGCTTCCTCCGGCCCAGCTCCTTGTCGCCGCACAAAGCTGTAAATGGGCCGCCAATAAATCCGGCAGAGCTTTTCAAGTGCCTCATGTGCCGCCGGCGATTCGCCTTGTGCCTCCAGCACCACGCTCCAGTGCGTAGTGTTAAACGCCGCCGGGCCGGGATAAGTATTTCCGCGAGTCCCACTCAGTGAAGTCACGTCATCAGCAGCAGACACACCGCGATCTAAGTAAAAAGCCGCGTAAACATCAAGGCTGCATCAGAACACAAATAGACTTTAATCGGTCCCGAGAGCACTACGTAGAGCCGCCCCAAGCGACATATTCTCTAAAGCATAGAGCGTTTTGGCTTTGCAGGGAGCTTTTGCTACGGTACCGTCCATGTCGCCATGCGATCGCTGGTTTTGTTGCTCGCCGTGGTTGCGAGTCCCGCGTTGATCTACGGAGAAATCCAAACTCCGGAGAATGCGCCTATAGAAATCACGTCGACGGGGCAAACCACGTACGAAAATGGGTTGGCAACAGCCCGCGATAACGTCGCGATTCATATCGGCAATACGGACATTTACTCCGACTACGCGCAGTATAATTCCACAACGCACGACGTGGAGTTGAGAGGACACGTCCGAATTTATCGCGATACGAGCCTCTACACTGCTGACAGCGGAATTTACAATACCGAGACAAAAAAGATCCGGGCGAGCACGGGACGGACGGAATCACAGCCCTATTTTCTGGCTGGTAACGATGTCACTTCAATCGAGGGGGATAACGCTTATCTCATCCGTAATGGAACCTTCACGACACACGATTCGGCGAAGCCCGATTTCCATCTACACGCACGGAAGATCCGTGTCTATGAACACGATCGAGTGATTTTTCTGAACGTGACTGCATACGTAGGGAAGGTGCCGATCTTTTGGTGGCCGTACCTGTACCAGTCGCTCGACAACGCGTTCAGTTTCTCCATCTCGCCGGGGTACTACAGCACATGGGGACCGTCGCTTTTGACCCAGGTCACGTTCCCGATCACAGATAATATCCAAGGCCGGCTTCGGCTGGATTACTTCGGTCGCCGCGGGCCAGCCATCGGTTTTGAGCCGACGATTGAGTATGGCAAAGACAAAAGCAGCGTGGCGAGGATAAAGAGCTTTTACATTAACGACCAAAACCCGGACATCAATCAAACGAACATCCCGCGAACGGGTGTGCCTGAGTCGCGATACCTGGTTAGTCTGCAAGACCGGACGAATTTCACCGATTCCATTTACGGCCTCGCGAACATCACCAAGATGAGTGACCAATACGTCATGCAGGACTTTTTCCAGGGAGACTTCCGGATTGACCCCGTTCCAGACAACGTGATCGCGCTGGCAAAGACGAATCCGGTGTTCACTCTCACTGGTATCGAGCGGTTTCAGGCAAATGACTTCTTTACTACAACGGAACGCCAGCCCGAAGTGGTGCTGGACATCAAACGGCACGGACTCTTTGGCGGACCGATATTTTACCAAGGCGAAACTGGATTTGCGAATTTGCGACTGCAATTCCCGGAGGACTCAGGTCTGAAGAATTACGGTACGGACCGCTTTGATACGTTCCATGAATTGATTTATCCCAATACCTATTTTGGCTGGCTGTCGATCGTTCCGCGGGTTGGATATCGCGGGACGTATTACGGCAAAACCTGGGACCTCGGATCGACCGTCTTTGTGCCGCCGACGAATCCACTGGTGCCCAATTTTATTCTCCCGCCCCCAACGACGGCCAACCCCATCAAATTCGACGGCGATACTTTTCGGAGCGTCTTCGATACGGGCGCAGAAGCTTCGTTCAAGATTTCCCGTTCATGGGAGAACGTACAAAGCCGCGCATTCGGGCTAGACGGACTGATGCATGTGATTCAGCCGTTCACCGACTTTTCTTACGTGAAAGAAGACGGACCCAATCCCCTCTCGGTTTTACAGTTTGATCGGTATGAACCGTCGACACAGCTTCGGGCAATCGATTTTCCACAGTTCACCCCGATCGATTCGATCGCCGATTGGACAGTGTGGCGACTCGGCGTCCGTAACCGTTTGGAGACCCGTCGCGACGATTCAACCATGACCTGGCTCGAACTGGATACGTTTGTGGACGTGAATTTCGAGAATCCTTACGACCGAACGGACTACTCAAACTTGTTTAACAACCTCCGCTTCAATCCGCTGCCATGGATGTCCTTTTCCGTAAACTCGCAACTCCCGGCTTTTGCCAAGGGTTTTACAGAGGTCGACACCCTTGCGTCAGTGCAACCGTTGGCGAATTTGCAACTGAACTTTGGGCATCGCTACCTCAATGGAAACCCGTTTTTCCAGGATAGCAGCCTGTTTCTTTTCGGCGGCTACTTCCGCGTTAACGACAATTGGGGCGTAGCGGTCCAGGAGCAGTACGAAGGGGTGACCGATACTCTCCAGGAACAGCGTTATGCAATTTACCGCGATCTGACAAGCTGGGTGGCCTCGTTCGGAGGAGTAATACGCGATAACTCGGGCGTGAAAGAATATGGCCTACTCTTTACCGTGACCCTCAAAGCGTTTCCGAAGTTTGGCTTCGATTTCAACTTCGACCCCACTTCACAGGGCGATTGATCTAAAAAGCGGCTATAACGGCCGGTATCGCCGACCGAAATTCCGCCACTTGTGCTGGGGCTGATTCGCCCGCAACGTTCTTGCTTCATGGACATATCAATTATTGGCTCCGGGTACGTCGGCCTGGTAACCGGCGCTTGTTTCGCCGATGTCGGCCACCATGTGATTTGCGTCGATAACGACGCCAAAAAGGTGAAACAGCTCCAAGCCGGTGAAGTTCCGATTTACGAACCGGGACTGGATGAAATAATTCACCGTAACGTCTCGGCGCGCCGACTGCATTTTACCGGCAACATTCAAGAAGCAGTCGAGAATTCACAGGTTATCTTCATCGCCGTGCCAACCCCCCCGCTGCCGGATGGCGACGTCGATCTCAGTTTTGTGGAGAAAGTCGCGCGGGAAATCGCAGGGGTGTTAACCGATTACCGCGTCATCGTTGACAAAAGCACCGTGCCTGTGAAAACGGGAGAAAAAGTGGCGGAATCCATCAAAAGATATAACCGTCATGGCGCAAAATTCGATGTGGTCAGTAATCCGGAATTTTTGCGCGAAGGCTGTGCAGTAGCCGACCTGATGCGTCCGGACCGGATTGTCATAGGAGCACAAAACGAACACGCAATCGACTTAATGAAGAAAGTGTATGAGCCGTTTATGGCTCCGATCCTGGTCACAGATATTAACAGCGCGGAGTTGATCAAACATTGCGCTAACTCGTTTCTGGCACTGAAAATTTCGTACATGAACGCAGTGTCGTCGATTTGTGAAGCCAGCGGCGCCGATGTGGAAAAGGTCGCAGACGGAATCGGGATGGATCACCGTATCGGGCGGGATTTTCTGAACGCTGGAATCGGATACGGTGGCTCCTGTTTCCCAAAGGATATTGCTGCCTTCATCGCAATCAGTGAGCAACTCGGGACTCCCTTCAATTTGCTTAAGGAAGTCCAACGCATAAACGAAGGTCAAAAGACCCGTTTTCTGAAAACTATGCGCGAGACGCTCTGGGTTTTGCGCGAAAAGCGGATTGCGGTTTGGGGCCTTACCTTTAAGCCTGATACCGACGACGTGCGCTCATCGATCGCGATCGAGTTGGTGGAACAACTGCTGCGCGAAGGCGCTCACGTGATTGCGTACGATCCAAAGGGAATGCAGAAAGCTCGCGTCATCAAGGCGATTGCAGATGCGGACTTCGCGTCATCCGCTCTCGAAGCAATCGATGACGCCGAAGCGCTGGTCATCGCCACGGACTGGAATGAATTTGCGAACGTGGATCTCGCGATCTTGAAGGAAAAAATGCGGACGCCGATCGTCTTCGACGGGCGAAATCTGTTCGATCCTGAAACGATGCGGCAATTCGGCTTCCACTATTATTCGATCGGACGGGCTAGTGTGAAGCCCCAGTAACGAATCTATGGCCCAGCGCTCTGCTCGCCAAACGGCGCTGGCAGGCTTACGCCTATGGCGAAAAGAGAAACGCTTCGCCGATTCCGTTATCTCGGGACTCCTATCGAAGAGCGAGATCACTGCTTCGGATCGCGCGTTTGCCTTGGAGCTGTTCTATGGCGTTCTGCGCAATCTCACTCTGCTTGATTTTTGGATCAGCCGCATTCGCCTTTCGCGAGTCGAGAAAGATGTTCAGGATTTGGTGCGACTCGGATTGTACCAACTCTTTTTGCTCAAGACGCCCGAACACGCAGCGGTCCATGAGACAGTGGCCCTTGCGCCGCACAAACAGCGGCCAGTCGTTAACGGCATGCTACGAGCCGCAACGCGAATTCGAAGCGAGCTGCTCGCACAAGCCACGAAGCAGCCACTGTTTGTTCAGACGTCTCACCCGCAATTTCTAGTCGAACGCTGGCAGCAGCATTTTGGCGCCGATCACACAGAAGAACTCTGCAAATGGAACAACCGCCCTGCCCCGATCTATGCACGGATTAATCGAATACGAATCGATCCCAGGCCCTTTGGACAGCTGTATCCGGATTCACGGCCGCTTCCGAACAATCCCGATTTTGTAAAGCTAAGCACTTTACCAGCAGCGGCTCTCGAGTCAGGGCATTGCTACATCCAGGATCCCAGCACGATGCTCGCCTGCCAGCTTCTAGATCCGAAGCCGGAAGAAAAAATTCTCGATGCGTGCGCGGCACCGGGCGGCAAGACAAGCTACGTGGCGCAGCTAATGCAGAACCGGGGAATTCTCATGGCCTGCGACCGCGATCCTAAACGACTTCAGATCCTGGAAAATAATCTCTTACAGCTCGGAGCTACCGTTGTCCGCCCAATCCAGCACGACTGGATGCGGGATCGAATTCCGAAAGAAATTGTCTCCATCGCGCCGTTCGATCGGGTCCTCGTAGATGCGCCCTGCACAAATACGGGGGTGATACGTCGTCGCATTGATGTGCGATGGCGATTGCGACCGAAAGATTTCATCCGAATGCCAAACGAGCAGTTCGTCATCACACGCGCTGTGCTGCCTTTGATTAAGCCCGGGGGCACCCTGATCTACAGCACATGCAGCCTGGAGCGCGAGGAAAACGAAGAGGTTGTTCAGCGTCTGCTTGCAGAAGTGCCGGGCCTAAGCCGCGAGACGGAAAGAGATTCGCTGCCTTTTCGCGACCGCTTCGACGGCGCCTTCGCCGCGAAACTGGTTAGGAACACTTGATGGCTTTAGATCTCGCTCTCTGTGGCGCGACGCATGTTTTACGTCGTCGCAGTGGCCTCCGGCGCTTCACGCAGCGAAGCGGCTACAGTTGCATCGTGCTAAGCCGGTGGAATGATAGACGACTATGTACGACGAGCGATTCGATAAACTTGCAAAACTCCTGGTGGAATATTCCATTCGCCTCAAGCGAAAGGAAACAGTCCTGATCGAAGGATTCGATGTTCCCGATGAGATGACCGTGGCGCTGGTGCGCGCGGTGAGCAACGCTGGAGGTATTCCATTTGCGCAGGTGTATCGCACGCGAGTGAACCGCGCGCTTGCGTTTGAAGCCTCGGATCGACAGCTCAACCTGATGGTCGGTTATGAACTGGCGCGTATGAAAAAGATGAATGCGTACATCGCAGTTCGCGGTACCCACAACATCGCCGAATTATCGGATGTGCCTGCGGGCAAAATGCAATTGATCGGTCGAAAAATGCGACCGGTCCAGGACCAACGAGTCAAAAAGACCAAATGGGTGGTCTTACGCTGGCCGACACCGTCCATGGCACAGCTTGCAGGGATGAGCACAGAAGCATTTGAAGATTTCTATTTCGATGTCTGCACACTCGATTACCGCAAACTGCTGCCTGGCATGAAGGCGCTCAAAAGATTGATGGAAAAAACAGATCGCGTCGAGATCAAGGGGCCTGGCACCGATCTAAGCTTCAGCATCAAGGGAATTGCAGCCGTCATTTGCGGCGGTGATCGAAACATTCCCGATGGCGAAGTTTTCACCTGCCCGGTCAAGGATTCCGTAGAAGGTCAGGTTACCTTTAATGCGCCAAGTATCTACCAAGGTACCGCTTTCGACGGCGTGCAGTTGGAATTCAAACGAGGGAAAATCGTCAAGACAAGCAGTAACGAGACCGAAAAACTGAACAAAATTCTCGATTCAGACCCGGGTGCACGCTACATCGGAGAATTTTCTCTCGGTTTTAATCCGCGGGTATTCCGGCCAATGCGGGACATATTATTCGACGAAAAAATCGCAGGCTCGTTCCATTTCACTCCCGGACAAGCTTACGAGGAAGCCGACAACGGAAACCGTAGCCAGGTGCATTGGGACATGGTCAGTATACAGCGTCCCGATTATGGCGGCGGCGAAATCTATTTCGACGGCAAATTAATCCGCAGAGACGGGAAATTTCTCGCGAAGCAACTACGCACGCTAAACTGGCGCTGATCTTTCGGACCAGACAGGCTGGTCGTTTCGCGACCGCTATGCGCGCTTCGGTCCGCCAAGAAGGTTGAGTTGCATCATCGCAATCTCGCCGCCTTCATTGAGTTCAAGGTTCGCGATCTCGAACATTGGCGCGCCTTCGGCTGGACCGGGCCCAGCACCGGGCAACTGAACAACGACCTGCTTGGAATTCGAATTCAGCGTCACCGATCCAATTTCGAGTGATGGCGAAAACTCGAGTGTGCTGATCTGGAACGGCACTGTAATAAACACAGACGCGCGTCCCTGCGGTGAGGGCGTGAGTTGAACGGGCGCCGTATCAGAGTTTTGTACGACCTGCAATCCCGCGACCGCAAAGGACGGCATCCCGCCCATGGCTGGCCGCTGTTGCTGAGATGGGGTAACCCGAACGGTCCCTAGCGAGCCGGCGACTGGTTGAATTTTCACGACCTCGAATGCAACCTGCAAATTCAGTGCAGACTGCGCACGCTGAGGCGAAGGCAAGCGCATTGTAACGAGTTTCGACACGGGACGGACCTTTAAAACTCCCATTTTGAAGCTGGGCGTTAACTGCATGGCTGCTATCTCGAACGAGAAAGTAAGCTGCACAGAGGTTTGCATCCCAGCGGCGTGCACTGGCGCCTGTGGTTGTGGTTGTGGTTGTGGTTGTGGTTTTCCCGTCGGCGGTGCCGGGGCTTTGGCTATCGGAGCAGGTGGAGTTTGGGTACTTTCTGGCATGGTTGCAGGTATGGTTGTTTGCGGAAAAACAGAATGTGCGGGAACTGCGGGTTCAAATTCAGACTCGGATTGCGTATTCGCTTCGACAACTGGAGCGTCACTTTGCGCCGAAACTTCAGCTTCTGCAAAAACTTCAGGCTCAGCGAAGGTCGCCTCGGGTTGCTCATGGTTCCCAGTCGGTTCAGCCTCAAGCTGCGGCGAGGCTGCCTCAACAGGCCACGTATAGTCGGCGATGGGAAATGCTTCATTGGGTTGGTCCACCGCGACCACCGCTTCTTCCGTGGTATGCTCGGAAAATTCCTGCGGTTCGTAAGCTGCAGAGACGGGTTCCTCTGGAATCTCAGAAATCTCATTATCAACTGGCTGCAGACTAGCAGCGGAGGCTTCAACAGATTCGGTGACCACAGAGACGTCATCCGATTGGACTTCCTGCGGTGCAACTGCCGACACGGCTTCCGTTTCCTGGTCGAACACCGGGCCAACCGACTCAAAAGAGGACGCGGCCGGTAGGGCGGATTCTTCCGGCTCAGGAAGCACAGCAGTCCGTGCCACGGAAGGCTTAGGCCTTGAGCTCTTCAACCGATCGAAAGCGTTGCTGGCTTTCCCCGACGGCAAGGCACTAGTTCGCAACGCAGGCTTCCACGGTTTGAGTTGCAGCGAAACCTGTCGTGGTCCGCTCGCAAAGCCGTTACCCTGATTACCACTGGCATGTGCCGGGACTGTCCTCGGCTTAAATACCGCGGTGTCACGACCTGTTTCCGGACGTGATGGACTCGGAACGGTAAACTTGTAGCGACGAAGCGCGGGCAAAATCGCCAGCGTCAGTGCGACTACGGCGGCCAAGAGTAATCCGCCGACAATCCAGAATCTGCGGCTCGAAACTCCCGCAATGTTTGATGAAGAAGTCGTGCCCGCGGTTGTCGCAGCACTCGCTTGCGGCGGAGAACTTGTTTGGGCTGCTGTTTGTTGCTCGTTTTGACTTTCGTTGGAAGCAGAGGCAACAGCTGGGGTCTCAGCCGTAACAGCAGGCGACGCGGACGTCGATTCGGTGCTAGTGGAAGCAGACTGCGCGGCTGTCTGACCCGATGGCGAACTCGTCTCAGTCGAAGAGGTCGCCAGGCTGGTCTGGTCCGCTGTCGCTCCCGAGCTGGCAAGGTCGAGTCCACTATCTGCCCCACCAGGTACCGGAGCCAACGAAAGCATTCCGCTCTGTTTCTTCGCAGCTACTACTTTGTCCGGGATCGGGCTGGGCTCAACTGCCGGGCCGCCCTCACCTTGCGATGTCGTAACACCACTCGAATCAAAGGCGACTGCGGGCGCAGTCGAACCCGCAGGGCGTTGCAGCCAGCCGACATCATAGAAAGCGTCAGCAAAAACACTATTCAGCGCCGGTGAGTAAATTTTGTTGGCCGAATTCGTCCAATCCTCGGCTTTCTGCGAATTGTTGTGCTTGTACTCCCAGGCAGCCTGGGCGTAATAAAGCGCTGGCGTATCGCCCGTGAACTGAAATTCCTCCATCATCGAGTGCGCCCGGCTCTCTTTGCCCTCCATCAAGAGCGTCATGTAAATTTTGAATTTGATAAGCTCGGCCGCCTGGTTCTTTTCACCGCCAGGAATGCGTTTATACAGCGTCTCAAACCGGTCCCGCGCTTTCGCGTACTCCTTTTTCTTAAATGGAATTTGCGCAAGGTTGTACTGCGCATCGCGCATTTTCGGATCGAGTTTGGCTGCTTTTTTGAACGAAGTCTCGGCATCATCGAATTGCCCTTGCTGCATCAAAATTTCGCCCCGCAAATTAAGCGTCGCGGGCTGATTTGGATCGGCCTTGTCTGCTTCGTCGACCAACTTAAGCGCGGTGGCGAAATCACGTTGCCGAAAGGCCTGCTGCGATTGCTCAAACTTTGAACGAGCACTTGCCTTCGTCTTTTCCGTGCGCTCGGCCGCCGTCATGAGCGGCAGCGAAGCCCGTCGCTGGCCCGCCGGCTTTTCCATCCAACCAACTTCGTACAAGGATTCCGCGAAAAGTTTGTTCAGTTGCGGTGTGTAATTTTTTTCCGCGGCGCTGATCCAATCCTTCGCTTCCGATTCGTTCTTCTTTTGAAGCGCGACCGCTGCCTTTACATAGTCAACGGCCGGGGTATCCGGAGAAAGCTCCAACTTGGCGAGCATGGAATCGACCATCTCGTTATTGCCTTCCATGAGATACGTCAGCAGAATTTTGTATTGGATCAGTTGCGAAGCTTCCTTTGCCAGATCCGACTGGCCGGTCGAGAGCAATTTCTCAAAGCGCTTTCGTGCTTCCACCCAATCTTTTTGTAGAAATGGGATCTCCGCCAGATTGAAGCGCGCATTCCAAAACTTCGGGTCAATCTGTGCCGCCTGGGTGAGTGCGGCCTGAGCCTGATCGTAATTGCCCTGCCGCATCAAAATCACGCCGCGCAGATTCTTGGACGCCGCGAGATTGGGCTGCCGCGCATCTATGGCGTCGAGTTGCTTTAGGGCCTCCGGAAATTTCCCCGCATCAAATTCCCGATACGCGGTGTTATACATGTCCTCCAACTCCGCCTTGGTTGGGGCAACATTGTCCGCACCGAATGAGCTAAGTCCCAGCGCTGCGATCGCAGCGATCTTCCAGATTCTCATGAACCCCCGATTCAAGCCCTATTTAGCATCCGTGACAAGTCGAAATTGCTTTCGGCATCTAGATTTTCACTTTCGTTCGGAAAAAGCTTTCTGGCGAACATCGGAAAGCTCGGTCCGGCCCACGGAAGATTGCGCTCGATCCATCAGATCAGTTCAGGTTCGCCACGATTCGCAAACCTTCGAGCGTAAGGTGCTGATGAATTGCGTCAACCTCCGGCAACTCCCGGGCAATAAGACGCGCGTAGCCACCTGTCGCAATTACGACAACTTTTGTCCGCGGAAATTGTTCCGCCTTAATTTGCCTGAGAATCTCGCGAACCAATCCGCGATAACCAAACACGGCACCCGATCGCATTGCCTCAAGGGTCGAACGACCCACCGCACGCTTTGGCGTTTTAAACGAGAGCTTGGGTAGGAGCGCCGTCCGCTCGTAAAGAAAGTTTGTCAGCGCCTCAAGTCCCGGGGCGATTACACCCCCGACATAGCTGCGGCGCGCGGAAACGACGTCGAACGTCGCCGCTGTGCCAAAGTCCA
>Ga0210120_1000068_pt1 | contig 26067 bp, 24 predicted proteins | sample Goodyear_PhragA__FD_184868 | JGI IMG/M metagenome (GOLD analysis project Ga0210120, IMG submission 184868) | Wetland microbial communities from San Francisco Bay, California, USA, that impact long-term carbon sequestration - Goodyear_PhragA_D2... | ecosystem: Environmental > Aquatic > Marine >... | reverse complement strand
TGGAGACCGTGAACGTCGCACCGGAGAGCTCCGGCGGGGTGATCTGCCCGTCGCGCACCTTCGCCGCCAGCGCCCGCGACTCGGCGGCGATCTGGCGCAGGCCCTTGCGGTCGGCGTCGAAGACGGTGGGGACGACGAGCGCGTCCCTCGCCGCCACGGCGACGCCGACGTTGACCCGCGAGTAGAGCTCGAAGCGCCCGTCGCGGTAGGCCCCGTTGGCCCGCGGGTGCTCGCGCAGCGCCAGCGCGCAGGCCTTGACGACCATGTCGTTGAACGACGGCACGACCGACCCCTCGCTCGCCAGCTGCTTCAGCTTCGCCCGCCCCGCCACCGCCTCGCTCATGTCGACCGAGGCCCGCAGGTAGAAATGCGGCGCCGTCGCCTTCGACTCCGCCATCCGCCGCGCGACGACCGACTGAAGCTTGGAGGGCTCCTCGTAGGTGACCTCTCCCTTGGCGGTCTCGGCGGCTCCGGGTGAGGGACCGGGCGTCGCAACCGCGGGTCCTGCCGGAGGGGATGGGGGGGCGCTGCGGGCGCGGTCGTCCTCGACCCCCCCATCCCCTCCGTCACCCGCGGACGATGCGGTTTCCACGTCCGCCTTGACGATCCGCCCGCCCGGCCCGGAGCCATGCAGTTCGCTCAAATCGAGCGCCCGTTCCTTCGCGATTCGACGCGCCAGCGGCGAAGCTTTGACCCGGTGCCCATCGCTCTCAAGGGCGGGAGCACGTGGGGGTGCGGCGGTGCTGGGGGAAGCTTCAAAGGGCTGCTCACGCGGCTTGGCTTCGGTTCCTGGAGCTTCACTGGCCTCCCCGACCCTGGCGATAGGAGTACCGATCGCAACCGTCTCACCCTCCTGCACGAGGATCTCAGTCAGCGTCCCGGCCACGTCAGCTTCGTAGGCCATGTTGGCCTTGTCCGTCTCAATTTCGGCAAGCTCATCCCCAACCGACACTTCGTCCCCGACAGCCTTCAGCCATTGAAGAATCGTGCCCTCCTCCATTGAGTCCGACAGCCTTGGCATGACGACATCAGGCATGGGCCATCCCTTTCCGGCGAGTGTCGCGCGGGTGGCGGTGGGGTGGGGGGTGTCCTTCGCCCGCACGGAGTCTGCGGAGGGCGAGGTTCCATCCCTGCGCGGGAATCCGTCCCTGTGCCCGGAGCAGAGCGCAGTGCCAGGAGGGCACCCCCCACCCCGGCGACAGGACCCGCGCGCCGACAGCCCAGGTCATATCGACCCCTCCAACGCCGCCAATGCCGCCTGCACCACATGCTCGGGGTGCGGGATCGCCGCCTGCTCGAGCCGCCGCGCGTAGGGCATCGGCACGTCGGCGCCGGTCACCCGCTGCACCGGCGCGTCGAGGTGGTCGAAGGCCTGCTCGGTGATCAGCGTCGCCAGGTTGGCGCCGACGCCGCCGTGCGGCCAGCCCTCCTCGACGATCACCGCCCGGTTCGTCTTGCGCACCGAGGCGAGGATCGTGTCGAGGTCGAGCGGGCGCAGCGTGCGCGGGTCGATCACCTCGGCCTCGACCCCGTGCTCGTGCGAGAGCGTCCGCGCCGCGTCCTCGGCGACGTGTGCCATCTTCAGCAGGCCGACGATCGTCACGTCGCCGCCCTCGCGCCGCACCGCCGCTTCGCCGAAGCTCAGCGGCTCGGCCTCGCCGTCCTCGGGCACCTCGCCGCGCGCCCCGTAGAGGCTCTCGTGCTCGATGAAGACCACCGGGTTGTCGTCGCGGATCGCCGCCTTCAGCAGTGCCTTGCCGTCGGCCGGCGTCGAGGGGCAGGCGACGAGGAGGCCCGGGACCTGCAGGAACAGCGCCTCGAAGCTGTGCGAGTGGGTGGGGCCGAGCTGGTGCCCGCCGCCGCCCGGCATCCGTACGACCAGCGGCACCCGCGCCTGGCCGTTGAACATGTAGGGGATCGCCGCGGCGTGGTTGACGATCTGGTCGAGCGCCAGCAGGGCGAAGTTGACCGTCATCAGCTCGACCACGGGACGCAGCCCGCCGATCGCCGCGCCGACCCCGGCGCCGACGATCGTGTTCTCGGAGATCGGCGTGTCGCGCACCCGTCGCTCGCCGAACTCCTCGAGCAGCCCTTCGGTCACCTTGAAGGCGCCCTGGAAGACGCCGACGTCCTCGCCCATCACGAAGACCGCCTCGTCGCGCCGCATCTCCTCGGCCATTGCGTCGCGCAGCGCCTCCCGCATCCGCAGCGTCGTCATCGGCGCTCCGCCTCCTCGACCTCTTCGGCGACCTCCGGCTCGCCGCCCTCCTGGGCGTCGCCGCTCTCGGCTGGGTTGGGCCGCGGCCCGTCCGGCTGCCCGGCGTACGCGGCGCCGGCCTCGGCCAGCTCGCGAGCCGCCTGCGGCATCTCCTCCTCCTCGCGCTCGCCGCGGTGCGGCTCCGGGCTGCGCTCGTCGACGGCGTACCAGCCGCCCGCCTCGTCGACCACGTAGAGGTTTTCGTAGAGGCTGTCGAGCGCCGGTTCCGGCGATTGGTCGGCCGCGGCGACCGCCGCCGTCACCCGCTCCTCGGCCTTCTCGCGCACCTCCGCCACCTCGCGCTCCCCCAGCACGCCGGCCTCGACGCAGCGCCGCGCGAACGCCTCGATCGGATCTTTCTGCTGCCACTCCTCGACCTCCTCGCGCTCGCGGTAGACCTCGGGGTCGGCGGCGGAGTGGCCTCGGTAGCGGTAGGTGAAGGCCTCGATCAGCGTCGGCCGCCGCTCCTCGCGCGCCTCGCGCAGCCCCTCGGCGACCGCCTCGCGCACGGCGATCACGTCCATCCCGTCGATCCGCTTGCCGGGGATGCCGTAGCCCTCCGCCTTCCTCGACAGATCGGTCTGCGCCGAGTGGCGCTCGACCGAGGTTCCCATCCCGTAGAGGTTGTTCTCGACCAGAAAGAGCAGCGGCAGCTTCCACAGCGCCGCGAGGTTCATCGTCTCGCCGAAGTTGCCGGTGTTGGAGGCGCCGTCGCCGAGCATGCAGACGGTCACCGCGTCCTCGCCCTTGTACTCGGAGGAGAGCGCCAGGCCCGCGGCGATCGGCAGGTTGCCGCCGACGATCCCGTAGCCGCCCATGAAGCGCTTCTCGCGGTCGAAGATGTGCATCGAGCCGCCGCGCCCGCCGCTCGTCCCGCCGACCCGGCCGAACAGCTCGGACATCACCCGCTCCGGGTCGGTGCCGCGGGCGATCGCGTGGCCGTGCGTGCGGTAGGTGCCGATCAGGTAGTCCTCGTCGCGCATCGTCGAGGTCGTGCCGACAATCGTCGCCTCCTCGCCGATCGCCAGGTGCAGGAAGCCGCCCGCCTTCGCCCGCTGGTACTGGCGCCCGGCCTCCTCCTCGAAGCGCCGGATCAGGGTCATCCGCGCGAGCAGCTCGTAACAGGTGCCGGCGTCGGGGAGGTCGGGCATCGACCTCACCTTAGCTAGACGGCTGAATCCAAATTCCCGCACCCACGGATGGCGCGCCTGGCGCGGCGCTGGATCGGCACCCACGACCTTGCGCGTAGCGCTGCTACGCGCTGCGCCCGCGTGCACCACCCAGCTTGGCCAGTCGCGCCCCCGCGGGCACGCTAATTTGAATCAACCGTCTGATGATCTGGCGGCCTCGACGGCCTCTTCCAGCCGGTCGTCCCCCCAGAAGACCTCGTCGCCGACGACGATCGAGGGAACGCCGATCACGCCGCGCCGCGCCGCGCCCTCGGTCGCCGCTCGCAGCGCGTCCTTGACCGTCTGCGTGCCCGCCGCCTTGCCGACCGCGTTGGGGTGCAGCTCGCAGGCCGCTGCGGCGATCAGCACGTTGTCGTGCTCGCTCAGGTCGCGGCCGGCGGCGAACTGCTGGCGAAAGGCGGCGAGGGCGAAGGAGACGCTGCGGCCGGTCTGCTTGGCGAACGTCGCCACCCGCATCGCGAACAGCATGTTTCCCGGCCACGGCTCGGGCCAGACCAGTGGCGCCAGCCCGTGCTCGCGGGCGCGCCGCTCGACCTCGGCGATCCCCTCCTCGCGCCCCGGCCCGTTGCCCCACGAGTCGCGCCCGAAGCGCCGGAACAGCCCGCCGAGCAGGATCGGCTGCCACTCCGGCTGCTCCAGCTCGGCGTCGGTGAACAGACCGCTGACCCGCTCAGCGGTCAGGTAGGCGTAGGGAGAACCCAAGTCAAAGTAAAAAGTGGTTCGAGTCATCTGAGGTTCCGAAAATCAAGCAGATCGTGGGACGCAGGGAGGATGAGGAGGGGAGCGCACTACCGTGCGTGACCCGACGAAGCCGACTGGGGACCGCGATCCGCGCCGATTTGCAGGGACCTCAGGCGTGCGTCGCCCACTTGTCGACGGCGCGAGCGGCTTCGAAGATCGCCTCGGAGATCGTCGGGTGCGGATGGACGATTCGCGCCAGCTCCTGGTAGCCGCCCTCCAGCGCCATCGTCGCGACCAGCTCGGCGATCATGTCGCAGGCCCGGTTGCCGACGATATGGGCGCCGAGGATCTCGCCGTACTTGGAGTCGACGACCAGCTTGACCAGGCCGTCTTTGTCGTCGTAGACGGTGGCGCCGCCCACCCCGCCGAGCTTCATCTTGCCGACCTTGACGTCGTGCCCCGCCTCCTTCGCCGCCGCCTCGGTCAGCCCGACGCCGGCGACCTGCGGGTGGCAGAAGGTGGCGCCGGCCACGAGGTTCTGGTCGACCGGGTGCGTCTCCGCCCCGGCCGCGTGCTCGGCCGCGACGACGCCCTCCTCGGAGGCCTTGTGGGCCAGCGCCTTGGCGTTCACCAGGTCGCCGATCGCGTAGACCTTGGGGTTGGAGGTGCGGCCGTGCTCGTCGACCTTCACCTTGCCGCGCTCCTCGAGCTCGACCCCGGCCGCGTCGAGCCCGAGCCCCTCGACGTCGGTGGCGCGGCCGCCGGCGACGCAGAGGTAGTCGACCTCGGCGCTCTCGCCTCCGTAGGTGAATCGCACCGAGTCGGCGCCCGCCTCGACGTTCTCGACCGGGGAGCCGGTGGAGATCGCGATGTTCTGCTTCTTGAACGCCCGCTCGACCACCCGTGCCATGTCCTTGTCCTCGGCGGGCAGGATCTGGTCGAGCATCTCGATCAGCAGCACCTCGGTGCCGAAGCGGCCGTAGGCGGAGGCGATCTCGCAGCCCGAGGCGCCGGCGCCGACGACGGCGATCTTCGCCGGCCGCTCGGGCAGCGACCAGGCGCCCCAGGTGTCGAGCACGCGGTCGGCGAAGTCGACGCCGGGGATCGGCAGCGGGGTCGAGCCCGTCGCCAGCACCACGGCGCCCGCCTCGTAGGTCTCCTCGCCGACCTGGACGTTCGCCTCGGCGGTCAGCGAGCCCTCGCCCTCGATCCAGGTCACCTTGTTTTTGTCCCAGAGCATCTTCACGCCGCTGGAGAGCGATTCCGAGACCGCGGCGCGGCGCTTGCCGAGGGCGTCCCAGTCGAGCTCGACGTCCTTGGCGACGACGCCGAGCTCGGCGCTCTCGCGCGCCTGGCCGTAGATCTCCGCCGTGCGCAGCACCGTCTTCGCCGGGATGCACGCGTAGTTGAGGCAGCGGCCGCCCGGCTTGTCGCGCTCGACGACCGCGGTCTTGCGGCCGAGCTGGGCCCCCCGCCGATGACGATCGTGTCGAACGATTCAGCCAAGTGACCTCAGCCTATAGAAGCGGTGTTCCGGTGCGCTTTTCCTACCCAGGAAGTGGGAAAGGCGCACCGGAAGCTCAGTCGCGGTTGGGCATCTGGATGCGGGCCATCGCCTTGACCATGAAGAAGAAGAAGGCGCCCGCGACGGCGAGCAGGCCGAGCGTGGCGGCGAACTGGGCGACGGTGGCTGCCTGCACGGCGAGTCCGAAGACGGCGCTGAAGATCAGGAAGACGAGCAGCAGCTGGAAGCCGAGCACCGCCCAGTAGCGGGCGCGCCACATGCCCCACGCCATCATGCCCATGATCAGCGCCGGGGCGAGGACCTGTGCGAAGTGCGGCTTGTGGCCTTCGACCTTCGTCCCGGCGACGTAGGCGGCGACGATCGAGAGCGCGACCAGGCCGGCGACGACGGCGCCGATCGTGACGACGAACGGGCGCTCACCCTCGGCCAGCGGCGCGAGGCTCTCCCGCGCTTTCCGGTTGCGCTGCTCGGCGCGCGCATATCCCTGTTCCATGCGCTCGCGCGGGGTGGCTGCGCCGGCGCCGCGCCGCTTGCGCTTGCGCGGCGCCGGGTCGGCGGGAGGCTCAGCCACCGGGCGCGGCCTCCCCGAGCGGCGCCAGCGCGCCGCGCAGCGTCTCGGCGACGGCCGCCGGGTCCTCGGCGTCGCGGATCGCCCGCACGACGCCGAGCCGCCGTGCGCCGGCGGCGACCACCTCGGCGGCGTTCCCGGGGTCGATGCCGCCGATCGCGAAGAAGGGGTGAGGCGCGTGCGCAGCCGCGTGCTCGACCAGGCCGAGGCCGACGCCGGGCCGCCCCTGTTTCGTCGGCGTCTCCCAGATCGGGCCGACGCTGACGTAGTCCACGGGCTGCGCGGCGCTCGCCGCCAGCTGCTCCTCCGAGTGGGTAGAGAGGCCGATGATCGCGTCCGGGCCGAGCACCTCGCGTGCCTCGGTCGGCGAGCTGTCGTCCTGGCCGACGTGGACCCCGTCGGCGTCGCAGGTCCGTGCGAGGTACGGGTCGTCGTTGACGATGAACAGGGCGCTGTGGGTGTCGCAGAGGCGGCGGAAGGTGCGCGCCGCGCGCTCGATCTCGTCGCGCGGCAGGTTCTTCTCCCGCAGCTGGACGATGTCGGCGCCTCCCGCGAGGGCGGCCTGCAGCAGCGGTTCGGGATCGCGACCGGCCGGCAGCGCCTCGCAGACGAAGTAGAGCCGCGCCGTGCGCAGCCGCTCGCGCCGCAACGGGCCGCGGGCCTCGGGTGGAGCCAGGCTCATGGCTCTAAATTGTCCTGCATGGCGCATTCGGGCACCCCCCAAAGCTACGACGCCGTGATCGTCGGCGGTGGGATCGTCGGGCTGGCGTGCGCCTGGCGCGCCGTGCGGTCGGGCGCGCGGATAGCGGTGGTCGAGCGCTCGCGCCCGCCGGCCGGGGCGACGCGGGTCGCCGCCGGGATGCTGGCGCCGGTCGGCGAGCTCGCCTTCGGCGAGCCGGAGCTGCTGAAGGTGACGCTGGCGGCGGCCGAGCTCTACCCGGAGTTCGTCGCCGAGCTGGAGGCGGCGAGCGGCCGCGAGGTCGGCTACCGCCGCGACGGCGCCCTGCACGTCGCGCTCGACCGCGACGAGGCGGCGGAGCTGCGCCGCGTGCACGAGCTGCAGCGCTCGCTTGGGCTCGGCGCCGAGTGGCTGCCGCCGCGGCGCTGCCGCGAGCTCGAGCCCGGCCTCACGCCGTCGTTCAACGGCGGCGTCCACGCGCCGGGCGAGGGCTCGGTCGACCCGCGGGCGCTGAGCGCGGCGCTGCTCACGGCGCTCGCCGATGAGGACGGCGCCGAGCTGCTGACCGAGAGCGGGGTGGAGGCGGCGCTGCTGGACGGCGAGCGGGTCGCCGGGGTGCGCACCGAGGCCGGGGAGGAGCTGCGCGCCGGCGCGACGGTGCTGGCGACCGGCGCCTGGTCGGGAGCAGCCGAGTGGCTGCCCGAGCGGGCTCGCCCCGCGGTGCGCCCGGTCAAGGGCCAGATCCTCGAGCTGCGCTCGCGCGAGGGCGCCGCCCCCTGCACCCGCATCGTCGCTTCCGAGCGCGTCTACCTCGTGCCGCGCGCGGACGGCCGGCTGATCGTCGGCGCGACGTCCGAAGAGCAGGGATTCGACACCGCGGTCACCGCCGGCGGCGTGCACGAGCTGCTGCGCGAGGCCTACCGCCTGCTGCCCGACGTCGCCGAGATGGAGCTGGTCGAGGCGACGGCGGGGTTGCGGCCGGGCACGCCCGACAACCTGCCGCTGGTCGGCCCGTCCCCGGTCGAGGGCCTGCTCTGGGCGACCGGCCACTACCGCAACGGCATCCTGCTCGCCCCGCTCGCGGCGAACGTCCTGGTCGACGCCTTGGCCGGAACCCCCGCAGCGCTGTCGAGCTTTTCCCCGCATGGCGACACTAACCTCAACAGCGCTCGGCAGGGGGCGGGCAGGTGAGGATCGAGCTGAACGGCGAGGCGCGGGAGCTCGCGGCCGGGGCGACGCTCGCCGACGCGGTGCGCGCCAGCGGCGCCGATGAGGGAGCGCGCGGCGTCGCCGTCGCGCTCGACGGCGAGGTGGTGCCGCGCGCCGAGTGGGGCGCGACGCCGCTCGCCGAGGGCGCCGGCGTCGAGGTGCTCGCGGCGATCCAGGGCGGCGCCGAAACCTGGGAGCTCGGCGGCCGCCAGTGGTCGTCTCGCCTGATCGCCGGCACCGGCGGCTTCCGCTCGCTCGAGCAGATGGAGGAGGCGCTGGCCGCCGCCGCGGCGGAGATCGTCACCGTCGCCCTGCGCCGCGTCGACCCCGATGCGCAGGGATCGGTGCTCGAGGTGATCGAGCGGCTCGGCCTCTTCGCCCTGCCCAACACCGCCGGCTGTTTCACCGCCCGCGACGCCGTCCGCACCGCCCGGCTCGCCCGCGAGGCCTTCGGCACCGGGTGGATCAAGCTCGAGGTGATCGGCGACGACCGCACGCTCTATCCGGATGCGGTCGAGCTGCTCGACGCCGCCGAGACGCTGGTCGGCGAGGGCTTCACCGTCCTCCCCTACGCCAACGACGACCCGATCCTCGCCCGCCGGCTCGAGCAGGCCGGCTGCGCCGCGGTGATGCCGCTCGGCTCGCCGATCGGCTCCGGCGCCGGTATCCGCAACCCCTACAACATCGCGATCATCGCCGAACGGGCCGAGGTCCCGGTCGTCCTCGACGCCGGCATCGGTACCGCGTCGGACGCCGCCCTGGCGATGGAGCTCGGCTGCGACGCCGTGCTCGCCGCCAGCTCGATCTTCGGCGCCGCCGACCCGACCGCGATGGCCCGCGCCCTGCGCGGCGCCGTCGAGTCCGGCCACGCCGCCCGCCGCGCCGGCCGCATCCCCCGCCGCACCCACGCCGAGGCCTCGACCAGCCACGAGGGCATCCCCGACCTCTCCTGAGTGTCGCTGCCCGACTACCATGGGCTCCACGCCCCTGTAGCTCAGTTGGTTAGAGCGGCGGCCTTTTAAGCCGCGCGGCGCGGGTTCGAATCCCGCCGGGGGCACTCACCGGCCAGAGCTTCGGGTGACCGGAGGCGAAGACAAGGCCCGATCGGTTGGGGTTCGGGGTGGTACCCAGGTGGTACACTTCCTGCCATGCCGACCCGCCACTCGCGCATTCAGGTGACCGAAGACCGCGAGCTGGCCGCCGCGCTGCGCGCAGCGTCCCCGCATCTTCCCGCCGGCCTGCCTCGCGCGCGGCAGGTGCGCGAGCTGGCGATCGCGGGAGCACGGCACCTCAGCGGCGAGCCGCTGGAGGAGGGCCGGCGCGAGGAGCTCCTGGAGCAGTTGGCCCAGGGCTTCGAGGAACCGGAGACGGCGGGAATCGACTGGGATCTCCTGCGCGACGGCAAGCATCGTGCCTGGCCAGTCCGGTAGCGACCCGGCCTGGGGGTCGCTGCCGCTCGTCGTCGCCACCTCCGCCTGGGCTCGCGCACATCACGCGGAGGTCCGTGAGCGCTGGAAGGAGGCGCTGCTTGGCCGTCGCCTGCGCATCTCCCCCCTCGTCCGCTTCGAGATCCTGCTAAGCGCTCGTGAGGGCCAAAGCTTCGACGCGCTCGCCGAGCGCCTTTCGGCCCTCCAGGCCGCGCCGCTCAACGGCTCGGTCATCCGCGCCGCCGAGCATGCGATGCGTGCGCTGGCGCATCGCTCCGCCGGGGCGCAGCGCCTGCCGGTCGTCGACTACGTGGTGGCCGCCGCCGCGCAGGAGCTGGGAGCGGCCGTGATCCACTACGACCGGGATTACGACACGCTTGCCGATCTCCTGGAGTTCGAGTCGATTTGGCTGGCGCCGGCGGGCACGCTCCCGTAGCGCCAGGGCCAGGCGCCGCCCGGCCTACCTGCGGCGGACCAGGGTCAACCGCTTGAACCGTGTGAACGGGGTGCCGCCGGCGCCGTGGAAGGCGATCCTCGCCCGCACCTTCAGGCGGCCGTGGCGCTTCAGCGCCCGCAGCCGTCCCCGACCCCTCTTCGCGCGCACCACCAGGGTCACCGCTCTCGCGCGGCCGACCTGGCGCCGGACGGTCCGCACCCGCCCCCCGCGCAGCAGCAGCACGCCGGCGCCGGGCACCCGGATCGTCAGCCTGGCGATCCCCCGGCGCTTGTTTCTGTGCAGGCCGCGGATGTGGAACCTGCTGGAGGGCGCGGCGACGGGAAGGACGGGCTCGGCCTGCTCCGGCGGCGGCGACACCTGCACGGTGCGCGTCGCGGCGGCAGCCGGCGATCCGTTGCAGTTCGCGGTCACGCCGGTGAAGACGAAGCCGGTCGAGCAGCCTTCGGTGTCAGCGAGGGTGACGGTCGCGTCGTAGGAGCCGGGCGCGTCGTAGGTATGCGTGGGCGTCGGACCGGCGTCCAGTGCCGTCTCGCCGTCGCCGAAGCTCCAGTCGTAGCGCGCGATCCGGCCATCGGGATCGCGCGACGCGGAGGCGTCGAAGCGGACCGGCTGACCGGCGGTCCCCGCCGCGGGGGCGAGGGAGGCGAGCGGCGGTTGGTCGGGGACGACTGCGACCCCAAGGGGGTGGTGGCCGATCGTGATCGGCGTGTCCACCGTTTCGTCGCTGGCGGTGTCGATCGCCGTCAGGGTGCCGGGGTTGAGGGTGAAGTAGCCGGTGGCGACGTAGGCGCGACTGCCGTCGGGGCTGAACGCCACCCCGCGCGGGCCGGTGCCGACTTCGATCGGTTCGCCGACGACGCTGTCGGTTTCCGTGTCGATTGCCGAGACGCTGTCGGATCCGGCGTTGGCGACGTAGGCGAGCCTGCCGTCGGGCGAGACCGCAACCCCGACCGGATTGTGGCCGACCGTGATCGTGGCGGTCACCGTTTGCGTGGCGGTGTCGATCACCGAAACGCTCTGCGAGAAGAGGTTGGCGACGTAGGCCTTCGCACCGTCCGGGGTGAACGCGATGCCCTGCGGATCGAGGCCGACGGTGATCGGGGTGCCCACGGCGCCCGTCTCGGTGTCGACGACCGCGACGGTATCCGTTCCTTCCTGGCCCACGTACAGCCGGCTGCCGTCGGGGCTCACCGCGATACCTCGCGCACCAGCCAGCGAGACGAATTCGTCGACGACTTCGTCGCTTGCCGTGTCGATCACCGAGACGGTGCCCGATTGCTGGTTGGCGACGTAGACGCGCCTGCCGTCCGGGCTGACCGCGACGCCGCGCGGGCCTTCGCCGACCGCGATCGCCCCTCCCACGACTTCGTCGCTTGCCGTGTCGATCACCGAGACGCTGTCGGCTTCGTGGTTCGCGACGTAGGCCTTCGCGCCGTCGGGCGTGATCGCGATAGCGCCGGCGCCGGCGCCGGTGGCGATCGGTCCGCCGACGGTGCCGGCGCTCGCAAGGTCGACCACCGAGGCCGTGCCGTCCCCTTCATTGCCCACATAGGCATCGCGGGCCAGGGCAGCGGGCGTCGCCGCAAGGGAGAGCAGCGCCGCGAGCCCGAACGCGCCGAGAAGGGCGCAACGCCACCCTCCTCGCGGATGGAGCGTGATAAACACAAACGGACTCTAACAGCGGCGCACCGAACCGCGCCGCGCTTTGCCTTGTGTTCTACTGGGGTCACCACGGCTGCGAGCGGAGACATCGGGACCCTCGGCGCGCCGGGCGCCCGGCGCGACATCGAGCTGCTGCGCCAGCCCTGCGACGTCGAGGAGCAGGACGACTGGCGGCTGGAGCGGATCCGGGACGAGATCGACCGCGGCTTCGACGCCTTGCGCGACGTCGAGGAGGGGGTCTCGATCTTCGGCTCGGCCCGCGTGCGCGAGGACAGCCCCTGGTACGGGCTCTGCAGGGAGACCGCGGCCTGCCTGACCCGGCACGGCTTCACGGTGATCACCGGCGGCGGCCCGGGCCTGATGGAGGCGGCGAACCGCGGCGCGTCCGAGGCGGGCGGCGTCTCGGTCGGGCTCAACATCGAGCTGCCGCACGAGCAGCGCGTCAACCCCTACGTCAACCGCTCGCTGAACTTCCACTACTTCTTCGCCCGCAAGCTGATGTTCGTCCGCTACGCGCGCGCCTTCGTCATCTTCCCCGGCGGCTTCGGCACGATGGACGAGCTGTTCGAGAGCATCACGCTGATCCAGACCGAACGGATCGAGCACTTTCCGACGATCCTCGTCGACAGCGACCACTGGGCGCCGCTGCTGCGCTGGATCGATGCCGAGCTCGACGACGGCGGCCTGATCGACCGCACCGACATGCGCCTGCTCACCACCGCCGACACGCCCGAGGAGGTCTGCAACCACGTCCGCCTCGCGAGCGAGGCCCAGCGACAACTGGCATGAAAATGAGAGACCCGCCGAAGCGGGCCTCTCACGATTGGGTTGCCGCCGAACTTCTTACGGCCTCACCCTCACGAAGTACCTCTATGTTAACGCCCCGAGCGGGAGTCGAACCCGCCAACCCTCACTTCGTGAAGGTGAGGCCCGCGTCCGGCGGCCGGGGCGTCGCCGCGGCCGCGACAGAGGGGACGCTACTTAGACAGCTGTCACGCGTGGTGCGCTAAATCTAAGAATTGTGTGACAGCTTGATGTCGAGAGACGCACGCTACCGGGGGGCCTTGCTAACTAGTGCCTGAAGTGACGGTGCTTCGTGAACACCATCGGGATCTTTGCGGCGTCGCAGGCCTCGATCACCTCGGCGTCGCGTTTGGAGCCGCCGGGCTGGATCACGCAGTCGGCGCCGGCGTCGATCGCCGCCTGCGGGCCGTCGGCGAAGGGGAAGAAGGCGTCTGAGGCGACGGCGGAGCCGGCGAGCAGGCCGTCGGCGTCGGCGCCGCGCGCGTCGCGGCACTTCTCGACCGCGAGGCGGACCGAGTCGACGCGGCTCATCTGGCCGGCGCCGATGCCGAGCGTCGCGCCGCCCTTGGCGATCACGATCGCGTTCGAGCGCACGTGGCGCACGACCGTCCAGGCGAACAGCATGTCGTCCCACTGCTGCTCGCTCGGCTCGCTCTTCGTCACCGTCTCCATGATCTGCCGCGGCTCGGGGTCGCCGTCGCGGTCCTGGACCAGCAGGCCGCCGCGCACCCGCTTCACGTCGCGTTCGGCCGGGTCGGCCTGTCGCCGCTCCTCGTCGCAGAGGATGCGAATCGACTCCTTCTGCTGCAGCACCTCCAGCGCGCCGTCCTCGAAGCCGGGCGCCAGCAGCACCTCGACGAAGTTCTCGTGCAGCGCCTCGGCCAGCGGCACGTCGATCGGCCGGTTGATCGCGATCACGCTGCCGTAGGCGGAGACCGGGTCGCAGGCGAGCGCCTTGCGGTAGGCGTCGAGCGCGTCCTCGCCGACCGCCACCCCGCATGGGTTGTTGTGCTTGACGATCGTGCAGGCGGGCGGCTCGAAGTCCCCGTTCAGCCGCCGCGCCGAGTCGAGGTCGAGCACGTTGTTGAAGGAGAGCGCCCTGCCGTGCAGCTTCGCCACCCCGGAGAGGATGTGGCTGCGCACGCCGACCTCCGAGTAGAGCGCCGCCCGCTGGTGCGGGTTCTCGCCGTAGGCGAGGTCGAGCTCCTTCTCGTAGGAGACCGTCAGGTGTTCGGGGAAGTCCTCGTAGGAGGCGGAGAACCAGCGGCTGATCGCGGCGTCGTAGCGGGCGACGTGGGTGAAGGCCTCGTTGGCGAGCCAGTGGCTGGTCGCCGCGGAGAGCTCGCCGCCGGTCTCATCCAGCTCCGCGCAGACCGCGTCGTAGGCCTCCGGCTTGACCACCACGGCCACGCCCTCGTGGTTCTTCGCCGCGGCGCGCAGCATCGTCGGCCCGCCGATGTCGATGTTCTCGATCGCCACCCGCGGGTCGACTTCGTGCGCGGCGACCGCCTGCTCGAACGGGTAGAGGTTGACGCAGACGAGGTCGATCGGCTCGATCCCCTCGCGCTCCAGCGTCGCCATGTGCTCGGCGTCGTCGCGCCGCGCCAGCAGCGCCGCGTGCAGCCGCGGGTGCAGCGTCTTCACCCGCCCGTCGAGGATCTCCTCCTGGCCGGTGAACCCGGAGACGTCGGTCACCTCGAGCCCGGCCTCGCGCAGCGCCGCCGCGGTGCCGCCGGTGGAGAGGATCTCGACCCCGTGGCCGGCCAGGGTCCGCGCGAAGTCGGCGACGCCGGTCTTGTCGGAGACCGAGATCAGCGCCCGGCGCACCCGGATCGCGGCGCCATCGAGCGCCTCGGGTCGGGTGTCTGCGGGAGCCTCACTCATCGGCGACGACGACCGCTCTCCGGCCGTCCGCGTCGATGCTAACCCGCCCGGCCGCGATCATGCGGATCGCCTCCGGGTAGAACTCGTGCTCGACTGCGTGGATCGCCTCCTCCAGCCGCGCCCGGTCGCGGTCGGCGGGCACCGGCACCTCGCGCTGGGCGATCGGCGGCCCGGTGTCGACGCCCTCGTCGACGAAATGGACGGTCACCCCGGTCGTCTCGACCCCGGCGTCCAGCGCCTGCCCGATCGCGTCGAGCCCGGGGAAGGCCGGAAGCAGCGCCGGGTGGATGTTGACGACGCGGTCGCGGAAGCGGGCGACGAAGGCGGGCGAGAGCAGCTGCATGTAGCCGGCGAGCACGACGAGGTCGGCGCCCCGCGCCTCGATCCACTCGGCCATCGCCGCGTCCCGCGCGTCGCGACCCGCGTACTCCTCGCGCGGGAAGACGCGGGTCTCGACCCCGGCCGCCCGCGCCCGCTCCAGCGCCCGCGCGCCCGGCTTGTCCGAACCCACCCCGGCCACCTCGATCCTTTCGCGCCCGTGCAGCGTGTCGAGGATCGCCTGCAGGTTCGTCCCCGAGCCCGAGGCCAGCACGACCAGACGGAACGTGGTGCTGCGCATCTCTACGTCCTCGGTCGCTCGCGTGCGGAGCACGCCACGCTCCCTGCGTCCTTGATCTGCTTGGCCACGTTCCGTCTGGTCAAGGGCCTGCAACGACCTCGAGGGCAAATTTTCCATTTGCCTCCACCGGGTCGCCCAGCGGGTAGCGCCCCGTGAAGCAGGCGTCGCAGTGGTCCTCGGGACGCGTGCCGACCGCCTCGTAGACGCCGTCCATCGAGAGGTAGGCGAGCGAGTCGGCGCCGAGCTCGTCGGCGATCTCCTCGATCGTGCGCTCGTGGGCGATCATCTCCTCGCGGGTCGACATGTCGACGCCGTAGTGGCAGGGGTGGCGGATCGGCGGCGCCGAGATCCGCAGGTGCACCTCGCTCGCTCCGGCGTCGCGCAGCATGCCGACGATCTGCCGCGTCGTGTTGCCACGCACGATCGAGTCGTCGACGACGACCAGGCGCCTGCCGGAGACGATCTCCGGCAGCGGGTTGAACTTGAGCCGCAGGCCGCGCTTGCGCAGCTCCTGCCCCGGCTGGATGAAGGTGCGGGCGACGTAGCGGTTCTTGATCAGGCCGTCGTCGCGCGGCAGCCCGGAGGCGCGCGCGAACCCCGCCGCCGCCGGGTTGCCGGAGTCGGGCACCGAGATCACCAGATCGGCCTCGACCGGCGCCTCGCGCCAGAGGATCTCGCCCATCCGGCCGCGCACCTCCTGCAGCACCTTGCCCTCGAGCCGGCTGTCGGGGCGGGAGAAGTAGATGTGCTCGAAGACGCAGTGGGCGGGGCGGCCCGCCTTGACGATCTGGCGAGTGTCGAGGCCGCGCTCGGTCAGCGAGACCATCTCGCCCGGCCGCACTTCGCGCAGCAGCTCGGCCCCGACGATGTCGAAGGCGCAGCTCTCCGAGGCGACGACGAAGCGCTGCCCCAGCCGCCCCAGCGAGAGCGGCCGCACGCCGTGCGGGTCGCGGAAGGCGACGACCGCGTGCTTGGTCATCGCCACGGTCGAGTAGGCGCCCTCGAGGCGCGGCATCACCGCCGCCACGGCGTCCTCGACGAAGCGCCCGGGCTGCGAGGAGATCAGCGCCGCGATGATCTCCGAGTCCGAGCTGCCGCGGAAGGCGACGCCGGCCTCCTTCAGCTCGTTCCACAGCTCGACCGCGTTGGTCAGGTTGCCGTTGTGGGCCAGCGCCAGCTCGCGCCCGTCGTCGCGCCAGACCGGCTGCGCGTTCTCCCACGAGCCGCCGCCGGTGGTCGAGTAGCGCACGTGGCCGATCGCCATGTCGCCCGCCAGCGCCCGCAGCTTCTCCTCGTCGAAGACCTGCGAGACGAGGCCGGAATCGCGCATCGTCGTGATGTGGCCGCCCTCGCAGGTGGCGATCCCGGCTGACTCCTGGCCGCGGTGCTGCAGTGCGTAGAGGCCGAAGTAGGCGAGCCGGGCGACGTCGTGGCCGGGCGCGTATACGCCGAACACCCCGCATTCCTCGCGCGGGCCATCGCGATCTATCGGCTGCCCCTGGGGCGGAGTCAAAGCGCGTGTTCCTCGCGTTGGGAGAGACGTGACGCGCAGGCGGACTGCCTACCCCGAGAGGGTACCAACGCCCCCGGTTGCGGTCGCTCTCGATCCCCTGACCCACCCTCATCCGGAAGTCAGCGCCGGGTGGTGCTCGGTGCCGGGTGTGCGTTGCCCGTTGCCCGATGTTGGGCTGACGGTGCGCGTATTGCGCTGCCCTGGCGCAACCGGTAGGGGTTCCGATCCCTTGGATGCGATCCATTTGGCCGGATCTAGCCTTGGCGCTCGCCCTTCGGGACTACCGGCTCGCCGCTACTCGATCAAAGGCGTGGTCCAGTTGTGGGCCTGGAGCTGGGTGTCCAGCTCGCGGCGCTGCATGGCCAGCTGGTCGAGCTGCGACTGCAGCTCGCCGACCGAGACCTGCCGGACCATGCGGATCTCCGAACGGCCATAGCGGAAGAGACCCCGGCCACCCTGGTCGGTCGCCGTCCTGATGACGCCCCGCAGCCCTCCCTGGCGCAGGTCGAGGACGTCGCGGCGGGCGAGGCCTTCGGTGACGGTCTCCCCGCCGGGCAGCCGCGTTCCCGCGTTGGTGTGATTGATGCTCGCGATCAATTCCTCGAGCTCGTCGCAGACCGCGCCGAGCTCGGCCAGCAGCTCGTCCGGGCTCTCGGGCGGTTGGTCCCCCTCCTGCACCAGCGCGCTTGCCTGCAACCGATCTTGGATTTGCCCGATCCGCTTCTGCAGATCGGCCCGACGACTGAGCGCTTCTCCAACGATCATTCCGCCAGTGTAGCAGACAAAGAAATTCGCAGCGTATACGTCTCCTAGGGCCCGAGGGCGCCGATCGGGATGACGTGAACACCATCCTCTCGCCTATAGCCGTAACCGCTTCCGATGATCACGCCGAGTGCCGCCGGGGGCCCGCATCTGCTCGTGTCGATCCGCTTGACGAACTTATGCAGGTTGGCCGCTCCCTCATCGATTCGGTTGAAGCCAAGCTTTATCTCGAAGGCCGCCCAGCGGCCGTCGCGGGCTTCGACGATCGCATCGACCTCGAGCCCGTCGCTGTCGCGGTAGTGGAGAACTTCCGCATCGGCGGCTTGCGCATAGATCCGCAAGTCGCGGATCACCATCGACTCGAATAGAAGGCCGAGCAGACTGAGCTCTCGGGCGAGCCGCTCGGGGCCGGTGCGCAGGGCGGCTACCGCCAGCGACGGGTCGACGAAATGAAGCTTGGGAGCTTTGCGCAGGGCGTAGGTGGTTCGGAGATGGACCCCCCACGCCGGCTGCTCCTCGACGATCCTGAGCCGTCGCAACTCGTCGAGGTAGATGCTGGCCGTTGCGCGATCCAGTGGCTCTTCGGGACCGTGCGTATCGCGGGCGAGTGTCGCGATTGAGGCCTGTGTGGAGACGTTGCGAGCGATGCTCCGAAGCAGCTGGCCGACCTTGTCCGGATTGCGGCGGGTCCCGCCGGTGGCGCTCGCGTCCAGCCGCCTGATCTCCTCCATGTAGTCGCCCGTCGCCACCAGAGCTTGGTCCTTCTCCATGTCTACGAAGCCAGGCCATCCCCCCAGCGCGATCTCCTCCGCGATCTCGGGAATCGTCATCTTCGCCTGGGGGGATCCCTCTTTGTCTCCGTCCAGCAGGCCGCCTAGGGCCATGCGGCTGGTACTTCGCCCCTTCTCGAAAAGGCTCATCGGTCGCATGCGTATTCGGGCAAGCCGACCCGCTCCGGAGTGGCGAGTGGCGTCGTCAGCGGGGATGGCAGAACCGGTGAGGATGAACTGCCCTGGCTCTCTCCGGTCGTCGATGGCTCGCCTCACGTGGTTCCAGATCGATGGCTCCAGTTGCCACTCGTCGAGTAAGCGCGGCGTCGGGCCTTCGAGAATCGAGCCTGGATCGAGCGCCGCCACCCGCATGCTGTCTTCATCGACGTCAAAGCGCACTTCGCTCGCTGCGAATCGTTGGGCAGTGACGGTCTTGCCGCATGCTTTGGGCCCTTCGACCACAACACCACCCAACGCGGCGAGTTTTTGCTCCAGCTGTGTCTCGATGATTCGCCTTAAATAAGCCAAATTCTGTGCCTAATCCCCAGATTATAAGATTTTCAATAGGCAGTTTATAAGGATTTCAACCAGCAAAAAATAAGAAACTGAACCCGCAAAATATCAATCCAGGCCGAGGATCCGGGTTTGGAGGCTGCGGCTAGATCCGCTCGCCCAGCGAGCGCCAGGCGGTCTCGGCATCGGCGAGGGGGAGGGAGAGGCTGCGGTCGCCGGCGGCGATCTCGATCTCCTCGCCGCCGACCTGGCCCAGGTAGAGGACGGCGACGCCGTCGTTCGCCAGCGCTTCGAGGCGCCGGCGCTCGCCGCTGAGGACGAAGCCGCCGCTGCCCTCGCCGAACAGCGCCTCCTCGGGGGTGCAGCCGCGCTCGCGCAGGTGCTGGAGGTCGACGCGGCAGCCGAGGCCGGCGCCGATCGCGCACTCGGCGAGCGCGCAGGCGAGGCCGCCGTCGCTGACGTCGTGGGCCGATGCGAGCGCGCCGGTGCGGACGGCGTCGCGCACCGCCGCGCAGGCCGCGGCGACCGCGGCGACCTCGGGCTGGGGGAGGCCCGGGCCGAGCTCGCCCCGCTGCTTCGCCAGCTCGCTGCCTTCGAGCGTCGGTTCGAAGGGGCCGAGCAGGCAGATCGCGTCGCCCTCGGCGGCGAAGGCGCTCGGCGCCGCCGCGCCCGCCTCGGGCAGCTCGCCGACCATGCCGACGACCGGGGTCGGGTAGATCGGGCCTTCCGGGCCCTCGTTGTAGAGCGAGACGTTGCCGCCGACGACCGGCACGCCGAGCGCCTCGCAGGCGTCGGCAAGCCCCTGCACCGAGCGGTCGAGCTGCCAGGCCGGCGCCGGCTTCTCCGGGTTGCCGAAGTTGAGGCAGTTGGTCAGGCCGAGCGGCTCGGCCCCGGCGCAGGCGAGGTTCTGGGCGCACTCGAGCACCGCCTCGACCGTGCCCGCGTAGGGGTCGCAGGCAACCCGCCGCCCGTTGCCGTCGATCGAGACGGCGATCGCGGTGCCCGCCTCGGGGATCGCCAGCACCGCCGCGTCGGCGCTCTCCGGCCGCCGCGCGGTGCGCGAGCCGACGATCGAGTCGTACTGCTCGAAGGCCCAGCGCTTCGAGGCGACGCTGGGCGCCGCGAGCAGGGCGAGCAAGGTCTCAGCCGCGCTCGCGTCCGGGTCGAGCGTCGCCCGGTTGTCGTAGATCCACCCCTCCGGCGCCGCCGGGTCGAGGTCGTACAGCGGGCAGCCGTCGACCAGCGCCTCGACCGGCATCTCGCCGACGACCTCGGCGCCGTGCAGCACCCGCACCAGCCCGTGGCCGGCGACCGCGCCGATCTCCGCCGCGCCGGTCTGCCATTTCTCGCAAACGGCGACGACCTCGGCGATCTTCGCCGGCTCGACCACCGCCAGCATCCGCTCCTGGGACTCGGAGACCATGATCTCGAAGGGCTCCATGTCGGCCTCGCGCAGCGGCACCCGGGCGACGTCGATGTCGACCCCGACCCCGCCCGCCGAGGCCATCTCGCTCGCCGAGGAGGTCAGCCCCGCCGCGCCGAGGTCCTGCAGCGAGACCAGCAGCCCCTCCCCCAGCAGCTCGAGGCAGCACTCGAGCAGCTTCGACTCCTCGAACGGGTCGCCGATCTGCACGGTCGGCCGCTTCGCCGCGTCGCCCTCGCCGAGCTCCGCCGAGGCGAGCACCGAGGCGCCGCCGATCCCGTCGCGCCCGGTCGAGGCGCCCATCAGGACGAGCGCGTTGCCGACCCCGGCCGCCGCCGCGCGCACCATCTGCTCGCGCTTCGCCAGCCCGACGCACATCGCGTTGACCAGGCAGTTGTGCTCGTAGGGCGCCTCGAAGCAGATCTCGCCGCCGACCGTCGGCACGCCGATCGAGTTGCCGTAGTGGCCGATCCCGCGCACGGCGCCGTCGAGCAGGTGCCGCGAGCGCAGCGAGTCGAGCTCGCCGAAGCGCAGCGAGTCGAGGATCGCGATCGGCCGCGCGCCGAGCGCGAAGACGTCGCGCAGGATGCCGCCGACGCCCGTCGCCGCGCCCTCGAAGGGTTCGACCGCGCTCGGGTGGTTGTGCGACTCGACCTTGAAGGCGACCGCGCACCCACCGCCGATGTCAACGGCGCCGGCGTTCTCGCCCGGTCCCATCACCACCCGCTCGCCCTCGGTCGGCAGCCGCCGCAGCAGCTTGCGCGAGTGCTTGTAGGCGCAGTGCTCAGACCACAGCAGGCTGAACATCGCCAGCTCGACCCCGTTCGGCTCGCGCCCCAGCTTCTCGACGATCAGCCGGTACTCGGTCTCTTTGAGGCCGAGTACCTCATACGCCGCCGGCTGCTCTGCTCTCGTGGACGGCGGAGGAGTCAGAGATGGACCGCCGTCCACTCCCGCGTCCGCACCGGCGGGGGTCATGCGGGGACTCCCGCAACCGACTCGAATACGCGCAGCCCATCCGTCGACCCGGTCATCTCGTCCACCGCGTGCTCGGGGTGCGGCATCAGGCCGAGCACGTTGCCCGCCGCGTTGCGCACTCCGGCGATCTCGCGCGCCGAGCCGTTCGGGTTCTGCCCCGGCGCGTAGCGGAACGCCACCTGCCCGTTCGCCTCCAGCCCGTCGAGCACCTCATCCGGCGCCCAGTACCGCCCTTCCCCGTGCTTGGCGGGAATCGACAGCCGCCGATGGGCCGATTTCCCACGAGATACGTGGGAAATCGGCCCATCGGCCAGCAGTTCGACTTGGCGGCAGACGAAGCGCATGCCCTCGTTTACGAGCAGGGCGCCGGGGAGGAGGCCCGCCTCGCAGAGAACCTGGAAGCCGTTGCAGATGCCCAGCACCGGGCCGCCGGCCGCGGCGAAATCGGCGACCGCCTCCATCGCCGGCGAGAAGCGGGCGATCGCCCCCGCGCGCAGGTAGTCGCCGTAGGAGAAGCCGCCGGGGACGACGACCGCGTCGACGTCGTCCAGGCCGCGCTCCTCGTGCCAGACCAGCCGCGCCTCGCCGCCCGCCCGCTCGCAGGCGTGCAGGGCGTCCCGCTCGTCGCAAGAACCAGGAAACTGGAGAACTCCCCACCTCATCAAACGCCGCCTCCTCTGCTCCCGCAATTCCCTGAAGAATCAGATATGGGCAGGGATTTGTTCCCGCGTCCGGGGGCGGCTTTGTCGCAGCTGATCGTGGCCGTCACGATCCGTCGAGGTCTTCAATTTCGAAGTCCTCGATCAGCGGGTTGGCGAGCAGCTTCTCGCAGAGCTCCGGCAGCCGCGCCGGGTCGTCCGCCTCCAGCTCGACCATCCGCCCGACCCGCACGTGCCCGACCCCCTCGAAGCCGAGCGCCGGCAGCGCCCGCTCGACCGCCTTGCCCTGTGGGTCGAGGATCCCCTCCTTCGGGCGGATCAGGACCCGGGCCCTCGCCACTAGAAGGAGCGCTCCGTGATCCGCTCGTAGGCCTCGACGTACTTGGCCCGCGTCTGCTCGATCACGTCGGCCGGCAGCTCCGGCGCCGGCGGCTGCTTGTCCCAACCGCTCGTCGTCGCCCAGTCGCGCACGTACTGCTTGTCGAAGGACGGCTGCGTCTTGCCGGGCTCGTAGCGGTCGGCCGGCCAGAAGCGCGAGGAGTCGGGCGTCAGCACCTCGTCGGCGAGCACGATCTCGGCCCCCGCGTGGCGGCCGAACTCGAACTTGGTGTCGGCGAGGATGATCCCGCGCTCGGCCGCGTGCTCGGCGCCGCGCCGGTAGACGTCGATCGAGACGCGCCGCAGATCCTCCATCAGCGCCCGGTCGCCGACGATCTCCGCCGCGCGGTCGAAGTCGACGTTCTCGTCGTGGTCGCCGATCTCCGCCTTGGTCGCCGGGGTGAAGATCGGCTCCGGCAGCTTGTCGGACTCGCGCAGCCCCGGCGGCAGCTCGATCCCGCAGACCGCGCCGCCCTCCCTGTATTCCTTCCAGCCGGAGCCGGACAGGTAGCCGCGCACGACGCACTCGACCGGGTACATCTCCAGCCGCCGCACCCGCATCGCCCGTTCGGCGACCTCCTCGGGCACGTCGCTGGAGAGGAAGTGGTTGGGGACGATGTCGCCGGTAAGCTCGAACCAGAATTCGGAGATCCGGTTGAGCACCTTGCCCTTGTCCGGGATCGGCGTCGGCATCACCACGTCGTAGATTGAGATCCGGTCGGAGGCGACCATCAGCAGGTCGTCCTCCCACTCGTAGATCTCGCGCACCTTGCCGGACGAATGAAGCTTCAGATCTGCGACGGCGGTAGCCACGGACGCGATGCTAGCTGGCGAGGGGGAGGGGTTGGGGCGTCCCTCCCGCGGCTGGGTTTTTCGCCTTCGAGTTTGCGGCCGTCCGAGAAGGTGGACGGGGCGAAAAACGGGGACGCCGCTCGCGGGATGGACACCCCAACCCCTCCTTAACCTGCGTCTGAGATTCTTCTTCCATGCTCCCTCCGGAACCCAAGAGCTCTCCTCTCGTGCAGACCCTGCGCTGGAGCTTCCGGCCGCTGCCCTTCATGCAGCAGTGCCGCGAACGCTACGGCGACGCGTTCAGCGTCAGGTTCATGGGCTTCGAGCGGCCGATGGTGATGATCTCCGACCCGGCCGCGATCAAGGCCCTCTACACCGAGCGCGCGCACGGGCTGCCGCCGGGTCGCGAGGTCGTGCTGACGCCGATCGTCGGGCCGCACTCGGTGCTCGTGATCGAGGGCGCCGACCACCTCGCCCACCGCAAGCTGATGCTGCCCGCCTTCCACGGCGAGCGGATGCGCTCCTACGCGCCGCTGGTCGAGCGGATCGTCAGCGAGGAGATCGACTCGTGGCCGCTCGGCGAGCGCTTCGCGATCCACCCGCGGATGCAGGCGGTCACCCTGGAGGTGATCCTGCGCGTCGTCTTCGGCGTCGCCGAGGGCCCGCGGCTGGAGCGCCTGCGCGTGCTGCTGACCGAGGTGCTGGAGGAGACCGCGTCGCCCTTCACCCAGCTGATCGGCCTGGCGAGCCGCCGGTTCGGCGGCCAGGGCCCGTGGGCGAAATTCGAGGGCAAGCTGCGCGCCGCCGACGAGCTGCTCTACGCCGAGATCGCCGAGCACCGGCGCCGCGAGGACCTCGCCGAGCGCGACGACATGCTCTCGGTGCTGATGCAGGCGCGCTTCGAGGACGGCTCCGAGATGAGCGACGAGGACCTGCGCGACCAGCTGATGACCCTGCTGCTCGCCGGCCACGAGACGACCGCGACGGCGCTCGCCTGGACCTTCGACCTGCTTCTGCGCCACCCGCGCGAGCTGGCGCGCCTGCGCGAGTCGCTCGAGGCGGGGGAGGACGACTACCTGCGGGCGACGATCTCCGAGTCGCTGCGCCTGCGCCCGGTCGTGCCGCTCGCCGGCCGCCGGCTCAACGCCGATCTCGAGGCCGGCGGCCTCAGCCTGCCCGCCGGCACCGACGTCACGCCGGCGATCTGGCTCGCCCACACGCGCGCCGAGTCCTTCCCCGAGCCCTTCGCCTTCCGCCCCGAGCGCTTCCTCGAGGAGGCGCCCGACACCTACGCCTGGATCCCCTTCGGCGGCGGCATCCGCCGCTGCCTCGGCGCCGCCTTCGCCGAGTTCGAGATGCGGATCGTCCTGCGCGAGGTGCTGACCCGCTGCGAGCTGAGCAAGGCCGATCCGCGGCCGGAGAAGGTCGGCCGCCGCAACATCACCTTGTCTCCTAAAGCTGGAACGCCAGTGATCGTGCGCGATCGCCACCCGGCTCGTGAATTAGCTGCGGCATAAAGCCCATCCCGGTAGGGGTGAAACGTCTTGTACCTTTTTGTCGACTGCCCCGGGCGTCAGCCCAACCCCGAGCCTTCAAAAAGGTTAAGTGGAACCCCTACAGGGATGGGCTTCGGGCGGCAGGATGCTCCCTGGCCCAGCGGGCGATCGTGCTCGACCCCGAGATCACCTCGCCGTCGTCGAGCACCAGAATCGGCACCTCGTTGGTGCCGCTCAGCTTCTTCACCTCGGCCCGATCCTCGTTGCGGCTGCCCCAGGTCCAGGGCATCATCCGGTAGCCGCCGACGGTCCGCAGCTCGTAGGTGTACCCCGCCGCGTCGAGCGCCTTGCCCGCCTTCGCGCACGGATGCGCAAACCCCGGCCCGGTCTTCTTCTGCCCGCAGGTGTAGAGGATCACGGGCGGCAGCCTATCCCTTCCGGTGCGCCTTTCCTACTCATGCGGTGGGAAAGGCGCACCGGAACCTATTGCAGGGCTTCCAAACGCTCGAAGATCGCCGGGACGTGGCCGAGGTAGGCGTCGTAGTCGAAGACCGCGTCGAGGTCGAGGTCCGGGGCGGCCTCGGCGAGCAGCTCGTGGAATTGGGTGCCCGTGTCCCAGGCGCGCTGGGCGTTCTCCTGGACGATCCGGTAGGCCTCGTCGCGGCTCAGCCCGGACTCGACCAGGGCGGTGAGCGCGCGCTGGCTGAACAGGGCGCCGTGGGTCAGCTCGAGGTTCTTCCGCATCCGGTCCTCGCGCACCGTCATCTCGCGCGCCACCTTCGCCGTCAGGTCCTGCATGTAGTCGAGGCCGGTCGTCGCGTCGGGCAGGATCACCCGCTCGGCGCCGGAGTGGGAGATGTCGCGCTCGTGCCAGAGGGCGACGTTCTCCAGCCCGGTCTGGGCGTAGCCGCGCAGCACCCGGGCGAGGCCGGTGATCCGCTCGGTGCGGATCGGGTTGCGCTTGTGCGGCATCGCTGAGGAGCCCTTCTGGCCGGCGGCGAACGGCTCCTCGACCTCGCGCACCTCGGTGCGCTGCAGGTTGCGCACCTCGGTCGCGAAGCGCTCCAGCCCCGCGCCGGCGATCGCGATCGCCGAGGTGAGCACTGCGTGGCGGTCGCGCGGGACGACCTGGGTGGCGACGTCCTCGCGCTCCAATCCGAGCCGCTCCATCACCCGCGCCTCGACCGCCGGCGGCACCGAGGCGTAGGTCCCGACCGCGCCGGAGAGCTTGCCGAAGCGCAGCTGCTCGAACGCCTCGCCGAGCCGCCGCAGGTTGCGGTCGGCCTCGAAGGCGAAGCCGGCGAGCCGCAGGCCGAACGTGGTCGGCTCGGCGTGGACGCCGTGGGTGCGGCCGACGCAGAGCGTGTCGCGCTGCTCCAGCGCCCGCTCGATGAGCGCGTCGCGGTAGGCGCGCGCCGAGGCCAGCACCACCTCGCCGACCTGCCCCAGTTGCAGGGCGAGCGCCGTGTCGAGCACGTCGGAGGAGGTGAGGCCGTAGTGGATCCAGCGCCCCTGCTCGCCGACCGAGGCGGCGACGACGTCGACGAAGGCGGCGACGTCGTGGTCGGTGACCTTCTCGCGCTCGTTCACCGCCTCGACCGTGAACGCCGCCTTCTCCCGGCACGCTTCCGCAGCTTCCAAAGGCACGACGCCCTCCTTCGCCCAGGCCTCCGTAGCCGCCAGCTCGACCTCGAGCCAGGTCTCCAGCTTCCGCTGCTGCGACCAGACGTCGGCCATCTCCGGCCGCGTGTATCTGGGAATCAACCGACGCCCGCCGCGAGCATCACGCGTTGATGATCCGCGCCGCAAGCAAGCCGGCGT
>Ga0210120_1000066_pt1 | contig 26855 bp, 21 predicted proteins | sample Goodyear_PhragA__FD_184868 | JGI IMG/M metagenome (GOLD analysis project Ga0210120, IMG submission 184868) | Wetland microbial communities from San Francisco Bay, California, USA, that impact long-term carbon sequestration - Goodyear_PhragA_D2... | ecosystem: Environmental > Aquatic > Marine >... | reverse complement strand
ATCGAATTCGTCGATCAAGATTCTCGGGGCGCGAGAGCACAACTTGAAGAACATTGATGTCGAGCTGCCGCTCGGCGTCTTCACATGCGTAACCGGCGTGTCCGGGTCCGGAAAATCCACTCTGATTCACGATGTGTTGTATCGGAATTTGCTACGCGCCAGGGGACAAGCCTCGGATCAGGAACCGGGTGCATGCAAATCGATCACCGGGGTACACCGAATTGGTGACGTGGTGATGGTGGACCAGGCCCCGCTTGCACGCACCCCGCGTTCTACGCCGATAATTTATCTTGGTTTGTTCGATCGGATCCGCGAATTGTTCGCCGCGCAACCGGAGGCGATGGCGCAGGGACTGACTGCGGGCGGATTTTCCTTTAACTCTGGCAACGGCCGTTGCGAACGTTGTTCGGGGACAGGTTACGAAAAGATCGAAATGCAATTTTTGAGCGATCTTTACGTGCGCTGCGCAGAATGTGAAGGAAAACGGTTTCAGAAGCACGTGCTGAATGTGCGCCTGCACGACAAGTCGATTCACGATATTCTCCAACTCACCATCAGCGAAGCCATTCAATTTTTCGCGCGTGTCGACCAACAAAGAATAGATGAGAGACCCTCACCTCAATCCTCAGGTTGGGATCGCGACCGGGAGGAGTGCCGAGAGGCGGACGCGAAGCGCCAGGTGAGGGTCGATCCGTGCGTCCAGATTTCGGACGGGCTCAAAGTACTCGACGAAGTCGGGCTGGGTTATCTGCGGGTTGGTCAACCACTGAACACGCTTTCCGGTGGCGAATCTCAGCGGCTGAAGCTAATTGGACATTTGTCCGTCGCGTCCGAGGAAAAGAATCTTTTTATCTTCGACGAGCCAACCACCGGCCTGCATTTTGACGACGTTGCGATGCTCCTGCGATTATTTCAGCGACTGGTGGATCGCGGCCATTCGTTGGTGGTCGTCGAGCACAATCTTGACGTGATCAAGTCCGCCGATTGGATCATCGATCTTGGACCGGAAGCCGGTGAGGGCGGCGGTGACGTCGTAGCGACCGGAACGCCCGAGCAAATCGCGGACATGGAGAAGTCGCACACAGGAAAATTTCTGCGACGCGTCATCTCGAGCGGAGCGCAGCGGAGTCGAGAGATCCCGTGGCGAAACCGAGAGGACGATTCCACGGGATCCCTCGACTTCGCTCGGGATGACAGCGTTGAGTTGCCACGAGCCGCCGAAACGCCGCCGCGATTTTGTGCCAATGAGCGCAACGGCGCGATTCATGTTCACGGCGCGCGCGAACACAATCTCAAGAATATCGATTTGAAAATCCCACGGGAACAACTGGTGGTCATCACCGGCCTGAGCGGCTCCGGCAAATCTACACTCGCGTTCGACATCTTGTTTGCCGAGGGACAACGCCGATTTTTGGACAGCATGTCGCCGTATGCGCGGCAATTTGTCGAGCAGCTCGAAAAGCCCGATATCGATCTGGTCAGCGGTCTGCCGCCCAGTGTGGCGATTGAACAGCGCGTCACGCGCGGGGGAGGCAAATCGACGGTGGCCACGGTAACCGAGGTTTATCATTTCCTGCGGCTTCTGTTCGCGAAAACCGGAACGCAATTTTGTCCCGACTGCGATTTGCCCGTCGCAAAACAGAGCATGCAATCAATCGTCAAACAAATCGAGGCAGCCGCCAAACGCGCCCCGCTGAAGGTGCTCGCTCCGCTGGTAAAGGCGCGCAAAGGTTTTCATACCGACGTTGCGCGATGGGCGGAACGCCAGGGGTTCGACACACTTTACCTGGACGGAAAACTCGTTCCGATCGCGGGGTTCAGAAAACTGGAGCGTTTTAAAGAACACACGATTGACGTCGTCACGGGCGTGATCGATCGGCGCCGGATTGCCGATGCGCGGGAGGTCGTTCGGCGCGCACTGGATATCGGCCGGGGCACGGCGCGTCTGCTGGATTCAAAAAATCGGCTCACGGTGGTGAGCAGGGAGATGAGTTGCCCCAACTGCGGCCGCGCGTTTGAGGAGCTGGATCCGCGTTTGTTCTCATTCAATTCGCCTCATGGCATGTGCGAAGAATGCGGAGGGTTCGGCGAAATTTGGGATCAGGATTTCCAAACGGGCGGGAGCCGGGATGGTGAATCGGTTTTGGAGAACGAGCTCGCCGCTGAACGCCAGTCGGAGTGGGTTGAGGAAGGCGAAGCGCGCGAATGTCCGAGTTGTCACGGCTCGCGTCTGAACGCAGTGGCGCGTCACGTGCGGGTACAAGGTTATACAATCGATCAATTCACGAATCTCTCGTCGAGCGAAGCAGCACGCACGATCGAGAAGCTAAAATTCAAGGGAACCGATCAGACGGTTGCAGCCGGTCTAATTCCTGAAATTCAACAGCGTTTGCATTTCATGCAAAGAGTCGGACTCGGCTATCTCGCGCTTGGGCGTTCGGCGAAAACGTTGAGCGGCGGCGAGTCGCAGCGGATCCGCTTGGCAGCGCAACTCGGCTCCAATTTGCGTGGCGTTCTTTATGTGCTGGACGAACCGACGATTGGTTTGCATCCGCGCGACAATCTGCGTTTGCTCGGAACGCTGACCGCGCTGAGGAATAAGGGCAACTCGTTGATCGTCGTCGAGCACGACGAGGAAACGATGCGCAGCGCCGATCACATTATCGATCTCGGCCCGCGCGCGGGAATTCACGGCGGCGAAGTAGTAACAGCCGGTACGCTGCGTGAAATCGAGAGAAATCCAGACTCCGAAACCGGCCGCTGCTTAAAATCGCCGCTCTGCCATCCCATCCGCGGGGCGCGACGCTCATTGCGCAACGTCGAAAACTGGATCGAAGTTCGCGGCGCACGCGCGAACAATTTGAAAAGCATTGATGTCCGTTTCCCGGTGGGCCGGCTTTCGGTGATCACCGGAATCTCCGGCAGCGGCAAATCCACATTGATGCATGATGTGATTTGGCCTGCGGTGCGCGATGAATTGCAGAAACGAAGGCACGCGGGTAATGGCGATCTTTTTAAGCTTGTCAGCGGCGCGCAAGAAATCGAAGCGGTCTATGAAGTCGATCAGTCGCCCATCGGGAAAACGTCGCGCTCGACCCCGGGCACGTACGTAAAAGTGTTCGACGAGATCCGTAGTCTTTACGCACAACTGCCGGTCTCGCGGGTGCGCGGCTATTCTGCCAGCCGATTTTCATTTAATGCCGAAGGCGGCCGGTGCGAGACGTGCAAGGGACAGGGCGTCATCAAACTGGAGATGAATTTTCTGCCCAGCAGTTATGTGCCTTGTGAAGATTGTCATGGTCGCCGTTACAATCCTCAGACGCTGGAAGTTTTGTATAATGAAAAATCCATCGGCGACGTGATGGAAATGACGATCGAGGAAGCGGCGCAATTCTTTTCAGCACATCCGAAAATCGCGCGACCGCTTTCGCTGCTAGTCGACACCGGCCTTGGTTACCTGAAGCTCGGCCAACCAAGCCCGACGCTGAGCGGCGGTGAAGCGCAGCGGCTCAAACTGGTCACCCAACTGAAACGCGGAGTCAGTCGCGCGGCCGACGAGCGGATTCGAAAAATGCGCAAACCGGGATCGACATTGTATTTACTCGAGGAGCCCACAATCGGCCTGCACATGGCCGATATAGAATTGCTCCTCAATGTGCTGCATCGGCTCGTCGACGAAGGCAACACCGTCATCGTGATCGAACACAATCTCAGTATAATCGCCGAAGCCGATTACATAGTCGATCTCGGGCCGGAAGCCGGGGACGCCGGCGGCGAAGTCGTCGCCTGCGGGACGCCGGAACAAGTGTCGAAAAACCGTGTCAGCCGAACAGCGCCATTCTTACGAAAGGTTTTGCAAACGACGCGTGCACAAACAGCGCCGTCCTCCTGAGCGAGCCGAAGGATCCAGCGAAATTACGTCGTTTGTGCAACGGGATGGAAAGCCTGGCCTCGCGGACTTCGTCCGCTACGTTGCAGCCTCGACTTCGCTCGGAATGACGGCGACAATCGCGGCGCAATGCTCGCTTATTACCTGCACAATCTCGACCCGATCATTTTCCGGATCTACGATAACGTCGGTCCGCGGTGGTATGGCCTCGCTTATGTGCTGGCATTTGTCTCCAGTTATCTCCTTTTCCTTTGGCTGGCCAGGCAGGGTTACTCCGATCTGCCGCCACAGCGCGTAGGCGATTTCATCACCGGTTGCGCGCTCTTCGGCGTTATCATCGGCGGTCGCCTCGGTTACGTTTTTTTCTATAAGCCGGAAATGTTGCGAGAGCCGCTCTCGATCCTGCGCGTTTGGGAAGGCGGCATGTCGAGTCACGGTGGGATGCTGGGGGTATTGCTATTCTCGCTGTACTACGCCTATCGCCACAAAATTTCCTGGATGAATCTTGGTGATAACCTGGTTGTCACCGCGCCGATGGGATTGTTCTTCGGAAGGTGCGCGAACTTCATCAATGGTGAACTTTATGGGCGAATCACGAATGTTCCGTGGGCGATGCAATTTCCCAAGGAACTTTTCGATCATCCGCAGGAAGCCGAGCGCGCTGTGGAGGCATGTGCCCGGATCAATCCATCGATTAACACGCCCGATGCCATCATTGGAGCGATGCGTAGCCAGCCGGAAATCGCCACGGCTTTACGCTCCATTCTGACACCGCGGCATCCGTCGCAGCTTTATGAGGCCTTTTTCGAAGGGATTGTTCTGTTCGCCATTTTGTGGTTTGTGCGAACACGCATGCGCCAGCCAAACGGAGTTCTAACCGGGCTGTTTTTCATTTGTTATGCGGTCTTTCGGATCGTGATTGAAAATTTCCGTGAGCCTGATGCGACCTTGATAGGTCCTTTCACGCGCGGGCAGTTCTTTTCTTTTTTCCTGATCGCTCTCGGTATTGCATTTGTCGTCGTAGCGAAAAAGCGGCCGACGTTTCCAAAGAGAATGTCGAAGTAAAAGCCCTGTCATGTCTAGCGAAGTCGAGACATCTCTGGAATTTGAAAAAAGATTTCTCCATTCCGCTGCGCTCCGAAATGACAAGTGGCATTTGTTTGAAACGGCGTTATTACTTAATTTGGTGACGCGGGAATGCTCGTTCCGGAAATTGTAGCGGCCGGCGGTGGTTTACTGTTTGCGTTCGATCACGCGACGATCGCAGGGAAAATTGTCCTCACTTTTCTGGCTGTCGGATCGATCTTTAGCTGGTCGATCATGATCACGAAATTGCGCGTGATTCGTTTCGCTCGAAGACAGAACGAGCGTTTTCTCGCCGCGTTCCGGAAGGATCGGCAACCGCTTCGGTTGTTTGAGAAAAACGCGCGATTTCCCGGGTCGCCGGTTTTCAACGTGTATCACGCCGGATGCGAAGAGGTGACATTCCATCTACTTGGTTCATCGGAGGTAGACGGGACATTTCGGGCCCGCCTTGAAATTGCAGACAAGATTTCGCCCGCACAGATGGGGGCCGTGAATGCGGCGATGGAGCGGGCGGTGGGCGAAACAGCGCTTTCACTCGAGTCCCAGATGATCTTGCTCGCTACCGCAGTGAGCGGTTCCCCGTTTCTCGGGTTGCTCGGCACGGTTTGGGGCGTGATGGACGCATTCACCGGTGTTGCCGAGGCGGGTTCGCCGAACCTCGTCGCGATGGCACCCGGCGTGTCCGGAGCACTCATCACCACAGTGACAGCGCTGTGTGTCGCTATTCCCGCGATGTTTGGCTACAACTTTCTCGTCACCAGCATTCGCGGAATCATCGTGGAAATGGACAACTTCGCTGCCGAGCTCGGGTCCGAGTTCGAGCACAAGTACGTCGATCATGGCACCCGGGAATCGGCTTTTCGCAGATGAGGCGCTACTCACAACGCCAGAATCTCTCCACTCTCAGCGAGATCAATGTCACGCCGCTGCTCGATCTCGCTTTCGTGCTGCTGATTATTTTCATGATCACCACGCCATTGCTGGAGAGCAGTGTGAATCTTGTGATCCCGTCGAGCGGCGTGAAGAATCGGTCGATAAACGCGCCGCAAGTGCAAACGGTTTCGATCGATCGCAACGACACCATTGAGCTTAACAATGAGGTGCTGGACCTGGAAACGCTGACTACGCAATTGGGGCAGTTAAAACAGACGACGCCGGATCTTGCCGTTGTCATTCGGCCTGATCGCGATTTGCCCGTGCAAAAACTAATTGGAGTGATGGATGCCTTGCAACGGGCAGGAATCACCAAGGTCGGCATCGCCACAAAAGCAGAGACAAAATAGATGGCGAACGATTCGCCTTCGCAGAACTACGGCGGAGCAACCGGACGTTTTTGGCGAAACGTAATCTTGATCGCGCTGGCGCATGTCGCGCTCATAGCAGGGCTGATTCGCTGGAGTCTGGCAGCAAAGACGGCGCCCGAGCCGGAAAACATCATGTGGTTGGGTGAAGCGGGAGATGTTGCGGCTGATCAACCGGAAAACAAGCCATCGCCAGCGGCAACCCCTGCAACAACGCCGCCGGTCGAACCTGAACCGGCGAAAAATGATCAAGCAGAAGAAGAACCTGTGGCAACGACACCGAAAAGCGAAATCGAATTACCATCGCCGACTCCGACAGCGACGCCAAGACCGACACCTACAGCAAAACCAACTGTCACACCCAAACCCAAGCCGAAGAGAACTCCAAGACCGACCCCCCGACCGACTCCGAAGAAAAGTTCATTAAAGAAGAAATCCCCCAAAGCATCTCCAAAACCGAAGCCGGCTTCCAAGAAAACAAGTAAGAAGGCAGAAGAGAACGATAAGAAAGCTCCTGCGAAGAAGAGTGAATCTCCGGCTCAAAACGGCGGAGAAAAAACAGCTTCAACAGGAAAGAAAGGCAGCACGGGCGGCGGAAGCACTGCGTCGGAGTTCGCCTGGTATGGGAACATGCTGCATGACCGTTTTTATCGAGCCTGGATCCAGCCGACGACGAATATCACTAAAGGCACAAAGATTTCGACGCTGGTAAGAGTTCGAATCGAGAAAGACGGTCGCGTTTCCAAATTCGAAATCGTCAAACCGTCCAGCAACGTGGCAGTAAATGAATCTGTGAGGGTGATCGCGAAACAAGTCACACAGGTCGACCCGCCGCCAACGGGGCTAATCAAGGGTGATCACTACGACGTCAGAATCAATTTCGAGCTGAATACAGGAGAGCAATAACCACGACGCGCGAAAACGTCCGGGACTAATTCACGCGAAACAGGAGGAGCCTTTCCGCCTCCGAATTACCAGCCTGCGCTAAAGCTCCGGCGCGGCAAGCGCGAATTTCCCGATAAAACAGCAAGTGAGACAGAAAACTTTTACAGAAGGCAGCGAAGAGAACGAAGAATCGTTGTTTGATAATCCTCTTTGTTTCCCTTCGTTTCCTTCTGTTGATATCTTTTCCAGCTATTCAGTGAGAACTCGCAGCCAGTTTCGGTGCGGCGTTCGTGATCTGAATTTGCGCGCTCACTCTTTGAATTTTGGAATCCTGCGCTTTTCAGGCGAGCAACGACAACCTGCATTTCCTTTTTAAGCTCTGAGATCGTGGATTCTTGCTCCTGAATAGTGCAATTTTGTTCCTCGATTCTCTTGTGCTCTTTGAGAAATTCATTGAGCAGCATCGCGTTGATTGCTTCGTAACGCACGGTTTCGGGGTTACCGTTTCGATCTGGGGTCACAAGGTTCGGATCGACTTGGGCCACGTCCTCGGCAATCAAACCAAACGAGAGCGCTTCTGCAGGGTCAATCTTCTTCTTATAGCGGAAGATGACCGGTTTGAGGGCCAGGATTTGTCTCGCTGGCTTTGGCCACGGGTTTGATCTCGCGCGGTAGTCCCCGTTGTTCTGATAACCAATGGCCAGCCTCCGGCGGTGCGTGGCGTTGTTGGGATGCTCGGCGACCAAAGTAGCGCAACATCCTTACTGCCGAGGACGCGGATAAACCGGACCAAGTAACTCGCGAAATCGCCAAATGCGACGCCGCTTTAGCGAACCAACACCAATGACTCTCCCCCCGGAATCATGCAGGAACTTTTTGCTCGACCAGGACGTGCAAGTGATCAGCTATCGCTGGATGCTCCAAACCGTGGATACTCCGTCGAGGAAACCAGTGAATTATCGGAGAGCAGTAGGAGGTACACTCTTTTCTCGGCGGTTTTTAGGGGTTACCTCGGTATTCCACGTGGTTCGCATCTTGGCGTGATTCGCGGGCCCGTTTACGTGGAAAGCTCACCGGCCGTTGCGCACGATCGTCGCGGCGTTCATCTCGAACCGGGCGCTGACTTTCTGTATTTGTGCGGCCTGCTCTTTCAGCTGCGCAGTGAGAGCCTGGATTTCTTTCTGCTGCTTCGCAGCCGTTGCTTGGAACTCCCGCTTTAGTTCTTCGACTTTTTTATGCTCTTTCAGGAACTCATTGAGTAGCATCGCATTCACCTGGTCATACCGCACGCTGTAGGGTCGGCCATCTTTGTCATGCACGACCAGGTTCGGATTCACTCTTTCGACATCTTCGGCGACGAGACCGAATTGCGACCTGCCCGTGGGATCGAGCTCTTTTTTGTAGCGGAAAGTGACCGGGCTAAGCGCCAGGATCACTTCACTGGCTTCGTCCATCGGCTTGATGGCTTCCTTGAAGCGTTTTGACGAAGTTCCGGTACCGAGCTTGCCGACGGAGTTGCAGATAACGGTATCTCCACCGACAACCAGCTCCTGAAAGATGCCGCCGATATAGCAGGCGGATCCATTCGGCAAGTTGTTCCCGATCCGGATGGTGTTGTTTTCGCCTTGTACACCCGCTACCAGCGAACCAATGCAGATATTGGAATCGCCTGTTATGTTCTGACCAGCACGAACGCCGATTGCAGTGTTGTTGCTACCAGTTTGATTCGACAGCAGTGCGCCCCAACCAACGGCAGTGTTGGAAACACCGGTGGTGTTGATGGAAAGGGCATTGAGTCCTGCAGCTGTGTTGAAACTGCCGCCGGTGTTGGCTTGTAGCGCGCTCACTCCGACGGCCGTGTTATCGCCGCCCGTGGTATTGTCCAGGAGTGCCGCAGCGCCAACGGCGGTGTTTGAATCCCCGTTGTTGAATACCAGCGTTCCAGCGCCAACACCGGTGTTAAAGCTGGCAGTGGTGTCGCCAGAGAGTGAAAACCAACCAACTGCTGTGTTCGCGGAGCCGGTGGTAAGACTTAAGAGGGCTTTGGTCCCTTCCGCTGTGTTGAAGCCGGGATAGCCTCCGTCCGGTGAAGGAACAACTGCGTGCGCCGCGACAGAACCAAGGGCGAGTATCATGAGAACCAGTCGAATTCTGTTTTTCATAGGTTGATGGTGCCAGCATAGGTCATCTGCTTAGAATCTCAAAGCGGCTCACGACACCGGCGGCGCGGGTACAGTGTGCCGACTACTACTGGGAGAAGCGGCGCGTGCGCATGAATTGCGCCTGGGCGCTTATGCGGTGAATTTGTCTTCGATGAGATGGTGCAAATGATCACCAATCGCTGTGTGATTCAGGCGTTGGATCACTTCATCCAAGAAGCCGGTGACGAGAAGGCGTTGGGCGATTTTTGTCGGAATACCGCGCGAGCGCAGGTAAAACATTTGTTCTTCTTCAATCTGGCCAGAAGTCGCGCCATGGGTGCAACGGACGTTGTCGGACAGAATTTCCAGCCCGGGCATTGAGTTCGCCTCGGCGTCGTCGCTCAGGAGAAGATTGCGGACTTTTTGATACGCGTCGGTGAAATGGGCGTGCGGTTCTACACGGATCAGTCCGCCGAAAATTGTACGAGCGCGATCATCGAGGGCGTTCTTGTAAAGGAGGTCGCTGGCGGTATGCGGAGAGACATGGTCCTGCAACGTGCGCGCATCGAATTCCTGATGGTGCTTGGCGACGGCTACAGCGAGTAAATCGCTGCGGCCACCTTCGCCGATGAGGCGGCTTAAACTTTCGAACCGCGAATAGCGCGAGCCAACGTGCAAATTCAAGCTCATCGCTGACGCGTCGTGATCGACCACGGTCGAATTCATTTGCAACGCAATAACGTTTTCTCCCCAGGTCTGCGCGCAGACATAGGTCACCTTCGCGCCGGGCCCGGCGATGAGATCGTTCACGCCGCAAGCAAACCCGGAGGCGCGCTGATCGCACGAGCGGAAATGTTCGATCACCGTGACTTTGGCAAGCTCGTCGGCTACGAGGAGCAGATGCGGGAAAACCGTCATGTTATCGTGGCGCAGCCAATGGAAAATTTCGATCGGCAATTCGATTTCCAGCCCGCGCGGCACGAACAGGAACGTTCCCGATGAAACCAGCGCTTTGTGCAATGCGGCGAACTTGGCCGAACCGAGCTTGGCTTCGGTTGACATGAAATATTTTCGGAACAGATCGGCATGCTGCACTATCGCCCGCTCCAGCGGCTGAAAAATCACGCCGCGCTTTTTCAGATCTTCGGAAACGACATCGCGCTCAACTAATTGGTCGTTTGCGAAGACCATTCGGCCCGCGTACTCTTCGAGGCCGCGGGAATATTTCAGAATGTTTTTTCGATCGTCTTCAGAAAGCGGCGGACTGATCTTGAACGGTGCAAGATCAAGAAGACCGACATTTGAGAATCGCCAAGCCTGGTCTTTTCGCGTCGGCTGCGGGAGGGATTCGAATTGTTTCCATGCCGCAAGTTGCTGGTTGCGGAACCAGTCGGGTAAATCGTGTAGGTCGGCCGGACCGGAAAGAATTGATTCGGATTTAGCGACTTCGTGATCGGTGACTGAGGGCATCGTTAATATTGTCCTAGAACTGGAACCCCGAATGCTTTCGGGGCTACAGAAATGGGCGACGGGATGGGTTACCCGACCGAACCTTCCATCTCCAATTCGATCAGACGCTTGAGTTCGACGCTGTATTCCATTGGAAATTGGCGTACGAGATCGTTGACGAATCCGTTGACGCTCAAGCTCATCGCCTGCGCCTCGCTCAAACCACGCTGTTGCATGTAGAAAATTTGCTCCGCGCTAACCTGGCTGACGCTGGCTTCGTGTTGCACAGCGTTACCCGTGCCGCGCACTGTGATCGCCGGATATGTATCGGTGCGCGACGTTGAATTGATCAGCAACGCATCACACTCGGTGTTGTTCTTGCAATTCTTCAGATGCTTCGGCACGTGCACCAGACCGCGGTAGGTGGCGCGACCTTTACCAATGGAGATGGATTTGGAGACAATGTTGCTGGTCGTCTCATCGGCAGCGTGAATCATCTTCGCACCCGTGTCCTGATGCTGGCCATCGTTGGCAAGCGCGATCGAGAGGACTTCGCCGCGCGCCTTGCGACCTTTCATGATAACACCCGGATACTTCATGGTGAGGCGCGAGCCGATATTGCAGTCGATCCATTTCACCTCGGCGTTTTCCTGAGCCAGCCCGCGTTTCGTGACAAGATTGAAAACGTTTGAAGCCCAGTTTTGCACGGTGATGTACTGAATCTTCGCGCCCTTTAGCGCGATGAGCTCGACGACCGCGCTGTGGAGCGTCGGCGTATTGAATTTCGGCGCGGTGCAGCCTTCCATGTAAGTCACTTCCGAACCTTCATCGGCAATGATCAGGGTGCGCTCGAATTGACCAAAATTTTCTGCATTGATACGGAAGTAGGCCTGCAACGGATGTTTCACCTTCACTCCGGGCGGCACATAAATGAAGGAACCGCCGCTGAACACGGCCGAGTTCAACGCGCTGAACTTGTTGTCTCCGACTGGGATGACTTTACTAAACCATTGCCGGAAAATTTCCGGATAATCTCTCAGGCCTTCGCGGGAACCGACAAAAATGACGCCCTGTTCGCCGACAGCTTTCTTGATGTTTGAATAAACCGCTTCGCTGTCGAACTGCGCTTCTACGCCGGCGAGGAATTTTCTTTCCTGTTCGGGAATCCCGAGCCGCTCGAACGTGCGCTTGATGTCGTCCGGGACGTCGTCCCAACTTCTTTTTGGTTCTGTGCCGGGCGACAGATAGTAACGGATTTTATCGAAGTCGATCGCTTCAAGATCTTTGCTCGCCCAATGCGTTGGCAGCGGTTTCTCCCGGAATGTTTGCAAGGCGCGCAGACGAAAATCTCGCACCCAATCCGGGTCGCCTTTGACGTCCGCTATGTAGTGAATCGTGCGCTCGCTCAAGCCTATGCCTGCATCGCGCACGTGGGCTTCCGGATAAAAGAAATCGCCCTTACCGCGATCAATGTTGATAGCTGTCGTTTCTGTTTTCATATGATGTTACCTCGTAAACACCGGTTCAGCGGCTTGCTCGCGGGCCCAATCATAACCGCGCTCTTCGAGCTCGAGAGCGAGTTCCTTTCTCCCACTCCTTACGATTCGCCCTCCTACCATGACGTGGACGTAGTCGGGTATGATGTAGTTCAGGAGTCGCTGATAGTGCGTGATTAACAATATCCCAAGATTAGGGCCACGCAACGAATTGACGCCGTGCGCAACTGTCTTTAGCGCGTCGATGTCCAAACCGCTATCGGTCTCATCGAGCACCGCATAACTTGGTTCCAGCATGGCCATTTGCAGAATTTCCGTGCGCTTTTTTTCGCCGCCCGAGAAACCTTCGTTGACCGAACGTGACGTGAACGACCGATCCATCCCCAACAATTCCATCTTCTCGTACAGCCTGGCGTAATAATCGGTCGCCTCCAGCTCTTCACCCTCTGGCAATCGGGCTTGTAATGCCGCACGTAAAAAGTTCGCGATCGTCACACCAGGAACTTCACTGGGATACTGGAATGCCAGGAAAAAACCGCGCCGCGCACGCTCGTCAGGTTCAAGTTCCAGGAGGTCCTCGCCATCCATCAATATTTTACCCGCGGTGACGTGATAATCCGGATGACCGGCCAACACCTTGGCCAGTGTACTTTTTCCCGAGCCATTCGGGCCCATGAGCGCATGTACTTCACCCCGCGGTACCCGGAGAGTTAATCCCCGAACGATCTCCTGGTCGCCGACGGTAATGTGTAGTTTCTCTATGTTTAATTCCTTCATAAAGGGGAACTGGAAATATACGCTGATTTAGGGGATTTGCGAACCGCGAAAAGGCTTCGCCTCACGCGGCTAGAAAGCAGCCACGTGAGCGTCGAAGACGCTTTTACGTGGGGCTACCCCGCATGGATTCGAACCATGAATAACGCCTCCAAAGGGCGCTGTGTTACCGTTACACCACGGGGTATGAGGATTTGCCGTTTAGATTCGCAAATTTCGGCGTCGGCGCAATTCCCAAACCTTGTCCGGTCATGAACCGGGCGTCCTACTGCTCGTTTGTGTAACGAGCAGAACCCTTTCGCCATCAGAAACTCAAAGCTGAGCAACTCGGCCCCAAAAACGCGGTTGAATCAGTCGCGGCACAGTCGGATCGTTCAAGTTGGGCCGCGGCAACCGGGCAGCTATGGAGCAGACAACCTTCCTCAAGAATTATCGGATCCGTCTTGGATATGACGGAAGTCCGCATGAGCCCGATCGCAACGGGCCGGCAACCAGCTATGAAGCCATGGATGAGAGAACGGCAGAGCCCGTGCTTGTAACGGTTGTTCCGGCGGAGAGTATTGATCGACCGGAGCGGGAGCAATTTGAGGAGAAGGCGTCGGTCGCGCAGAAACTACGGCACGTCAATGTTGCCAAGATGCTCGATTTTGGCCGCGAAGGCGACGATTACGTCTACGTTTCCGAGCGCCTCGCAGGGGAAACACTTGCATCGTGGGTAAAAAACCATGGACCCATGCCCGCCGACGCTGCATTGCGGGTTGCCGAACAAGTAGTGAGCGTTTTGTCTTCGGCCGGTTTTCACAGACTTCCGTATCCGTCCATTCGGCCCAGCGATATCATGCTGGTTCCGGGGCAAACGGCCGAAGGGAGCTGGCCCTTGGTGAAGGTGACCAGCTTCGGGTTGCCAGAGCTGATGGCTGGTATCGAAAACCCTGTTGCTGAATCGGAAACGGAGGAGGCATCTCGCTCGGGGCTACAGGTCACGACTAACGAACCGGTGTCTCAACCTACGAGAGACATCCGCTCGGAAATTTATTCTCTTGGGATAACACTCTATTTTTTGCTGAGCGGCGTGTCGCTTTCGGCAGAAGCGGTCGAGCGCGGTCCAAAGTTTTCAGGGTTCCCAAAACCGTTGCGTGGCTTGCTCAGTCGGATGTTGCATCGGGATCCCAACCGTCGCCCGCAGGACTTGCTGGTTGTGACTGAGCTGATCCGCGGATCTCTGGAGAAAATTGAGCGCCGACGCGCTTTGTCCGACCGATACGGAATTCCGTTGAAAACAACAGTTGTGCAACCGACAAAAGCGCCATCACGTCGTCTGCTGCGAACCGCAGTGGCGTTTGGCTTGCTGTTAGCATTAGCGGCTGCGATTGCGCCGATGGTCTTCCCCGATTCGATCGGGAAAATGCTTCATCTTACTTACCAACGAAAGCCAATCGGCGTTCTAATTGGTGTGCCGGAATCTTCGGCGCCCGCGCGCCAGCCAGCGGCGGCTGTTCAAGCAGTTCAAAAGAAGTCCAGCCCGCCTCCGGCCATTGTGGCATCTCAACCGGTCCATCCCACAGTCGCGCCGGAAATTCAGCCACCGACAAGCGCCCAGACACCTCGAAATCCCCCCGGGATCCGGCCGGCAGATGTTCAACAGGCTCAAATTGCCGATGCTCAACCAGAGGCGTCAGCGCCACCTGATTCAGTTCCGAATTCTGCGGCGCCCACGCTGGATAACTCGCCTTCTGCCGACAGTGCGATGAACTCATCATCGCAGGCCAACAACGAACCACCGCCCAGCACTGCCAGCCAGTCGAATTCCCAGGACGAAACGAAATCTGTCGCCTCGACGGCTAAACGGGCGCGTGGCGACCGGAGTTCGAGAAGTTCGTCACGTCGCCACCGTGGTTCGGTACGCAGTCACTTCGTCGGAATCACCTCCGACGGGCGATTGATCCTTCGTGGTCCTTCCGGGCGCACCAGGATCGTCGCGCCCGATGAAGACGTCGCGCCGCGCCATCGGAATCGCGTTTTCACTGGCCGCAACGGCATGTCCGCTCCCCCGCCTTCATTTGGGCCGGACTATTATCCGAACGACTGACGATTTTTTTCGTCAGTAGACTAATCGGGTGTAAGCAGTCGGCCGGTATGATTTTATCAAAAAAAAGCTTGCCATGGCTTTTGATTTCCGGCATACCTCGCCCTCGTGCGGAGACGACCCATCTTCATAGCACTGGCAACTGCATTGGCGTCGGTGACTTTCAGCGCAGGCGCACAGGCGCAGGGGCTGGCGCCGGCGACATTAGGCGGCGAAAGTCACGGCAACCGGAGTACAGCCGATGGGGTCCAGGTGATCACGGCAAAGACCGCGCCCGCCAAGCCTAAAAAATCGCATCAAGTCGTCAAAAAATCGACGCACAGGAGATCCGACAAGGTTGCTGAAAGGCCGACGGAGTTGGCCGCGAATTCGCATGGTCGCGCGACGCTTACGATGGATCCTGTGCGCCCCATGAATCAGCCCACCGTGAATCAGGCGCCGCAACATCGCAGCCGGTTCAGTTTTAAGAGTGCTGACGGTAAAAAAGAATCGATTCCCGTCATCTCACAGTATTATCCGAAACGACTCGTTTACCCGTATGCCAAAATCGATCGCCGCATCGACAGCCGGTTAGTACAAGCCGCGTCGCTCGCCCAGGAGCGTGCGCATGCACATTCGCGCTCGCGCTGCTGGCATTACGTCAAAGATGCATTGCTGGCGTCCGGCGTTATCGATTCCCGTCCAAAAACCGAGCTTGCCAGAGATGCTGCCCGGGAACTCGTCACCAACTACGGATTTAAGAGGCTGTCCATATCGGATCCGTTCGCCGCGCCCGTCGGTTCGGTGCTCGTGTACGGTACTTCCAGAAGCGTTGGGCATGTTGAGCTGCGCACCAGGGATGGTTTCGTCAGCGATTTCCGTTCACCGACCCCGTCGCACCGGCCGCTGATGGGCGTTTACGCGAAGTTGTAATTCCGCACGGCGTCCGGGAGGAAATTCGATTTACCGGAACGCTCATCCGTTCTGTTTCTACTCAAGTCTGCGGCTGGCAAAGGCAGGAAGTGGTGATGGTGAGATCAGCTTTCTCCCAAACCTTTTCAAACTTCGCCTGAAGTTGAGAGGCTTCGCCTGCATTTTTCTTTTGCTTGCCCAGGCTTTCCGCTAGTCCCAGTAACGACCAGCCGTTTTCGGGTAGGCGCGCGAGATCCTCCCGATAAACCTGCTCGGCTTCCGCAAATCGATTGTGCTTCATGAGAACCGCTCCCAGAGAATGACGCACGGGAATTAACCATCCGGGCGGCTCATCGTATTTGAGAACGTCTTCCTTTTTTGCTGCGGCGCGCAACTGCTCAATTCCGCGATCGATCTTTTCTTCCGCGACCAGGATTTCACCTTCGACCATAGGGATCATGACATCGAAAATCGCCTCGCAACTGTTATTGCCGAGAGTCTCCTCTTTTGGCACGAGTTTGGCGCGTTCCAGGAAAAAACTTTGTGCCTTGCGTGCGTTGGCAGTATCGCCCTTGGCAGCAAATGCGATCGCGCGGGCTCCATGATGAACTGCGCGGCTGAACGGCATGTATTCCGGATATCGATCCGGCTCGGCCAGGATTTGAGCCCAAAGCCCAAACCGTACCATCACTTCGAGCGGCATCGCGATGAATCCTTCCGCCTGCAGGGCGTTTTCTTTGAGAAAATCCGCCGGCAACTCCGCGACCATGGCGCGGATGTGTTTCATCGCCAGATCGCGCTGGCCGGTCATCATCGCGGCATAAGCGAGCATGTGCCGGTTATGCGCTACATACGCATTCAAAAACCCTCTGGGCGGGCCAAAGACCTTTTGGTAATTCCGGTCTGCCGCCACTGCCTTGATATTGGTGTCGACGGCGTCCAGCCAGCGACCGGTGCGAATATCGATGTGCGATGGCATGTGCACGTTGTGGCCGAGACCTGGCTGTAAATTACGAAGACGATCCGCGGCAGTGCTCGCCCGTTCCGGATGTGGCGATGCTTCTACCGCATGAATGTAAAGATGATTCGCGAAGGGATGCTTCGGGTTCAACTTCAACACCGCTTCGAGCGTAGAAAGGACTTCATCCGTTCCGGGCTGCGGCTCGCCTTCGGATGTCCATTGATCCCAGGGCCGCAAATCCATCATTGCTTCCGCGTAAAAAACGCCAGCGTCTGCATCGTTCGGAAATTTCTTCCACACTTCGCGCATGGCATCGGCGTAAGCACGATCGAGCGGGGTACGATCTTCCGGCTGCGGACTGGCGTAACGTTTTGACAGCGCCTCGATCAGCGCTTGTTCAACCGGTGAAGCGTTGGCTGCATTCTTTTTGGCGATATTGATTTCTTTCCAAGCCAGCTCTGCGGCCGGTTTCGGAACGACGGCAAGATTAATGTGCGGGCCGCAGGCGAGCGCGATTCCCCAGTGCGCCATTGCGCATTCGGGATCGATTTCCGCTGCTTGCTGAAATGCGCGGATGGCTGCGCTTTGATTGAATCCGTGAAGAAACGCAAGGCCCTGGTCAAAATAGCGCTGCGCTTCCGGCGAGTCTATCGTGATTTTGCGCGAATAAGAGCCAAGCCCCTCATAGAGCGGCTCCCTTGCTGCAAGCAGATTGAGACCGGCGAAAGTCAGCGTCGACCAGACAATGAGCTGGAAGCTTCTGGCAATCGTTTCCATAATCGATCACGCCAAACTATTCGCGACATTTTCGACCGCAACTGCTAACGGCCCTGACTAATTCGGGCCGTCAGTAATTCCTAATCAGGCGAGCCACCGCGATGAGCATCGACATGATTGGCCAAGCCGCGATGGCAGTGATCAGAATGAAGAACAAGAACTCGGCGACATAATTCCGGCTTGTTTCTGCGCCCAGGAACTCACTGCTTAATTTGTGAAACGGGTGCGACTTCGTAGCCGGCGGACCGGCAGAGGAACCGATCTGGGTTTGCGATGTCGGGCGATAGTTGTAGTCCGTCAGCGGAAGAATTCGCTTACTGCGTCTCGGGCCGTTGTAGCGACGCGAGCCACTCTGGTGGTAATTAATTTGAGGGAATGGTTTCATAATAATGTTGGGTTCGCCCCGATTGCGGTTCGGGATACCGGCGCAAAAAACCCGCGCGTGGTGTGAGATTCGACCACTGGGGTGCCCCGAAGCGTTCGGGGGCTCCAACTTGGCGAAATCTAACGAGCCTTTATGCCGGCCGCCCGCCCCGGCGGGCAGCGCGAATCGGCGCGTTGATCGATTTCATCGGTATCCATGTACGGCCGTTTCTGCGACTGTCCAGTGCCTGCGGAGATTTTCGGCTGTAAGTCCTTCTGGTACTGCGGGAAGCGATTTGTAATTTATTTGGCAAAGCGATGAGTGCCACCGTGACAATCCGAGAAAGTGAATACTGGCGACTTGAGCAATCAACGAGAAATCAGGATCAAAATCGTTCATCATACGCTTCGCCAGCCGGAGGTCCCTAAGCGCGCAAGAGGTGACAGCGCCCGGCTCAGTGATACCGTGCGCGAGATGGAAGCTGCCGATTGGGCTTCACTCAGTGACCAGGAACTCCTTGAGCGCCGCATTGCCACGCTTGGCTTGCGGCTTGAAGGTACGCAACTTCAACCGCTCATTCAGCAACTTTACGACGAGCTCACGGCAAAGGGACTGGTATTTCGCCCGCCATGTCACATTGGCGACGAATGGTTCGTGCCGATCGGCATCTCGACGATTTTTATTCCGTTCTTTCTCGTTCACGATCGGCTGCGCACGCTGGAGCGGACGATGATGCTCGAAGTCGAGGGAGGCACAAAAGAATGGTTCATGCAATTAATGCGACACGAGGCGGGCCATGCCTACAGCTACGCCTATCAACTTCAGCGCAAGAAAAAGTGGCAGATGCTTTTCGGACACACGTCGCGCGAATCGACACCGAGCTTTTATCGACCCCGACCGTTCAGCCGCAGTTATGTTGTGCACTTGGACGATTGGTACGCGCAGGCGCACCCGGACGAAGATTTTGCGGAAACGTTTGCGATCTGGCTCACGCCCGGGCTGGATTGGCGCAAGCGTTATGCAGGCTGGAGGGCGATGGAAAAACTCGAATACGTTGATGAATTGGTGGGCTCACTGGCGGGGAAACCGCCTGTACACATTCCGGAGTATCGTGTGGCCGATTACGATTGTCTCAACGTCAAGCTCAAGACCTATTACGCGCGAAAACGAAAACTCTACGAAGATACATATCCTGGTTTCTACGATGCTGATCTGCGACAGCTGTTCGCTGCACCCACAGGGATCAGAGCCAGCTCATATCTCCGCCAGCGTCGGCGCCGATTGATGAACTCCGTCTGCCAATGGACGAATGAAAGAAAGTTCCGCGTGAATCAGCTCCTCGCACGGCTGATCGACCGTTGCGACGAGCTCGACCTCCATGTGCTCAACGATGATCCCCAGCAGGATTTTCGAGTAAGCTCCTACATCACGACGTTAGTGATGAATTATCTTTTTACCGGCAAATTCAAGCGAACGAAATAAATTTGGAGTGCGCGGACATGTCCGCGCTTTCAAATGCGGCGACAGGTCACCGCATTCCAAGAACTAATCGTGAAAAAGAAACTCAAAGTCCTCGTACTCTTTGACGGCATAAGTCCCACGGAACTCGATCAGGACTTTACGAAGGAGCTGAAAACGAAAGATTGGAAAACCGAGGCGGACGTCATGAGCGCGCTGGGCACGCTCGGCCACACGGCGGAGCATCTCGCCATCTACGACGATGTCGATCTGGTGAGGCAAAAATTGGAAACCTTCGCGCCCGACGTCCTTTTCAATCTTGTCGAACAATTCAGGAACAACCCTGGATTCGACCAGAACATCGTGTCGTTTTTCGAAATGCAGGGGCTGGCGTTCACCGGCTGCGGCTCGACAGGTCTTACTCTTTGCAAGCACAAGGGCATCTCGAAGAAAATTCTGCATTACCACGGCATTCATGTTCCCCATTTCGTCGTGATCCCCCGCGGCCAGCGCATCGCCCGACCGAAGCAGGTCAAGCTGCCAGTTTTGGTAAAGCCGGTGAAAGAAGAAGCGTCCTACGGAATTTCCCAGGCGTCTTTCGTTCAAAATGAAGAGCAGTTTCGAGAACGCGTGGCTTTTATTCACGAGAAGTACAACAGCGACGCGATTGCGGAGGAATACATTGAAGGGCGCGAGCTTTACGTGAGCCTGATGGGTAATGTGCGGCTAACGGTTTTTCCGATTCGCGAGCTGGTTTTTCGCGAAGTGCCGCCTAACGAACCGAAGATCGCCACTTACAAGGCAAAGTGGGACGAGGAATATCGCAAACGCTGGGGGCTCGAGAATCAGTTCGCCGAAGATCTCGATCCGGCGCTCGTCGCGATGATTCAAGAAAAGTGCAAGCAGATCTATCGGTTATTGACCATCGACGGTTATGCGCGAATCGATCTGCGGCTGACGCCTGAGAACAAGCTGTATTTCATCGAAGCGAACCCAAATCCAATCCTGGCAAACGACGAAGACTTCTCGCTGGCGGCAGGGAAAGCCGGCCTGGCGTATCCACAACTAATCGACCGGATCGCCCGGCAGGGAATGCAGACCATTCGTGATTGAAATCGTAACCCCCTCGGACTTACTGCGAGTTCTTCAGCGGTAGCGAAATTTGGCTGACAGTTACCTCAAGCTCCGAAAGAGAAGATCTATTCGAAGCGACGCGCGCACCGGTCGACTTTCGTCTAGATTGAGACATGAGCGTGCAAGTTTATGGATGCAATCATGTCGCCATTGAGGTCGATGACGTGGAGAAGGCGGTGGCCTTTTACAAGGATGTTTTCAACCTCGAACAGATGAGTGGCGGCGAGGGCGATGCGTTTTTCAAATTGGGTGAGCATCAGTTCCTGGCCATTTTTGAGGTGGAGAAAGTGGAGCCCACTAACCTTCGGCATTTCGGGATCATGGTTCGCGGCGAGGCTCAGCTCGAGGAAGTTCGCAACAAGATCACCACGAAATATAATTTGAAACTGCAGCCACCGTTTCGTTGCGATTTTCGCGACCCCTGGGGCAATCGCATCCAGGTTGTTGATCTTCACGACGAATCACTCGTTTGGCTATTGCCGTATGGCGAAGTCCAGAAGGCCGGCATTAAATTCGACAAAGATTAGCGTAAGCCTCCGGCTTGCGAATGGATCATTTGCAAGCGAGAGGCGTGCACTACTTTTCGGAGAACTTCACTATTCTACGCCAGAACAACGACGTCGCGGTGGCGAGCCGGCTGCTTGCGGATCTGTCAATCACGGGTGATATGGCTCGCCTCAAAAAATAATGATTTCATTTATCGTTCCGGCGTACAACGAGGAGCATGAACTTTCTGAAACGCTTACCGCGATTAAAAATTCGGCTTCCGGCGCGGACGGGCGCTACGAAATCATAGTGGTTGATGATGCATCGACCGATGCCACACCGGACATCGCGGCGCGCGGCGGCGCGAAGGTATTGAAAATTACTCGGCGCCAAATCGCAGCCGCCCGGAACGCAGGCGGTCGCGCGGCGAGAGGCGAGTACCTATTTTTCGTGGACGCCGACACGCGCATTGATCGCGCACACGTGACTCGAGCGATTGCCGCTCTGGAGGCTGGTTACGCTGGTGGCAGCGCGCGTGTGGAAATGGATGGATTCATTCCCATTTGGGGACGCTTGTTGTTGCGCGGATTTTCGTTGATTTATTTTGGTTTAAACCTCGGGGCCGGGGCGTTTCTTTTTACTACGCGGCGCAACTTCGATCTCATCGGCGGTTTTGATGAGCAATATTTTGCCGGGGAAGAGGTTTATTTCTCGCTCGAGCTAAAGAAGTTAGCTCGGTTCAAAGTACTGCGTGAACCAGTTGTCACATCCGGGCGCAAATTGCGCATGTACCCAGCGAAACAATTTCTGCGCAAATTTTTTGGCGTAATCGTTCGCGGTCCGCGCGCTGTGCGTTCACGTGCAAAGCTCAGCCTCTGGTATGACGGCAAACGGGAAAAGCATCCAGCTTAGGAACGATGCCCCCCTTGGATTTAAAATTTGTGCGCGGTTGCGAAAATCGCTTCCTCGTCTAGAGTAGCGCCCTCGTTATGGCTGAGAGCAACCAAACGTTGGATCTCAAGGAGTTCCAGTTGCATGAGCAGGATACCGGCAGCGCGGATGTGCAGGTCGCACTTCTGACGCACCGCATCGGGCATTTGACTGAACACCTCAAGATTAACCAGAAAGATCACTCTTCGCGACGCGGCCTACTAAAGATGGTCGCGCAACGCCGGAGTCTGCTCGATTATTTGAGCAAGGTGAATGCTGATCGGTACAAGAAATTGATCGAGAAGCTAAACCTTCGAAAATAACGGAGGAATTATTCTCCGGTTCCGATCCGACATTTGAACCGCTCGAAGCCACAACTAAACTGAACAGACAACCAGCAGTCCCAGGCGCCGTAAACCACCTTGGATTTTAGGTTTTAGTTTCGCGTTCGGCATTGCCCGGAAAACGGATTTAAAACCTACAGTCGGGGTGACCGCCTGGTACCGCGTATCCAGGAACTAAGAATGCAACAAAAGGTTACCGCCCAAATAGGCGGCAATGAAGTATCTATTGAAACCGGCAGACTCGCCAGGCTCGCCGACGGCGCCATCGTCGTAGCCTGCGGCGACACCGTCGTGCTAGTCAGCGCCGTCTCGGCTACAACAATCAAGGAAGGTCAGGATTATTTTCCGCTCACGGTCGATTATCGGGAAAAGGCAGCAGCGGTTGGGAAATTTCCCGGCGGTTATTTCAAGCGGGAAGGCCGCCCGACAGAAAAAGAAACGCTCACTTCGCGAATGATCGATCGGCCTCTGCGGCCACTTTTCCCGCAGGGTTATTTTTACGACACGCAGATCATCTCGATCCTGCTCAGCGCCGATGGGCAGAATGATCCTGACATTCTCGCGGTCAACGGTGCATCCGCCGCGCTGACCATTTCGGATATTCCGTTCGGCGGCCCGATTGGTGCGGTGCGCGTCGGTCGTGTGAACGGCGAGTTTATTGCCAACCCGACCCACGACGAGCGAGCTCAGAGCGATCTCGACCTTGTGTACGTCGGCAATGAAAATGACGTGATCATGATCGAAGGGTCGGCGAGGGAACTTCCCGAATCCGAATTCGTTAAGGCTCTTGAGTTCGCGCATGGACACGCGCGCGAGATGATTCGCATCCAGAAGGAATTGGCGGCGATGGCGGGCAATGCGAAACGGGACACCAAGCTGCTCAAGGTTGATCAGCAATTGTTAGACGTGGCCTATCAGGTTGCCGGCGACCGAATTGAAGCGGCGCTTTATACCGAAGGCAAAACGGCGCGCGCCAAAGCGGTGGAGGCATTACGCGAGGAAGTGAAGACTGCAATCCTCGAAAAACATCCGGACGCAGACGCTTTCGCGATCTCCCAGGCGTTCGATTACGTCCAAAAGAAGGCGTTTCGCGTCAGCATTCTGGAAAAACAGAAACGCGTGGATGGTCGCGGCTACGGGGACTTGCGCCAAATTAGCTGCGAAGTAGGCGTGCTACCGCGCGCACATGGTTCGGCCATTTTTCAGCGTGGCGAAACTCAGGCGCTTGCTCTCGCCACACTCGCTCCTATCGAAGAAGCACAGATGATTGATGCGTACGGAGGCGGCGAACAATCGAAGCGATTTATTCTGCATTATAACTTTCCGCCATTTAGCGTTGGCGAAACCGGGCGAACAGGTGGTCCCGGTCGCCGTGAGATTGGACATGGCGCGCTGGCGGAGCGCTCGCTTGAGCCGGTGGTGCCGGGCGAAAATGACTTTCGTTATGCTATTCGCATTTCCAGCGAGATCATGGAATCGAACGGTTCGACATCAATGGCCAGCGTATGCGGTGGAATGCTTGCACTAATGGACGCAGGCGTGCCGATGAAAAGCATGGTCGCGGGAATTTCCGTCGGTCTGGTGACCGAGGCTGGCGAAGACAATCAACTGAAACGCTACGAATTGCTCACCGACATTATTGGATCGGAAGATCATTTTGGCGACATGGATTTCAAGCTCTGTGGAACCGATGCAGGCGTCACCGGTTTTCAGCTTGACCTGAAACTGCCCGGTATCCGTCACGACATCATGGCGGAAGCGATCCAACGCGCAAAGGAAGCGCGCATGAAGATTCTCGAAATCATGCGCGGCACCATGGATCAGCCACGAACAGAACTGTCGAAGTACGCTCCGCGGATCGAGACGATCAAGATCAATCCGGAGAAGATCGGCGCGCTCATCGGACCCGGCGGAAAAACCATCAAGGGTATCGTCGCAGAAACCGGCGCTGAAATTAACATTGAAGACGACGGATCAGTACACATCTACGCAACCACGGGTGAGAGCATGGCGCGCGCGAAGGAAATCATCGGAGGCATGACGCGCGAAGTCGAGATCGGCCAGACGTACCAGGGACGCGTAGTCACAACCAAGGAGTTCGGCGCGTTTGTCGAAGTTTTCCCGGGCAAAGACGGTCTGGTGCATATTTCCGAGCTCGCCGATTTTCGGGTGAACCGCACCGAAGATGTGGTGAAGATCGGCGATATGATCTGGGTCAAATGCATTGGCATCGACGACAAAGGTCGTGTGAAACTCTCGCGCAAGGCGGCGCTGAAGGAACGCGCTGAAAAGGAAACCGGACAGGTTTTGTAATCTTTCCATCATTCGAAGCAACTTGTACGGAGTATGCACGCGTCGAGGCGCTGCCTATTTCGTCTGTGCTCGGAAAACGTCGGGTGGCGAACGAACCCGATGAGCTGAAGGCCTCTTCAAGACGTTGGTGGGCCGGCAACTCCAGTTGAAAGCGAACACTCCCCGTAGTTGACAATGTCCGGCGCGGAGGGAGTAAAACATGTGAGCGAACCATGATTACGCCTACGCGAGTCTCCTACGCGGTGCTGGCTGCCACCATCATTCTGGCAGGTTTTCTTAACCTTGGCGCTCCGTTGCTGGTGATGTTGTTCTCATATTTTGCGTTACGGCAATTGTATTATTTCAGCAGAAAAAAATGGGTCGCGTTAGTTTTGTTTGTCCTCTTACTGGCCGCTGTCGTCACTGTCGGAGCTTACATTGTACGTGCAGCAATTTTGGCGTTCCCGGATGTGGCAGACACTTCTATTCCTTCGGCCAGCGCATGGGCGCAGAAGCGCCAGATCGAGTTACCGTTTACTGATTTTGAAAGTCTCAGACAGGTCGTCGTGGAAACGCTTAGGGAGGAAGCGCATTACTTTCGAAACGTGGCGAACTTCGCCAAATCTGCTACGACAATCCTGGTTTTCAGCGTCCTGGGAGTTGTTGCCGCAGGGAGTTTGTTTTTTAAAACCGGGCTCGATCCTTATCGCGGCACACATCGGCTCAAAAATAATCTTTACTCGATTTGCTGCGACCAGGTTTCGAGACGATTCCGCGATTTCTATCGCAGCTTTGCCACTGTTATGGGGGCGCAGATCACCATCTCGCTTATCAACACTGCATTGACGGCGATTTTCTTGCTCGCTGCTCAAATGCCGCATGCTCCGCTGCTCATTGCTGTAACTTTTCTATGCGGCCTGGTACCGATTGTCGGCAATCTGGTGAGCAACACGATCATCGTTTTTATCGCGTTGACTGTTTCATTGAAGCTGGCGATTTCCGCGCTGGTATTTTTGATTGTGATCCACAAGCTCGAATATTTGCTGAACAGCAAGATCATCGGCGATCGCATCCGAAATCCGGTTTGGCTCACATTGATTGCACTGATCCTCGGCGAACGGCTCATGGGTATTCCCGGGCTGATCCTTGCGCCTGTGGTCTTGAATTATCTGCGCGTGGAAATGCTGACCGTGGAGGTGCCGGCTGCGCGCGAAGAACAAGTTGAGGCGTTAAGCCGTTGAAGCGTTACCTGGCTATCGTTACAAGCGGCTCTTCCTTTGTAACTTTTGGAATCCCCGCAACCAGTCAAAGATCCCGCAAGTCATGAAAGCAGGCTTTTTGGAAAAACTCATCGAGCGGCTCGGGCGCATCGGACCGGAGGACGTGCAGAATTACTTCCTGCGCCTTGCGCAGGAGAAAGGGTTCCTGGAAACGGTGTTCAACGCCATTCAGGAAGGCATCATCGTAACCGATTCGAAAGCGCGAATAACTTACCTAAATGATGCAGCCTGCGATCTATTTGGAATCCAAGCAGGCGAAGTAGTCGGCAGAGGGCTCGATGAATGCATTCGAGGTCTCGATTGGGGATCGCTCACAGAAAGTAGCGGACCGGTCAGTCACGACATGGAAATTTTTTATCCGCAAAATCGCTTTATCAATTTTTACGTTGTGCCGCTGGTGATGGAATCCCGCGAATCGACTGTAGCCGGAGGCGTCGACTCCGGCGGCATTGTCAGCGCGAGAGATGATGGCCGACGGCCGGGATCATCGATCCCGGCTACAGCCGAGGAGGTCGGGCATGTGATGATCCTCCGCGACATCACCAAGACGCGACGTACCACCCAGCAAACGATTGAGTCGGAACGTTTGAATGCGCTCCGGCTGCTGGCGGCAGGCGTGGCACACGAGATCGGCAATCCCCTGAACTCGCTGCATATTCACTTGCAATTGATGGAGCGCGCCGTGCAAAAGCTGCACGACGGCGCGAAGGCGGAACTCGAACAGTCCATCGAAGTCGCGCGCTCCGAGGTCAGCAGACTGGATTCCATCGTCACGCAATTTTTGAAGGCCATCCGGCCGTCGCGCCCGCAACTGCGACCGGAAAATGTAAA
>Ga0210120_1000065_pt1 | contig 26964 bp, 21 predicted proteins | sample Goodyear_PhragA__FD_184868 | JGI IMG/M metagenome (GOLD analysis project Ga0210120, IMG submission 184868) | Wetland microbial communities from San Francisco Bay, California, USA, that impact long-term carbon sequestration - Goodyear_PhragA_D2... | ecosystem: Environmental > Aquatic > Marine >... | reverse complement strand
GGCACGACGAAACGGCGACGCGCCGCCGCTACGGGATCGCGACGCCCTGGAGGACGACGGGGCCGAGCGTGTAGTCGAGCTCCTGGGCCTGTGCGATCCCGGTGGGCGTGATCACGTCCACGGCCTTGGGAACGAGATTCGGGTCGAACGTGCAGTGAGCATCCGAGCTCGGCGTGGCGCAGACGCCGAACTGGAAGTCCTGCGGCGTCGGGGCGAAGCTGCGTGCCTGGTCCGGACTGAAGCCGTCCTGGCCGGTGAGGACGACCGTGAAGCTCCACCCTGGTCCGGGAGATCCGAGGGAGCTCTTCGGGACGCTGAACGTGATGAACCGCGAGATCGCATTCGCCGTGATCGAGACGGTTCCGAGCGTCGCACCGCCCGCGTCGACATAGCGCTGCCCGAAGCCCTGCACCTCGACGAGCCGGCTCCAGGCGGACGTCGCCGCGATCGTGTAGTTGCGCTGCGTGAACGAGGCGGCGGTGGACGTGGCCGCCGCGCCCGGCACCTGGACGTAGACGTCGACGAGCTGCGCGCCGAGCGGACTGCCGAACGTGGGGGTGAGGTCGCGGGTCTGGACGCGGAACACGACGTTGCTGCCGCTGTCGATCACCTGGAAGCGCTGCAGGTCGTAGGCGCCGGGCCGGAAGTTGTCCGACGTCGGGTACGCGTAGTTGCCCGGGCCGTTGTCGTCGCCGGTCGGGTCGGCGACGTCGAGCAGCACGGTGCCAGGCACGAAGTCGAACACCACGGTCCGCACCGCGTGGGCGGTTGCGCCCGACGGGCTCACGGCGACGACGTTGAGCACGGTCGTGCCGCCGGTCAAGGGGACGTCGACCTGGAACGAGCCGCTCGAGCCCGCGGTCGTCTGTGCGATCGTGGTCGCCGAGTCCTCGTCGGTGTTCGTCGCCGAGACGTAGACGGTGTTGCCCGGCGCGGTCGTCCCCGTCACGGTCACCGGCGAGCCGGTGACCGAGGCGCCGTCGGTCGGGGCGGTCACGGCGAGCGGCGTCGTCGCCTGGGTGCGAGCGACGTAGCGCGCGTAGGTGCTCGTCGGCAGCACGACGTTCTTCCCCGTCGCGAGATCCGCCGCGAGCCGCACGTACGAGGCGGCCGACCACGTGAGCGGCGCCGCTGAGCCGGCCGGCCCTCCGTCCACGAAGCCGATCGAGGCGACCGTCGGGTCGGTGCCGTACGGCGACGCGGCGAGATCGGGCAGCTCCCAGTTCTGCTCCGGGATCAGACCGACCCCGGAGGCGAAGCGGCTCATGCTCTGGAGGAGCGACGCCGCAGCGGCGGCCTTGCCGGTAGCCAGCTCCTGCTCGCCACGCTCGGCCGAGAGCGCGGGCCAGAGGTGCCCGGTGCCCTGACCGCTCGGCGCCCACGGGCGACCGTCCTCGCCGCGATCGCCGTAGCCGTCGCCGTTGTAGCGGTGCCAGCCGGGGCCGCTCGGCGTCGTCGAGCGGATGGTCGCGTCGACGACCGGCAGCGACGCGAGCACATCGGGGTCGCCGGCCGACAGCGCGCCGAGTCGCACGAGCTCGAGGAAGCCTGCGTCGACGACCGACCGCTGGTCGAGCGTCGGGCCGCCGTTCCCGACGTTGTACGTGACCGCCGCGTTCGGGTCGCCTGTCTTGGAGAGCCGGATGAAGTAGCGCGACGCGAGCGGGCCGTTCGTCGTCACGGTCCATCCCTTCACCGAGCGCTGCCAGTCGTCCGCGATCCCGAGCCAGACGGAGGCGGACGCGGTGTCGCCGTTCGCGCGCGCGAGGTCGGCGGCAGCGACGAGACCGGCGATCTCCGCGGCGATCGTCGAGGGCGAGTAGCCGGACTGCTCTTCCCAGCGCTCCACGCCGAAGGCGGGCCCGTGGGCCGCGACGAAGTTCGCGGCCGGCTTGACGTGGTCGGCGTACAGCGTGGCGTCGGTGAGGCCGAGCTGGTCGGCCATCAGGATCGGGTACGCGGTCTCGTCGAGCTGCGTGCCGAACGAGTCGGGCGCGACCTTGCCGTTCACGAGGCTGTTGCGGGGCATCGAGCCGTCCGGCAGCTGCTGCCGCTGGAACAGGAACAGCGTCGCCGCGCGCGCCGTCGCGAGATCGCCGTCGGCGACCAGTCCGGTCCAGGCCTCGTAGAGGTCCCGTGCGAACACCTCGCGGTATGACCCGAAGTACGTGTTCGCGGGATCGCCCGCCGACACGGCCTGCCCCCAGGGCGACGCGAGGCTCGCGACGATCGCGCCCGCGAAGGTCTTGTCCTCGGACGCCTTGAGCACGTTCGCGCTGAGGTAGTACGTGTCTTCGAGCCGCTTCTGATCCTTGCCGGCGATGCCGGGCAGCTTCTCCGCGCGCGGCTTGACGAGCCCGTTGTCGTAGTCCCTCCAGCCCTTCCGGTACGCCGCGAGCGTCTTCTCGAAGCTGGAGCCGAGCGAGCCTTCCGCCGCGGCAACCGCCTCGCCCTGCGTGGCGCCGAACCCGAGCGCGAGCACGCCGACGCCGTCCGTGAGCCCGACGCGTGCGGTCTGGACCACGTTGCCGTTCGACGCCTCGGGGGACGGGTCGACGATCGCGTGCGACGCGTCGAGCTGCTCGAGGCCGTCGCTGGGCTCGCCCACGAGCCCGCTCGTCGTCTCGCTCAGCACCCCGTCGACCGCGGCGTAGACCGGCTGTGCGTAGTCGCGGTTCGCCGCGTTCGTCGAGGTCACGGTGTCGGAGGAGACGAGCACCGGGTGGCCCGCCGAGGTGTCGACCGTCGCGGAGTCGGCGCCGCCGTTCCCCGTCCCGCCCCCGCCGTTGCCGTTCACGGTCGGGTCGAAGCGGACGTACAGGCGGTAGCCGGCGTCCGCGGGGGAGAGCTTCACGCGCATGAGCACGGTGTTTCGCGCCGGATCGGTGACGAACTGGGTCTCGATCGTGTACTTCCCGCTCTTCGCGGTGGCGGTCACGCGACAGGCCATGCCGCCGCTGTCGGGCAGCGCCTCGACCGAGTAGGTCGTGTCGCGCGCCTGGAGGTCCGTGAACGTCGACCCGTCGGTGACCATGTACTGGAGCGTCTCGACGTTCGTGTTGTCGATCGTCGGGTAGTAGACGTCGCTGAGGACACCGCCTGCGACCGTGTACCAGACCTTGGACGTCGTGTTGCGCGCGGTGCCGAGGCAGTCCTTGCGGGCGAGGTCGAAGTGGGACAGGGCGCCCGTGACGACGGGGACGTCGATCGCGAGCACGTGCGTCGTCGAGTTCCAGCTGAACGTGACCTTCGTGTTCGGAGCGGGGACGCTGAACGAGATGTTCGCGCCGCCGGGCACGCCGCCCGCGCCGTAGTTGACGTCCCAGCTCTCGTTCAGCGCCACCTTCCCCTCGTACGACCCGGCCGGGAGCCCGGTGGTCTCGAACGTGTACGTGCCGTCGCCGTCCGGGTCCTCGAGCCACGAGCGGAGGCAGTCGGGCTGCCAGTCGCCCGGACAGCCGAGCTCGGACTGGAAGTCTCCCGCGACCACGGCGATCGTCGAGCCGACGCTGTCGGTGACCCAGTGGCTCTCGTTGTCGTAGTAGAACTTCACGCTCGTCGGTGCGGCAAGCTGGAGCGGGATGTTCGCGCCGTTCTCCTGCGCGTTCAGGCCGTAGTTCTCGTCCCAGGAGTCGTTCAGCGCGGCCTTGTACTCGTAGTCGTCCGGCGGCAGCGAGAACGTCCCCTGCCAGACGTCGTCGGAGGCGTCGTACGCGAGGTGCGTCTGCGGGCAGGCCGGATCCCAGTCGCCCGCGCAACCCACCTCGGACTGGAGCGAGCCCGCGACGGTCACCGAGGCCGGCGCGGGCGCGCTCGTGCCGATCGAGGGCACGACGAGGAGCAAGGCCGCGGCCATGACGGCGAGAAGCACGCGGTGCACGTGCTGATCGTTCCACGTCTCGGCGGCTCTGCCAAGTGCCGCCTGCCAGCCGCTGCTCCTTTCGGCGCTCGCCGTCGTTCATGCGAGAGAATCTGGGTCAGCGTGAGATCGAGCGCCTTCGGGATGCCGACCCAGTCGACCGCGCCGAGCGGCTGCTGGCATTCCGCTCCTCGTCGTCCTCCGTGACGGAGCCGAGGCGCAGCGGATCGTGGGCGCGCACCCGCTACCCGCGCTCGAGTCGCTCCTCGCGCCTCACCTCGCCTGACTCGGGCGGCGCCCGAGCTGCGCGATCGCCAGGACGACGAACAGCAGCGGCACCGCGATCCACACCTGCGCCTTCGTGTAGTAGCGCAGCTCCTGCCCGACATCCACGCCTGCCAGCTCCGCGTCGAGCGCCCCGGGACGCAGGAGCGAGATCGCGTGCAGCGCGAGCGGGACGTAGTTGAGGCAGGCCGTGGCGATCCAGAGCCCGAAGAGACGCCAGCCGATCGCCGACGCGGATGCGGTGGCGACCACCCCGAGCGCCGTCCCCAAGACGGCACCGAGCACGAACTCGGCGACGATCACCCGGCGACGGAGCGCGGTCCCTCGCGCGCCGTGCATGTCGACCGCCGCGAGGCGCCGGACGTCGAGGGGGAAACCCATCGTCCACCGTAGCCCGTACGGAGGCCTGCCGGCGGCGCCGTGACGATCGTCCGCGCTCGGATCTCGAGGCGGGCGGCGAGGCCGGATGGGGCCAATGGAGCCCGGGCCGGCTGCGACGTGCCGACCAGGGCGCGACTGTCCGCACGAGCCCCGGCGATGCTCGAGGGGGGCTACGTGCCCGACGGCAGCGGCGCCCGCTGCCCTCGCCGCCGGCGCCCAGAGTGCAGGCGCCGCGTCCGTGCACGGAAACCGTCACCGATCGCTCACCAGAGCGAGGTGCGAGGCATCCGACGCGCCCGGCGCGGAGACGCCGGCCGGAGCTCGCTCGGCCTCGCCGGCCCGTTGCCCGACGATCAGCCGCGCTCCGCGCCCACGCGTGAGGAAGCTGATCGTCCAGCGGACGACGACGAGCAGCCGGTTCTGGAAGCCGATCAGGTACACGAGGTGCACGAGGAGCCAGAGGGCCCAGGCGAGGAAGCCGGAGAGGCGGATCCCCTTGACGTCGGCCACGGCCTGCGAGCGCCCGATCGTCGCCAGGTTCCCCTTGTCTGCGTACCGGAACGGCTGCGGCAGTCGATCGTCGAGGCGCGCGCGGATCGCTTTGGCGGCGTAGCGCCCCTGCTGCATCGCGACGGGCGCCAGGCCGGGCAACGGTGCGGCCGACCCGTCGGCCGTCCGCACGCCGACCATGTCGCCGAGGGCGAACACCTCGGGGTGACCGGGGAGCGTCAGCTCGGGGGTCACGGGCACCCGACCCGCGCGGTCGAGGTCGAGGCCGGCCTGCTCGGCGAGGCCTGCGGCGAGCTCCGAGGCCGCCACGCCTGCCGCCCAGATCGCGATCCTGGCGTCGACGCGTTCGACAGCTCCGTCCGGCGTCCGGATCGCGACCCGATCCGAGGCGACGTCGACCACGGTGTGATCGACGAGCGGCGTCACACCGAGTCGCTCGAGCGCGCGAGTCGCCTTCCGCGAGAGCGAGTCCGGGAAGGTGGGCAGCACGCGGCTCCCCGCCTCGACGAGCAGGACCCGCGCCGTCTCCGTGTGCGCACGGCGGAAGTCGCGGCGGAGCGTGTCGTGGGCGAGCTCGGCGATCTGTCCGGCCATCTCGACACCCGTCGGCCCGGCGCCGACGACGACGAAAGTCAGCCACGCACGCCGTCTCTCCGGGTCGAGCTCCACCTCGGCCGCCTCGAACGCCGCGAGGACACGGCTGCGGATCTCGAGGGCACCCGGCAGGGACTTCAGCTCGGGCGCGTGCTCGCGCCAGCCGTCGTGGCCGAAGTACGAGTAGCGGGAGCCGCCCGCGACGACGAGGGTGTCGTAGCCCAGCGGCTCCTCGGCGTCGCCGTTCGGCAGCGCGTCGACCACGACACGGCGGCGGCGCAGGTCGAAGCCGGTCACGTCGCCGAGCACGACACGGACGTTCTGCTGCCGGCGGAAGATCGCGCGCAGCGGAACGGCGATCTCCGCGGGCGAGAGGGCGCCGGTCGCGACCTGGTACACGAGGGGTTGGAAGAGCGTGTAGTTCTGGCGGTCGACCAGCGTCACGTCGACGCGCGCACGGCGGAGCCCACGTACGGCCTGGACGCCGGCGAAGCCGCCGCCGACGACCACGACATGGTGTCTTCGCCGGCTGTCGCTGTCGGTGCTGTTCATGTCGCCCTCCTTGCGAGTCGTCTCCACCTAGACGCACGCGGGCGCACGGATGTGACAACCCCCTCGAGGCACGAGCCATGGGTCGATGTCACAGCACGGGCGGCTGTCTCGTCTCGTGGAACACACCCGAGGAGAGGAGCATCGATGCGTGTTTTCGTCGCAGGTGCGAGTGGAGCGGTCGGACGGCGGCTCGTGCCACGGCTCGTCGAGCGTGGCCACGAGGTCGTCGCATCGACCCGCACGGCGGACAAGCGCGAGCTGCTGCGCGGCCTGGGGGCGACGCCGGTGGTGATGGACGGCCTCGACGCGGCCTCGGTCGGCGAGGCGCTCGCGCGGGGGGAGCCGGAGGTCGTCGTCCACGAGATGTCGGCGCTCACCGGCTTCGGCGACCTGAAGCACTTCGACACGGGCTTCGCGCGCACGAACGAGCTGCGCACGCGGGGCACGGACCACCTCCTCGCAGCTGCGGACGCCGTCGGTGTCCGCCGCCTCGTCGCACAGAGCTACGCAGGGTGGCCGAACGAGCGCGTCGGCGGCCCGGTCAAGACCGACGACGACCCGCTCGACCCCGACCCGCCGTCCGAGCAGCGCCGGTCGATCGAGGCGATCGCCCACCTCGAGCGCGCGGTCACGGGCACGTCGTCGCTCGACGGCCTCGTTCTCCGCTACGGCAGCCTCTACGGCCCCGGCACGTCGATCGCGAACGAGTACGCAGCGCTGATCCGCGCCCGCAAGCTGCCGCTCGTCGGAGACGGGGCCGGCGTCTGGTCGTTCGTGCACGTGGACGACGCCGCCGCCGCGACCGCGCTCGCGGTCGAGCGCGGCGCCCCAGGCGTCTACGACGTCGTCGACGACGAGCCGGCCCCGGTGTCCGAGTGGCTCCCGTTCCTCGCAGCGTCCCTCGGCGCGCGCCCGCCCAGGCATGTGCCCGCCTGGCTCGCGCGCTTCGCGATCGGCGAGGTCGGCGTCTCCATGATGACGCGGGTCCGCGGCTCGTCGAACGCGAAGGCGAAACGAGAGCTGGGGTGGGAGCCCGTGTGGCGAAGCTGGCGCGACGGCTTCCGCCACGGCTTCGCCGACGTCCCGACGCGCACCGCCGCGTAGGCGCGATCATGGGTGTGAGACCAGCGAACCGGGAGATCGGCATGGCCGAGACGTTCGAGGATCTGCGTCCGCTCCTGTTCTCGATCGCCTACCGGATGCTCGGCGGCGTCGCCGAGGCCGAGGACATCGTCCAGGACGCCTTCGTGCGCTACCAGCGCGCCAGCGTCGAGAGCGACGCCGAGATCGAGTCGCCGAAGGCGTACCTGTCGGCGGTGACCACGAGGCTGGCGATCGACCACCTCCGCTCGGCGCGCGTGCGAAAGGAGACGTACGTCGGCGAGTGGCTGCCCGAGCCGCTCCTGACCGACGAAAGTGCCCCCGACGCCGCCAGGCACGCCGAGGACGCCGATTCGCTCTCGATGGCCTTCCTGCTCCTCCTCGAGCGCCTCTCGCCCGTGGAGCGGGCGGTGTTCCTGCTCCACGACGTCTTCGACTATCGCTACGAGGAGGTGGCCTCGATCGTGGGGAAGACCGAGGCGAACACGCGCCAGCTCGCCGTCCGGGCGCGCCGGCACGTCGACGAGCACAAGCCGCGCTTCGAGGCGTCTCGCGCGCAGCGCGACCGGCTCGCGGCACGGTTCTTCGACGCCGTCGAGGACGGCGACCTCGACGGCCTGGTCGAGCTGCTCGCCGCCGACGCGGCCGTGTACGGCGACGGCGGCGGAACGAGCCCGTCGTGGCGCAGGCCGATCTTCGGGCGCGACCGCGTGGCCCGGCTGATGCACGGTCTCGGTCGCCACTCACGAGAGCGCGGCGGCACGATCCGGCGCGCCGCGATCAATGGCCAGCCGGGCGTGATGTTCCTCGACCCGGCCGACCGCCTGATGTGGGTGATGACGGTGGACGTCGCCGACGGCGTCGTGCAGACCGTTCGCTCGATCATCAACCCGGACAAGCTCCGCCACCTCGGCCCGCTCGCCGACGTCCGCGCGCTGATGCACCAGCAGCGGCGGCGGGGCACGATTGCCGCAGACTCTCGATCGGAAAAAGCGTGACGGCATGGGCTGGAGGCTCGAGCCGGTGGCGGCGCCCTGACCGGCGTCGACCGAACCAAGGCGTTCTGAATCTGCGTTGCCGACCGCCGAACCGCTCCCCGAGCTGAACGAGACGTGCGCGACGACCGCAGACGGCTGGCAGCGGAGCTCCTGGGCTCCTCCCGGACGCACGACGCCGCCCAGGGCGACCGCCGGCAGCGGTTCCGCAACGTCGAGCCCGACACGGCCGAGCTGCTCGCCCTGCTGATCCGCTCGACGCGCTCGCGCACGATCCTCGAGATCGGCACCTCGAACGGGTACTCGACGATCTGGCTCGCCGACGCCGCCGAGGCGACGGGCGCCACCCTGGTCAGCGTCGAGCTCGACCCGGAGCGCACCGAGCTGGCACGAGCCAACCTGGCCGCCGCCTCGCTCGACGCGGAGCTGCGCACCGAGGACGCGGCGGAGACGTTGGGACGGTCAGGCGACGGCCAGTGGGACTTCGTCTTCCTCGACGCCGAGCGATCCGCGTATGCGGGCTACTGGCCGGAGCTGCTCCGCGTGCTCCGTCCGCACGGCGGCCTGCTCGCGATCGACAACGTCCTCTCGCACGCCGACGAGGTCGCCGACGTGACCCGGCTCATCGACGCCGAGCCGTCCGTCGAGTCCGTGCTCGTCCCGATCGGCGCGGGCGTGAGGCTCGTCGTCCGCCGGTAGCTCGACGCCGCCGCGGGGAGCGGCGACGCGCCGTGTTCCACTCCGTCCCTCAGTCGTCGAGCACGCGGAGGTCGAGCTGCGCGAGGCGCTCCGGGTCGGCGAGGAAGTCGATCTCGACGATCTTCCCGTTCTCGACCGTGAAGGCGCCGACAGAGAAGGGCTTTCCGTCGCGCAGCGACACGGCACCGGCCGCGCCGTTGACGAGTGCACGCCGAACGGTTAGGTCGACGCGTGACCAGAACAGGGCCTGGCTCGCGACGCGCTCCGCGCCCTCCACGTGGTGCGACGGCCCGCCGAGACCGAAATCGGCCCTGAGCACCACGTCGGGGTCGAGCACTGCGACGAGCCCGTCGAAGTCCCCGTCTCGGGCGGCAGCCAGGAAGGCTTCCACCACCTCCCACTGCGCGCTCACGTCGGCGTCCGGAACCGGGGCCGCGCCTCGGACGCGCCGTCGCGCGCGGCTCGCGAGCTGCCGCGTCGCCTCCGGCGAGCGCTCGAGGATCATGGCGATCTCGTCGAAGGGGACGGCGAACATGTCGTGGAGGACGAACGCGAGCCGCTCGGGCGGCGTGAGTGTCTCGAGCACGACGAGGAGCGCGAGGCCGACCGAGTCGGCGAGCAGCGTCTCGTGCTCGGGGTCCGTGCCGTCGGCCGGGTCGACGATCGGGTCGGGAACGTGGACGTCGAGCGGCTGTTCCTGCCGCGTCCTGCGGGTACGGAGCATGTTGAGCGAGACGCGTGCGACGACGGTCGTCAGCCAGGCCCTGAGGTTCTCGACGTCGCTCGTGTCGGCGCGGCTCAGCCGCAGCCATGCGTCCTGCACTGCGTCGTCGGCCTCGCTCAGCGAGCCGAGCATGCGGTACGCGACCGCCCTCAGGTGTGTGCGGTGATCCTCGAATTGCCGGGCGAGCCACTCCTGCTCAGCCATGTCACGTTCCTCCTGCGCAGCGTGTCACCCAAGTAGACCCGCGCGCTGCGCGGGATGTGACCGGAAGGAGGACGCGATGCGCATTTTTGTCACCGGAGCGAGCGGCGCGATCGGCAGCCGGCTCGTTCCCCAGCTGATCGAGGCAGGCCACGAGGTGGTCGGCAGCCACCACTCGGAGGCGAGCGCAGAGCTGCTGCGAACGCTCGGCGCAGAGCCGGTGCGGCTCGATCTGCTCGATGCGGGCGCGGTGCGCAAGGCCGTGCTCGAGAGCGAGCCCGAGGCGATCGTGCACCAGGCGACCGCGCTCGCGGACGTGAAGTTCGCCCGCAACATGGACAAGGTGACCGCCAAGACCAACGAGTTGCGCACGAGGGGCACCGACGCGCTGCTGGCGGCCGCGCGCGAGGCCGGCGTGCGCCGGTTCGTCGCGCAGAGCGTCGCTGCGTTCGGCCGGTACGCACGCGAGGGCGGGCCGATCAAGACCGAGGACGATCCGCTCGACCCTACGCCCCCGGCGAGCTCCCGTGAGGGCGTCGCGGCGCTGGCCCACCTCGAGCGGGCGGTGACCGACTTCGGTGGGGTCGCCCTGCGCTACGGCGTCTTCTACGGCGCCGCCAACGACGGCACGGTCAAGCCCGTTCGCGCGCGGCAGTTCCCGATCGTCGGCGGCGGCGGCGGCATCTGGTCCTGGATCCACCTCGACGACGCTGCCGCCGCCGCCGTTCTCGCCCTGGAGCACGACGGCCCGGCGATCTACAACGTCGTCGACGACGATCCCGCGGCGGTGCGCGACTGGCTGCCGGTGCTCGCCGACGCCCTGGGCGCAAAGCCGCCGCGGCACCTTCCCGTCTCGCTCGCGCGCCTGCTCGCAGGCGAGTTCGTCGTCGTGCTCTCGACCGAGGCGCGGGGTGCCTCGAACGCGAAGGCGAAGCGCGAGCTCGGCTGGGCGCCGCGGTATACGAGCTGGCGCACGGGCTTTCCGGCCGTCTACTCGGCGCGCGCCGTGGCCGACGACCCGACGGCTCACCCGGCGCCCCGGGCGAGCCACTCGCACGGCTAGTGCGCCCGCTGCTTCGGATCGGCGTCGCGACCCGCGATGACATTCGCGCTACCACGATGGCCCGGCAGGCCTCGTGTCCCGCGGGCCCTCGCCGATCCGGGGACCAGGCCCCTCGAAGGCGTCCGCGAGCTCCGTGACGCGATCGTGGGTGGGGTGAGGGAGTACGACGGCCGCCGCGGTCCCACACGAGGTCGGAGCCCCGAACGGGAGACGCCGAAGCGGCTCACCAGGGCCGATCGCTAGGCGGCCGCGCGCGGCTCGAGGACGACGACCGCGGTCTCTCGCGGGCGTCGTGCGGCGTACCTGTCGAGGTTCTTGTCCAGCTCGCGCCAGCGCTGCCACAGCCGTTCACGCTCGTCGCCGACCGCCGGCCTGCCGAGCACGTCGCGCCGGATCCCGCCTGCCAGCTCGACGAACGCCCGCGGATCGGCCTGCAGGTTCAGCCACCAGGCCGGCTCGGGCGCACCCCAGCCGTTCATGGCCATCGAGACCAGGTTCGTCCCGTCCTCGTAGTAGCCGACGATCACGCTTCGCGGCTCACCGCTGCGTCGACCTGTCGTGGTGAGCCGCAGTGCGCCCCACTTCCCCGGGCGGGGAGGCCACAACCCCCTCCTGCCCCGACTCGCTCGCACGACCCGTCGGTGCACGTGCCAGAACGTCTTGATGAACCACCGCGGGGGTAACCGCGCCTTGCCTTCGGCGACGCCCACCTCCTCTGACACTGGAGTGCTTGCGGAGGGCGCCTGATGCTCGTCCAGGGCCTCGGGCAGCTTCATGCTGTCTGCTCCTCCTTCCGGTCGAAGTGCGGCTCGCGCGGGCCGACGTCGAGCCGGAACGGCGGGTACTCGCGGGTCATGAACGCTCCATAGGCAACGACCCGCAGACCCCAGCGGTTGAGGCCGAGCACGAGGTCGAAGATCTCCTGCGGGTACCGATCCTTGAACAGCAGCAGGACGCCCGCGACGAGCACGAGGATCCCGACCAGACCGATCCCCGAGGCACCCGTCAGGATGCCCGCGATACAGAACTGCGGGATACCGAGGAGCCACCATCCGATCAGGGGGAAGCCGCGGCGCAGGTTCTCCGGATAGTCGACCTCGAGCCGCGCCCCGTAGTCGGGCACGTCCGCGAGCGTGAACGGCGGGTATTTGTCGGTGCCGAGTGCGCCGAAGGTGTAGAAGGCGACGCGCCACGACCAGCGCAGAACGCCGACGTTGAAGTCGAAGATCCCCCGCGGGTAGCGCCCCGTGAACAGCACCGCGAAGAACGCGATCACGGTCAGCACGAAGAAGGCGACCCAGAGGAAGAACAGCACGACGTAGTGCGGGATGGCGAGTATCCACTTCACGAGCCAGAGCCACCGGCTCAGCTGCGGGGCCAGCTCGCCCTCGAGGGCGACCGTCGGCCTTGACGTAGCAAGTTCCATGACAAGCACCTCCTGCGATCAGGCTTGCACCGTTCCCCACCCCGCGCATGGGGGCGAGCACGTTCCTCGACTGGGGCGAACTACGGAGTCGCGGCCGTTCCGAGGCCGCCACGCGCGTGGCTCGAGCAGGCGACTGCGGTTTTTCCGTAGCGTCGATCAGGACCGTTTCCGATGCGGCAGGCGGCTACCGGTGGGAGCCTGCAGGTGATGGATCGAGATGCAGGTCGGATGTCGGGCACGCTTCGTCGCCGCCTTGGCGGCAAGACCGAGCTTGTTCTGTTCGCGCTCGGCGGCGGTGTGCTCTACGTCGCGACCGTGCTCGTCGGGACGGTGACGCTGGGCGACGGGCTGCCTCTACTCGGTTGGATCGGGTTCGCGGTCGCCTCGACGATCGTGCTGGTCGCGAGCACTGTCCTCGCGGTCTTTCTCGTCCGCTCGAGTGTCGGCGTCGGCCACGAGGCTCCACGACCCCGAGCGCGGAGGGCGGCGGGGGCTCACCGCCTGCTCCTCGTCGCCGACGAGGGCTGCTCGGGCGCAGCCTTGTGCCGGCCGCTGGCCGAGCGGCTGGGGGGCCGCCCTGCCGAGGTGCTGGTTGTCGCGCCCGCGCTGACCTCGGCCACGCGCTATCTCGACTCGGACAGCGACGCCGCCCGGGACGCCGCAGAGGCTCGACTCGCGGAGACGCTCGCCGCCTTCGCTGCGAGAGGGATCGAGGCACGGGGTGAGGTCGGGTCCGAGAGCCCGCTGGAGGCGATCGCAGACGCGCTCGCGCTCTTCGCCGCCGACGAGATCGTGGTCGCGACGCTCCCCCCGGAGCGCGCGAACTGGCTGGAAGAAGACGTCGTCGAGCGGGCGCGTGCGCTCTACGACCAGCCCGTCTCTCACCTCGCCGTCGCCGCGTCTGCGCCCCAGCACGCGTCGTCGACTGCCTGACGCGCCGATGAAGCCGAGCGGCTTCGGCTACCACGCACGGTCCTCGCTACGGAGGGCGGCGTCGTTTGGTCGCGTTCTTCTCGCAGCGTCTCGGTGCCGGGCCCCCGTGACAGGACGAGTAACGGAGGAACCCGGGGGAGGCTGAGCGATGGGGCACGTGCTGTTGCGGATCGTGATCGGCGTGTTGCTCGTGATCCACGGTGTCGCGCACGTGGAGCTCACGCGCCTGTGGGGGGCGAGGGAGTCGGCCACGTCGTGGCTCGTGGGGGAGGCGGACACGCTGGGAACGGTGCTGTCGGCGGTGGCGCTCGCGGGTTTCGTCCTGGCTGGGCTGACCCTGTTTGCCGGCGTTGGCGTCTGGAGACCGCCGGCGGTCGCGGCCGCGTGCGTCTCGCTGGTCACGATTGCGCTCTTCTGGGACTGGAAGATGGCACTCGGCGTGGTCGTGGACCTGGCGATCCTGCTCGCCCTCCTCTGGGCGAGGTGTCCGGGACCAGGCCTCGTCGGCTCCTAGCCCCGCCGGGGATCGGGGGCTGTCGGCGAGCGGATCGGTACTCGACCGCGCACGGACGGGCGGGCTCCCCCGATGTCCTCCCTGCTCGGAAGCGGGGACGCTTTTGACGCGACGTCCTCACTCCATGCAGCGCAGATGCAATCGCGGCGGCTCATCGAAGGAGCGCGCTGCAAACCGCCCGGCGAGGGCGGCCTCGAGTGCGTGGCTCAGTGCCTCCGCGGTCTCGGGCAGGGTGATCGTCATGCTGACCTCAGCCATGCTCGGCGGGTTCTCGACCGTTCTCCATTCTGCGGAGACGCTGACGTCGTCGGGCAGGCGATGAGCGTGGAGGAAGTGGCGCGCCGACCACGCGAGATCAGACGCGATCGACACGATGAGAAGATCGTCTGGAGTGGGGGCGAGCCGGTGACCGGGGGTTGGTTCGGCAAGCTCGAGCAACTGGCCGCGGATACTTGCCCGAAGGCCACCTCGTCGTCCTGAGATCACGAAGAGAGCGTCGCGCGAGCCGCGGGCGGGCTCCGGCTCACGCACGGTCCGTGAAGGGTGCGTTGAGGCGGCATCGGATTCGGCGAGACGTGCGGTGGGCTGCAGCGTTGACATCGTAGGGCTCCCTCTATGGTCGATTCACGTCCGGAAACAGACGTGTTTCCCGGTCATACGGGCGAGCGGGCCGGCGCGCGCTCCATTCATCGCTCTTTGCTTCTCGCTCGCCGATCTCGAGCTAGAGGCGCTCACGCTCGGCCAGCGAAAGGGCCGCACTGGGTCGACGGGCAACGCTCTGCTGCTGCCAATGGCGACCGATGGAGCGGACGAGGAAGTAGGGGGCCGCGATGACCGCGCACGCGAGCGCCGCCAGCGCGGCGAACGCCGCGAGCGAGAAGATCAGGAGCGCGATCAGCCCGAGCCACGGGAGCGCCAGAAGAACGACCGTCCCGACGACGACGAGCGGCGTCCATGCATAGAAGTACCTCACCATGGTCTTTCCTCCCGGATTGGAGTCGGTGGATTTCTCACCGTCCGAGAATCCCGCAGTGAGCGCTGTGCTCGCATCCGCCGAGACGCCAGCGCAGGTCGCTAGTCGGGGCGGTCGACGAAGAGGTGTGCGCCGAGGCCACCCCGATCCTGCGCGACGAAAATCGAACGGATGGTCGGCGGCGGTCGGGAGCGGCCCGACCGGCAGAGCGGTCGGGCGAGCAGTAGCGGCCGCCGCCGGGGCGGCGGCCGCTACGACGAACGGCGGGCGGAACACGCGCCGACGGCACGTCTCTAGGTAAACCTCCTGACGAAGGTAAGCGCGGTCTCGGCGACCTCGCGCCAGCCGTTGTCGATCGTGAGTGTGTGGCCGCGGTGCTCGAACTTCACGATCTCGGTCACGCCCGGGTTGCGCTCTTGCCGCTTGTAGGACGCGTTCGCGATCGCCCACGGCACCGTGTGATCCGAGTCCGCCGAGATGATCAGCATCGGCCCGCGCGCGGGGTTCTTCGGGTCGACCTTCGCCTCCGACCACGGGTTCAAGTTCGCGGCCGCGGCCTGGAAGAGCGTCTCGCCCGAGCCGGGCACGGAGTACCCGAGGTAGAGCTCTTTCGCCTCGTCCTCGCCGACGACGTTCGCGAAGCTGTAACGGAACTGCTCGTAGCTGAGCGGAACCGCGCGATTCCAGTTGGCGGGATTGCGCAGGGCCACGCTCGTGGTTCGCAGCGCCGAGATCGGGAGCGGCAGCACCCCGCGGAATGGAGCTGGGCTGATCGCGACCGAGGCGGCCGCGAGGCCGCGCCCGGCCAGGATCTCCGTCATGAGGCCGCCGAACGAGTGGCCGATGACGACCGGCTTGCGGTCGAGCCGGCGGATGATTCCCTCCTCGTAGTCGGCGACCTCGCCGATGCCCTTGCCCGCGAACACCTCGGGGTGCGCCTTCGCGTCGGCGACGGTCTCCGGATCGTCGGGCCAGCCCGGCGTCAGCGCGACGTACCCGGCCTCCTCGAACAGCGCGGCCCAGCGCTCCCAGCTCGAGGGCAGCAGCCACAGCCCGTGCACGAAGACGACCGGCGTCGCCGTGGTCGCATTCGCACGCTCGACCTGCTCGAGCTCGTGCTCGGTGATCGGCGTCGGGGAAACGGTCGTGCTCATCTTGTCCTCCTCTGCCCGCTCGGCGGGCGGCTCGACGATCATCGGCGCGGGCGCCTTGGCGTGGATACCGGACTCGTCTCCGGGGCTTGTCATCGAGCCAGGATCGCGTCGTCGGGCCCTACTCGCATCCGCCGAGGCGCCAGCGCGGGTCGCCAGTCGCGGTCGGAGAGCTCGCGTGTCCTCGAGCCTCTGTGGGTCGACGTGGTCGGCTGGAACGGCCCGGCGGGTTACACCGACGGCAGGCGACCAGCAGGGAGTCGGCCGAGCTGGTTGCGAGAGGTGATCGCGAGCTTTGCGAAGACCTTGTGCAGGTGGTATTGGACGGTGCGGGGGCTGATGAACAGTTGCGCGCCGATCTCCGGGTTGGAGAGACCATCTCGGGCGAGTCGCGCGATCTGCGCCTCCTGCGGCGTGAGCACGCCGCGTGTCTCGTCGGTGCGTCTACGCGCGGTCTCTCCGGTCGCCAGCAGCTCGCGTGCGGCACGCTCGGCGAACGCCTCGGCACCCATCGAGGCAAACATCTCGTGGGCCGCGCGCAGCGGCTCGCGGGCATCGGTTCGGCGGTTTTCTCGCCGCAACCATTCGCCGTGGATGAGATGGGTGCGGGCGAGGTGTACGGTGATCCGGCAGCGGCCGAGCCGCTCGGTCGCCTCGAGGTAAAGGTCTTCGGCGCGGCGGCCCATGCTGAGGAGCGCACGTGAGCGCGCCTCGACTCCGAGCGCCCAGTCGGTGCCGCTCAGCCGGGTTCGCGCGGAGAGCTGCTCCAGGGCATGGTGGGCAAGTTTCGGCTCCCCGCTGCGGGCGGCCCCTTCGATCAGCTCGACCAGCGCCCAGCCGAAGAGGCCGAGGTCGTCGTGCTCACAGGCTCGCTGGGCGGCGGCTCGCGCGGCTTGGTAACGGCCGAGGCCGTTGTACAGCACGGCTGTGGCGTACTCGGCGAGCGTGATCGCTCTTCCCTCGCCGCGTTCGGCTGCGTCCTCGCGGCTCGCCTCGATCACCTCCAGAGCCTCGGCCTCCTGCCCGCGCCAGGCGGCGAGCACGAGCGACGTGTACCCGAGCGGTGCGTTGCCCGTTGCCTCCGTGATCGCGTCGGCTTCTTCGATCAAGACCGCAGCCGCGGCGAACTCTCCGGCGTGCACGTGAACGCCTGCGCGATAGGTGGCCGCGAGCGGAAGCACGGTGAGCGCGCCCGCCTCGCGGGCCAGGCTGAGCTGGCGGGCTGCCAGCTCGTGCCACGTCTCGTCCTCCCACAGATCGGGTGCGACTCGGCATGCAAGCCAGAGCCAGCGGATTTCCTCCTCCGTATGACCGTCGTCCTGGAACACGGCGTCCAGCGCCCGCCTCAAGAGTGGCACGCCCGCCGCATAACCGTCGGCGAAGCGAGTCGCCAAGCCGTCGAGGAGCAGGTCGAGCGTCCGCGCCGGCGGCGCGGCCGGCGCGGCACGGGCCGCCTCTGCCACTTCCCGCACACCGCGCCCGCTACCGAGACGACCCGCGAAGATCGCCGCGGCGAGCGCTTCGAGGTATGTCTCACGTGCCAGCTCGGCGTCCAGCGGCTCGAGGTGTCTCGCTGCATGGAGCAGTAACGGTGGAGCATCCCGTCCGCGTCTCGAGGCGAATGCGAGCTGCGCGCGCAACCGCTCGAGGCGGGCGCGCTGTAGCACGTCCAGCGGCCTCCCTTCCGCGGTCGCCAGCAGCCTGAGAGCCGCCGCGGGCGCACCCGACTCGTGGGTCGCCTGAGCGGCGGTCAGCTCTCGCCGGGCGCGCTGCGCGGGGTCCGGAGTCAGGGTCGCAGCTCGCTCGAGAAACGCAGCTGCGGCGGCGAGACCGCCGCGCGCTCGTGCCCGGTCGGCCGAGCGCTCGAGCTCGGCGGCGACCTCCTCGTCCGGTGCGAGCGTGGCCTGGGCACGGTGCCACGCGCGGCGATCGGGATCGAACTCCGGGTCGGTGGCGCCTGCCAGGGCCTCATGCGCGCTCCGCCGCTTCTCGGCCGACGCCGCCCGATAGATGGCCGAGCGCAGGAGTGGGTGGCGAAAGGTCACCCGGGCGCCCAGCGTGAGCAGACCGGCGGCTTCCGCAGGATCCGCCGCCTCGGCCCCGAGGCCGAGGCGCTCGGCCGCCCGCCACAGCAGCGTCGGATCGCCGATCGGCTCGGCCGCTGCCACCAGCAGCAGGTGTTGGCTATCGGCCGGCAGAAGTTCCGCTCGCTGCCGAAAGCTCTCCTCGATCCGGCCCGGCAGCGGCAGCACAGAGGTCGGAGCGAAACCGCCGGCGAGTTCCGCCGGCGACAACCCGTGCGGCAACTCGAGCACCGCGAGTGGATTGCCGCGCGTCTCGGCGACGATCCGACCGGCCACGCGCTCGTCCAGCGGCCCCCGCACCACCGAGGCCAGCAGCTCGCCGGCGTGGGCTTCCGAAAGCCCTTCGAGGCGCAACTGCGACAGTCCCGTGAACGCGTCGAGTCCGCCCGGATCGCGCTCCGCGAACACGAGGACGATCGACTCCGCCTTCAGGCGTCGGGCCACGAACGCGAGCACCTGTGCCGACGACTGATCGAGCCACTGGGCATCGTCGATCAGGCACAGAAGCGGTTGCTCTTCGGTGGCGTCCGAGAGCAGGCTCAGCACCGCGAGCCCGACGAGAAACCGATCGGGCCGCGCGCCCGACGTCAGGCCGAAGGCCGTCCCGAGCGCATCCTGCTGGGGAGTCGGCAGGCGCTCGAGCCCGTCCAGCAGCGGCATGCACAACTGGTGGAGACCGGCGAAGGGAAGCTCCATCTCCGACTCCACGCCAACGGCGCGTAAGACGCGGCAGCCGCCCGCGCGTTCAGCGGCGTACTCGAGGAGCGCCGTCTTCCCGATCCCCGCCTCGCCGCGCACCACGAGCGCCGCGCTCTGCCCCAGCTGCGTCACCTCGAGCAGCCGCTCGAGCACCGCGCATTCTCTGCGGCGGCCCTGCAGCACGGGTCAACTCCGCGCGAAGGTCGAGCGGGTCACGACCCGGTCAACGATAAACCGCGTGTGTCTCCTTCCAGAGACTGTAGACGGGTGGAAGGGAGCCGGCTGAGCTGGTTGCGAGAGGTGATCGCGAGTTTTGCGTAGACCTTGTGCAGGTGGTATTGGACGGTGCGGGGGCTGATGAACAGTTGCGCGCCGATCTCCGGGTTGGAGAGACCCTCTCGGGCGAGGCGGGCGATCTGCGCCTCCTGGGGCGTGAGCACGCCGCGCGTCTCGTCGGTGCGCGTGCGGGCGGTCTCGCCCGTGGCCGAGAGCTCTCGACGGGCGCGATGGGCGAACGCCTGGGCCCCGGAGTGACGGAACATCTCGTAGGCGGCTCGAAGGTGCTCGCGGGCGTCGACGCGCCGGTTCTCGCGCCGCAGCCACTCGCCGTACACGAGGTGTGCGCGGGCGAGATGGACGGCGATGCGACCACGCTCGAGTCGCTCGACTGCCTCGCGGTACAGGGGCTCGGCCGCGTGGCCCTCGGTTAGCAACGCGCGTGACCAGGCCTGGACGCCGAGCGCCCAGTCCGTGCCGGCAGCGCCGGTGCGTTCTTCGAGGCGCCGCAAGGCGGCAGCGGCCTCGTCATTGGCGCCGCTTCGGGCACCTGCCTCGATAAGCTCGACGAGCGCGAACCCGAAGACGCCCAGGTCCTCGTATTCACATGCTCGTCGGGCGCCCGTCAGCGCGGCGTCGTAGCGGCCGAGACCGTTGTACAGCACCGCGGTCGCGTAGCCCCAACCAGCGATCCCTCTTCCCTCGCCTCGCGCGGTGGCGTTCTCGAGACCCCAGCTGATGTGGTCCAGCGCCTCGGCCTCGACGCCGCGCCACGCGGCGAGCAACAGCGAGGCGTACTTCACCGGGGCATTGCCCGTCGCCTCCGTGATCGCATCGGCCTCCTCGGTCAGCGCCGAAGCCGCTGCGAACTCGCCGGCGTGCAGGTGCACGGTTGCGCGGTAACCCAGCGCCAGCGGCAGGACGTTGAGCGCGCCGGCCTCCCGACAGAGCCTGACCGCCCGAGTTGCGAGCTCATGCCAGTTCTCGTCGTCCCACAAGTCGCCGGCGACGAGCCATGGCAGCCAGAACCAGCGCCTGAAGTCGTCTTCGTCGCCTCCGGTGTCTCGCTCGAATGCGTGTAGCGCACGCCGCAGAGGCGCAACGCCGGCCACGTAGCCCTTCGTAAAGTGCGTCGCCAGACCGTCGAGGAGGAGGTCGGTCGGTCGTGGTGGCCGTAGCCCAGGAGGGGCACCCTGCGCGGCCGCGGCCACCTCGAGCGGGCCGACGGGGCCATTGAGGCGGCCGGCGAAAATCGCGGCTCCGAGCGCCTCCAGGTACGCCTCGCGCGTCGATCCGGGGTCGAGAGGCTCGAGCTGCTTGGCTGCATCGAGAAGCAGGGGCGGAGCGTCGCTGCCGCGCCTGAGCGCGAACACGATCTCGGCGCGAAGGCGAGTGAGCTGGGCGTGCTGCAGCGTGTCGAGCGGGCACCTCTCCGCAGCCGCCAGGAGCTCTTGCGCGCCCTCCGGTGCCCCGGACTCGAGCTTCGCCTGTGCGGCGGCAAGCACCCGTCGACCACGAGCGGCCGAGTCCGGGGTCAGCTCTGCCGCTCGCGCGAGGAAGGCAGCCGCTGCGGCGATGCCGCCACGCGCGTGCGCGCGCCCGGCCGAGCGCTCCAGCTCGTCGGCCAGGGGCTCGTCGAGACCCGAAGCCCCGTGCGCCCGATGCCACGCGCGCCGGTCGGGATCGGACTCGGGGTTGGTCGCCTCGGCCAGCGCGAGGTGCACCTCACGGCGGTCCGGAACGGGCGCCGCCTGGTACACCGCCGAGCGCACCAGTGGGTGACGGAACCGCACGAAGGCGCCGAAATCGATCAACTCTGCCGTCTGGGCGGGGCCTGCGGCGGCAGCTCCGAGCCCGAGCCCATCGGCCGCGCGCCACAGTAACGTCGTGTCGCCCACCGGTTCGGCCGCGGCTATCAGGAGCAGTCGCCGGGTGTCGTCCGGAAGCGACTCCAGTCGGCGCAGGAAGCTCTGCTCGATCCGGTTCGCGAGAGGCGTGACGTCGGGAAGTCCGAATCCGCCTGCGAGCTGTGCCGGCGTCAACGACCGCGGCAGCTCGAGCAGGGCGAGCGGGTTACCGCGCGCCTCCGCGACCACGCGGTTGAGCACCGCCTCGTCCAGGCGTCCGGGCCACGCCGAATCGAGGAGCGCGCGGGCGTCGCTCTCCCGGAGCCCGCCCAAGGGGAGCTCGGGCAGCCCGTCCAGCTCCCGCGCCTCGAGGGGTTGGCGCACAGCGAACACCAAACCGACCGACTCTGCCAACAGGCGGCGTGCGACGAACGCGATCGTCAGCGCTGACGCCTGGTCCAGCCACTGGGCGTCGTCGACGATGCAGATGAGCGGCTGCTCCTCCGCAGCCTCGGAGAGCAGGCCGAGGACGGCCAGACCGACGACGAACCGGTCGGGGGGCGGTTTCGCGCTGAGGCCGAACGCCGTCTCGAGCGCATCACGCTGCGGCTCGGGCAGTCGCTCCCTCAGGTCGAGCATGGGGGCGCACAGCTGATGCAGGCCCGCGTATGCGAGCTCCATCTCGTACTCGATGCCGGCCGCTCGCGAGACGCGACACCCGGACGCGCTCTGCAGGACGAACTCCAGCAACGCCGACTTGCCGACGCCCGGCTCGCCGCGCACGACCAGCACCTGGCTCTGACCCGCCCGGACGTCTTTCAGCAGGCGATCCAGAACGTCGCATTCGTGTTCCCGACCGCGCAGCACCTGCGCAGGATCGCCGCTCGACATCGACCCGGACGCTACATCTGCGGCCCAGCGCTGCCAATCCGCCCGACGTCGGTCGGTGTCACGCGACTGGCGACTCAGGCTGGCGTGTCGGCGGAGGCGACGGTCACGCGGCGGCGCCATTCTCGCTGCCTACCGACCGACTCCAGGACGGGTCGGACCGGGACGAGTGAAAGGAGACGGGATGAAGATCGTCGTCATCGGCGGCACCGGCCTGATCGGGTCGAAGCTCGTCGAGAAGCTGCACGAGGCCGGCCACGAGGCCGTCGCCGCGTCGCCGGACACGGGCGTGAACACCCTCACGGGCGAGGGGCTGGCCGAGGCGGTCGAGGGAGCCCAGGTCGTGGTCGACGTCGCGAATGCGCCCGCCTGGGAGGACGCCGCCGTGCTGGACTTCTTCCAGACCTCGTCGCGCAACGTCCTGGCCGCCGAGGCCGCCGCGGGCGTCGCGCACCACGTCGTGCTGTCCGTCGTCGGCACCGACCGGCTTCCGGACAGCGGGTACTTCCGGGCGAAGGTCGCCCAGGAGGAGGCCGTGAAGGCGGGGACGGTCCCGTACACGATCCTCCGCGCGACGCAGTTCTTCGAGTTCATCGGCCGCATCGCGGAGTCGGGGATGAACGGAGGAACGATCCACCTTGCCCCCGTGCTCATCCAGCCCGAGGCGGCGGACGACGTCGCGGCCGCACTGGCGGACATCGCGGTGAGCGCGCCCGTCAACGCCACCGTCGAGCTGGCGGGCCCCGAGCGGTTCCGCCTCGACGAGCTTGCCCGACGCGTCCTTCGTGCGAACGACGACGACCGCGTGGTGACAGCCGACGTGCACGCGCGCTACTTCGGCGCCGAGCTCGACGAGCACTCGCTGGTCCCCGGCGACAGCCCCCGCATCGCCCCGACCTATTTCGAGGACTGGCTCAGCCGGTCCGTGACGCTGAGGAGGGCCTCATGAAGCCGACAATCGTCCTCGTCCACGGCGCGTTCGCCGAATCGGCGAGCTGGAACGCCGCGATCGACAGGCTGACGGGTGCAGGCCACCCCGTGATCGCCGCGGCCAACCCGCTGCGGGACCTGGCAGGCGACGCCGCGAGCGTCGCCGACGTCGTCCGCTCGGTCGAAGGGCCTGTCCTGCTCGTTGCCCACTCCTACGGCGGTGCGGTGATCTCGAACGTCCCGGCGGACGCCGGCGAGATCGTCGGGCTCGTCTTCGCGAACGGGTTCGCGTCGGACCCCGGGGAGAGCTGCTTCGCGCTGGCGTCCCGCTTTCCCGGCAGCATGCTCGGGAACGACACGCTGCGACCGGTGCCGCGGAGCGACGGCACGACCGACCTGTACATCCTCGAGGACCGCTTCCACGAGCTGTTCTGCCCGGACGTGCCGGCCCCGGAGGCCGTGCGGCTGGCGGCGACACAGCGGCCGGCGACGCAGGAGGCGCTCGTCGCACCGTCCGGCGAGCGGCCGTCGTGGCGCGAGCTGCCGTCGTGGTTCGTCATCGGCGAGGAGGACCGAATCATCCCTTCCGAGCTCCAGCGCTTCATGGCGGAGCGGGCCGGCGCTCGCCGCACGATCGAGATCCCGGGCGCGTCCCATGCGCTCCCCGTCTCGCAGCCCCAGGCGACGGTCGACCTGATCCTCGAGGCGGCGGCGCTGCCCGTGACCGCCTGACGGACGACCATCACGAAAGGAGCCCGAAGATGGCCATCGCCCTTACGCGACCGGTCGTGCTCGAGCCTGCCTCGCAGGAGTTCGTCGACGCGACCTCCACGCCGCCGTTTCGTTACGAGCTCACCCCCGCCGAGGCGCGCAGGGTGCTTGACGACGTCCGATGTCGTGGTTCTGGGACGCCTACGTCCCGAACCTCGAGCAACGCTCGGAGCCCTACACGTCGCCGCTACGTGCGAGCGACGAGCAGCTCGCCGGCCTACCCCCGGCGTTCCTGATCGTCGACGAGGCCGACGTGCTCCGCGACGAGGGCGAGGCCTACGCGGCGCGCCTCCAAGCGGCTGGCGTCGACGTCACGACCGTTCGCTACGACGGCATCACGCACGACTTCATGATGCTCAGCCCGCTGAGTGCGACCCACGCCACGCGCGCCGCCGTCGCCCAGGCAATCTCGATCCTGCGCGACGCACTGTGGAGCGCGTGACCCAACACGCACGCCGCGCCGCGCCTCGGACCGAGGTGCGGCGCGGTTGCAGCGCTATCTGAATGGCGGAGCAGTCGTTGGTTCGCCTCCGCCGTGTAACCGAGGTCGCGGCCTGCAGGCGACCGACTCGCCGAGGACGAGGTGGCTCTTGCCGATCGACAGCGCGCTGCGCTCGGCATTGTCGGGTTGTTGTGACGGGTCGTGTGTCTCTCTTGGGTCGGGCGCGGTCAGACTACGGGCATGACCCACGCCGGAGGACGGGCCGAGGGACGGTAGAGATGGAACGGCGAGGTCCGAGCGGGCCCGTCCAGCGGGCCCTCGCAGTGCAGTGGGGCGCCGCCACCCCGGAGGTGTGGCGATGATCGAGCGCTACGTGCTGGGTCTCGAGGAGGTCGACCGGACGCAGGTCGCGCTCGTCGGCGGCAAGGGCGCGCATCTGGGGGAGCTCTCGCGGATCGAGGGCGTCCGCGTGCCGGCCGGCTTTTGCGTGACGACGGACGCCTTCCGGCGGGTCATGGCGGAAGCGCCGTCGATCGACGATCGGCTCGAGCGGCTGTCGCGCCTGAGCCCGGGCGACCGGGAGGCGATCCGCACGCACAGCGCGGAGCTCCGCCGGACGCTCGAGGGGATCGCCGTCCCCGACGAGCTGGCGGCGGCGATCACCGGAGCGCTCGCCGGGCTCGGCGAGCACGCCGCCTACGCCGTCCGCTCCAGCGCGACGGCGGAAGACCTGCCGACGGCCTCGTTCGCGGGCCAGCAGGACTCGTACCTGAACGTCGTGGGGCCGGACTCGATCGTCCGGCACGTCGGCCGGTGCTGGGCCTCGCTCTTCACCGAGAGGGCCGTGACCTACCGCCTGCGGAACGGCTTCGACCAGCGGAAGGTGCACATGGCCGTGGTCGTGCAGCAGATGGTCTTCCCGGACGCAGCCGGCATCCTGTTCACGGCCGACCCCGTCACGGGCAACCGGAAGGTCGCCTCCGTGGAAGCCGGCTTCGGCCTCGGCGAGGCGCTGGTCTCAGGCGTGGTGAACTCAGACGTCTACAAGGTGCGCGACGGCGAGATCGTCACCAGGGCGATCGCCGCGAAGCAGCGTGCGATCCACGCCGTGCCGGCCGGCGGCACGCGGGAACAGGCGATCGACCCCGAGCGGCAGGAGCAGCCGGCGCTGACGGATGCTCAGGTCCTACGGCTCGTGGGGCTGGGACGGCGGATCGAAGCGCACTTCGGCCGCCCCCAGGACATCGAATGGTGCCTGGTCGGCGATGGCTTCCGGGTCGTCCAGAGCCGGCCGATCACAACGCTGTTCCCCATCCCCGCGGCCGCCGACCGGGAGAACCACGTCTACGTCTCCGTCGGTCATCAGCAGATGATGACCGACCCCATGAAGCCGCTGGGGATCTCCCTCTGGCAGCTGACGGCCCTCCCGCCGATGTACGAGGCGGGCGGCAGGCTGTTCGTCGACGTCACCCAGCGCCTGGCGTCGCCGGCGAGCCGCGACGGTCTCCTGGAGCTCCTCGGGAAGTCCGACCCGCTGATCAAGGACGCGTTGCAGACCGTCCTCGAGCGCGGCGACTTCATCCGGGCGCTCCCGGACGAGGGTCCCGGCGACGCGCCGCCTGCCGACCCACCAGCGCCGATCGAGACCGATCCGGCCGTGGTCGCGGAGCTGATCGAGAGCAGCCGGGCGTCCATCGCCGCGTTGAAGCGCGACATCCGGACGACGTCCGGCCCGGCGCTGCTCGACTTCGTCCTGGCGGACATCCAGGAGCTGAGACGGATCCTGTTCGATCCGCGGAGCCACCAGGTGTTCATGTCGGCGATCGAGGCGACGTGGTGGCTGAACGAGCAACTCGAGGCGTGGCTCGGCGAGACGAACGTGGCCGACACGCTCACGCAGTCCGTCCCGAACAACGTCACCTCGGAGATGGGGCTGGCGCTCCTCGACGTCGCGGACGTGATCCGCCCGCATCCGGAGGTGGTTGCCTTTCTGCAACGCCTCGAGGACGAGGGGTTCCCGGTGGACGAGGGTTTCCTGGACGAGCTGCCCAGGCGCGCGGGTGGGCGGGAGGCGCGGGACGCCATCCGGGCCTTCCTCGACGAGTACGGCATGCGCTGCGTCGGCGAGATCGACATCACGAGGCCGCGTTGGAGCGAACGCCCCACCACGCTCGTGCCCGTGATCCTCGGCAACGTCAGGAACTTCGAGCCGGGCGCCGGCGAGCGGCATTTCGAGCAGGGGCGGCGGGAGGCGTGGGCCAAGGAACAGGACGTGCTGGGGCGCTTGCGTGCCCTGCCGGACGGGGAGCGGAAAGCCGAAGAGGCGAAGCGGATGATCGACCGGGTCCGGACCTTCATCGGGTATCGGGAGTATCCGAAGTACGGCATGGTCAGCCGCTACTTCGTCTACAAGCAGGCCTTGCTGGAGGAGGCCGAGCGCCTCGCGCAGGCCGGCGTGCTGCGCGAGCAGGAAGACATCTTCTTCCTGACGTTCCAGGAGCTCCACGACGTCATGCGCACGAACCGGGTGGATGACGAGCTCATCCACCAGCGCAAGGACGCGTTCAGGTCGTATCACGCGCTCACACCGCCACGGGTGCTCACGTCGGACGGTGAAGGCATCGCCGGGGAGTACCGGCGCGATGGCGTGCCGGCCGGCGCGCTGGTCGGCCTAGCGGTTTCCGCAGGGACCGTCGAAGGGCGAGCGCGGGTCGTCCTGGACCTGGCGGAGGCCGATCTCGAGCCGGGCGACATCCTGGTCACGGCTCACACGGACCCCAGCTGGTCGCCCCTGTTCGTCGCGATCACGGGCCTGGTGACGGAGGTCGGGGGCCTGATGACCCACGGCGCGGTGATCGCACGGGAGTACGGCTTGCCGGCCGTCGTGGGGGTGGAGCATGCGACGCGGCTGATCCGGGACGGGCAGCGGATCCGTGTGGAGGGAACGGACGGGTACGTCGAGCTCCTGCCCGACGGCGACCACTGATCGATCGCCGCAGGGACGGTGATCCCTCGCGACCGGGCGGGAGCTCGTTGCGGGACCGCTGCGTGTCCGTTGCGAGTGGG
>Ga0210120_1000064_pt1 | contig 27230 bp, 27 predicted proteins | sample Goodyear_PhragA__FD_184868 | JGI IMG/M metagenome (GOLD analysis project Ga0210120, IMG submission 184868) | Wetland microbial communities from San Francisco Bay, California, USA, that impact long-term carbon sequestration - Goodyear_PhragA_D2... | ecosystem: Environmental > Aquatic > Marine >... | reverse complement strand
GTCCCGACCTCGCCGGGATCGCGGCGCAGCTCGGCGCCGACGTGCCCTCGCAGCTCGAGCCGGCGATGGCGTTGGTGCGTGGGGCCGGCGAGCGAATCGAGCGCCTGCCGGCCCCACCCTCCCATGCCGTTCTACTCCTATCGCACGGCGGAGATCTGCGCACGGGTCTTGTGTTCGAGGAGGCCGACCGCCTGGGGCTCGGACGCGACGAGGCCGAGCTGGAGGGCCTGGCCGCGAAACTGCGGGCCGCGACCGCGGACGGCGCGCCGCCCTTCCACTACCTCGACCTGCTGCTCAACGACCTCGGGCCGGCGGCGATCTCGCTGCGGCCGGAGATCGGCGCGACGCTGACCGCGCTGCGCCGGACCGAAGCGCGCAAGACGCTGCTGACCGGCTCCGGCCCCACCGTCGTCGGCCTCTTCGACGACCTCGCCGGTGCGCAGCGCGCCGCCGAGGCGCTGGGCCGCGACGACGCGATCCTCTGCGAGGCCGGCCGGACGCCGTGAAGCTCGCGCTCCCCGAGGACAAGCGGCGCCGGCGCCTGCTGATCGGGCTGATCGTCGCCGCCGTCGGCGCCGGCTACTACCTGCTCAGCCGGGTGGTCCCGCACGAAGAACTCCAGCGGCTGCTGGAAGAAGTCTCCAACGCGCTCGGCGCCTGGACCTACCTGCTGGTCGGCGTCTTCGCCTTCGCCGAGACCGGCGCCTTCGTCGGCCTCGTCGTGCCCGGCGAGACGGTGATGCTGCTCGGCGGCGCGGTCGCCGGCCAGGGGGCGATCGACATCTACCTGCTGATCGCGATCGCCTGGTTCGCCGCCTGGCTCGGCGACACGACGAGCTTCTTCCTCGGCCGCCGGCTCGGCCGCGAGTTCGTGATCCGCCACGGGCCGCGCTTCGGGATCAGCCACGAGCGCTTCGAGAAAGTCGAGGACTACTTCGGCCGCCACGGCGGCAAGACGATCTTCATCGGCCGCTTCGTCAGCCTGGTGCGCGCCTTCGCGCCATTCATCGCCGGCAGCTCGGGCATGCGCTACCGCGCCTTCGTCCCCTACAGCATCCTCGGCACCGGCCTCTGGGCGAGCGCCCACATCCTGGTCGGCTACTTCTTCTCGCGCAGCATCGACACGGCGGCGAAGTACGCCGGCCGCGGCGCCTTCCTGCTCGGCACGCTGATCGTGGTCGTCGTCGGCGCGGTGCTGCTGACGCGCCACTTCCGGGTCGAGGCCAACCGGCGCGCCGCGGTCGCCTGGATGGACGCGCACGCCGCGACCGCCTGGCTGGTGCGCCTGGCGCGCCGCTTCCAGCCGCAGCTGCGCTTCCTCTGGGAGCGGGTGACGCCGGGCGGCACCTTCGGGCTCGAATTCACCTCGCTGATGGCGGCCTTCGCCGTCGGCGCCTTCGTGCTCGTCGCCTACACGGTGATCGTCAGCGGCGAACCGGGGCCGACGCCGGGCGACGTCACGGCGATGGAAATCGCCGAGAAGCTGCGGGCGGAATGGCTGGTCGACGTCGCCAAGGCGCTGACCGACCTCGGCTCCGCCGCCCTCACCTGGCCGCTGGCGGCGATCGCCGCCGCCGTGCTGGCGGCGCGCCGCCGCTGGGCCGAGCTCGGCGTGCTGGTCGCCGGGATGACGATCGTGATCCTCGGCGTGCACGAGCTGAAGGCGGCGGTCGACCGGCCGCGTCCGGAGGGCGCCCTGACCGGCTACATGGGCTCCTCCTTCCCCAGCGGCCACACCGCCTACTCGACCTTCTACGTCTGGCTCGCGGTGACGATCGTGATGCGGCTGCGGCCGGGGATGGCGCGCGGCGCGCTGGTCGTCGTCGCGGGCATCGCGCTGACCGCGCTGGTCGGCCTGACCCGCGTCTACCTCGGCGTCCACTACATGAGCGACGTCAACGCGGGCTGGGCGCTCGGCGCGGCAGCCTTCTCCCTCTGCGCCGCCGTCGGTCTCACCATCTCGGCGGTGCGGCAGAATGAAGGGCGCGATGCAGCTGCTGCCGCTGGCCCTCCAGAAGATCGAAAATGAGTACCTGCTGTTCGGCGCGGCGGGCCTGATCAGCCTGGTCGCCTTCGTCGCGCTGATCTTCGTCCCCGCGATCGGCTCCTACGGCCGCCTCTGGGAGAAGGCCGCCGCCGGCTTCCTCTCGCTGTTCGTCCTCGCCGCCCTGGTCATCACCGGCGTCGTCGTCGGCCTCGTGGTCGTCTACTACTACAACGACATTGCAGAAGTCGTCGGATGACACGCGGACGCTCGACGCCCTCTCCGAGGCGGTCGAGTCGGGGGCGGGGCTGCCCGCGGTGGCGCGGGCGGCGGCGCGGGTGCTGGACGCCAGCGTCGCGCTGATCGAGCGCTCGGGGGCGGTGCTGGCGGTGGCCGGCGCCTCGCCCGACCAGGAGGAGAAGCTGCTGGCCGGCGGCGAGCGGGTGACCAGGGTGGAGCTGCGGGTCGCCGACGCGGTGGTCGGCGAGCTGCGCTACCGCGCCAAGGCGGCGCCCGACGCGACGATCGCGCGCATGGTGACGACGCTGCTGGCGCTCGAGCTGGAGCGCTCGCGGGCGCCCGACTGGCAGAGCGAGGAGGTGGCCGGCGGCTTCGTCTCGGCCGTGCTCGCCCGCCAGGTGACCGACCGCGGAGACATCGTCGCCCGCGCAGCCGAGCTCGGAACCGACCTGGAGAAGGGCGCCGGCGCACTCCTCCTGCGGGTCGCTCCGCGCAGCGCCCAGACGGGCGAGTGGCGCGCCCGCGTGCTGACGCTGGCGATGCGCACGCTGCGCTCGCTCGCGCCGGGCGCGCTCGCCGCGGTCGAGGAGGGCGAGACGACGACAGAGATCGCGGTGATCGTCCCGGCCGGGGACGAGGAGCGCCTGCAGCGTGCCGCCGCCGGGCTGGCGCGCGAGCTCGAGGACGCGCTCGCCGGCTTCCACCTGACGATCGGCGCCAGCCGCCGCGTCGCCGACCCGGTCGACCTCTACCGCGCCGGCAACGAGGCGCGGCTGGCGGTCAACGTCGGCGAGGCCGAGGGCCGGCCGCTGCTCGCCTTCGAGGACACCGGCGCCTACCGCCTGCTGCTGCCGGCGATGAGCGAGGACCCGGGCGAGCTGCAGCGCTTCTTCGCCGAGACGATCGAGCCGCTCGCCGCCTACGACGACCAGTACGAGACCGAGCTCCTCGCCACGGTCGAGGCCTACCTGGACAACGACGGCAACGTCGCCGCGACCGCCAAGCAGCTGTTCACCCACCGCCACACGATCCGCTACCGGCTCGAGCGCGTGCGCGAGCTCTGCGGCCACGACGTCTCCGCCACCGAGGGCCGCGAGAAGCTGGGGCTGGGCCTGAAGGCGATGCGCGTCCTCGGCATCGCCTCCCCCCGCGGCCCCGCCCAGGAACCCGGCGCCGGCGCCGGCAAGGTGCCGCGCGGCGGCGAGGAGCAGCCCTAGACCCCGATCCGCTCGCCGGCCTCGCGCCGGCGCGGCCGCGGCTCGAGCCTGACCGGCGACGAAGAGAGCGCCTGCACGCGCAGGTCGCTCCAGGTGAGCCCCTCGCGGACGAGGGCGGGGAGGCCGAGGGTGACGGCGGTGGCGATCTCGACCGCCTGCAGGATCACGCCGTAGGCGAGCGCGTCGGCGGTGCCGATGTTCCAGCCGGTGTGCAGGACGCTGATCACGGCGAGCTGGAAGACGCCGATGTTCGAGGGCGTCGCCGGCACGACCGCGGTGACGTTGACGGCGAACAGGACGGCCGCGGCGGCGCCGATCCCCGCCTGGCCGCCGAGCCCGAGCGCCGCCAGCAGCGCCCAGCAGGCGGCGAGCTGGATCGCCCAGGCGCCGAGCTGGGCCGCGGTGGCGATCGCCCCGTAGCGGGGGCGGCGGAAGACGGCAAGGCCGGCGCGCACCTGCAGCAGGGCGCGGTGGATCGCGGCGCCGGCGCGGGCGAGGCGGCCGTTGCCGTTGCGCCGCATCAGCGCCGGCGCGACGAGCACGACGAGCAGCAGCGCCAGCGGCACGAAGCTGAACACGAACAGCTTCTCGGTGCTGGAGTGGAAGAGGTCGGTGCTGGAGACGATGATCGCGCCGAGCAGCGCCAGCGCGACGATGTTCAGCATCGTCTGCGAGACGAGCGTGCCGAGCAGCACCGGGAAGGTCTCGCGCATGCGGCCGATCCGCCGCGCCAGCGTCATCGCGCGCGCCGGCTCGCCGAGGCGGGCGGGCAGCGTCGCCGACATCAGCACGCCGATCATCGTCGCCGAGGTGACGTCGCGGCGGCGCAGCGGGCGATGGGGCAGCGCCGCGCGCACGATCCCGTACCAGGATGCGGCGCGGAAGAAGAGCGAGAGCGCCATCAGGCCGCAGGCGACGATCACCCAGGTGAGGTTGCTGCGGACGATCGAGGCGACGACGTTGTCGACGCCGATCTTTTCCGCCGCGAGCGCGGTCAGGCCGACCCCGAGCGCCCCTGCGACGCCGAGCCCGATGCGGCGGGCGAAGCGGCGCTTGCGGCTGCCGCTCCGCGCCAGCGGCGGGTCGAGCGAGGGCAGGCGCTGCGGCGGGCTCGGCGGGGCGCCGTCGGCGGGGCGGACGCCGATCCAGTGCGCGGCGCGCTCCGCGGCTCCCTCGGGCCGCGGCGCCTCGATCGCCCGCTCGTAGACCTGGCTGACCCGGTCGGCGACCAGCGGCCAGGCATAGCGCTCGGCGCTCCGACGCGCCGCCCTGCCCATCGCGGCGAGGCGCTCGGGCTCGTGGTGGGCGCGCTGCAGCTCCTCGGCGAGGCGCTGCGGGTCGCCGGGCGGGACGAGGACGCCGTCGACGCCGTCTGTGACCACGTCGCTGTAGCCGGCGATCGCCGAGGCGATCGCCGGGGTGCCGGCGGAGAAGGCCTCGGTCAGCACCATGCCGAAGCTCTCGCCGGAGAGCGAGGGCGCGCAGAGCAGGTCGGCCTCGTGCAGCGCCGTCCACAGGTCGGGGCCGGAGACGCGGCCGCGCACGTCGATCCAGCGCATCGTCTCGCGGTCGGCGAGGTAGCGGCGCACGTCGTCGGGCTCGGCGCCGATCACGGTCAGCCGGCTCGGCACGTGCTCGACCAGAGCTTCGAAGGCGGTCAGCAGGACCGGCAGGCCCTTGCGCGCCTCCGGGCGGCCGACGAAGACCAGCCGCAGCTCGTCGCTCGGCGGCTTCGGACCCTGCGGCGCGGCCCCGACGTCGACGCCGTTGGGAACGATCTCGTAGTGGCCGCCGAACCAGCGCCGCCCGGTCCAGGCGGCCGCCTCGGAGACGGCGATCCGGGCCGAGAGCCGGTTGAACATGCGGCGCGCGCCGAAGGCGGTGGCGACGTGGTTGGGCAGCGGCTTGGTCGAGTAGGCGTGGAAGGTGCCGACGATCGGGGTGCGGGCGCCGAGCGCCGCGTTCCAGCCGACCAACGGCGCCAGCGGCTCGTGCACGTGGATCACGTCGTAGCCGCCGCCGCGCAGCTCGCCGCGGATGCGGGCGAAGCCGCCGGCCGGCGAGACCGAGAGGTTGGAGACCGCGCCGTTGGCGCCGATCCCCACCGTGCGTCCCAGCGGAATCAGGTAGTCGGGCAGCTCGCGCCGCTCCGCCGAGGCGCGGTGCATGGCCCGGCTCAGGCGACCCGGCGGATCGGCAGGGGCGAGCACGCGGACGTCGTCGCCACGCCGCAGCAACTCCTCGGCGAGCGCCTCGACGTGCCGGTTCACGCCGCCCTGGTAGCTCCAGGAATATGGCGAGACTAGGGCGATTCGCACTGCTGCAGAGCGTAGTGGATCCGAAGGCTGTAGTTGCGAAGGGGCGTGCGTGACCAAGCACGTCAGGGACGCAGCGAGCGTGGCGTGCTCTGCACGCGAGCGACCGAGGACGCCGACGGGCGCCGTGTCACGCGCGTCCCTTCGGCCCAGACAAAGCCCAGGAACACCAAGAGGTAGGCGCCGCCGACCTCGAGCAGCAGGGCGCCGGAGTCGTTGGCGAGGGTGCCGACGACGGTCGCGGCGAGGGCGCCGAGCAGGCCGGCGCGCATCGCGGGGAGCCCGCGCAGCCAGACAGCGAGGAGGTCGCGGCGCAGCCAGGCGAGAACCGCCGCGCCGATGACGACGGGGAGGCCGGCGATCAGCACCGGGCGGCCGAAGCTGCTGACCGTCTCGCTGACCCGGTGGCCGAAGACGCCGAGCACGTCGCCGCCGCTCTTCGCGTCGAGCACGGTCTTGGTCAGGTGGGCGTTGGCGCCCGTGATCAGGTCGGCGGCCGAGAGCAGCAGCAGCGCCGGGACCGGCAGCAGGAACGCGTACAGCGCCAGGTCGCGCCGCCCGGCGAGCAGCGCCGCGGCGACCGCGGCGCCGAGCGGCAGGCTGATCGCCGCGCCGACGTCGGCGCCGTAGCGCCCGTAGGCGAAGACGAAGGTGAAGACGAGGGCGACGACGAGGAACGCCGCGGGCCCACGTCCAAGCGCATCCCGAGCTTCCGGTGCGCCTTTGCCACCCATGAGGTGGGAAAGGCGCACCGGAACGGAGAGGGCGGCGCCGGCGCCGACGAGGATCAGCACCACCAGGCAGGCCTCGAGCTCGTTGCCGATGCCGTAGAAGCGGTGGCCACCGGCCGGGTTGGGGCCGACGATCGAGAGCTGGGTCAGGGCCGAGCCGCCGAGCAGGTCGATCGCGTAGGCGAGCGCGGTCGCGCCGCAGGCAAAGGCCAGTGCCGCGTAGCCGCCATACCGCCGGCCTTCCCGGCGCGGCCCGTCGCTTCCCAGCGCCGCCAGGGTCAGCGCCGCCAGGACCGGCGAGCCGAGCATGACCAGCCGGCGTTCGGCGCCGACGCTCGGCTCGAGCGCCGCGCAGCCGAGGCAGACCAGCGGCAGGTAGACCAGCGCGAGCGCCAGCAGCCGCGCCGCGATCCTTCCGGTGCGCCTTTCCCACCCCATGCGTGGGAAAGGCGCACCGGAGCGGGTGGAGAGGCGTTCGAACGCCCATGCCACGCCGAACGCCGCCAGCCAGACGAGCAGGGTCACGCCGATCACCGGCGCCCGGCGCCCGGCGACTTCGAACAGCCGGCTTCCGGGCGCGGCGTCGCGCACGACCGCGTGCGGGTCGCCCTGGAAGCCCGCCCCGGCCGCGTGCAGCGCCAGCAGCAGGGCGACCGCGCCCGCCACCAGCGCCGCCGGCGCTATCGTGAGCGCGATGGCCGACCGCACGTTCGCCAAGTTCACTTTCTTCAAGATCGACCCCGAGTGGCGCCGCCGCGACGCCGAGCTGCGCGCCGCCGACAAGCGGGAGTTCCTGGCGGCCTGTGAGGACTTCGCCCTCGACCGCTCTCTGCGCGCCTACTCAACCATAGGCACGCGCGGCGACGTCGACCTGGTCCTGCTCAGCCAGAGCCCCAACCTGGACGACCTGCACACCTTCCACGTCGTGCTCGGGCAGAGCGGCCTCGCCAAGTGGGCCGAGACGCCGCACTCCTTCCTCTCGATGACCAAGCGCTCCCCCTACAGCGACGAGCAGGCGCGGCCGGAGATCTGCGTCTCGGAGCGCAAGTACCTCTTCCTCTACCCGATGGTCAAGCAGCGCCGCTGGTACGGGCTGCCGGCGGAGGAGCGCGGGCGGATCATGAAGAGCCACATCGAGATCGGCCGCCGCTACCCGGAGATCACGATCAACACCTCCTACTCCTTCGGCCTCGACGACCAGGAGTTCGTCGTCGCCTTCGAGGGCGACGACCCGGGCATGTTCCTCGACCTGGTCAACGAGCTGCGGCCGACCGAGTCGAGCGAGTACACCGAGCGCGAGACGCCGATCTTCACCTGCGTCGCGATGTCGGTGCGGCGGGCGCTCGACGCGCTCGACGGCACGGCGAGCGTCGCCGCCGCGGCCGCCGGCTGACCGCCGGGCTTTCAGCCGTACCGGGAAATCACCGATAATGATCGCCGATGGTCGAGTCGCTCAGCTACGCGATCGACGGCGAAGACCGGCTGGTCCGCGTCGACGAAGGCTTCTACCGCTTCGCCGAGGAGAACGGCTGGGACGGGGCCGGGGACTGCCTCGGCCGCTCGCTCTGGGACTTCGTCGCCGGCGAGCAGGTGAAGAAGGTGCAGCGGCTGCTGGTGCGGCGCGTGCGCGAAGGGGCGCGCGAAATCGAGCTGCCGTTCCGCTGCGAAGCCCCCGAGTTCATCCGCGAGATGGAGATCCGCATCGACGCCACCGGCAGCCGGCGCGCGGTGCTGTTCACGGCTGCGCTGACCTACGAAGAGGACCGCGAGGAGCCGCAGCCGCTGTACGACGCCGAGGTGCCGCGCAGCGAAGGGGACTTCCTCACGATGTGCGCCTGGTGCGACCGCTTCCTGGTCAGCGGCGAGTGGATCGAGGTCGAGGAGGCGGCGCGGCGCCTGCAGCTCTTCCGCCGGCCGCAGATGCCGGCCCTCGACCACGGCATCTGCCCACGGTGCACCCGGCAGATGCTCGCGGCCTGAGGGTCGCGGCGTGGCCATTTCCCTATTCTTGCCGTTCCCATGAGCCGAGTCGGAACCGAAGACAATCCCCTGCGCGTCGCGATCGTCGGCGCCGGCCCCTCGGGCTTCTACGCCGCCGAGCACATCCTCAAGGACGGCGACGTGCACGCCCAGGTCGACCTCTTCGACCGCCTGCCGACCCCGTTCGGCCTGGTACGCGGCGGCGTCGCGCCCGACCACCCGAAGATCAAGTCGGTGATCCGCGTCTACGAGAAGACCGCGGCGCGCGACGGCTTCCGCTTCTTCGGCAACGTCAAGGTCGGCCACGACGTCGAGGTCGAGGAGCTCGAACGGCTCTACCACGCGATCGTCTTCACGGTCGGCTGCGAGACCGACCGCCAGCTCGGCATCCCCGGCGAAGACCTGCCCGGCAGCCACGCCGCCACCGCCTTCGTCGGCTGGTACAACGCCCACCCCGACTACGCCGACGACGAGTGGGACCTCTCCTGCGAGCGCGCCGTGGTGATCGGCAACGGCAACGTGGCGATGGACGTCGCGCGGATGCTGGCGCTGACCGACCACGAGCTGCGCCAGACCGACACCGCCGACCACGCGATCGAGGCGCTGGACCGCAAGGGCATCCGCGAGATCGTCGTGCTGGGCCGGCGCGGCCCGGCGCAGGCGGCCTTCACCAACCCGGAGATCAAGGAGCTGGGCGAGATGGAGGATGCCGACGTCGTCGTCGAGGAGGCCGAGGTCGAGCTCGACCCGGCGAGCGCCGCCTACGTCGAATCCGACGAGGCCGACAAGACGACCAGGGTCAACGTCGAGACGCTGCGCGAGTTCTCCCAGCGCGAGCCCGCGGGCAAGAGGCAGCGGATCGTCCTGCGCTTCCTCGCCTCGCCGGTCGAGATCAAGGGCGACGGCAGGGTCGAGTCGATCGTGATCGGCCGCAACGAGCTGGTCGAGGAGGGCGGCACGCTGCGCGCCCGCGACACCGGCGAGCGCGAAGAGCTCGAGTGCGGGCTGGTGCTGCGCTCGGTCGGCTACACGGGCGTGCCGATCGAGGGCGTGCCCTTCGACGAGAAGCGCGGCCTGATCCTCAATGAGGGCGGCCGAGTGCTCGACTCCCACGACTCGGGCCACAGGACCGGCCACTACACCGCCGGCTGGATCAAGCGCGGCCCCTCGGGCGTCATCGGCACGAACAAGAAAGACGCCCTGGAGACCGTCCAGCACCTGCTCGCCGACGTCGAGTCTCAGACCCTGCTCAGCCCCGAGAGCCCCGACCCCTCCGCGGTCGAGGAGCTGCTCGCCGAGCGCGGCGTCCGCTACGTCAGCTTCGAGGACTGGCAGGCGATCGACCAGGCCGAGGTCGGCCGCGGCGAGCCCCACGGCCGGCCGCGGGTCAAGTTCGTCCGCGTCGAGGAGATGCTCTCCGAGCTGGAGCCCCTCCCGAAATGAGCGCGGTCCGGATGAGGCCTCGCGCTCATTGCGGTCGGGACTCCAGGTTTTGGCAGTGCAGATGATCGGCCTGGGGGAACTGAAGTCGACGATTGAGGCTGCGTTGCCCGGCGCCGAAGTCGAAGTCTTTGACGAAACCGGTGACGGCCAGCACCTCGGCGCGCACGTGAAAGCGCCGCAGTTCGAGGGCCTCTCGCGGATCGACCAGCACCGGCTGGTCCGCGCCGCGGTGAAGGAGCGCTTCGATGACGGGCAGATACATGCCTTATCGATAAAGACCGAGGTCGCGGGATAGCTACCCTGTGGCCATGGCCGATCCACAGCTGAAGGAGAAAGTCGAGGAGCTGATCGCCGGCAACACGGTGCTGCTGTTCATGAAAGGCACGCCGGAGATGCCGCGCTGCGGCTTCTCGATGCGGGTCGTTCAGGTGCTCGACCAGATGGACGTCGAGTACGGCGCGGTCGACGTGCTGCCGGCGCTGCAGCCGCTGCGCGAGGTGACCGCCGAGATCGCAGACTGGCAGACCTTCCCGCAGCTCTACGTAAACGGCGAGTTGCTGGGCGGCGCCGACATCGTCGAGGAGATGTTCGACTCCGGCGAGCTGGCCGAGGCGCTCGGTGTCGAGCAGCCGGCGACGGCGCCCCCCCAAGGGGGGACGCCACCGCCACTGCAAATCGAGTAACCGACCGGGCTCGGCTGACCAAGCAGGTCAAGGACGCAGGGAGCGTGGCGTGCTCCGCACGCAAGCGACCGAGGAACTCGCGCTGCGCGCTCGCACCGCTCCCTTCGGTCGCTCGATGCGCCGGTCAGCGGAGCCCGGCCCGGAACTTCAGCCACTTGGACGCGCAGGCCGGGCTGTGCTTGCCGCGGAGATGGTCCTTGACGCGGAGCCGGCCGACGACGACCTTGCCGCGCACGGCGCCGCGGAAGAAGACCTCGTCGGTGCTGCCCACCTGGACGTCGCTGAAGCGACTGCCGTGCTGCAGGTGAGTCCGCTGGAAGCCGCTCTCGCCGACGATGAGTCTTGCGCCGTTCTTGCAACGCAGCGCCGCGGTGAAGTGGCGCATCTCGATCGTGTTGGCGCGCTTGGTGATCCGCACGGGCCGCTTCTGGACGGTCTTTCCCTTGTAGAGCCGCTTGGGCGCTGCGCCGGCAAACGGGGCTCCTACCGCCGCCAAGATCAACGCGCAGACCATCGCCGCTCCGATGACGAGCCTAAAACGCATACCTCTCCCGCCTCCTCTGTGATCGCTTACAGGGGTGCTACTACCCGCAACAAGAGACCTAAACCGATGTTGCGGTCTGGCCAAAGGTTGTTTCGGGCCTAGCCACGGGCGCGAAAACCAAGCAGGTTGGGGGACGCAGGGAGCGAGGGGAGGGGAGCGCACAAATAGTGCGTGACCCGACCCGAGTCGACCGAGGACCCCGAGATGCGCCGGTTTGCAGCGTCCGCGCTACACGGAGGCGGGCGTCGACTCTTCCTTCACCTGAAAGGAAGAGCCACAGCCGCAGGCCGCCACTACGTTCGGGTTATTCACTTGAAAGCCCGCCCCTTGCAAACCTTCGACGTAGTCGACCTCGGAGCCGAAGACGAACTGCATGCTGACCTTGTCGACGATGACGGCGACGCCGTCGACCTCGAAGACGTGGTCCTCCTCCTTGGCGCGGTCGAAAGCCAGCGCGTACTGGAAGCCCGAGCAGCCGCCGCCGCGCACGGCGACGCGCAATGCCTGCTCCTCGGAGCCCTCCTGCCCGCTCAGCAGCTCGCCGATCTTCGCGGCCGCCTTGTCGGTCAGGGTGATCGCCTCTCTTGGGGTCTCAGCCGTATCGGTCACTTCATTAAGTGTAGCGAGGCCCGCGGGCCGTTCCGCCGTCCGGCTGTCAAACTAAAGCCCGCCCCGTGAGCCCCGCCCCCCCCACCGCCGTCGTCTGCGACAGCACGGCCTACCTTCCCGCCAACCTGCTCGCCGAGCGCGAGATCGAGGTCGTCAGCCTCTACGTCTCGATCGACGGCGAGCAGCAAAAGGAGACCGAGATCGGCGACTACGGCGCCTTCTTCGACCGGCTGCGCGCCTCGGAGGGCGGCGCGACCACCTCGCAGCCCTCGGTCGGCGACTTCGTCGCGGTCTACGAGCCGCTGCTCGAGGCGGGGCGCGAGGTCGTCTCGATCCACATCTCGGCCGGCATCTCCGGCACCTGCGAGGCCGCCCAGCAGGCGAAGCAGCGACTGGCCGACGAGGGCAAGGGGGACGAGCGGATCCGCATCTTCGACTCGCGCTCGGCGGCCGGCGGGATGGGGCTCTGCGCGCTCGGCGCCGCGGTCGCCGCGCAGTCGGGCGCCGACAGCGAGGCGACGCTCGCCCGCGCCGAAAAGGTCCGCCGGGAGCTGAAGATGTGGTTCGCGATCGACACGCTCGAGTACCTGCGGCGGGGCGGGCGGATCGGCGGCGCCAGCGCCTTCATCGGCTCGGCGCTGAAGATCAAGCCGATCCTCACCCTGGAGGAGGAGATCACCCCGGTCGAGCGCGTCCGCACCCGCGCCCGCTCGATCGAGCGCCTGCGCGAGTACGCCCGCGAGCGCCACGAGTCCGGCCTCGACGCCTGGGTCGTCCAGCACATCCAGGACGACGAGACCGCCGCCGCCCTAGCCGACGACGCGCGCGAGATCTTCGGCTGCGAGCCCGCCTTCGTCAGCGAGATCGGCGCCGTGCTCGGCGCTCACGTCGGCCCTGGCCTGCTCGGAATCGGCAGCGTGTCCACGTCGATTCTTGACTGACGAGGACCAGGGGTCGCCAGGCAAGGACGCAGGGAGGGCGACGAGGGGAGCGCACTGAAGTGCGTGACCCGAGGAGACCGACCGAGGACGCCGCATGGCGGCGCCTGGGTCCGTCAGCGACGACGGCGACGGCGACGGAGCATCATCAACCCACCAACGGCAAAGCCAAATACGGCGGCGCCGGCGATCAGCTGCTCGCGGTGCTCGGAGACCTGGCGGCGCCAGTCGGTCAGCTCGGTGACCCGGCCGCGCAGCGCTTCGACCGAGCGGCCGAGGTCCTTGCGCTGGAGCTCGATGTCGCGGCGGATCTCCGCGGCGCTGCGCTTAGAGTCCATCAGGCATCCTCGCTCTCCCCTTCCAGCGTGCTCTTGATCTTCTTGCCCTCCTCGATCGCCTGCTCGGGCACCGGCGGCGAGCCGGCCTGAACCGCGCGGAATGCGACGAGTCCGGCGGCGGCGGCGATCAGCAGGAAGAGCCCCGCCTCGACGAAGAAGCCGGCCCAGGCGTTGCCGCCGAAGACTTCTTCGGCGAGCAGCCAGGCGACGCCTTGCATGATCAGGATCAGCGCCAGGAAGGCGAAGGTGCCGGCGGCGACGCCGACTGCCGAGCCGCGCAGGATCTTGCCGACTTTCTCGCTGATCTCCGTCTTGGCGAGCTCGATCTCCTCGCGGACCAGCGAGGAGGCGCGTTCGGAGACGTCGAAGACGAGCTCGGTGACCGAGCGCTCGTCGGAGTCCGGCGGCGGCGGGGACTGGGTCGGGTCGGCGGCCACTGGTGCGGCTACTCCGGCGGGTCCTCTTCGAACACGCGCCGGTAGAGGATCCCGGCGACGCGGGCGGCGAGGATGCTGGCGAGCGCGCCGAGGCCGGCGAGCATGCCGCTCCAGACAAGGCGCTTGACTATCTCGTTTTCCATGGGCTTAGACGGTCCCCATTCGAAGGTCGCAGTAAACCAAGTCGGCGCGCCGCGGGTGGGAAGGCCCGCCCAGAAGGCTCACCGTGGCTCCAGACCCTCGCAGATCGTCGCCGTGACCAGCGCCTTCGCTTCCTCGAGGTCGGTGTCGGCGGCGGGGATCAGGTCGAAGATCCAGCCGGAGAGCAGCTGCTCGATCGCGCCGTAGAAGGACATCGAGGCGAAGTCGGCGTCGATGTCGCCGCGGAAGGCGCCGGTCGCCTGGCCCTCGGCGACGATCTTGGCGATCGAGTCGTAGGCGCGGCGGATCTCCGGCAGGTGGGTGCGGCCGAAGGAGTTGGCGGCGCGCGTGACCTCGACGATGATCACCTTCATCAGCTCGGGGTCGTGGCGGTAGGACTCGAAGATGAAGCCGGCGACCGTTTCCAGCTTCGCCCGCGGACCGAGGTCGGCGCTGCGGTCGGCCTCCTCGATCGCCGTCAGCAGCAGCGACCAGCGCTCGCTGAACAGCTCGTTCAGCACCTCCTCCTTCGACTTGAAGTAGTGGTAGACGAGGCCGTAGGCGACGCCCGCCTCGTCGGCGATGTCGGCGACGCGGGTCGAGTGGAAGCCCTGGCGGGCGAAGACGCGGATCGCCGCGTCGAGGATCAGCCGCCGCTTGTCTGCCGGCGGGGCCTTCGGGTTCGAGGCCATCAGGCGCGCGCCTCCTGCAGCTGCGGCCAGGCGTAGGCCCGGGGGCGGCGGTTGGCGAGCGAGGGCAGCTTTTCGCGGACGCGCTCCTGGGCGGCGAGGTCGAGCTCGGCGGCGACGAAGCACTCCTCGTCGGGCGCGGTGGCGAGCACGACGCCCCAGGTGTCGACGATCGCCGAGCGGCCGTGCGAGCTGTAGTGGGGCGGCGCCTCGCCGACCTGGTTCGGGGCGAGGACGAAGGCCTGGTTCTCGATCGCGCGGGCGCGCAGCAGCGGCTGCCAGTGGTCGCGGCCGGTCGCCGCGGTGAAGGCCGACGGGACGGCGAGGATCCGGGCGCCGCGCACGGCGAGGATCCGGTACAGCTCGGGGAAGCGCAGGTCGTAGCAGACGCTCATCCCCAGTTCGACCCCGTCGACCGCCGCCGAGACGATCTCCCCGCCCGGCGTCTCGTGGTCGGACTCGCGGTAGGTCACACCGCCGGCTTCGACGTCGAACATGTGGATCTTGCGGTAGACGGCGAGGTCGGCGCCATCGGGGCCGATCAGGACCGAGGCGTTGAACGCCCGCCCCTCCCCCGCCTCCTCGCTGCGCTCGGCGACGCTGCCGGCGAGCAGGTGGACGCCGAGCTCGCGCGCCCAGCCGCGGGCGGCGGCGAGGCTCGGGCCGTCGAGCGGCTCCGCCTGCGCGGCCATCTCCCCGCCCGCGGCGAGGTGGTTCCACTTCTCCGGCAGGGCGATGAGCCCGGCGCCGTCGGCGGCCGCCGCGCGCACGAGCCGCTCGGCCGCGGCGAGGTTCCGCGCCTTGTCCCCGTTCGAGTTGAGCTGCACCGCCGCTACGCGCACTTCCGTCCTCTCGTCCACATCGCGAGGTTCCTTGTGGACGCAATGCGACCGAAAGGAACCACGCGATCGTCTGGCTGACTGACCAGTCAATCGGTTTCGGTCGCGCCAGTATAGGTGGCCTCGGGGCAGCTGGAGGGGCGTACGATTGCGGGCAGGTGTCCGGTCCGGATCGCATCGAGTCAGACGGTGAGCGCAAGCAGGTCACGGTGCTGTTCGCAGACGTCAAGGGGTCGATGGACCTGGCCGAGGGACAGGACCCCGAGCAGTGGCGGGAGATCATGCAAGGCTTCTTCTCGATCCTCGCCGACGACGTCCACCGCTTCGAGGGAACGGTCGACAAATTCACCGGGGACGGGATCATGGCCGTGTTCGGAGCGCCGATCGCGCACGAGGACCACGCGCGGCGCGCCTGCTACGCGGCGCTGAAGATGCTCGACGACATAGCCGGGTACGCGCGCGAGCTGCGCCGCCGGCACGGGCTCAACTTCTCCGCCCGGATCGGGATCAACTCCGGCGAGGTGATCGCCGGCGCGATCGGCGCCGAGGGCGACGGCGGCTACACCGCGGTCGGCCACACCGTCGGCCTGGCACAGCGGATGGAGGCGCTGGCCGAGCCCGGCAAGGCCTACCTGACCGAGGCCGCGGCGGAGCTCGCGCAGGGCTTCCTCGAGCTCGAGGACCTGGGCGAGTTCGAGATAAAGGGGGCGAGCCGGCCCGTGCGGGTCTTCGAGCTGGCTGACGTCGGCGCGGCGCGCTCGCGGCTCGACCTCTCGCGCGAGCGCGGCTTCTCCAGCTTCGTCGGACGCGAGCAGGAGATGGAGACGCTCGTAGCGGGGCTCGACCGCGCCCGGGCGGGCGAGGGCGCCGCAGTCGGGATCGTCGCCGAAGCCGGCGTCGGCAAGAGCCGCCTCTGCCACGAGTTCGCCGAGCGCTGCCGGGCCGAGGGGATCGAGGTCTTCGAGGCCCAGGCGCAGTCGCACGGACGCGGCATCCCGTTCATGCCGGTGCTGCAGATGCTGCGCGCCTACTTCGGCATCGCCGACGCCGACCCGGAGCGGATCGTGCGCGAGAAGGTCGCCGGCCGGGCGCTGCTGCTCGATCCCGGGCTCGCCGACGACCTGCCGCTGCTGTTCGACTTCCTCGGCGTCCCCGACCCGGCGCGGCCGCTGCCGCAGCTGAGCGCCGAGGCGCGCCAGCGGGCGCTGCGTGGCGTCGTCTGCAAGCTGGTCGGCGCTCCGCAGCGACGCGAGCCGGCGGTGCTCGTGGTCGAGGACCTGCACTGGATCGACGAGGGCAGCGAGACCTTGCTGGGCGAGCTGCTGAGCGCGGTCGAGGGGACGCAGACCCTCGTCGTCGTCAACTTCCGGCCCGAGTACGAGCCCGGCTGGAGCGGGCCGCCCGATTATCACGAGCTCGCCCTGCAGCCACTGGGACCGCAGGACACGCAGGACCTCGTCCGCGACCTGGCCGGCGGGGACCCGTCGCTCGACGGGCTGGCCGAGCACCTGCACGAGCGCACGTCCGGCAACCCGTTCTTCATCGAGGAGATCGTCCGCGAGCTGGTCGAGGCGGGTCACCTGAATGGCGAGCGCGGCGCCTATCGCCTCGTCCGTCCGGTAGAGGAGATCGGCGTGCCGGTGACCGTGCAGGCGGTGCTCGCGGCGCGGATCGACCGGCTCGAGGCGGACGCGAAGCAGCTCGTGCAGGCGGCCTCCGTCGCCGGCAAGGAGGTCTCGGAGGAGACGCTGACCAGAATCGCGGGCCTCTCCGGCGACGGTCGCTGCGAGGCGGCGCTGCGCGAGGCGATCGCCGCCGGCTTCCTCTACGAGGCCGAGCTCTATCCGGAGCGGGTGCTCGCCTTCCGCCACCCGCTGACCCGCGAGGTCGCCTACGGCAGCCAGCTCGCCGAGCAGCGCCGCACCACCCACGCGGCCACGGCCCGGGCGACGATCGAGCTCAACCCCGAGCGCCACGACGAGCTGGCGGCGCTGATCGCCGACCACATGGAGGAAGGCGGCGAGACGCTGGAGGCGGCGCGCTGGTCGGCGCGGGCGGCCTACTGGGCGGGTCACAGCCAGCCGCGCGAAGCGATGCGACTCTGGCGCCGGGCGATGTCCCTCGCCGGCGAGCTGGAGGACGGCGAGGAGAAGGCGGCGCTCGAGGTCACCTCGCGGCTGCGCCAGCTCGACTACGCCTGGCGCCTGGGGATGGACGCGAGCGAGGAAGCGGAGCTGGCGCGGGAGGCGGAGGAGATCGCGTCGCGGACCGGCGACCTGCGATCGCTGGCCCTGCTGCGCGCACTCAGCGCCGGGCGCCCCGGCCGCGAACGCCGGGGGGAGGAGTGGGTCGCGGCGACCGAGGAGGTGTGTCGCCTGGCGGACGAATCCGGCGACCACCACCTGCGCGTCGCGATCCACGCCGCCACCACCTACGCCCACATCTGCGTCGGCGACTTCGACGGTGTCGAGCGGATCAGCCGCGAAGTGGTCGACCTGGCGGGCGATGACCTCGACGCCGGAGCGGGGATCATCGTCGGCTGTCCGGTCGCCTGGGCGGTGATGTGCACGGCGATGTGCAGCCGCGAACGCGACGAGCTGGAGGCGGCCGCCGAGCGGTTCGAGCGGGCGCTCGCCCTCGCCGGCGATCACGGCGACCCGGAGACCGCGAGCTGGACGCGCGGCAATCTGGCGACGCTGACGGCAGTCCGCGGCGACGTCGAGGCGGGGCTGGCGACGGCGCGGCGCAACCGCGAGCTGACCGAGCGGCTCGGCGACGTCTTCTCGCGCAGCCTCTCGCTGGTCAGCCTGGCGACCGTCCAGCTGGCGGCCGGCGAGAGCGCCGCGGCGCTCGACGCGCTGGAGGAGGCGGAGCAGCTCTACCGCGGCGCGATGGGGAACGGTGGCGAGGTCGGGTCTTGGCGGGCGGCGCTGCGGGCCGAGGCGCTATGCGACCTCGGCCGCGCCGGCGAGGCGCTTGACCTGGCCGAATGGGCCGCGGGCTCGGCCCGCGAGAACGGCATGCTCTGGCCCCTGCCGCGGGCACTGCGGGCGCTCGCCGAGGTGCGCGCGGCGCGCGGACGGGACGGCGTCGCGGAGGCGCTGGACGAGGCGGCCGCGGTCGCCGGGCGAACCGGGTCCCTGCTCAGCCTGCGCGAAGTGGAGATGACCCGCGAGCGACTCGCCGCCGGCGCCCGCTAGACGCGCAGGAAGGCGGCGAGCAGGCGGTCGAGGGCGCGGTCGGGGAGCAGGCGGCGCAGGAGGACCTGGCCCTGGGCGTCGAGGCCGACGCGGCGCCGGGTGCGCGGGCGCTTGGCGGTGAGCTCGCGCTCGATCGCCTCGGCGACCTTCTCGGGCGGGATGCCGCGGGCGGCGGTGCGGCGGGCGCCGTCCTGCAGCTTCGCCAGCCGCTCGCCGTAGAGCTCGCGCTGGGCGGCCGGCGAGCGGGACTCCATCTCCTCGTAGCCGCTGACCGCGCGCTCCCAGATCGGCGTGTCGATCGAGCCGGGCTCGATCACGATCGTCTCGATCCCCCAGGGCCGCAGCTCCTGGCGCAGCGAGTCGGCGACCCCCTCGAGGCCGAACTTGGCCGCGTGGTAGGCGCCGCCGAAGGGCAGCGCCATGCGGCCGCCGGCGGAGCTGACGAAGACAACCCGGCCGGTGGCGCGCCGGATCAGCGGCAGCATCGCCTGCGCCACCGCGACCTGGCCGATCAGGTTGACTTCGATCTGGCGGCGGAAGTCCTCGATCGGCAGCGTCTCCAGCGGCCCCATCACGCCGATCCCGGCGTTGTCGACCAGCGCGTCGAGCCCCGCCTCCCCCACGACCTCGCCGACCCGCTCTGCCGCGGCCGCGATCTGCTCGGCGTCGGTCACGTCGAGCAGCAGCGGCGTCAGCCGCTCCGACCCCTCGCCGCGCAGCGAGTCCGCGTCCTCCTCCCTGCGCACCCCCGCAAAAACCCGCCACCCGTTGCGGTCCAGCCGCAGCGCCGTGGCCCGGCCGATGCCGGTCGACGCGCCGGTGACGAGTGCCGACTTCACCACCAGGAGGCTAGCCCTTGCGAGCGATCTTGCTGCCTTTTCCACACCAGAGTGGGGACAAGGCAGCAATATGCCTAGTCACGGTTCGAGCGGTGGCGCTCCAGCTCGGCCACCAACAGCTTGGTGTGCAGGGCGGCGATCAGGTCCTGCAGAGGCTGGGCGCCGGATTCAAGCATCTCGACGACGCGCTCGGGGGGGACTTCGCCGGCGAGCCGGTCGATGACCATCTCGACCTCCTGGGCGACCAGCTCTTCGAGCGCCTTCTTGTAGCGCAGGGTGTCGTAGACGGTGAAGCCGATCTGCTCGTCGTAGCCGCCGGCGCGAAAGCGGGAGATCGCCTCGATGATCTTCACGTCGGAGGGCGAGTAGCCGCGGCTGTTGGGGCTCAGCAGCTCGATCTGCTCGAGCCGGTCGAGCACCTCCCTGGGCACGCCGTAGCGCTCGCGCACCTCGGCGGCGCTGGTGCGGGTTCGCTCCTCCCCCAGCGCCCGTTCGAGGATCCGGTCCTCGAGCTCGACCAGGGCGCGGGCGCGCTCCGGCCCCTCCTCGAGCACCGCCTTGATCGCCTTCAGCGGCATGAAGCGCTCCTCCTGCAGCTGCTTGATCAGCTTGATCCGCTCGACCAGCTCCGGCGGGTAGTAGGCCATGTTGCGGCTCGTCTTCGTCCCCTCCGGCAGCAGCCCCTCGCGCAGGTAGTGCTTGATCGTCGGCACCGGCACCCCCGACGCCTCCGCCAGCTCCCCGATCTTCATCTGCGGCCGATGGGCCGATTTCCCACCCATATCGTGGGTTTTCGTCCCGTCGGCGGAGGGGGTCATGCGCGGAAGGTGGTGGCGGAATCGGCGCTGGGGCCGGCGGCGGCGCCGGACTCCTTCATCGCGGCGATCTGCTCAGCGCTGTAGCCGGCCTCGGCGAGGACCTCGTCGGTGTGCTCGCCGAAGGCGGGGGCGGGACGGGTCGGGTCGCCGGGGGTGCGGCTCATCTTCACCGGCAGGCCGAGCTGGCGCACCGCGCCGAGGCCGGGCTGCTCGATCTCGCTGACCATCCCGCGCGCCCGCACCAGCTCGGAGTCGAGCGCCTCGTCCACTCCGAGCACCGGCTCGATGCAGCAGTCGTGCTCGTCGTTGAACGCCTTCCACTCGGCGCGGCTGCGACCGCGGAAGACCTCGGCGACCTTCTCCCAGGCCGCCGAGCCCGGCGGCTCGAACTGGGCCTCGACCAGGTCGGGCCGCTCGACGCCGTTGCAGAAGGCGACCCAGAACTTCGGCTCCAGCGCGCCGCAGCTGACCCAGCCGTCGGCCGCCTCGTAGGGGTAGTAGCAGAGCAGACCCCCGGCGAGCTGCTGCTCGCCGCGCTGCGGCGCCTCGCCGTCGCAGAACCAGCGGCCGGCGACCAGCGCCAGCCAGGAGAGCGCGCCGTCGGCCATCGAGATGTCCACCATCTGGCCCTCGCCGGAGCGGCGCCGCTCGTGCAGCGCCGCCAGCACGCCGAAGGCGGCCATCAGCGCGCCGCCGCCGAGGTCGGCGATCTGGCCGCCGGACTGCACCGGCGGCCCGTCCTTCGCCCCGGTCAGCCCGAGCAGCCCGACCAGGCCGAGGTAGTTCATGTCGTGGCCGGCGCGCTGCGCGTAGGGGCCGTCCTGGCCGTAGCCGGTGATCGCGCAATAGACAATCGCGGGGTTCGCGTCGCGCATACGGTCGTAGCCGACGCCGAGCTTGTCGAGCACGCCCGGGCGGAAGCCGTCGAGGACGACGTCGTAGCGCTCGACCAGGCGCAGCAGCGCCTCGCGGCCCGCGTCGCTCTTCAGGTCGAGGCGGACCGAGCGCTTGCCGCGGTTGAGCGCCAGGTAGAGCGAGGAGCGCGTCCCCAGCTCCTGCTGGGAATCGTCGCCGTAGTAGGGCGGCGCCCAGCGGATGTAGTCGCCCATCCCGGTGTCCTCGACCTTCAGCACCTCGGCACCGAGGTCGGCCAGCAGCAAGGAGCAGAAGCCGCCGGGCAGCAGCCGCGTCAGGTCGAGGACCCTGACGTCGCTAAGCGGCCCGCCTACAACCGGCGGCTGCTCCGCTTCGCGTCCGCTGCCGCCGGGCGCCACTAGCCACCTACGCCGATGCCCGGCTCTTCAGCCCCAACAACGCACGCGCCTCTTCGACGGTTGCGGCGCGGCGGCCGACGTCCTCGGCCATCTGGCGCGCCTTGGCGATCAGCTCGCCGTTCGACTTCGCCATCTCGCCGTTCGGCAGGTAGAGGTTGTCCTCGACCCCGGCGCGCACGTTGCCGCCCAGGGTCAGCGCCGCGCCGAGCAGCTTCCACTGGTCGCGCGAGATGCCGATCACCTGCCACTGGTGCTCGCCGCCGGCGCCGCCGGGCACCTGGTCGGCCATGAAGCCGACGTTGCGCGGGGTCGGCCGGATGCCGCCGTTGACCCCCATCACCAGCGAGACCTGCAGCGGCGTGCGGTCGAGCAGCCCCATGTCGATCAGCGGGTCGAGGTTGGCGACGTGGCCGGCGTCGAAGCACTCGTGCTCGGGCTTGATCCCGAGCTCCTTCATCGCGGTGAGGAACTCGATGATCGTGTCGAAGCTGTTCTCGAACACCGCCTTGAAGACGAAGTCCTTGCGCCGCGCCGAGTACTTGGCGTAGTTCATCGAGCTCATGTTGAGCGCGGCGACGTCGGGCCGCAGCTCGCGCAGGTACTCGATCCGCTTGGAGATCGGGATGCCGATCGCGCCGGTCGAGTAGTTGACGATCACGTCGCCGACCTCGGCGAGGATCGCCTCGGTGATCACCCGGAAGTCCTCGACCTCATACGAGGGCGTGCCGTCCGGCTTGCGGGCGTGGATGTGGATCTGCGAGGCCCCCTCGTCGACCGCCCGCCGCGCCTCCGCCGCGTACTCCTCAGGCGTGTACGGAATCGCCGGGCACTGCTCCCGGTTGGCGATCACGCCGGAAATGGAACAGGAGATAACAACCGGATCCGCAAAGGAACTCATAGTCGTCCCTCCAAACGGGCGCGAAAACCAAGCAGGTCGGTAGGCGCAGGGAGGGAGGTGAGGGGAGCGCACTTTTTAGTGCGTGACCCGATCCGAGCGACTGAGCCTGCCGAGATGCGCCGGTTTGCAGCGTCCGCGCTCATACGGGCATCACCCCGTGACGTTTCTTCGGCTTATCTACATGCTTCGTCGCCGCCATTCGCAATGCCCGGGTGATGACCGTCCGGGTTTCCCTAGGGTCGATGATGTCGTCTATCACCGCGTTGCCGGCGGCGATGTAGGGGTCGATCTGCTCGCGCACCGCGTTCAGCATCGCCTCGCGCGTCGCCTCCGGGTCGTCGGAGGCCTCGATCGCCGAGCGGCCGATGATGTTGACCGCGCCCTCCGGCCCCATCACCGAGATCTCCGCCCCCGGCCAGGCGACGATCAGGTCGGGCTCGTACGCCTTGCCGCACATCACGTAGTAGCCGGCGCCGTAGGCCTTGCGCACGATCACCGTGATCTTCGGCACCGTGGCGCGGCTGACCGCGTAGAGCATCTTCGCTCCGTGGCGGATGATCCCGGCGTGCTCGACCTTCGAGCCGACCATGAAGCCGGGCACGTCCTGGAGGAAGACGAGCGGGATCTGGAAGGCGTCGCAGAGGTTGATGAAGCGCGCCGCCTTGTCGGCCGAGTCGTTGTCGAGGATGCCCGCCAGCTGCTTCGGCTGGTTGGCGACGATCCCCACCGGCCGGCCGCCGAAGCGGGCGAAGCAGGTGATCAGCGTCTTCGCGAACTTCGGCTTCAGGTCGAACCACTCGCCGTCGTCGACGATCTCGCGGATCACGTCGTACATGTCATACGGCTGGCGCGAGGAGTCGGGGACGATCTCCAAGAGCTTCTCCGAGCGCCGGTCGTCGGGGTCGCTCGTCTCCGCGACGGGCGGCTTCTGCTCGCAGTTGGGCGGGAAGAAGGAGAGGTAGGTCTTCACCGCGTCGATGCACTCGTGGTCGTCCTTGACCTCGAGGTCGCCGACGCCCGACTTGCGGCAGTGGACCTTGGCGCCGCCGAGGTCCTCCATCGAGATCTCCTCGCCGGTCACGGCCTTGGTCAGGTGCGGGCCGGCGAGCGCCATCGCGCCCTGGCCGGAGACCATCGGCACGAAGTCCGAGAGCGCCGGGATGTAGGCGGTGCCGGCGGCGCAGGGGCCCATCATCGCCGCGACCATCGGGATCACGCCCGACATTTCGACCTCCTCGCGGAACAGGTGGCCGGAGCCGGCGAACAGCGAGCCGGCCGCCTCCTGGATGCGTGCGCCGGCCGAGTCGAGCAGCCAGACGAAGGGCATCCGCTTCTGCAGCGCCATCTCGCGCAGCCGGGTGACCTTGAGCTCGCCGGTCATCCCCATCGAGCCGGCCATCACGGTGAAGTCGTAGGCGGCGACGCAGCAGGGGCGGCCGTCGACGTCGCCCCAGCCGGTGATCACGCCGTCGGCGGGCGCCTCCTTGCCCTCCATCGCCCGCTGGGCGAAGTGCGGCCGGCCGTGGATGCCGAGCTCGACGAAGCTCCCCTCGTCGACCAGCAGGTCGATCCGCTCGCGCGCGGTCAGCTTGCCGCGCTCGTGCTGCTTGGCGATCTTCTCGCTGCCGCCGCCGAGCTTCGCCTTGGCGCGGCGCTCGTGCAGCTGCTCGGTCAGGTCCTCCAGCGGGGCCGTGCCCGGTAGGAGGTTCTTCTCCTGCTCGTCGGTCGCCACTACCTCCCCTTCCACTCGGGCTCGCGTTTCTCGAAGAAGGCCGTGACGCCCTCGACGATGTCCTCGGTCGAGAAGGTGAGCGAGAGCTGCGAGCGCAGGTAGTCGAGCGCGTCGTCGACCGCCATGTCCTGCTGGCGGTACATCGCGTCGTGGCCGAGCCGCATCAGCACGGGGCTCTTCGAGGCGAGCTTGCCCGCCCAGTCGGCGACCGCGGCGTCGAACTCCGCCGCCGGGACGACCTTGTTGGCGAGCCCGTAGGAGACCGCCTGCTCGGCGCTCAGCCGCTCGCCCAGCAGCATCATCTCGTTGACCTTCTTGCGCGGGACGTTGCGGTAGATGATCGCCATGATCATGTAGGGGAAGGCGCCGACGTTGATCTCCGGCGTGCCGAAGGTCGCCCCCTCCTTCGCGATCAGCAGGTCGCAGGAGAGGGCAAGGCCCATCCCGCCGGCGAGCACGTGGCCGTTGGCGGCGCAGAGGCTCGGCTTGCCGAGCCGCGGCATCAGGCGGAAGAACTCGAGGAAGAGGTCGGTGGCGAAGTGTTTGGCGACCAGCGGCACCTCGGCGGCGAAACCGCCGAGGTCGGCGCCGGCGCAGAAGGCCTTCTCCCCCGCTCCGGTGAGCACGACGGCGCGGGCGTCGGAGTCGTCGCGCGCCCGCTTCATCGCGTCGACCAGCTCGGCCAGCATCTGCCCGGAGAGCATGTTCCGCTTCTCCGGGTTGTTCAGCGTCACGGTCGCGACCCCGTCCGCGACCCCGTAGGTGACCAGCTCGTAGTCCATCCGGGCGGGGACGATAGCGGCTCAGCGTCGAAAGTGGAAAGTGCTACTGTCCACCTCCCCTACACCCGCGTGGTTCCTTATGGACGCTGGAGGCGAAAAAGGAACCACGCGGCAGTGGTCAGACCAGAGAACGGAGGAGAGGACGATGGCGACGGCGACGACCGACGGCTCGAAGGTGATCAAGCCCGACCACGCGGCGGGCCGCAAGCACTTCATCTTCAGCCAGGAGCACGAAGACCTGCGCGAGTCGATGCAGTCGTGGGTCGAAAAGGAGCTCTGGCCCCACCGCAACGAGTGGGAGGACACCTACTGGCCGACCGAGAAGATGAAGCGCGCCGGCGAGCTCGGCTACCTCGGCCTCTGCTTCCCCGAGGAGTACGGCGGCCAGGGCGGCGACTACTTCTACTCGCTGGTCCGCGCCGAGTGCATGAGCTACTCCGGCTCGGGCGGGACCAACATGGGCTTCGCCGTGCAGACCGACATGGTGCTGCCGCCGATCCACCTGCTCGGCAGCGAGGAGCAGAAGCGCAAGTACCTCGAGCCGGGCCTCAAGGGCGAGAAGATCGGCAGCCTCGGGATCACCGAGCCGGGCGCCGGCTCCGACGTCGCCGGGATCCGCACGACGGCGATCCGCGACGGCGACGAATTCGTCATCAACGGCTCGAAGACGTTCATCACCAACGGGCCGCGCGCCGACTTCATCGTCCTCGTCGCCAAGACCAACCCGGAGGAGCGCCACGCCGGGATCACCCTGTTCGTCGTCGACCTGCGGGACGAGAACGGCGAGAAGGTGCCGGGCTTCACCGTCTCCGCCGAGCTGGAGAAGATGGGGATGCACGCCTCCGACACCGGCGAACTGGCCTTCGACGACGTGCGCGTGCCGGCCGGCGCGATCCTCGGCGAGGAGGGCAAAGGCTTCTACCACATCGCCTGGGAGCTGCAGGGCGAGCGGCTGGTCGCCGCCGCCGGCTGCCACGCGGGGGCCGAGCGGATGATCGAGAAGACGATCGAATACGCGAAGGAGCGCGAAGCCTTCGGCCGGCCGATCGGCAAGTTCCAGGCGCTGCGCCACAAGATCGCCGAGATGGCGACGAAGACCGAGGCCGCCAAGCAGTTCACCTACGCGACCGCCTGGCGCTTCGGCAACGGCGAGTACCCGGTGCGCGAGATCACGATGGCGAAGCTCTACGCCTCGCGGATCGCCTGCGAGGTCGCCGACGACGCGGTGCAGATCCTCGGCGGCTACGGCTACATGAAGGAGTACGAGATCGAGCGCGCCTACCGCCGTAGAGGTTAGGGTCCGGATAGCGATTTAAACCTTTACGGCGCTCGGGTGGAACGGCCCTACTCGCCCGGCAGGCAGGTGGCGCAGAAGTCCTCGCCGAACGGGGTGAGGACGATGCTGCGGCGCACGGTGCGGGCCGTGCGCCCGCCCTCCTCCAGCGCCGCGACGACCTCCGGCTGCGCCTCCAGCACCTGGTAGCGGGCGGCGTCGCGCAGCGGCTCGCGCAGGAACCAGATCAGGCCCAGCCGGTGCAGGTTGTTGAGGTAGGCGTAGACGCGCTCGGCGTGGCGGCAGCCGGCCTCCTCGGCGATCATCGTGCGGCCCTGGGCGAGCAGCTCGGAGGCGAAGGGCAGGCCGGAGCGCACGTCGACCGAGGGCTGCGAGCCATTGCCGGCGAGGAAGCGCAGGATGCGCGCCTCGTCCGGCGCCAGCGAGTCGAGGATCCGCATGTAGGCGGGGTGCGAGTCCTGAGGCCGGCGGATGTCGGCCGATTCGCGCAGCAGCTCCTCGCCGCGGCGGCGCAGCGCCGCGGTCGAGCTGTCCGGGCCGATCTGCCGAGCCTGCCGCTCCTCGGCGCCGGGTCGCTGCCCGGCCGCCGCGCGGGCGAGCCGCGAGATCGCTTGCCCGTAGGCGGTCGCGGCGGAGCCCGCCAGCCGCAGGCCGGTCGCGGCGGCGATCCGCCCCAGCCCCGGCGCCGCCCGCAGCAGCTCGCGCGCCGGATCCCCTCTCGTCGGCTCGTCGCTCATCCGAAGATCGCCAGGTGTAGCAGGCCGGCGCCGAAGCCGAGCACCGCCCCGTGCAGGTAGAGCAGCCACTCGTCCTCGCGCATCGCCGTGCGCAGCATCTCGGAGAAGTCGGCCGGGTCCATCTCACGCATGCGGGCGGCGACGAAGGCGCGGATGCCGTCGCTCTGCGAGCGGTTGAACTCGGGGTCGGCGAGCGGCGCCACCGTGTAGTCGGCCGCCTCCAGCGCCACCGAGGAGCGGATCTCCTCGTACTGGCGCCGCCCGAGCGCCGCCCAGACGGCCGGACGCGTGCGGCCCACCGCGCGGTCGACCACCGGCTGCAGGACGGCCTCGATCATCTGTCGCGTGCGGTCGGAGTTCGGCCCGTACATCAGGTCCTCGGCCATGTTGCCCATCGTCACGATGTCGTCGGCGATGATGTCGGCGTAGACGCCGGCGACCTCGCGCTGGCGCCGCAGGAAGAGGCCCTGGATGCGCAGCCGGCCGAGGCGGCGCGGGCGCACCGGCTCGAAGATCATCCGGATCCCC
>Ga0210120_1000063_pt1 | contig 27765 bp, 22 predicted proteins | sample Goodyear_PhragA__FD_184868 | JGI IMG/M metagenome (GOLD analysis project Ga0210120, IMG submission 184868) | Wetland microbial communities from San Francisco Bay, California, USA, that impact long-term carbon sequestration - Goodyear_PhragA_D2... | ecosystem: Environmental > Aquatic > Marine >... | reverse complement strand
GCGCCCTGCACCTCAGAGCCCGTGGCGTCGACGGGGAGCGGCGCCGTGCTCTGCCCGGCGAAGCCGAGCGTGAAGGTGCCGATCGGGCTGCTCTCCTTGAAGCGCTGCACCTCGTCTTCGGAGAGCTGCGTCGGATCGGTGGACCGGGCGGCGACGAAGCCCTCGGCGGCGTAATCGGCGGCGCTGGTGTATTGGAAGCGGTAGGTGGTCGGGGCGCCCTCGGGGTTAACGCGCCCGCCCGGCAGCGCCTCGGTCGGGGCAGGCAGCGAGGCGCCGGTGGTCTGCACCGCGGGCGGGCCGGGGGTGATGAAGGCGCCGGCGAAGGAGTTGGCGGCGCCGGGGGCTTCGGCGACGATCCGGTAGCGGTAGGCGGTCGCGGGGTGGAGCCCTTCGAGCGTCGCGAGGACCGGGTGGTCTGCTTCGTCGGCGGGGAGTTCGCCTTCGCAGGCGGCGCTCTGCGCGCCTTCGAAGCCGCTTTCTTCCCACCTGCTTTCGCTCAGCCACTCGAAGCGGCAATCGCTCAGGCCGAGCCCTTCGGGGCCCACCGTGCCGTGCACGGTGGCGGCGGAGTCGCTGAGCGGGTCCGGCTCTTCGAGCTCCAGCGAGGGCACGAGTTCCCCCGCGCTCAGCACCTCCACCCTGCCCGCCGCCTTGTCGCCCAGGTAGAGGCGGTGGTCGGTCGGGTCGGCGGCGACCGAGCTGTATTCGGCTTCGGGGATCGGTTCGACCCCTGCTTCGGGGTCGATCCCTTCGGCCGGCTGTCCTTCGGAGTCGAAGGCCCACAGCTTGCCGAAGCGCGAGACGACGAACAGCCGGTGGCTGCGCCGGTCGACCGCGCCTCCCTGCAGTTCGGCGCCCGGTCGGCGCAGGACCGTCTTCGACTGCGCGTAGCCGCTCGCCGCGTCGAGCTTGCGCACTTCGCTCGCGTCGACCACGTAGAGGTCGCCGTTTGCGTCGAAGGCCAGGCCGCGCGCCCCTACCCCCGCGTCGAGCTTTTCCAACAGCGCCCCCGCGGGCGAGTAGACCCGCAGGTCGCCGCCGGTTCGTTCCCCCGCCCAGATCCGCCCCCGCGAGTCGACCGCGACCGCCCCGCCGTTTCCCTGCACGACCGGAAACGGCGTGCCCGCCAGCGGCGCTCCGGCCGGGTCGTATCCCTTCATTTCCCGTTCGCTCGCCACATGGCCGACGTTGAAATAGACGTCGCCGGCCGAGCCCGGGGCGCTGTGATCGACCGCCAACCCCGGTTGCGGCGGGCGGGGCTCGGGGACGGCCAGCGGATCGAAGCCTTCGATCAGCGGGTAGGGCGGCGCTCCCGCGGAGATGTCGAAGCCCCGGATCTCGCCCGCTTCGCCTTCCCCCGGCGCCTGGTCGCGCACATACAGCCGCCGCCGCGCGGGGTCAAGCGCCAGGTTGGTGAGCTCGCCGAATTCGTTTGCCGGTTCTTCGGCGGTCGTGCCCTCGGGGCCGAAGCTGTAGAGGGGTTCGTGCGGGGTTGCCTCGGCGCTGCTCGCTCCGAGCGCAAGCGCGCAGAGCGCCAGCGCCGCGGCAGCCGCGAGGGCACGCCTCCGCGCCCGCTTGCCCGCTCTCGCTCGCATTCCCTTCTCCCCCTCTCCCGGCGGGCTCCCCGGCCGCCCGTCGCTCGCGCCCGCTTGCTCCGGGCAGAGCGCAATATATCGGAACGCCTGCGTAGGTGTCAAGGAATGCCGCGGAACGCAAAACGGGCCGGCCCCGGGGCTCTCCCCGGCGCCGGCCCGCCCGCTTTGCCCTCAGCCTCGGCGCCTCGCGCCTTGGCGAGCTCGCGTTGCCTCTATTAGAACGACAGATCTATCTGTTCGGTGTGCGCTTCGTTGTAGCCCCTGACGATCGTGTTGCCCACGTAGCTGCCGTTTTCGTGGACCACGGTTCCGCCGGTTTCGGTCGGGCAGAACAGGTTGTTGTTTGTTGTTGTCGATTTGATCCCGTGCGCTGTCGCTTCGACTGTGATCGCTTTCTTGCCGTTTGCCTCGGTGATGTTGTTGTAGCGGACGGCGTCTTTGATTTCCTGCACCGGCACGTCGATGCAGTTCACCTGGAAGGAGGTGACGTTGATTTTGATGTGTTCGCAGCTGCCGCCGGCGTTTTCGACGTGCACCGTCGCGTGTTCGCCGCCTGTCGGGTTGCCGGCTGTTGTTTCTCCTGTGAATTTGTAGTGGCAGCCCGACGTTTTGATCGTCGCGCTTGCGATTTTGACTGTCGTGCCTGCCGGTTCTGTTTCCCAGACGCCGCAGTTGTTGTAGCTCGGTTCGACTGTGACTTCGGTGGCGCCGTTTTCGGCTGTGCCGCTGACCTGGACTTCGCTGCATTTGACGACTTTGCTCTCGCCTGTTGTCGCTTCGAAGTCCTGGCTGCCGCCGCTGGTCGGGTCGGCTTCGGCTGTCAGGTGGACCGTGCCGCCGTTGCCGGTGACGACTTCGTGGGTTTCCGCCCAGGCCGACCCCGCCGCCACCGCGCTCATCGCGAACGCGGCGCAGAGGGCGAGCCCCAGCACCTTGAGATTGCGAGTCATGTCTTTGTTCCTCTCTGTCGATTGACCTCGCCCGACCGGCGGCCGGGCGGTCCCGCCCCTGCGGGACGACTGAAAGGAATAGCGTAAAGAGGGGCTAATAGTCAAGTAAATTTCTGCTTCGGAACCGGCTCGGCGCCTTTCCCCCTGCAAATCGCGTCCAAGGGATTTGCCAGCGGTGGGCGGGGCGGCGCAACCAGGATTACGCAGCGCTCGGGATAAGTCGAGTATTTAGTGCAGACTGTAAACGAGGCGCCCGGCCCCGCAGACTTTGAGCACAGCGGTTCATTGCTATTTTTGTTGCTTATGAGTGTAGGGGTGGGGCCGATCACCCAGTACTGGCATGACGCGCGTCCACCAGAAGAGGTCGCGACGCTGCTCGAATCGTTTCGCCGGCAGAATCCTGGAATGCGTCATCTGCTGTTCAGCGAGGCAAGCGCTGAGGAGTTCATCGTACGGCACTTCACCTCGCGAGAGGCGATGGCCTTCCGGGCGTGCCGGGTGCCGGCGATGCAGGCCGACTACCTGCGCTACTGCGCCGTCTTTCACCACGGCGGCGTCTACGCCGACGCCGACCTGCACTGCGTCGCCCCGCTGGCCTCGCTGCTGGAAGAGGCAGGCGGAGGAGTCGTGTTCGGAGTTTCGCAGTTGCCCAAGCCCTGGCGGTTCCCGCCCTACGAATGGCGCGAGCGCATCGGCCCCTACCGCATGATGGTGAACGATATCTTCGCCTTCCCGGCGCCGCGCCATCCGCTGCTGGAGCTGTCGATCGAGGCGGCGACGGCCAACATCGAGCACCGGGTCGACCAGAACGTCAGCCTGGTCACCGGTCCGGTGGTGTTCGGCAGCCTCTACCTGCTGCGCGAACTGGGCTCATTCGATGCCTTTCGGAGCTACACCAAGGGCGGCGCGATCGAGCACATCGCCCCCCTGCTGTGCGAAGTGGTCGACGACTACCTGCGAATCGAACGGGCCTTTGCCGGAGTTCGCCTCGAGTACCAGAGCAAGAGCCGTGCCTGGGCCAGGCCGCCGCGCCGCCCGCCCGCCTACAAGAAGACCGACCTGTACTGGGCGAATCAGACGTCGAGCATCTTCCGGCCGTAGGCCTCGCGCATGGCCGCGCGGCGCAGCTTGCCGCTGGTGGTCTTCTCGATGGCGCCGGGCGGGACGACGACGACCTCGGCCGGCTTCACGCCGACGGCGTCGGCGACCGCGCGGCGCACCCGCGAGCGCAGGGCTTCGGGATCGGCGTCCGCCGCGGCCGGCTCGACCAGCAGGACGACGCGCTCCTCCCGCTCGGCGGCGAACGCGACGCAGCGGCCGGGGCGCACGCCATCGACCCGGCCCGCGGCCCACTCGAAGTCGTCGGGGTAGTAGTTGTGCCCGGTGACGATCACCATGTCGCGAGCCCGGCCCGTGACGTAGAGGTCGCCGCCGGCAAGGTAGCCGAGGTCTCCGGTGCGCAGCCAGCCGTCCACGAAGGGATCGGCGGGCGCGCCCGGCCCGACGTAGCGCTCCATCAGCGAAGCCCCGCGGACCTGGATCTCGCCGACGTGGCGCTCGGGGAGCTCGCCGTCGGGGCCGGCGATGCGCAGGTCCATGCGCGGCCGGCCGCAGGAAACCATGAGCCGGGTCAGGCCGTCCCCGGCCGGGACGGCGACGCCGTCCGCCGTCAGCTCGTCCAGGGCGACGCGGTCGAGCGCCAGCCCGGCTCCGACCGGGGTGTGCGAGACGCCCATCACGGCCTCAGCCAGGCCATAGGAGGAGCCGAGGGCCTCGGGGCGGAAGCCGAACTCCTCGGCCGCGGTCGCGGCCATCCCGTGCACGACCTCGGGGTCGACGCCCTCGGCCGCGAAGTAGGCGGCGTCGAGCGAGCTGAGATCGACGCGCTCGCGACGCCGGCCGATCGCCTTCAGGGCGGCGCCGAAGGCCGAGGACGGGCCGAGCGTCAGCTCGCCGCGATGCGCGTCGATCAGCCGCAGCCACTCGCCCGGGTCGCGCGCGAAGCGCTCGGTCGGCAGCTGGTGAACGGTGGAGGCGATGAAGGCGGGCGCGACCAGGAAGGCGATCAGGCCGAGGTCGTGGAAGAACGGCCCCCAGCCGACCATCGTGCGGCAGCCGCCGTCGTCGCGCTGGCCGCCGGCCCGGAGTATCTCCGCCTGGGCGATCACGGCGCGATGGGAGATCAGCGCCCCCTTGGGCGCCGCGGTGCTCCCGGAGGTGAACTGGATCAGGGCGTCGCTCGCAGGATCAGGCGGGGGGGGCTCTGCGGAGCTCCGGCCGCGCGGCTCGTCCCAGGGCGCGACCAGCTCGCCGGGAAGGAGGTCGGCGAGGCGGGGGTCGGCGAGCACGCGCCTGCAGCCGCCGGCGGCGACCAGGCTGCGCAGCCGGTCCCGGAAGGCCGCCGGATCGCGTATGCGCAGGGGGATCTGCACGGGCACGAGCACCGCCCCGGCGATCCACGTCGCGAAGGCCCAGACCGCCCACTCCGGGCGGTTGGGGCCGAGCAGCCCGACCCGGTCGCCGGGCTCTATCCCCGCCGCCGCGAGCGCGGCGGCGGCCCGCTGCGCGCGCTCGGCGAGCTCGGGGCCGGAGAGCCGGACGGTTTCGCCCGCCAGGTGAAAGACCAGCTCGCCGCCCCCCCGCTCGGCGGCGGCGAAGAGCGCCTCGGGGATGGTCGGGGGAAGGGCCGCGTGGGCGGCGCCCTCGCGCGCGGCGCTCATCCGGCCAGCTTTCCGGCGACCAGGGCCGAGAGCCTCGCGAGGCTCTCGAAGTTCTCCTCGACCATCTCCTCGTCCTCGAGCTCGACCCCATAGCATTCGTCGATGTACTCGACCAGCTGCTCGATCGCGAGCGAGTCGACGGCCTGGTCGGCCAGCGGGTCGGCGCCGCGGTACTCCTCCTCGACGAGCTCGCTGACGATGAACGCGTGCAGGCGCCGTTCGATCTCGCGGCGCTCGCCGCGGGCCTCGCCGGTGGCCGTGCTCACCGGGCCGCCCCCGCCGGCCGAGCCCGGCCGGCGACGGGCCGCGCCTCGAGGAGCACCTCGCCGCCCCGTGCGGGCGTGGAGAGGATCGCGCGGTTGCGCACGCCCTCGGGGTCGGCTTCCGCCGCGCGCGGAGCGAACCTGGCCAGCAGCGCGGCGAGCACGACGCGCATCTCCTGCAGGGCGAAGCCGGCGCCGATGCAGCGGCGCACGCCGCCGCCGAAGGGGATCCACGTGTAGGTGCCGGGAGGCTCTTCGAGGAAGCGCTCCGGCCTGAACGCCATCGGGTCCGGGTAGACGTCGGCGCGGTGGTGGATGAGGAAGGCGCTGACGAAGATCCGCACGCCGGCGGGAATCAGATGGCGGTCGAGCTCGACGGGCTGCCGCGACAGCCTGGTCGTCATCGGCACCACCGGTCGCATCCGCAGCGTCTCGTGGATCACGGCCCCGATGTAGGAGCCGTCGCCCGCGACGGCGTCGTCGGCCGCTTTGGACAGCGCGCGGCGATCGCGGGTGAGGCGCTCGAGCGCCCAGGCCAGCGACCCGGCCGTGGTTTCCATCCCGGCCGCCACCAGCGTGATCAGCTCGTCGCGGATCTCGAGATCCGAAAGCGGCTCGCCCTCGTCGTCGCGCGCGTCGAGCAGCAGCGAGAGCACGTCGTCGCGTCCGGCATACGACTCCCGGCGGCGCTCGGCGATCAGCTCCTCGACCAGCGACTCGGCGCGGCGCACCGCGCGGACGTACTCGGGCCTCGCCCCGTCGCGGCTGTTCATCGGCAACCGCAGCGCCGCGAGGGCCTCCCGCAACCGCCCCCGCCCCGCCCCCCCGGCGGGGCCGAAGAGCGCCGGCGTCACGACCTCCAGCGCGAGGTTCCGCAGCCGCGGCAGGGTCGGGAAGCGCTCGCCCAGGGGCCAGCCTTCGATCCGGGCCGCCGCGACCTCGCGCATCGCCTGCTCCTGGCGCGCCAGCCGGCTGCCGTGGAAGGGCGGCAGGAGGATCCGCCGGTGCGCCAGGTGCCGCTCGCCGCCGAGCAGAAAGAGCGAGCGGTCGCCGAGCAGGGCGCCGAGGATCGGCCGGTTACCGGCGGCCGCGCTGAGCACCTCCTCGGGGGCGGAGAAGACCTGCTTCGCCAGCTCGGGGTGGCCGAGCACCACCAGCGGCTCCTCGCCGCGAAGGCGGAGGGTGAAGACCTCGCCGTGCGCGTCGCGGGCTTCCTGCAGGAACCCGAGCTGGCGCATCGAGAGGCGGGCCGACTGGCGCGCGGGCGGGATGCCGGGTCCCGGGGGAAGGCTCGGCTCCGGCGCGGGGGCGGCGCCGGCAACCGCCTGGCGGCCGCCCAGCTCGCGCCGCAGGCGTCGCATCAGGCGCTTCCTCACCTCCGCCTGAACGTCCGGGGCGGCGACCGGGTGGAGCTTGAACCCGGGGGCCACCTCGACCTCCAGCTTCTCGCCGACGGCGCCGAGCCGGTGCCGCAGGCGGAACGGGTCGGTCCCCTCCTCACCCCCGATCAGCAGCCACGCCGGGCGCCGGGCGCCGAGATGCTCGCGCAGCGAGTCGAGCAGGGTCCGGTCGAGGATCTGGACCTCGTCGTCCGCCTCACCCGGCTGCTCGCGCTCCCAGAGCGGCACGAATCGGTCGCGCAGATAGGGGACGACGACGAAGAGGCCGGCCACGCTGCCGATCCGGGGGAGCAGCTCGAGCGCCATGCGCCCGCCGTGGCACTCGCCCGCCAGGAAGACGTCCTCCCCCTCGAGGCGCTCGCGAAACCAGGCGGCCGCGTCGCAGGCCACGGTCAGGTCGGGATCTTCCCCCTCGGCGACCCGAGCCTCCGCGTCGACGCCGCCGGCGAGAGGCGAAGCGCCATTGCCGCGGTAGGGATAATCGAAGCGCAGCGTGAGCAGGCCCTGCCCGGCGAGCTCGCGGGAGATGCGGGTCCAGAAGGCGTTTACGCCGGCCCGACCCGACCCGCCCGTCCCGGGGAGCAGGATCGCCGCGGCGCTGGGATCGTCCGGCTCGGCGACGACCCCGCCCACGGTGCCGACGCCGGTGGGGATGAGCACCGGGTGCTCCTTCATCCGGACGCGCCGCCCGGGACCGGCTGCGGGACCGCCCCCGCGAGCCAGTCGTTCGCGACCCTGCTCATCTCATCCTGGCGGCGAGCGCCGAACCGCCACGTGCCGGGAACGACCCGCCGCTCGAGCGACGCCGGCACGAGCTCGGGCTCTCCGGGCGTGGCGTAGTAAGCAACGAGGCCGCCCCCGTCGCACATCGAGGCCGCGAGCTCGACCGCTGCGTCCGCCTCGGCGGCTCGATCGAGCATCGAGGCCGGCACCGGGTAGCCGAAGCCCAGCCGCTCGAGATCCCTGCCGAAGCCGGCCCGCCTGGTCTTGCGGACGATCTCCCGCAGATAGGAGCCGGGTCGCAGCTCGGGCTGAAGCAGCAGCAGGCCGCGCGCGAGCTCGGAGCGCAGCGCAAGGCAGGCGATCGAGGCGCCGAAGGTGAAGCCGGCGAGCGTCCACTCGACGCCGGGCGCGCGCCGGTCAGCCTCGGCGAGGGCGGTGACGGCTACGTCGACGAGCGCATCGACCGTCAGCGTCCCGGCGTCTCCCTCGCTGTCCCCGTAGCCGGGATTGTGAAAGGTCAGCGCGGCCCCGCCGCAGCGCGCCATCGCCAGCGCCAGCCCATGCATCAGACGATTGGAGCGGTCGGCCTCGATCCCCCAGGAGGGACAGACCACGAGCCCGTCCCGGCGGGACCGGCCCTCGGCCAGGTAGAGCGAGCCGAACAGCCGCCGGCGACCCCAGTCGAAGAAGAAGACCTCCCGGCGCATCCCCTCGCCGGCCCAGACGCCGGCTCCGGCCCAACCGCTCACTGACTCATCGCCCGGGCGCAATCGCATTACACTGCCACCCATGCCTGCAATATATCCGATGCCAACCGCAAGCGGACCCGATTACGACCCTCGCAGGCTCCTGGAAAAGCTCCCCGGACCGGAGCTCTCGACCCGCCGGCAAGCGGCGCGCTGGACGCGAAGGCCGCTTGCCTTTCTGGAGGAGATGCGCAAGCGCTACGGAGACGTGTTCGCGATCAGCCTCGACGGCGAGCCGCTGGTCGTCGTCGGCGACGCGGGCCTGACGGAGGAGATCGTCACCGCCCCCGCCGACGTGCTCCACGCGGGCGAGGGCAACAGCGCTTTGGCGCCGCTGCTGGGATCGACGTCGCTGCCCCTGCTCGACGGCGAACGTCACATGGACCGGCGGAAGCTGCTCCTTCCCCGCTTCGGCGCAAAGCGCCTCAAGCGCTTCGAACAGACGATCGTCGAGGTCGCCGAGGACGCGATCGGCAAGTGGCCGCGAGAGGAGAAGATGCCGATCTGGCCGCGAATGCAGCAGCTGACGCTGGAGGTGGTGCTGCGGCTGGCGCTCGGAGACGCCTCGGCTGACAACGTCGCCGCCCTGCGCCGCTCGCTGCGCGGCCTGCGCGTCGCGGCCACCCCCGGACAGAGGGTGCCGCTGCAGGATCTCGAGGATGCCGTGGCGATCCCGAACCGGGTGCTCGACTCCGAGCTGGGCCGGCGTCGGCGCCTGCCGCGGGACCGGCGGGGAGACGACATCCTCGCGCTGGTGGCGAGCGCGACCCGAGAGGACGGCTCGCCGCTCTCGGACGCCGAGATCCGCAACGAGACGATGACGGTCCTGATCACCGGCCACGAGACCACGGGGACGGCCCTGGCCTGGGCTCTCGACCTGCTGACGCACAACCCGGCGGCGCACGACCGCGTTCGCGCCGAGGCGCGCGACGGGGAGACCTCCTTCACCCAGGCGGTGGTCCGCGAGACGCTGCGCCTGCGCCCGCCGCTGCCGCTGATGGCGCGGCGGACGAAACGGCCCTACCGGCTGGGGGAGCACATGCTGCCGGCCGACGTGACCATCCTTCCCAGCCCGCTGCTCATCCATCATCGCGAGGACGTCTACCCGCAGTCGGCGGCGTTTCGCCCCGAGCGCTTCCTGGAAGAGCCGCCCGGCACCTACACGTGGATCCCGTTTGGCGGCGGCGTGCGTCGCTGCATCGGCTCCCATCTCGCCCAGCTCGAGATCCGGCTTGTCCTCGCCACGATCCTGCGCAACCTCTCGGTCCGGGCCGCCCGGCCGAAGCTCGACGAAATGCGCAGCCGCGCCACGACCCTGACGCCGGCGCACGGAGTCCAGGTCGTGCTCGGGAGCCCCGACCAGATATGAGGGCGTCCACGACGCCGCCGCGAGCGAGGACGCTCATATCGCCCTCGGGAGCGGAGCTCGCCTCGTGGCTGCGACAGCGCATGGAGACGCGCTCGCCGGCCGCCGTGGTCCGCATCGGCGAGGGGGAGCTGCGGGTGCTGGCGGCGCGGGAGGACGACGCCAGGTCGCTCGCCGCGGCGGGCGGGTTGATCGAACAGCAGAGCCGCCAGGCGTTCTCGCCCGAGGGGATCCTCGAACTGCGGCGAACGCTCGAATCCGCCCACCACGGCGCCGACGTGCTCGGCGCCCTCGCGCCCGCCAGGCCGCTTCCGGGCAGCCTGCTGGCCGCGCGACGGGCTGCCTGGGAGAGCCGGCTCGAGGCGCTCCACGCGGAGCGCCTCGACAGCGGACGGCCTGCGGCCGCGCGAGCCTCCGACCGGCTCAACCACGAGATCCTCCCCGAGCTGCCGAAGCTGCTGGGCGGGCGCGCCGTCGGCGTGGTTTCCTGCCGCGACCTCAAGTCGGTTCTGGAGGAGAGCTGGGGGCTGGAGGACGTCGCCGTCTACCAGCTGCCCTCGCAGGGGGGGATGCGTCACCTCGACGGCGCGTACGAGGCGGCGATGCACGACGTGCCGATCTGGCGAGAGGCGCACGATCGCGTCGCCGCCGAGCTCCGCGTCCGCGAGCGGGGCGAAGTCTTCCTGGTCGGCGCCGGGCTGTTCGGCAAGGACCTCTGCGTGCGCATCCGCGAGCTCGGCGGCATCGCCCTCGACATGGGGTCCGTGCTCGATCACCTGGCCGGCAAGATGACCCGCGGCGACGTGCAGTTCGTGCTCGAGCTCCACACGCAGAAGGTGCCGCTCGGCGAGATCGCCGCCCGCATCCGAAGCCGCTTCGGCGCCGAGGTCGACGAGCGGGATCTGGCCGCGCAGATCGATGCCCTCTCGCCCTATCTCTGAGACGATTGCCTGAGGTACGGCTTCGTCCAGCGTTTGCGCCAGGCTCGGTTCAGGCGTTCGGGGTCGGGCGCGACGGGCTGGTCGGTGCAGTCGTCGGTGACTTCCCTGCTCGGAAAGACCAGGGGATCGCCGGCCAGCTTCGATCCGCGTTCCCTCAGCACCTTCCTCACCCCCTTTACCGGCGAGACGCCAGCGATGCGTTCGGCGATATCGGCAGCAACCTGGGGCCGGTAGACGTAGTCCATCCAGGCCAGAGCGGCCGCCGTGTTGGGCGCGCCCACCGGGATCACCATGTTCACGGACGAGAGCTCGCACCCCTGCGCGGGCTTCACCCACTCGACGGCGGGGTTCCTTATCAGCGGCGCATCGACGGAGCGGCCGACCGCTGCTATGAGCCGGCCCGAGTTCAGCCCCTTCGCGTACCCGGTCTCGGTGAGGCTGCGAATCTGGCCCACCTCCTCGCCGATCTTGATCCGCCTGATCGCGGAGTACCAGGCCTTGGCCGACGCCGTCACCGGTTCCTGGCTTTCCGCGAGCATCACGATCGGCGCCGATTCCCGCATGTCCGCGAGCATCGTCACCTTGCCCGCGATATGAGGGTCGAAGAATTCGACCACCGAGTTGAAATCGGCCCGCCTCGTGTTGATCCAGAGGCCGGTCATGTCACTCTCCAGGGGCACCGAGAACCTGCGTTCGGGGTCGAAGGCCGGACTGCGCAGGCGGGGCTGGAGGTTCTCGAACACGGTCGGCAGGTCCGCGTGGTCTATCTCCTGCAGATAGCCGCCGTCGAAGAGCTGCTTGGCCATCCAGTCGGTGACGAGGAGGATGCTGTGGCCGCCCGCGTCTCCCCGCGCGAGCATCGCTTCGAGCCGGCCGAGTGCCCCTCCGGCGGGCACGGAGTCTTCGCGCAGCGCGACGGCGGCGCCGGTGCGCGCCTCGAAGCCGGCGATCGCGCGGCTGCCCCTTAGAGCCAGGTAGCCGGGCGCGGCGGCGATCGCGAGCCGGCCCCCGACGGGGCCGCTTTCCGCGGTGGGGACCCCCTCGCCCCCGCACGACGCGCTGGCCAGCGAAAGGGCGAGCGCGGCGATCCCCGGCGCGAGAACCCGCTTCCTCTCTCCCGGCCACCGAAATACCATTGATTTTATTTATCATAACGTCAATTCTCTTTAAAAGAGAGAAGGACCCGAGAGCCGTCCCGACCCGGCCGATGCGCTCTCTCCATACGTCTGAAGCAGTTGCTTAGTACGCTTGGTTCTGCGAGTCGGGGCATCGAGCCCGGGGGCCCTCGATGGAGCCGGAGATCGAAGACATACAGAAGAAGCTCGACCGGCTTCTCTCCGTCGCCGAAGAGGCCCGCGCGCTGGCGGGAGCGGCGTACGAGCGGATCGAGGCCGTCGAACGAGGCGAGGACAGGCTCGCCCGCATCCGAGCCACCGACGCCTGGAAGCTCGCCTACGCGTCGGAGCGCCCGCTGGTCAGCGTGCGCATCGCGACCCGGAACCGGGCCGAGCTGCTGACCGAGCGCGCGCTCGCTTCCGTCAGGCGGCAGACCTACGACCGCTGGGAGGCGGTCGTCGTCGGCAGCGCCTGCACCGACGACACCGAGTCGCGGATCGCCGCGCTCGGCGACGAGCGGATTCGCTTCCTGAACCTGAATGTCGACGGGCCGTATCCAGACGATCGCCTCCAGACCTGGCTCATCGCCGGCGTCCCGTCGATGAACGCGGCGGTCCGGATGGCCCGCGGCGCGTGGATCGCGCCGCTCGACGACGACGACGAGCTGGACGACGACCATCTGGAGACGCTTGTCGCGGCGGCCCAAGCGGAGCAGGCGGAGTTCGCCTATGGCCGCATCCGCACCGCGCTCGGCGGGGAGTACACCGGCAAGACCTTCGGCGAGTGGCCCCCCCGGGAGGGCAAGATCGGCCTCGGCGGGGCGATCTACAATGCCGCGCTGAGCGAGTTCCGGCACGACCAGAACGCCAGGTTCATGGAGGAGGCCCACGACTGGAACCTGGTGCGACGGATGTGGCAGGCCGGGGTTCGCTTCACCTTCGTCGACAAGGTCGTCGCCACCTACCACCGCGACCATGCGAAGGACCTGAAGCAGGCCGTCGTTCGGGAGCTGGGCCGGCCGGACGGGACCTCCCTGGCCTCAGCCCTCCAGGGCGCCCGGCACCCCGCCTGAGGCCATGACCGCGTTTCGCAAGCGCCCCACGTCAGGCGGGAGGAGCAGACTATGGCGGTGATCGTGATCCACGCTGGAATGCCCAAGGCCGGGTCGTCCAGCGTCAAGCGCTGGCTCGAAGTGGAATCGGCGGCGCTGCGGGAGCGCGGCGTGACCGTCGCGGTCGCTCGCCGGGAGGCATCCGGCGGGATCGTGTTCGCCCCCGCCGAGGAGGGCGAGGTCAACTCCTCCTGGGTGGTCCACCGAGCGGCCGGCGAGGCGGGCGCCGAGCGGGAGATGGTGGCTGCCCTGCACGAGGGTCTGGCCGCAGCCGCCGAGCGCCACGGCGACATCGTGGTCATGGGCGAGTCGCTCGGCTGGCTGTTCTCGACCCCGCACGAGCCCTCGTTCGCCAGCCTGCAGCGCCTCTCGGCTCGCCACACGGTGCGGATCGCGTACTACGTACGGCCTCAGCATACGAGCCTGGAGGCGCTCTGGCGGCAGAACGGGTTCCGCTCGGGCATGGCGACCTGGTCAGCGACTTCGCCGCGCATTTCCTCAAGACCGAGCCGAGAGCGCCGGCCGAGTGGATGAACCGCGGCCTGCCGCTCGAGGCGGCGAACGCGATCAGAATCGCCCCCGAGGGCATGTTCTGGGGCGATGGCGACGGCAATCGGCGGGTGCGGCTGCTCAAGCGGCTGCTGGCCGACCATCGCTCACCCGAAGACGAGCGGATCGCCCTCTCGCGCAGGGTCGTGCACAAGTACGCCCATGAGCGCTTCGCCGCCGAAAACGCGGAGCTCGGCTGGGACGACTTCGTCCCTCCGCCGGCGAAAGAGCAGAGCGCCGACGTACCCGGCATCGAGGCGCTCGACCGGCTGTGGACGCCCCAGGCCTCACCGGCGGAGCTGGCCCTGCTGTTCCGGGCGCTGGACGCCGCGATCTGATCAGCGCAGCCCCAGCGCCGCGAGCACCCGCGCGGCGACCTGGTCCCAGGTCAGCTTGGCGGCGTGCTCGCGTGCACGGCGGCCGAGGCGTCGCGCCGTCTCGGGCATGCAGAGCTCCAACATCGCCTCGCGCAACGCCGTCTCGTCGCCCGGATCGACCAGCACGCCACCCGGTCCGATCGCATCGGCGGCGCCGCCGATCGAGGTCCCGATGCTGGGCACCCCGGCGGAGCCCGCCTCCACGTAGGCGATGCCAAAGGGCTCGAAGCGAGAGGGCATGACGAAACAGGTCGCCCGGCCGAACAGGTCCCGCAGGACCGAACGCCGCGAGACCTCGCGCTCGGGGTCCGCGGCCGGCAGCAGCGGACCGTGCCCGCACACGCCGGGTTCGTCGACGCGGGGATGGTTGCCGACCAGATCCAGCGTCGCCGTGGGAAACTCGCGTCGCACGGCGGCAAAGGCACTGAGGACGGCGGGGCCGCCCTTCCGCTCCCAGCTCTTGCCGACGAAGAGGAAGCGCGGCGACTCGTCCCCCGTCCAGGTCCGCGGATCGAGCTCGAGGTTGGCGCCGAAGCCGACGACATGAAGCTTCTCGGCGGGAACGCCGTAGTCGTCCAGCACCGAGCGCGCCGCCCAGTCGCTGGCGACGCAGCAGGCGGCGGCCCGCGAATACGCCTCCGCCTGCCGCCGCACCCACGCTTCGGCCCAGCTGCGAGGCGGCCTCAAGACCGCCAGCGCCTGGACAACCGTGACGTCCTCGAAGGTCACGTATGGCACCTCCGGCGGCAACGTGAAGCCGGCGCCCATCTGAACGACTCCATCGAGCCTCCCGGCCGCTGCTACGGCGGCACGGATCTCTGCGCTGACGCGCTTGGCCGCCGCGGGAGAGCGCGCGGTCCCGGCATCCATCGAGATCGAGCCGGTGAGGTGCACGACGTCGACCCCCTGGACATCGAGACCGCGGGCCATGCCGGCCGGAATGCCCGACCAGCTGCGATCGTCGATCGGCTGCGGGCAGGCGATGCCGACGGTTGGCCTGCTGGAACCGGCCACGGCCCCACCCGCGGTCACCTGAATATCCGCGCCCTGACATTCTGCCAATGCACGTCCGTCTCCTTGTAGGGAAGCGGGAAGTCGGGGCGGCTGACCCAGTGGAACATGCTCTCCGCGGGAGAGACGCGCACCCCGTCGAACGCCTCGTGAATGCGCTCGTAATCGCCGATCACCTCGCAGTAGAGCTTGCCGAAGGGCTCGGCGTCGGTCCCGGCGACGGCGTCGAGGAAGGCGTCGAAGGAGCCCCAGTCGCGGATGAAGCGCATCAGCGAGGGCACTCCCGGGCCGACCGTGAGCCAGACGCTCTCGATCACCTTCTCGCCGACTGGCCACACGCGCTCCGGGATGCGCGCCTCCAGGTTCGCCGTGGCGATTTCGAGCGCCAGCCGGAGGAAGGGATGGCCGGGCTCCCTGAAAGCGAAGAACTGGCTCCAAACGCGCCTCACCGACCGACCCTTGAGGCGGTGGTCGGCCGGGCTGAGGAAGATCTCGCCTCGGTCGAGCCCTTCGAGCAGAGGCCGAAGGGGCTTGGCACAGCTGAAGTCGGCGTCGGCGTAGACGCCGCCGAGGGCCAGCACCACGCAATAGCGAAAGTAGTCCGACTGCATCGAGGGGACGGCGCAGGCCCGGAACGCAGCCGCCTCGCGCGAGCCGATGCGGTCGGCGATGAAGCTCTCGGCCTCCACCTCGCTGAACACCCGGTGATCGAGGTCGGGGTTCTTGTCGCGGAAGGTGGCGAGCAGGTCCCGGACGTAGTCAGGAATCTCCTCCGTGTCCCAGTACTGGCTGACCGGCCAGTTCGGAGAGAGCTGCGCCGCGGTCTTCTCCGGCATCCCCCAGCGGCCCTCCGGGTCGAGCCTGGACCGGACGCCGGCGGTCTCCCGGGCGATCAGGCGCGCTTCGTCGTGCGTCAGGACGCGGCGCCAGCGGTCGATGCCGCCGCGATGGATCGCCGTCGCGCGAGCCGCCCGCGGATCCTCCAGCCCGGGCTGGTGGGCCGTGGCGTTGACCTTCAGCTGGTCTGGGTGGAAGCTCTCCCCGAGGGCCGACATCAGCGCTGCCGCGGTCGCCGTCGGGGCGCTGACCAGGTCCTCGTAGAGCAGTCGCACGTAGCGGTCGGGGTGGCGCTCCGCGAAGAGCAGCCCGGCCCTCGCGTACCTGACATAGAGGTCGATGCGGGCGTCGAGCCCCGCGGGTACCGACTTGGGAAACCCGCCCTGCGCCTCGATCGAGGCGAGGGTGTCCAGGGGGTTGCGGACCACGTGCAGGAACACCCACCCGTCGCCGAGGATGCGCTGCCACTCGTCGAGGAAGACGACGTTCTCCGGCACCTTGTCGGCCCAGCGACGCTTGCCCGCGGCGCGGGCGGCCCGCTCGTGCATCTCGACGAACGCCGCGCCGAGAACCTCCAGCAGCTGCTCCGCGGGGAGCAGGGTGCGCGCCGTGGAGAGGAAGCGCAGGTGGGCGATCGGATCCTCCACGTCAAGGTAGTCGCCGTAGAAGTCGCGGAAGAGCTTTACCTCCGGCCCACAGTGGATACGCGGGTGGGAGTCGAGCAGCCGCCTGACCAGAGAGGTGCCTGAGCGGTAGCAGCCGCCCACGACGATCGGGCGTGTATCGTCCTGTTGCGGCATGATTGAGGTAGGAGCCCTATGCACGATCGGCCTCTGCTGATCCATGATCACATACCGAAGATCGGCGGAACCTCGCTGAAGCACGTGGTGAACGCAACTACGGCCCCGGTGAGGCCGCACCCGCACTCGACCGCCCCCTCCGCGCCTTCTGGGGCCCGCGAAACTCGGAGCTGCGCTACCGCTGCCAGCCGGGTCGGCTCAGCCGCGCCGCCAGCTGATCCACGCACAGCTCCTCGCGGGTCGCCGGGAACTCGGCGATAGCCCGATCACGGGCCTCGGGGGACTGCGAGCCGGGGGAGCGCCGCGCGTCCCGGACCTCGAATCCGGCGTCCACGAAGGCGCTCAGATAACTGCTGGCCGTCAGCCAGCTCGAGTAGGGCGGTCGTCGCCGCCCGGCGCCTTCGATCCGGTCCATGAGCATCTCCTCGCCGTGCAGCAGGTGCACGTAGGGCTGCTCGCATGCGCGATGCACCTGCAGCCCCGTAAGGCCGGTGAAGGTCTGCGTGCGAAGCAGCAGCTCCCCCCCGGGGCGAAGCAACCGGCGCAGCCGCCGCAGGGTCGCATCCAGCTGCGTGGGTGGCAGGTACTGGAGCACCCCCGCGCAGAGTATGTAGTCGAAGGACCAGCCCCGCAGGGGCGCGCTGAAGACGTCCCCGCGGTGGAGCTCGACCGGCGCCCTGGCCTCGCGCCGCCAGTCGTAGGGAGCTCCGTCCCAGTGGGGGATCACGTCGACGCCCACCAGGCGGCGCGGGGAGCAGCGGTCGAGCATGTACTCGAACAGGTACCCCCAGGAGCACCCGACGTCGAGGAAAGAACGCCCCTCGGCGTCCTCGACCCAGGGCTCGTAGAGGTTCTCCCACAGCGATTCCCCTTTGCGCCGACCCCACTCGGCCGACCGCTTCTCGGATCCGCTGGGCCAACTGCGACGCGCCGTGGCGATCTCGGAGGCGCCGGGACGGGCTACGCCGTCGGCCACGGCGAGGTCGGCTATGTCGACACGGTCGGGTCGGACCAGGGTCGCGTTCAAAGCGACCGTGCGCAGCTCGAGCGGATCGTGAAACGGCATCCTCTCGCGCGCCGCGACCAGCGCCGGATCGTCATCTTCGAGCAGCACCCGGTGGAGGCCGCCGAACGCGAATCCGGCGCGGCGGAAGGCGGTCATGTAGGTGGCGGCACAGAACCGGGGACAACCGTCAACGCGCCGCGCGCCGGTCAGATCCGTCGACGCGCGAACCGACAGAGATCCGCCCGGCTGGATCAACGCGTGCAGCTGCCGCAACACGTCGATCAGCTCGTCGGGCGGGACGAGCTCGAGACCGTCTGCCACATCCGCCGTGTCGAGCAGAGGGGTGGTCGGCTCCGGCCTCATCGGTACCCGTGGGCGGCCATCAGAGCCTGGTACTCGGCATCGGCGTCCAGCAGCCGCCGCCACTCGGCGGGCAGCTCGACCTTTCCGCCCTCGCTGGTGGCGTGGCTCTGCCACGGCGTCGGCCAGTCGGTCACGAAGCGCGAGACCCCCGCGTCGATCTCCTCGCCGAGATAGGAGAACAGGCCCTCCGCCAGCTTCCATCGGCTGTCACGGTCCTCGGCGAGATCGAGCTGCACGATGTGGGCCGCACCGCTGCGCTGCATCTCCTCGCCGACCTTCACGGACTCCTTATAGCGGGCGATCAGCCTCTCCGGTGAACGGGCTGAGCCCCAACCGAGCTTGACGTGCGACCGAAAGACGCGGTCGCCCCGCCGCAGCACATAGACGTACTGCGGCTCCACCAGGCCGTCCCAGAGGCTGCGGTCGAACTCCGACCACGGCGTCTTCATGCCCCATCGACGAGCCGGCGCCTGGCGCGGCGGCCGGCCGACTGCGAACCACAACGCCCTGACCACCTCCGCCCGCCGTCGCGCGGTCCACTCGTGAGGGCGGTGGTAGGCGGCCGTCTCCCCGAGCAGCGGCGCCAGGGAGGGCAGTCTCTCCAGCGGCACCTCACGGCCGATCGAGATCTCGGCGTGCTCGCTGAGCATGATCGCGACCGCCGTGGTGCCGCTGCGCGCAGGGCCGCAGACGACTATCGGCCTGTCGATGCGATCCGAACCCGGTGACGCTGCGGCCTCAGTCAAGGAGAACCCTCCACCGCAGGATCCCGGGCCCGCCCGGGAACATGTCCTTCCCAGAGCGATAGGTGAAGAACACGCCGTCCTTCGCAGAGCGCGAGGCGCGGGAGTAGGTGAAGCCCGTTCGCGGCCGCTCCGCCCGGAAGTTGTCCACCGCGGCCAGCGGCGTCAAGGCGAACGGCTCGCTCTTCCACAGAAGGCAGACATCCGGGCGGTAACCGAAGAACCCCTGTGCCTCGGTGGTCACGATATATCCGAATCCGACGTCGACCAGGGAACGGGCCGGGTTGCCGAGGTAGGCGATGGTCCTCGGCTTCCAGGGGCGCTCCTTGCCGCTGCGCATCAGCCTTGCGCCGGGGCGGCGGCCGACGCTGACCGCCGCGTCGTCCAGCAGCCAGCCGCCGAGCATGTCGTCGGTGCCCCAGATCAGGTCCGACTCGCGTACGGCGACGTCGGTGTGGCGCAGGACGCTGCGCGGGTTCGCCCGTGGATGCAGCTCGTCGGCGGGCAGCTCCACGGGCATCTCGGCCCAGCTGGCGCCCCCGTCCAGTGACTCCCAGACGCGGCAGTCCGGGCCCGCGTCGCCGGAGGACGCCCACCAGCGACCGGGACGCCAGGGGTCCGCCACCACGGTGTGGAAGTGGCGGATCTCGCGCCAATCGACGCAGAGAACGGTCTCCCAGCTCCTGCCGCCGTCGGTCGAGCGCAGCAGACGACTGTCACGAAGCGGCGCGGGCGGCGCAGCGGCGGGATCTCGCATGAAGGCGCGACGGCCCCGGTTCCTTGGGTACTCGGCGTAGACGAGCGCACCTCCCTCTTCGTCGATGCTGCGAGTGCCGTGCCAGGCGGAGAAGCCGGGGTCCGTGCAGCTCACGAGCTCCCAAGCGGAGTCGAGCAGCGCCACCGGCGCGTGGCCGTGGCGGCCGGCGGGCCCGCCGTCGCGCGAAGCGTCCCCCTGCAGCAGGTGCTCGCCGCTCTCGCGGGTGAAGGAGTTGCGAAACGCGACCTCGTCCAGGGCCGGGATCGGCACCGTCTCCCAGGAGGCGCCGAGATCCTCGGAGACGACGACGGCGCCGCGCGTGCAGGCGATCACGGTGTCGGTGGCGCGGCCGTCTCTCCGGACGTGCTCGGCGAAGTGGACCGGCGCGCCGGCGTCGGGCAGCCGCGGCACCGAAACCTCGATCACGACCCGCCTACAGCCCATGTCCGGGTGCAGCGGCGCCGAGAAGGTGCGCGAGAGCTCCTGCGGCATCTACGGCCTCGTCGCCCCGAGACGAGCATGCAGACGACGTGGCGCAACTGGGGGAGCAGGCGCTGCCAAAGTGACCGTGCCGACGATGCCCCGCCACCGTCTCACGTCCGGGCGACGCGGCGAGACGAAGACCTCCCCGCCACGTGAACACTCGACCAACGGGGTCAGGTCACAAAGGCATGCAAAGTCGGCATCACACCACACCCCGCCATAGTGAAGGGTCGCGCAGTAGCGCAAGCAGTCGGCCTGCATCGCGGGCGGGCCGCAAGCGGCAAACGCTCTGACCTCTCGCTCACCAAGGCATTCGGCGATGAACTCCCCCGCGGTCCGCCTGTTGAAGAGAAGATACTCGCGTTCCGGGTTGCGTCGGACGAACGAACCCGTCAGCTTGGCAATGTGGTCCGGCAGCTCGGGCGTATGCCAATATTGGATGATCGGCAGGTCATCCATCGGGCGGATCGTAGCGGAGTCAGAGATGCAATGATGGACGCATGCAGGAATCACCGCTGCTGATCTTCCACCACATACCGAAGACCGGGGGAACGTCGCTCTTGCAGGTGATCAAGGAGAACTACGAACCGGACGAGATCGCCGACGTGTACAAGCGGATCGGCGCACTGCACAGCGACAGCGCCGCACGAGGGGTGCGAGTCGATGAGAACGATTGGTACCGGGAGTGGTATGGCGCACTGACGAAGGACACGAAAGAACGACTCAGGTGCGTGGTATCTCACACCGCGCATCACCTGATGCCGGCGCTCGATCGCCCCTTCCGTGCCTTCTCCGTGTTGCGAGACCCTGTCGAGCACGTGTGGTCGCTGTACCACTTCGTGCGGCACCTCGCCGAGAAAGAGGGCAGTCAGGGTCGAGGGGCACTGAGCGGAAGGGAGTTCGAGCAGCGCGGCTGGAGTCTGATCGATCTCTACCGGGAACTTGGGAACGGGAGCCCCGATGACTCGGCGCTTCACGATCGCTTTCATGGTTTCTTCAACGGGCAGACGCGCAGCATTCTCTCCCCCTGGATGGCACAGGAGAGCTTAAAATATTGGGTGGATATTCCTCCAGCCGGTGCGGCACTGGGAGACCGCGCGGTCGAGATCCTGCGCAGCCACTATGTGGTTGGAGCGCACGAGCGCTACGACCAATCGCTCCGGCTCTTTGCGTCGGCGTTTGGCTGGAGCCAGGTTCAGGCGCCCCACCTCCGCAAGAGCCGGCCCCGTGGCCGACCCGACGAGCAAACGCGGGCGGCGATTCTCGCTCACAACCGAATCGACGCCGAGCTACACGCGCGCGTCCTTGCGGCGATTGACGACGGCCGACCGCAGCTGGCCGGATTCTCGGTGGAGATCACCCGCGGGGAGTACTCTGGGCGAGCTCCAGGTGGTCGACCAGCCGGTCCAGGTCGCCGTCGCTGACTACATCCGGGGCAAGCGAGACGGGCGTCCGTGGCTCTATCCCGGCGTCCCCGAAAAACTGGGGGTAGCGATCAAACCCCGCGTCGACAGCGCTCTGCAGCGCCTTCGCGTGGATCGCGTCGCCGATGTCGGCATCCATCGGTTCGCAGGGCGCATCGTCGGCAAACGAGAACTCTCCGCTGCGAAACAGCTGTTGCAGCCGGGCCGCCGGCAGCTCGACGCCGACCCGCGCCGAGATGGCCTGCCGGTGCAGGAGCACCGCGGCCATCTTCTGACTCAGCGCCCTATTGCGGCGCGGCCCTGCGCGCAGGCTCGCGTCAATTTCAGCGCAAAGCGAACTCGGCGCTCCGATAGTCCGCAGGATCTCTCGGTGATGCGCGCCAGAGGCATCGTAGCGGCTGAATGCGATCTCCCGCTCGAGCGCAGCGCCCACCTCGCGGAAGCCGGCGAACGCCTCGCCTGGACGGTTGAGGTACTCACGAGAGTACTCAGCTAGCGGGGCAGTCGCGCGACCGGTTGAGAGCAGGTACGTATATCTGGACCTGATCCAGCGATCGGCGCGGCGAAGCGTCCACAGGCAGACGACGGGCGAGCTTCCCTGCACAACACGCAACAGGTCGATCAGCGACGCCCGCTCGACGGGGAGGAGCCACCGGGAGAGCACCTCGTCGGAGATCAGCACGGCGCGATCCTCCTTGGAGGACAGGTAGTCGAGGAAGCGATCGATCCTGGACACGCCGCCATCACCGGCATTGAGCAGAGCCACGACCTCCGAATGCCAGTCCCCACCCAGCCGCCGCCGCTCCGGATAATCGATACCGGCCTCCGCGAGTTGGTCGCGATGCTTGGACAGCGCAACCTGCAGACTGGTGGTACCAGTATGTGGCAAACCACAATGGAGGTAGAGCGTCATCTTCGCGTTGCAGTGACCGGGTCGCCCGCCATCATCGCCTTCGTACCTTCCCGCAGCCCCCTGAGGCGGCGCGGGGTTTCCTCCACCAACACTTCGGCGAGGCGGCCGATGTCGGCGTCGCCGGCAAGCCTCAGGTCGTAGCGCGGATCGCCGACCGCCGAATCCAACGCGTCAGGCGGGGCCACCAACACGTTCAGCTGGGACGGCTTGGGCACGTAGCGGACACGGCCCTGACAGTGGACCGCAATCTCGTAGTTGAGGCCGATCGGGTCTTCGACGCGATCTCCGGTGAGTGCCAGACAGCGGCAGCCGAGTGCCTCCAGCGCAGCGCAGAGGGCGTCGGCGTCGGGTGCAGCGCCAGCGGCGGCCTTGACGCAGAATCCAGGCGACCGGTCGCCCCGTCCCCCGATCCGCTCCAGCTCATGCTCACGCCGCAGTTGTGGGCCCCAGCGCTCCCATAGAAGGCGGCGGTTGGCGAGCTTGAGCGCCAACTGATCCTCGAACGGGGCAGCGCGGCGAGTGGAGACGGGGTGGTGGATCGCGAGCGAGCGCCCGCTGCAGACCACACGCTCTCCGGCGGCGCGCAGCTTCATGCAGAGGTCCAGGTCCTCGGCCCCGTAAACGTAGCCGTGGCTGAAGCCGCCAACCCGCTCGAAGCTCGCGCGGCGAAGCATGACGCAGGCGGCAACGACAGCACGGCGCTCGAGGTCTTCTCCCAACCGCTCGTCGAGCGGGTCGTCTTCCCAACCCAGCAGAGCCGGGACGAGCATCCCCTCCTCTTCGCGGAGGCCCAGGCCACGGTGCTGAACCCCGTAGCCGTGGCGGAAACTCGCATCGTGCTCTTCCTCGCGGCAGATGAGCGTCGCAGCCACCGCGCCCGCGCCCCTGGCGTGCAGGCAAGCGACCAACTCCCCCAGCCAGCCGGGCTCGAAGGGCTCGACGTCGTTGTTGAGGAAGAGCAGCAGTTCGCCGCGCGCCGGCTCGGCGCCCTGGTTGCAGGCGTCGGAAAAGCTCTCGTTGTGGTGGTTGGCGATGACCGAGATCGGGAAGGGCGCCTCGGTCCGGCAGATGAAGTCGAGTGAGTCGTCGGTGGAGGCGTTGTCGACCACGATCAGCTCGAGGTGCGGGTAGTCGGTGCGCTCGGCCAGCCCGCGCAGCAGTCGGCGCAGCATCGGAGCGCCGTCGCGGTTGAGGACGACGATCGAGACCAGCGGCCACTCCGCCGCCTCCGGCGGCGGGCCGAGGCGGCGGCGGATCTCCGCCGCGAGACCCGCCGGGTCAACGGCCATTGCGCTGCCGCCAGAGCCGCTCGTCGATCGTTCCCGCGAGCAGGCGCTCGCCGCGCTCGCCGTCGAAGGCCCCGCCGCGGCCGACGAAGCCCGAGAGCCGGGCAGCGGCTCCGGAGGGATCGGAGAAGTAGGACTCGTACTGCACCACCAGCCGCGGGCGGCCCGCCGTACCGGCGAGAGCCGCGCCTGCGTAAGCCCGCCAGAGCGCCAGCCCCTGCTCGATCGGGAGCCCGTCGCGCTGCTCCAGCGACGCGGCGACGTCGAGCGGCCCGCGCATGCATACGACGTAGCGCAGCCGGGGGAGCAGGCGCTGCCAAAAGGGCAAGGTGAGCGAGTTGCGCGGGTCCTTCCACCCCCAGAGCGCATGGCCGGCGAACTGCTCGGCGACGATCGTGCGCGCCTCCTCTCGGAGCTCGTCAAGCTCCGCGCTCGCCTCCCAGCCACGCGTGAGCGGCGGGGGCTCGCGCCAGCTGCCGCCGAAGACCCGCAGGATGCGTTCGTTGAGGCGCATCAGCCGGTAGTGCTCCCAGTGGCCGCCCGGGTTGGAGCGCTCGGCCTTCGCCAGCACCTCCTCGCCCTCGCCGGCGAGCTGGTGCCGGTCGGGGCCGAGCAGCTCCGCCTCAGGGCCGAGGTGGACGCCGGCGAGACCCAGCAGGCGGGTCGTCAGCGAGGTGCCGCTGCGCGACGGGCCGAGCACGCAGATCGGCGTGCCGCCGGACCCGGCTGCGCCGGGTTGCCGCCGCCCACGGCGATCGTCTCCGGGCCCCCGCGCGACCCGGGGGGCGGCCGGTTCGCCGGCGATGCGCGCGAGCAGATCGACGTATCGGTCCGTGACCCGGTCGAGCCCGAAGCGGTCGAGGGCGGCGCGACGCAGCTCCCGATGGTCCCAATCGGCGGAGAGCACGGCCTCTATCGCGGCGCCAATCTCCTCCGGCGCGTCCCCATCGACCGGTCGCCCGACCTCGATCCCGAGCGCGTCGCGGATCTCCCACACCGCCGGGCCGAAGCCGACGACCGGGGTGCCGCAGGCGAGCGCCTCGACGAAGGCCAGCGGCAGGCCCTCGCTGCTGCTCGGCAGGCACATGACGCGGGAGCGCAGCAGCTGCGCGCGTATCCAGGGCAGGTGCCCGTCGCCCGCCGGGGGCGCGGCGAGGCGCACCCGGCCGGCGACGCCGAGCGCGGCGATCTCGGTGCGCAGATCCTCCTCGAGCTCGCCCTGGCCGATGAGCAGAACGCGGACGCCGGGCAGCGAGCTCGCCGCCCGCACAAGCGCTTCGGGCCGCTTGCGGGCGGTCAGGCTGCCGAGGAAGAGCACGCCGTCGCGCTCGGCCGCGGTCGCATCGATCTTACCCTCCATGTAGAGGGGCGGCACGGGGTTGTGGATCGTCTCGGCGAGCGGCGGGTAGTCGAACCCGAGGCGCAGTCCCTCCTCCAGCGCGCAGCGCGACGGCGTGACCGCGGCGGCCAGCCCACCGAGCGCCTCTTCGGAGAGCTCCGCGGCCCGCTGTCGCTCCGCGCCCTCCGTGAAGGTGACGTTATGCCAGGAGTGGACGACGCCAAGCGCCGGCACCGGCGAGCCCAGCCGCGCGTGGGTTGCCCCCACCGTATGCGCGATATGGCTCATCAGCACAGCGTCGGGCCGCAGCCGCTCCAGCAGATCCTCGTAGAAGCGTGCCCGGCTAACGGCGTCGGGTCGGATCCAGGCCGGAACGGCTATCTCCCGGTCGAGCCGCCCCGGGGGGAGGACGCCGACCACCTCCACGTCCTCCCGCGGCCCAAGCTCAGCAAGCAGCGCAGCATGAAAAGTGGCCGCGCCGCCCCGCGCCGGCCCCCCCCACTCCGGCGGCAGCGAGCCGACCGTCAGCAGCCTCATGAAGCGCTCCCGAGCCCGGCCCCATCCAGGCCAAGATTCATGTACCTAAGGTAGCGGAATCGAGTACGCACGCGTGCACAATCGTGCGATGATCTCTCAATGAGGGTCGTCGCCCTGATCGCCAGCTACAACGAGCGGCGGTTCATCGGGCCCTGCCTGGAGCATCTGCACGAGCAGGGGGTCGAGAGCTACCTGATCGACGACGAGTCGACCGACGAGACTGTGGAGATCGCGGAGGGGTTCCTGGGCCGGGGGCTGATCGGGATCGAGGAGGTCGCGCGCGAGGGCTTCTACGACTGGCGCGGGCTGCTGCGGCGCAAGGAGGAGCTGGCGGCGGAGTTCGCGGCGCAGCGAGAAGCCGACTGGCTGATCCACCTGGACCCCGACGAGGTGCGGCTGGCCCCGGACGGGATGGGCACGCTGGTCGAGGCGCTGAGGACGGTCGACCGCGCCGGCTACAACGTCGTCAACTTCCTCGAGTGCACCTTCGTGCCGAGCCGTGAGGAGCCCGACCACGACCATGCGGAATTCCAGCGGACGCTGCGCACCTACTACGCCTTCTGCCCCAGCTTCCCGCACAGGCTCAACGCCTGGAAGGCTGCGGACGCACCCGATCCCGGGCTGGTCGCCAAAGGCGGCCATTCGGTCGCCTTTCGCGGCCTGCACATGTACCCCGAGTCCTTCCCGATGAAGCACTACCTCTTCCTCAGCGTTCCGCACGCGGTCGAGAAGTACGTCGAGCGCGCCTACAGCCCGCGCGAGGTCGAACGCGGCTGGCACGGCTGGCGGGCGACGCTGCGCGCCGAGGACATCCGCCTGCCGAGCCGCTCCGAGCTGCGCGTCGCCAACCCGGGCGAGGAGCTCGACCTGGGCAGGGCGCGCCAGCGGCACTTCATCGACGAGCGACTTCTCGAGTGAAGACGCGGTAGGCTGACTTCCAGCAATCACCCGGTCGCTCATGGGAGAGTCTCGATCCTTACCGGCAGCGCTGCCGCTCCGGCGCGCTGTCGCCGCCCTCGCTGCGTGCGCGCTCGCCGCCGTCGCGCTCGCATGCGGGTGGCCGGCCGCACCCGTCGCGGCGGGCGCTCAGAAGAAGCCCGGCGTCGAGGTCCTCGGCGGAGCCAAGGCCCGGACAGTCCAGCTGCAGGTCTGCCCGCGGCGGGCGACCGCGGGGGCCGAGCCGCCGCACGTGTGCAAGAGCGCCCTGACCCGTCCGTACCTCGGCGGCAGGCTGACGGTGAAGGTCCGCGGCACGATCAAGGGCATACGCACACTCAGGGTCCGCTACCTGCGGGGCGAGGGGACAAGGGCGATCCCGCTCCCAGGCAGGTCGCGGAAGGTCTTCCTGATCGGCGGCAACGGCAAGCCGCGGAAGCACGGCAGACTGAAGACGAAGGGCAGCAGGCCGCTGCGGCTGCCGATCGGCTTCGCCGTGCCGGCGGGCCTCGACGGCACGCTGCGCATCTCGATGCAAGGCCGGCCGCCGGTCGAAGTGCCGGTGAGCGGCGCAGCCCGCACCTACGAGGGCGTGACCGTCACCCCGGCGAGCCTGACGCTCGACTCCGCCGACGACGGCACGAAGCTCGCTCTCGAAGGCCCGGAACTGCTCGAATACCTGCGCTCGCACGGCGGCGAACGGCTGCGCGCGATCCTCTACGGCGACAACGGCGACACCGCGGAAGCAGAGCTGACCCTGCCGACCGCCGCGCGAGTCAGGAAGGAAGACGAAGGGGTCGCAAACGGCAGGCGAAGCGAATTCCGGGCGACCCCGGAGGTGACGCTGGTCGAGTCCGACCCGGCGGCGGGAAAGTACGCGGGCAAGCTCGCGCTTCCCGGCCTGCCGGCGGACGCGGGCTCGCTGGACGTGGCGCTGCACGCCCACGACTGCCTCCCCCTGCTGCTGCTCATCGTCTTCTGCGGGGTCGTCGCGGCGGGCGTCGGCAGCCGCCTGGTGACGACCGCCGCGCGGCGCAAGCTGCTGACAAAGGTGCTGGACCAGACCCACGACGCCTATCTGCACATCCGCGGCACAGGGAGGCAGACCCGCGGCTGGGACCTCGACGACCTGCTGGCGGAGGACTCCGGCGAAGACGGCGAGCCCAGGTGCGAATGGAGGTGCCCTCGCCTTCCCTGGACGAAGAGCGCCGAGCTCGCGGAGCGCTTCCGCAGGCTGCAGGGCCTGCCCGCGCTGCGGACGAGCATCCTCATGGCGCGGTCCGGCAAGGACCTCGACGAGGACGCGGCGCGGGTGCTCGACATGGTGGCGCGGATGCAGCGCTGGCTGCGGGTGGAGCCGCCGGCGCGGCGCCTCGCGGAGCTCGCCGAGGCACGCCAGGGCGCCGGGAAGCTGCCGAAGGACCCCAGCGACCCCAAGTCCAAGAAGCTGGCGTGGCGGGACTCGGCGACCGC
>Ga0210120_1000062_pt1 | contig 27825 bp, 29 predicted proteins | sample Goodyear_PhragA__FD_184868 | JGI IMG/M metagenome (GOLD analysis project Ga0210120, IMG submission 184868) | Wetland microbial communities from San Francisco Bay, California, USA, that impact long-term carbon sequestration - Goodyear_PhragA_D2... | ecosystem: Environmental > Aquatic > Marine >... | reverse complement strand
ACGCCCGCCACTCGCCACGGCGAGCAGGCTTCGGGTAAACTTAGGGACGGCCAGGCTTTCAAACCAAGTCGCCGCGGCGACTGCTCCCCGGATCCGACGCCCGATCGTCGTGCGCCCTCCGTGCGGATACGACCCGCGTTGATCGTGTTGATGTAAACGTCCTAGGGGTTTTTCTCTTTAGATCATCCGACTCTGTAGGGTTGCCGATTAATTTTCGAAATTGCGCGGCCTTCGGCAACCAAAACAGCGCCGGTTTGCGAAGCCCTCAGACGCGCTGCTAGAAAATGCAGCCCGGGAGTAGCAAGAACAACAAGCAAAAAGAAAGGGAACATGAAGTTAGACACACTCGAAAAACTTTACATCAGCGAGCTACGCGACCTTTACAGCGCAGAGAACCAACTGCTCAAGGCGTTGCCGAAGCTGGCAAAGGGGGCGTCATCGCCTGAATTGAAAGATGCTTTTGAGACGCATCTGGGGCAAACGAAAGGACATGTTGAAAGACTCGAACAGCTCTTTGAGCAACTCGACGAAAGTCCCAAAGGCAAGACCTGCCATGGAATGAAGGGACTCATCGAGGAAGGATCGGAAATCTTGAAAGAAGACGGTGAAGACTCGGTCCTTGACGCCGGCATGATCGTTGCCGCGCAGAAAGTCGAACATTACGAAATCGCGAGCTACGGCAGCGCCCGCACTTTCGCCAATCTTCTGGGTAAGGATGAAGCGGCGAGGCTCTTACAATCGACGCTCGATGAAGAATTTGAAACAAATGAGATTCTAAACCGGTTAGCTGAAAGTATCGTCAATCCGGAAGCGGTGAATGAAACGGCGTTGGCAGACGCTGGTTCGAATCGATGATGTTTATGAAACGAACTCTACTAGCCTTAGCTTGTCTCAGCGCAGTTAGCGTAGGTGCAATAGCTGCCAACGATGAGAAGACGCAACCCGATAACACAGCAACAAACGAGCGGGATCGTTCCGGTGACACCAAGACGTCCGGCGATCAGTCAAACAGCACTGCGGATTTGAAGATCACACAGGCCATTCGGCAGGCACTAATGAAAGACAGCGAGCTTTCAACAACTGCGAAGAATATCAAAATCATTACCAACAATGGCCAGGTTACGCTCCGCGGACCGGTCAAGAATGCGCAGGAAAAAACAAAAATCGGTCAGCTCGCCAGATCAGCGGCTGGCGGCGCCAGCATAGACGATCAACTTGATGTTAAAGGATCGAAGTAACAAAACAACCTCACACAAAACTAAGAAAACAACTCCATACAAAAAGAAAGAAAATCATTATGTCTAAATCAGTATTCGGTATTGCAACTACACTGGGTCAAGCTGAGCGAATCGTCGAGCAGCTCCAGGCACAAGGTTTCGCCACCTCAGAAATTTCAGTGCTCATGCCCGATACAGGAGGCACGCGGGATGTTGGTCACGTTAAAGCGACCAAGGCCCCGGAAGGCGCGACAACTGGCGCGGCTACTGGTGGCGCTGCGGGCGGCGTGCTCGGACTCCTGGCAGGAATTGGCGCGTTGGCAATTCCGGGCGTCGGTCCATTTATTGCGGCCGGTCCAATCATGGCGGCGCTGAGTGGCGCGGCTGTCGGAGCAGCGACAGGCGGTGTCGTGGGCGGTCTGATTGGTCTGGGCATTCCGGAGATCGAGGCAAAGCGCTACGAGGAGAAGTTGAAAAAGGGAAACTATCTAGTTGCCGTGCACACTGATGAAAGCGAAGACGTTGATCGGGCGGAACAGATTTTCAAACGCGCCGGGGCTGAGGATATCAGCACGGTGAGCGAAGCGTCGGCGCCGAAAGCTTAACAAGGAGTGACCAAAACGGAAATCTATGACTGACGAAAACCAAATGGATCACGGCGCTGCGTTTCCATCGCAGGCCGCAGAAGACGCAAAGCGTGGAGCGACGCAATCCCACAAAGCCGCGGAAGACCTCCACTCCGCCGCAGGCGCGACAGCCGAAGAATATCGGGCCCGCGGGAAAGAAGCATGGGATGATGCGCTACAGCGTGTCCGCAGTTTTCAGGACGACAGCAAGCAATATGTGCGCGCCAACCCAACGAAGGCGGTCTTTACGGCACTTGGGGTTGGTCTCGTGCTGGGTTTAATTTTCCGTCGTTAGGGTAGCACGACAAAAGATTTTAAGTTCGCCACGGCTAAATCCATTTCGATGGGAGAAATACGCCCGCAAAACCGAGAGTACTAAGGAGCTCCACCATCCATGCCTAATAATTCAAACGCGAAGAAAGAAGAAAGCTCGCAGTCATCCAAAAACATCCAAATTCCACCTATCCCAAAACAGACTGCTGGTGCTGTCGCCGGAGCCGCGGCTGGTAGTATGGCAGGAGCGATCGGCGCTGTTGTCGGTGGAGTGCTGGGCGCCGTTGCCGGAAAAGCCGCCGAGAAGCGACGCCCGATTGCTCCAGCTGCAAGGCGGACTGCCCGCAGCGTCATGAAAAGTTCCAAAGCGATCTCGAAAACACCACGCACAAAACGTACGGGCAAGAAATCCGATGCCAAACCACGCAAAGCTCGTTCCCACTCTCGCGGCAAGTCGAAAAAGAAGGTGTCGCGTCGATCGGCGACAGCAAAATCACGCAAAGGAACGGGAACCCGGGGGCGCTCGACATCGTCGAGAGCTCCCGGGAAACGCTCCGACGGTCGAAGCAAACGGCGTTAGACGCTCAATCAGAGAGCGATTAGCAGTGGGGCCACGGCGTTGCCGCACAATCTCGAGATTGTTTGGTATGTCATCAGCAAGCTTCTTATCCGCGTAGGAAACTGGTTAGGAACGTTTCTCAAAAGCGCTTTGGAATCGACCAGGTGCAATCGGAAGCGGATTGGTTGCGAAAATTCATTCACGACCGCACCGGATTGCACGTCGAACCAAAACACATTTTGGCTTTGCCGGGTTGGTATGTCACCGAACGCGTTGTGGGTGCCTTCCGCATCACTAATGCCAAATTGCTGCCGGCGATTGTTCGCGACTGGAAAGCTCAGCCACTGAAGCCGGAGCAAATCGATCTTATCAGCCGCCAGCTCGACGAACGCTGCCGTGACGTTGAAGATTAATAGCTTTCAATCGCCAGAGTCACAGCTCCGCCATTCATACATCATAAGCGGCTTATGATGGGAGCAAAGGAGCCAGTGGGTTAAAACGGAAAAGTTCGTTTCGGCGAGCCGCCGACACCAACACGCGAGCCGCGTGTGCTCCCCGGACGCGGAAGCGAATCCGGATCAAATCGCCGCGTGCGATTTGGTCAGTTCGCGCCAACTGATGAGACCGCCGCGTTTGCCGATGGTGGCGAGATAGTCGCGAACGTTCTTTTGCGTTTCCTTCATTTCAACTGTCGCCAATCATCTATCGTAAGCGGCTTATGATACCGGCAAAAATTCAAAGTTTGTTTCGGCTAGCAGCCGAAACCCACAGGCTGGCAGCCTGCGCTCCCCGGACGTGCTGAGCTAATCGTAATATTGAGGCGGCGTGGACACCACACTGAATGGAGTTACGATGGGTTGATGGGTAAGCGGATCGGCTTTTTTATTTTCGATGGCCTGACGGCGCTCGATCTGGTGGGGCCATTCGACACCTTCGCCGTCGCGACAGAGCTCGCGTCATCTCGTAACAATGGCCGCGCCTACGATCTCGTGACGGTGGGGCTAACGAGCAAGGCAGTGGTGGCGGAGTCCGGGATGCGCTTCCATCCTGACACCACAATTCTGAAGGCTCCCGCTCTGGACACTCTGATCATACCAGGAGGAGAAGGACTGCGTCGTGCGGATGTTGCGAGCAGGATTTCCGACTGGTTACAGCAACGAGCCCCAAACACCCGCCGGCTGGTATCGATTTGTACAGGTATATATGGTCTCGCTTACGCCGGCTTACTTGATGATCGGCGAGTGAGCACACATTGGCGTTTTGCTTCGCGAATTGCTCGGGAGTTTCCTAAACTCAAAGTGGACCCCGACGCTCTCTTTGTGAAAGACGGAGCGTTTTATACTTCGGCCGGTATAGCGGCGGGGATTGATCTGTGCCTTGCGTTAATTGAAGAAGATTACGGGCCCAAACTGGCACTTGATGTCGCGCGTGAGCTGGTCGTTTACTTAAAGCGGCCGGGCGGCCAGGAACAGTACTCACAGCCTTTGCAGTTCCAGATTCGGTCGAGCGATCGATTTTCCGAGATCGTCGCCTGGATTGCCGGTCATCTCGGCGAAGATCTTTCTCAAGAGGTGTTAGCTAACAAGGCTGCGTATTCGCCGCGACATTTCGGGCGTCTGTTCAGAAATGCATATGGCGTGACGCCAGCGCGGTTTGTGGAGAAATTGCGCATGGACGAAGCCAGAGCACGCCTGGCGATTCCACGAAGCACGGTCCAGAATGTTGCGGAATCGGTCGGCTTTAAGAATCGCTTCGTCTTTAGTCGCGCGTTCGAGCGTCGGTTTGGTCTGAGCCCGAACGCATATCGACAAAGTTTTCAGTCTTCGGCCAAACCGGTTTAGCGAAATTTTCGTTTCTGACTGAATTCATCACAATCTTGTCCTCGACAGGGTTGCCTACGGTTGCACTCTCTAGTCGAAATGAGGATCATGTTTATGAAATCTAATTGGATTGCTTTTATTGGGGTCGTGCTTTTTGTCGCAAGTGCATCGGCTGGGAGTTCCGTACTGCAGGGAATCGTCAAGGATAGTAACGGACATCCGATCAAAGGCGCGGATATCCGGATTGAAGCGACAAAGACCGGCCAATTGCTCACGACGGTGAAAACGAATGTAAATGGCCGTTACAATTTAGAGGGTCTCGCGGCAGGCAATTACCGGGTCACACTGGCTGTGAATGGTGCCGTGAAGGCTTCCATCAATAATACGACGCTGGAACCAGGTGAATCGACAAAGCTGAATTTTGAGCTCAAACAAACGCGCGCGTCCGTAACCGTAACGAAAGGTACACACCGGATATGGGTGCCGCCGTTCACCGGAAGTCGTCTGCCTGGTCGCTGGATCGAAGTTAGTGACAGTACCGGTTGGGCCGGGGCGCATGTCAGCACAGAGAATGTCGTGCAAATCAGTGCGGAAGAACTGCAACGGGAAGCTCAGACCAAAGTCTCGCCAACCGGCTATTGATTGAGGGCTGGCCGGCGCGACAGGTGATGATGTCATCGGCGTCTGTGGCAACAGGAAGCGATCCGGGCCTTGCAACAGGGAATAGATCTGGTCGTCGAGGCGCCGACGGTCGCGGTAAGACTTATATCTTTGAGCTGCGCGCCTCGCCGGGCACTGCCGCGTTGTTGAAGATTAAACAAGCATCGCGTGCGCAGCCAAGCACATGACGCAATTCTCCAGTCAAACTAAAGTGAAATTCATGCATCGTAACCGGCTTAGGATCCGGGACAACGCGACGCGAGAAGCGCAATGCATTGAATCAGCAAAGTTCGTTTTCGCGAGGACGCATGTTCCTCAAGTTTTCCGGCGTCAGCGCGGCCGGCTACAGCTCCTGCTCAGTCCAAATCCGGGCAATGGCCTTTGCCGGCTTCAAACGCGGTCCGTCCACCTCCTGACGAGCGGCGAGGCAAAATTGAGGAAATAGGCGTACATCGCGTTATCCGGGCTGAAGAAGCCGATTGCCATTGAGAGAATAGCCGAAGCGATCAGCAGGCCGTATTCGAGACGGCCGCTTGGGACCAGCCGGCGCCCGGTGTCGTGCTCGATCACGAGCGTGATGACAATGGCCGTCGATGCCAGGAGGACCATGTTGGCTCCGTAGACGCATATTGCCGGCGCGAGGTTGTAGCGGCCGGCAACAATCATCGAGAAAGGCAGAAGGGTGACGAAGAACAGGTGGAAGAGTAACGACCAGGCGTAAGCGCCGCTCGCTGATTCCGGCTCCTCCCTGGTGCGCGCACGAGCGAGCCAAAAAGATGCGAGCACCAGGAAGCTCACGACGTAGGCGATCAACGTGCCGCCCAGGCCGAGAAGAGCGGAAATCAGTTCCGCAGCAGATGAGGGATGAAAGTCTTGGGGCAGATCGAGGTTAACCACGAGCAGCGTCATCGCGAAGGCGAATACGCCGTCGGTCAGGGCATCAAGCCGGCCTTTCGAAATAAACTCCCTGGTTTCAGCCATCATTTTTCTCCGGTCGTCCCAAGCAATTTGAGGAGATACGTTTTCAGCGAGGAAATCCAGAGCAAAAGCGACGCCCTCGAGCGGGCGCACACGAGCGCTAGCTCATTGCCGCTAACACTCCGAAAGTATTTACCCGCCACTCGCCACGGCGAGCAGGCTCTGGGTAAACTGAGCGGGCAGCCGCCTCTACAACTACCCGTCTGAATTCATGCATCATAACCGGCTTATGATAAAAACCGTCTACTGGTTATTTGATTTCCATGCCAGTGGGAATCCGACCCTCGACTAAAAATGTCTTCACCAGGTCGCCCTCGCCGCAGACAATCATTTCCGGAAATCGTTTGAACCATCGTCCCTCTGGAACTTCTGGATCGCTGTCCAACCAACGCGCAAGCAATCCAAGCTGCGCGGTTGAAACCTCTCGTTGCCGAACACGTTTTACAAGGTGGGCCATCAGCGCTTTCGGGACGCGCTTCCGCCGAATTCGAGGCATCGCTTACTCGCCGTAAAATCCGGCGAGAATCTCTTTTTGGAGCCGGTCAGCCTCTTCAGGATCTTTGGTCGCAACCATGCGATCTGCCAGCGCGACCAGCTCATCCGAGGAAAGCTGACGTTCACTCGATTGTGAACGAAGCAAAGCGCTGAGCACCTCGGCCTTTTCTCGCGATGGCAGTTGCTTAATTTCCTCTATGATCTGACTTGCGGTCACATCGCAAAGTACGGTGACACGCTTCGAAGCTCAAGCAGCAGGATGGAAAGTCACGAGTAGCAGGTCAGGTGAGCTTTAACGATTTGCGATTACGCGACGGCCACGCCTTTCCCGCTTTGATCGCTGCCCGTTTGGCTTAGCGGATATGTTTCTGCGCCTCCGTCATTTTCCTGGCTGGTCGGCAGGCGCGTAGCGCCTGCCCTACAATTCAATGTCGTGTGAATAATCTATCGTAAGCGGGTATGATAGGCGCATTTTCAGTTCGTAGAAGAGCGTTTGGCGAGCCGCCAAACGAGGCGCGCCGGCGACGTGCGCTCGCCGGATTTCCGCCATCTCTACATCGTGGGTAGCTGATAAATGTTATCCGCTGCCATTTATGGGCGAGACTCAATCTTTGTTGCGCGACTGAGAAATATGGGAATGCACAATGTGCAATCCAACGAGCCGAGCCACAAGCACGGCCAGATAAATCTGGCCGGTTACGGCCTCGAGCGCGGCCATGGTTCGCGCAGTCGTTGAACGAGGCAAAATGTCGCCGTAGCCAACCGTAGTTAGCGTCATAAAACTGAAATAGCGCAGTTCCATCACGCGCGCGAGATTGGCATTTGGACTCATCTCAATCAGGTTGGTGAAAGCGTCAGGTTGGATGTCTTCAAGGAATGCGTAAGCAAAGGTCCAGGCGAATCCGATGAGCAAATAGACGGAAACTGCCGCAAAGATCCTGTCGATGGTAACCCTGCCAGTGCGCAAGACGTACCCAAGAATACTCAACGAGAAGAACACGATTAGAACGACGACACAGCCATGCTCGAGGATCACCACAACCGGCTGCTGGGGGAAGACAAGCAGGAGCGTTGCGGCGAGAATGGTGATTACCGACAGGACGATGGCGATTGTGAACAGGTGCTTTCGTTCACTCAACGCGTAGGCGGCTGCGACCAGGATTGTCGTCGCAGCGATGTCCGCGATCAAAGTCCCGTGCCGAAACCTGGCCGCAAATGGGGTGACGGTGAAGAGCAAAAGTATGGAAATCAGCAGCGCCAGGTGTCGCCAGCGATATTCGCGCGTCGCCATTGTGTTACTCGGTTAAAAACATCTGCGAGCCTTGTCTTGCTGTCGATCTTACAAAGGTCACGACAAAGCGGCCGTTCGCACGACTGATTGAATTTCTGCCGCTGACACAACCGCCGCTACAATCAGGTTGAGCACCTAGCGCATGCATTCTAATCCGTGGCCGCAGCTATATCGTAAGCGGCTTGTATCTTGAAATTGGGCTTGGGGTTGGTACCACCACTTTCGGCAGGCGATCGGCAACGGGCTTTTCCACTCCTTCGAGTCCGGGAAACTGCTCCAGCCGTCATTTCCATTCTTCTGTGTAGATAACTCGCAGCCGGTCGTCGGCGTTTACGCCTTGGCGAGACACGGCACGTACCACAGCGCTGCAGCACAAACCAAATGACGGTTTTCATATTAAGACGGAAAATTAAGAAGGAAGAATCAAGGCGCGACGTTCGATTTAACTATGTATGTGGAACTGTGGGAATCTTTTGGCGGTCACCATCACTCTGACACTTGGCGCGTCGATTTGGGCGGACGACTATCGGTCAGTTGATTCACAAGTAGGCTGGCATCCTGACAATGTGCGGGCGGTGCAGAAAAAACTGCGCGATAGCGGCCTCTACTTTGGCGAGGTCGACGGCGCCTACAGTAGCGAGCTGGCAGCAGCCCTGAGCCGCTATCAGATTCGTAACGGGTTGCCAATCACTGGACAGCTCGATGTCGAGACGAGCAAGGCGCTCGGCGCAAAGCCGGCGGTCACTAGCTCCAGCCCAAATACAAAGGCGCGCACATCTAAAACCTGGGAGCGATTGTGCAAAAGTGACAAGCAGTTTCCTGGTAAAACAGTGTGGCGAGCACCATCGCCGAGCGCCAACGAAACAGGAATCGCTACAGGAATGCCACCGCGATCAGCGCCCGCGGCTACCGTGCGAGGCACGCACTCGGCCAAGTTGTCATGGCAAGAAACTTCTACTTCTGGAACGCAGGTTTCCTCCGACAACGAGAAGCCGGCGTCAGCGCCGCCGACTACAGCCGCTACTTCGCCGGCACCAGACTTCAGCACTGAACGCCTGCGTGATTATGTCGGCGCGTTTGTGCTCGCCGGGCTCGATCCGCAGGTCGGCGCCGAAGCAGCATTCTTTGCCGATCGCGTTCAGTACTACAACGAAGGTATGAAGGATCGCGAAAAGATCCGGGAGGATCTAAAGCGATACGATGCGCGCTGGCCGCAACGCCAGTTTCGATTGACAGGCGGCATCAACGTCGAGCCGCAGACCGATAACCGTGTGCGCGTGACATTTCCGCTAAGATACGAACTTCGTAACGGCGCCAAACATGCGTCCGGCACGATCAACAAAACGCTGGTGCTGCAATCGAGCGGCGACGATCTCCAAATCATTGCGGTGAATGAACACAAGACTAAATGAGAAGACGCCTGCTGACCCGGCCGAAGCGGGCGGGTTGATTAGCTGATGCAAGTCGCGAAATTTCCAGACGTTTGAAACTTAAACCGTCGCTCGACTGGCTTCTTATCTTCGTTCCGCTCGCAATCGTTCTGCGCTTCTGGCCCGGAGGCATCAGTCCGACCGCCCTCTTCGTTTGCTCCGCTCTCGGTATCATTCCGGTCGCGGGCTGGATCGGACGCGCCACCGAAGCGCTGGCCGACCGTATTGGGCACGGCCTGGGCGGATTGCTTAACGCCACGTTCGGAAACGCGGCGGAGCTAATCATTGCAGGCATCGCCCTATCCAAAGGCCTAACCAATGTGGTGAAAGCCTCCATTACCGGATCGATCATCGGTAACGTGCTGTTGGTGCTAGGTCTTTCGATTGTATTGGGCGGAACTAAATACAAAGAACAGCGTTTTAACCGCACCGCAGCGACCACTTCCGTTATCTCGCTCTCGCTGGCTGCGATTGGCCTCATCATCCCAACGATCTTTCATCGCGCCGCCGATCGCAGTCCTGGCGGCTGGAGCCCGCTGGTCGAGCAGAAACTCTCGTTAGGCATCGCGGTCGTGATGTTCCTGACCTACTTTTGCATGCTGGGTTTCTCGCTCCGAACCCACAGGGATCTCTTCCGGGGCGCCGAGGAACATGAAGAAAATGATAGGCAATGGTCGCGCGGCAAGGCTGTTGCCATCCTGCTCATCGCTACCGCCTTTGTCGCCCTGCTCTCGGAGTTTCTCGTCGGGACAATCGAAAACGTGCGTGACACTGTCGGCCTGACCGAGGTATTTGTCGGTGTGATCGTGGTGGCGATTGTGGGCAACGCAGCCGAGCACTCGACCGCCATCCTCATGGCGATGAAAAACAAGATGGACCTGAGCGTCGGTATTGCGATCGGCTCCAGCCTGCAAATCGCGCTTTTCGTTGCGCCGGTGTTGATTTTTCTCTCCTACGCTTTCGGGCGACCGATGGACCTGGAATTTACCCTGCCGGAAGTGGTCGCAGTGGTGGTCTCGGTGTATGTCCTGTTTCAGATCAGTAGCGACGGCGAGACGAATTGGATCGAAGGCATCCAACTTCTCTCGCTCTATCTAATTCTTGGGATTCTCTTTTTTTATCTTCCCGAGCCGGCACACGTCGCTCGTTAGTCTTCGTCGCTGGCGAGTGAACTGCGCTTAGCACCGGACTTGGTCGTCTAGGAAGACGGGACACTCTGCAGGAGTTCGAGTTCGTGCCATCGCGCGTAGAGGTGCGCGACTTTGTCGCGTGCCGTTTTCAATTGCGTCTCCAACTCGAAAATCTCCGAGCGCGGTTTCGTATAAAAATCCGGCGCGGCAAACGTGGCCTCCAAATCCGACACCTCCTTTTCTGCAGAGAGAATATTCGCCTCCATCGATTCCCATTCACGCTCTTCTTTCCACTTAAGCTTCCGCGGTTTGTCTTTGGTTTTCGTTTGCTCGGCGGCGGCTCCCGCCGGGGTGGGATATGAATCGCGAACTGGGCCGGGTGCGCCTCGTTTTTCCAGGTAGTAATCGTAGTTCCCGACGCTATAGGCCACGCGGCCATCGCCTTCGAAAGCGAGAATCGAGGTACAAACGCGATTCAAAAAATAGCGATCGTGACTGACCACGATGACACAGCCGCCGAATGCGACGAGCGCTTCCTCGAGCAAGCGTAACGTGCCGAGATCGAGATCGTTCGTTGGTTCGTCGAGCATCAGAACGTTGCCGCCTCGTTTCAGGATTTTAGCGAGCAGCACCCGGCTGCGTTCGCCGCCGCTAAGCTGCGAAATCTTCGTGTTGATTCGCTCTTCGCTGAAAAGAAATCGCCGCAGATAGGCGCGCAAGGTGATGCTCTGCTCGCCGAGCGTGACGTTTTCTCCACCTGTCCCGACTTCTTCCCAAACTGTTTTCGCATCGTCGAGCAGGAGCCGATTTTGATCGACGTAATTGATCTGGGTTCGCGCGCCGATCTCCACTGCACCGCTCGCTGCGGGTAGTTCCTGCAGAATCACTTTGAGGAGCGAAGACTTGCCGAGTCCGTTGCGACCGACCACACCGAGGCGTTCCCCGGCTGCGAGATTGAGATTCACGTGCTCAAAGAGTGTGCGGCCGCCCAACTCCACACTCACATCGCGCAATTCAATGATGCGATTCGCGAGCTTCGGCGGCGTGGGGATAATCAACTCGACATCGAGCTCCGCCTCCGGTGCTTCCTGAGCCGCCATCTCGAAATAACGTTCTACGCGGTCCACCGATTTCGTCCGGCGCGCGCGCGGCGCTTTTCTCACCCATTGCAGTTCGCGTTTCAAAAACTTCTGCCGTTGATGTTCCTGCGCCTCCTCGACCGCTTGTCGCTGCGCACGCGCGAGCAGGTAATCGGTGTAATTGCCGTCGTAGCTGATGAACTTGCCACGCGACAGCTCGACGATCCGCGTCGCCACGCGATCGAGAAAATAGCGATCGTGTGTGACGAACAAACAGGTGCCGGTATAACGCGCGAGGAAGTCCTCCAGCCATTCGATCGAGCCGGTATCGAGATGGTTGGTCGGCTCGTCGAGAATCAGAAAATCAGGACGCGCGAGAAGCGCCCGGCAAAGCGCGACGCGTCGTTTTTCGCCGCCGGAAAGAGTGCCCACGACGCGATCGGATTCAGGAGCATGCAAATTCGTAATGAGCGACTTGATCCGATGTTCCAAGTTCCATCCATCGGCCTCGCCAATCTGGTCGAGGAGCGTGGCGCTGAGCGGGCTGTCGCCCGGGACGCGTTCGTATTCGGCGATGAGGTCGAGAATCCGCTGCGCGCCGCTGAGAATGTTCGCATGGACAGTGGCCGCATCGTCGAGGCCGGAAAGTTGTGGCATGTAGCCCGTGACGAGATCACGCCGCCATGTGAATTCACCTGAATCGGCGTGCGCCAGGCCCGCCGCGATCTGGAGGAAGGTCGATTTGCCCGAGCCGTTGCGGCCGACAAGCCCAATGTGTTCGCCCTCAGTGAAGGCAATCGTCGCGCCGTCGAGGACGACCTGAGTACCGTACTTGACGGAAAGGTTGTTCGCGCTCGCGATGACGGCGGTTGACGTCTCTGCCATAGGAAGGTCGAACGTCGAACGCCCAACGCCGGACGTCCAATCGAACCGCGCGATTGGGGCTGATTACTTGAGCGTATCGACAACGTCGCACGCGTTGCGACAATCAAACACCGATAAATACAAGTGCGGTTCGTCGCCAGATCCCTGTCCCGATTGAAACTTGCTCGCTGCCCGCATTCGCTCGCTCCTACCCTCGTCACTTTACCTTCTGTGTCGCTGATCCCATCAGCTCCATTGCAACCAGGCCACACTGCAAACATCTTCGAAGAATGATACCGGGGTTTCGGGCGGGGTTGGTTATTCCCGATCTGTGGCAACAGGAGGCAGTGCGCGCGTTGCAACAGGGAAAAGACGTGGTGGTGCAGGCACCGACAGGATCGGGCAAGACTTACATCTTCGAGCTGCTTTATCCGAACCTGAAAACCCAGGCGGTGTTCACCGTCCCGACCCGCGCACTCGCCAACGATAAATTATCGGAATGGCGCGCACACGACTGGGATGTGGGCATATCCACCGGGGACATCGCGCTAAATCTCGACGCGAAGGTTGTGGTCGCGACGCTCGAGACACAGCGCGGGCGGTTTCTCCGCGGCGAGGGCCCGGGTCTGCTGGTGATGGATGAATTCCAAATGCTGGGCGATCCAATGCGGGGCGTGCATTACGAGCTCGCCGTCGCTCTCGCGCCGAAAAGCACACAGCTGCTTTTCCTCAGCGGAAGCGTGGCTAACCCGCAAGACGTGGTCAGCTGGTTGCAACGCATCGGACGTGACGCCGTTCTCATCGAACATAAGACGCGACCGGTGCCGCTGGAGGAAACTGATCTCGGAAATTTGCCGGACTCCCAATTTGTCCAGTCGCGCAGTCCGAGCTCGCCACGGCCAGTCTTTGACCGGATGGGCGGATCTTTCTGGCCGCGCATGATTGGCCGCGCCATGCGGGCGGATCTCGCTCCGGTATTGGTATTCGCGCCGCGTCGCGCCGCTGCCGAACAGATCGCGAAAGCCATCGCTGCGGCCCTGCCGGTGCGCGACCCGCTGCGACTGACGCCGGCCCAGGAACAAACCGCGGGGAAAAGCCTCACGAAACTCTTGCGGAATCGTGTCGCCTATCATCACAGCGGACTCAGTTACGCCGTGCGCGCCGGCGTGGTGGAATCGCTCGCCAAAGCGGGACAACTCAACGTCGTCGTCGCGACGATGGGACTTGCCGCCGGGATCAATTTTTCAATGCGCTCGGTGATTGTGACCGATCGACGTTATTTCGCCGGCAATTTCGAGCGCCAGGTCGAAGCGGACGAGCTTCTGCAGATGTTTGGCCGCGCCGGCCGCCGTGGTCTGGATGAAGTCGGTCACGCGCTGTACACGAACGATCTGCCGCGGTTGAGCGACACAAAAGCGCGTCAGCTGAAACGCGCAACCCAGGTAGATTGGCCCAGCCTGATCAGCGTGATGGAGGCGGCCAAACAGCGCGGCGAACAACCGTTCGCGGCGGCGGTGGAATTGACCCGGTCATTGTTCAGCGTTCAACGCGTGCCGCTCGGCGTGGAACATTCGCTCGAAAGCGGGCCGCGACCGTGTGGGCTTTGGGTAACCGATGAGCGCGCGCGGTTCGTCCGACGCGGAATGATCGAGATGCTGAACTTAGTCGAAGAATGGGAAGCGAAACCGGCGACAGAAACTGTGACGCTCGGTCGCGCTTTTGTGCGCGAAAACGATCGGTGGCGACGGGCGCTGACTGTGCCACGCATGCTCGATGGAATCGGTACGGGAAATCTCTGCCGGTTGCGCGAGCAAAATCATTATGGGCGCGAGTTGCCGGTGGCGACGGTGCTCGCTTCGGGAGAGGCGGCATTGGTGAAATGGCTTCGAAGAGAAATAAAAGGGGGAAATGTCCAACGCTCAACGCCCGACCCCGTAAAAGGGTACACGGGGCAGGCTGCTCAACACCCAATGAGAATGGAGGTGCTTAGTCGTGAGGAATTCGAGAGTGAAGTGCGCCCGCTACTGCCAGATTTGGTGAAGCCGGGTACAATCGTCGACTGGGTTATGCGCGGAAATCTGCTCTCGATCCGGATTGATTACGCCAATGTACCCGTGAACGCGCACATCGATTCGACTGGCAACGCGTTGATCGATCCGCCGGCGCGCGAGAACCTGCCGGCGGTTTGTCGAGAATGCGATCAATTGGAGCACGATCAAAACGTCGCGATCGTGAACTCGCCGACGTACGCGTGGCGACACCTCGGACTGGTTGAACCGGACGGCACACCAACGACGCGGGGAATGATCTTCTCATTTTTCCACGGCGGCGAAGGCCTGGCAGTGGCGGTCGCCCTCGAAGACGAAACCTATCCGATCGACGAATTGGTTTTCGATCTGGCCAATATTCGCGCCGGTCCGCGGTTCGCCGGCGAGGATTCCCCGATGGGCGGGCGCCTCGGGATTTTGTGTCAGCGAGTCTACAGCCGTGCCGATTATCCAGGTTACCTCACCATGGGGGTACCGGTGCAATACGGCGCCGGTGCATCGGAAGTGGTGCGTGCGCTGGTGGATGATCCGCGCTCCAAACACAAGCTCACCAACGAAGTGTTGCGTCACGGCGATATCGAACGCGCGCTGGTGGAGTGGCGCAGCATACTTCGACACATCGTCCTTGCGCCGGCCTATCCGTTATCGCGATGGACCGAACTGAAAGCGGCGGCCAAAGAATTGCTCGATAAAACGGCTTCGCCGACATCTGCTGTCGATCTTGCGACATTGGTTCCGTTGCAGCAGAGGGTTGGACCATCTTCGGTGATGAAGCGGTCGATACGCGCCGTGACAACCGGCAGCGATACCGCCCCCAACTCGAGCACAGCAGCGCCTACGCGAGGCAAATCCCGGATCAAATGATTGCGAAATTCATGCATCATAACCGGCTTATGACGGGATGAATTGATGTCGTCGATCTCTATGATCAGAGCAGTTCCTTGAATTGTTCGATGGTCAGACCGGCGTCGCGCACAATGGCTGTCATTGTATAAGCGTCGACCGGATTGTTTCGCGGAATGACGACTCGAAGAGAGCCCTAGACATGAAAACGTGTTTACCCTGGCGGTCGATGTGGAACCCGGCTTTCTCCAGTGCTTTGATCGCGCGCAGATGATTTATGCCAGGAAGCTTCGGCATTCATCAAGCCGTGGCTATTTCCATCTCGCGAATCTCACATCGCGTATCCGGTTCGCCATAAACTTCCAAATATTCCCGGATTGCGTCCCGGATGTTCTGAAGCGCCTCGTCGACATTTGCGCCTTGAGAATGACAGCCCGGCAGTTCCGGACAGCTCACCGAAATACCCTCATCGTGCTCAATCAGGGAGACATGAAATTTTCGTTTCACGCCAGTAATCGTAAGTGCGGCGCGGAAACGTCAACGCAGCGTGAGCTCCTTCCCACGCATTAATCCATTCTTTTCTGCAGCGCTGACCATCTCCACCGTCACCAAAACCGGCGTCAGCGCCGCCGGCTTCAGCTGCCTACTCATTCCATCTCCGGGTAAGGGCCTTTGCCGCCTTCGGCGATGAAGCGGTCGATGCGCGCGGTGACGACAGGCAGCGGTACTGAGCCGAGTTCGAGCACGGCGTCGTGGAAAGCGCGGATGTTAAATTTCGGGCCGAGCGCTTTCTCCGCCTTTTCTCGCGCGCGCACGATGGCCAGCTCGCCCATATAATAAGAGAGGGCTTGCCCGGGCCAGGCGATGTAACGGTCCACTTCCGTTTCGATCTCATGCTCGGGAAGCGCGGTGTAATCGTGCATGTACTTCAGCGCCTGTTCGCGGGTCCAACCCTTGGAATGAACGCCGGTGTCCACTACCAGTCGCGCTGCGCGCCAGATCTGATAACCGAGCATGCCGAACCGCTCGTATGGCGTGTTGTACATGCCCATTTCCTGGCCCAGCTTCTCGCAATAAAGCGCCCAACCTTCGCCGTACGCGGAGATGTAATCGAATCGCCGGAAGTCCGGCTGATTTTTATGTTCGAGCGCGATGGGAATCTGAAATGCGTGTCCGGGAGCTGACTCGTGCAGCGTCAGCGCAGGCAGATTGTAGAGCGGGCGATGCGGGAGATCGTAGGTGTTCAGGAGATAAATGCCCGGACCGCCGCGGCCGGAGGTATAAAAAGGCGCAAGATCGGGCGGCACCGGTTTGATGGTGAAACGCATCCGCGGCAGATAACCAAAGTATTGCGACGATTTGCCGTCGAATACTTTCGCAATCCAGGCAGCGCGATTAAGCAGGTCCTGCGCTGTTTTGGCGTAGAACTGCGGATCGTCACGAAGAAATTGCAGGAATGCAGGGAATTCGCCCTTGAACCCGGATTCGTGCATCGCGTCGACCATCTGTTGATGTAATTTGGCGACCTCCGCCAAGCCTATCTTGTGAATTTCGTCGGGCGAGAGATCGAGCGTGACAAACTCGCGAATTTTCTGGCGATAGTACGTTTTCCCGTCCGGCAAGGATTCGGCGGCCAGCGTGGTGCGGGTGTGCGGCACATATTCGTCCCTGAAGAATTTTAGCAGGTCGGCATAAGCCGGTTGCACAATCTCACGAATCACCTTTGCCGCTTCCGATTTGAGCTTGTCCTGGTTCGACGGCTGAACGCCCACCATCGGTTCCCGGAACGGTGTGTAGAGCAGATTGTCTTCGGGTTTGCCCTCCGCAACGGTGGCGATGGATTTCTCGCGTCCCTTCAAAGTGAGCTGTGGTGGCGTGAATCCGCGCGCAAGTCCTGCGCGCATGTTCGCGATTTCTTCGCGGAAATAGCGCGGGATGTCGCGTATCTGCGCGATCCAATTTTTGTAATCCGTCAACGTCTTGAAAGGGCGCCGCGACGTCTCGCCCAGATCGGTCCAGAAAGCAGAATCCGAGTTCGCCGGCATTTCGTAGTCACGGAATTTCTGATCGGCGACGAAATTCTCGATCTCGGGCCGGTAAACGTCGTAGTCGATCTGCTCCTCAGGCGAGAGTTGCGCGCGCGGAAGGTCATCGAGCTTATGCAGGACGTCCTCCCAGTATTTCAGCCGGATCTCCTGCGTCGCCGGATCCACATTTGGCAGGCGATCGGGAACCGGTTTTTCGACTCCTTCGAGGCCGGGAAACTGTTCCAGCCGCCATTTCCATTCTTCTGTGTAGATAGCTCGCAGCCGATCATCGGCACTTTGCGCCCTGGCGAAACACGGGACCCAGCAGAGCGCTGCAGCAGCAAATAAAACGGCGGTTTTCATATTGAGTTCATGTCTATTGCCTCCCTTCTGAAACCTCAACTCCTATTGGTCACGGAGAAACTCGACTCGAATCTTCATGCGTTCAGCGGAGGATTCAGTCCTTTTGCGATAACGTGGTGTGGTGGGCGATGTGCAGCCCAACCAGGCGGGCGATGAGAACGGTGAGGTAAATTTGCCCAGTAACCGCCTCAAGCGCGGCGAGGGTGCGCGCGGCATCGGAGTGCGGCACAACGTCGCCGTAGCCCACCGTGGTCAGGGTCATGAAACTCAGGTACCGCATCTCAAGCACGCGGGCGACGTAACTGTTAAGCGGAGCCGTCGTCAGGAAGACGAACGACCCCGGCTGTAATTCGTCGATCAGGGCGTAGGCAAAAGTCCAGGCGTAGCCGACAAGCAGGTAGACGCAAACCGCCGCGAAGATTTTGTCCAGTGTGATGCTGGTGCCGCGCAAAACATAATCAAGGATCGTTACGGAAAAAAAGGTAATGAGCACAATGACGCAGCTGTGTGAAAGAATGGCGGCCCATGGTTGTTGCGTGATCAGAACGAGCCAGGCGGCTATGATGGAGATTCCGGACAGGACAACCGCGACCGCGAAGAGCCGTTTGCGCTCACTAAGCGTGTAAGAGCCGGCAACGAGAACAACGGCGGCCACGGCATTCATAATCAGAACGCCGTGGCGAAAAGCCGCCACCACAGGAGTGATGACAAAGAGAAAGAGAATGGAACTGAGCAGCGCGAGGTGCCGCCATTCGTTGCGAGGTTTGGCCATGGCTGGTGACTAGGTTAGCTTCGACCTGGAAAATGTCAGCCCGGACCATCGCTTGTGCGATGTCGAGCTTAGCAACAACCTGGCTGTTCCGACTCTTTTTACGATGAAGCGCTGATTTCTCGCGAACTCGCTGCACCTCGGGCGGAGTTACCCTTGGCCGGATATGCAGGCTTCGTTTTTCCGAGCGATCCCTTGCATTCTGTGGTCATCATCAGGCTTGAAAGCCAGGCGCGATTTACTTGTTAGCGCGGACAAACCAAGTGAAGCTTTAGCTGTTGCATCCAAAGAGTATGGTCTATCGTGTTTTCAGGTCGCTTCCGGCTAACGAGATAACCAATTGATTATGGCACGTAAATGTGATGCACCTGGATGCGGGTTTCCTCTCCCGGACAAGTATCCGCTCGACAAATGCCCGTGGCACATGGCACCGGGAAAAGGGCCCGTCAAGATCGCCGCGGCATTGACAATTGCTGCTGCCGGCTTCGGTGGCGGGTTCGCGTACAAGAAGTTTAAGACCTATCTGCGCAATAAGAAGTTGCGTAAAGAACGCGAGGAATCAAAGAAGGCGGCTGCGTCGAAACCACAGAAAGCTAAATCGTCTGCGCGCAAACGGAGCGTCACTCAAAAACGATCGCGCACGCGGAAAAGCGCAAAGTCGAAGCCAAAACAAGCGGAGTCTGAAGGTAGCCAGGACGTATCCTGAATCTTTCAATCCGCTGACTACTCAGACGCGCGGGCTGTCGCCACCGTCCTGTAGACCGCCCTGCCTAACACGAAACTGATGATGACCTGAAACGGCTACAGGCCAGTCGCTACATGATCCAGAGAGCAAGGTAGGACATTCCGTCGAGGCGAGGTTGCGACCTGGGTTCCCGAAGTCAGGATCAAGCAGACTGCAGATGGATTCAAAGTTCATTTCAGCCAGCATCCGAAATCAGCAGGCTGGCAGCCTGCGCTCCCAGAACGGAAGGAACCCCTAACGAGTTTACAGTTGTTTCTGGTAGATACCGACGAAGCTAGTCTTCCAGGTATGGCCGTCATCCGAAGAGACACTCCATTCCTGTTTAACCTTTCCGTCAGGGAGCGGTGTCCACGTTATGCGATTGATCATTGTTCCATGCGTGGACTTGCTCTGTCCGCTCAAGACCATCGCACTATCAACGAGTTTGCCCTGGAGGTGAAGTATCAATCCGTCAGCGCCAACCCAATCCTGATGCCATTTTTGGTCGGCAGAGTCGTAGTAATTAATACTCATCCCGTTCGATCCGGACGCCGATTTCCACTGTTCACGAATGGCGCAACCTTCCGAGGCACGGCTGATTTCGCTGGTGCCAACCTGTTTGCCTTGCGGATTGGTGACTTTCCAGTGGCCTAACCAAAAGTCGAATTGCCGGAACTCCGGGGCGACGCACGCCGGTGTCGAAGAAGGTGCCGGCGTGTGAGCCGGAACGGGCGAGGCCGCTTCGATTACCGAAACGGAGGTAAGGCCGAGCATGAACAGCATGGAGGCTTTCATACGGCGAATGTGCGCGGCCTCGAAAGTAAAAGCAAAACCGACGGCGTCACTCGTGCATCATAAACAGCTTATGATGCAAAACTCAGATCGATAGATCGAAAAATGCGCGAGCGCGCTCTTCCAAATCACGTCGTCAGAAGTGAGCGATCACCTGGCCGCTGCAGCCTTGGCGCGGGCGCGTTCGTTGCACGCGGCGCGTAAAGCTTTCATCTCATCGCGCAGCACGACCATTCGCGTGGCGACGCCTTTGTATTTTTTCGTCGCCCCTGTGATTGTCCGGTTGACCGCACCCTGGTGGACAAGGCCCTGAAGCTTTTCGTATGCACGCAAGCGCAGCATCTCTTCGCCACCACTGGCTGCGTTTCGCTCCCGCAGGTTGAGCAGGATAATTTCGAATAACGGCTTGAATTCGAAAGAGGCCTTCGAGGAAAGCACAGCGATCAGCTCCTCGGTAATGTTGTCCGGCGCGCGACGCGTGAAAGAGATAGCAGATGGTTTAGACATTTAAGAGTATCGCACTAATCCGGGAAATTGCGACCCGGTCAGATCCGACTGGGCTTGTGGACGTTAGCCTTGCGTTTGGCCAGCAATGCCAGCCGGGCGACCGCCGACGATGATGATACCACGCTCGGCAAGTGAGCCACCGCGGCCGTCCGGCACTGTCACTGTGATCACATGCTGTCCTTCGCGTAATTGCGGTGCGAGTTCGTACCCGCCCCCAAGATCGCCATCCAAGTCCGATTGCCAGCGAATTTCGTCGGGCGCGACAGCGCCGAGGCCGCGAGAGTCAATCATCGCACTCAACGCGACCGCGCCCGGTGCGATCGGACAGCGGCCATCCGGCAGCCTCAGGTAAATCCGGCGACGCGAACGCGGCAACTCGAAGGAAGAGCTATCAGCGTGTGCGGCCCGAAGTTCGGCAGTCGCCACGGCGCGGAAAAAGCAGCGTTCGCCGCCAGGCAGGCGTTCGCTCTCTACCAGCACTTCGCCATTCGGAGGATCGAACGCCACCGGTTGCCACGTCGCGCGGTCGTCCCCGCTAAAGAGTAAAACCACCGAGGCACGGCCGCGCGGGTGTTCCGCATGCAAGCGCAGCGCGAGCAAGTGGTCCCGACGTTCGGGACCGCTTAGCTCGACGCGCGGCGGTTCGCCCACTTCGATGGTGGCGAGCGATTCACGGCCATCGTGCAGCGCGATGGCTGCGACCTGGTCGCCTGGCCATTCGATCGCCTCATGCAAATCGTAGAAGGGCTCGCGCTCGAGCGGCACGGATACTCCGCCTCCGCAACATCCGCACGATGCCCGCGCACGCGTGTAAAGACAGTGATGTGTAGCAATGATCCGGCGATGTGCATCGAGCAGATCGACGGACAACGGCGAAATGGCATCGTCGGCAGGCCGCGGTACCATGCCAGCCGCCTCGATGCGATAGGCCTGGCGAACTTCGATGCGTTCTTCGTCGCCGAAACGCCGATGGACACGTATCCCCAGGATCAGAAGTGGACGAACACGACGCGGATCCGCCGGCGCGCTCTGATGATTATCGCGCGCGTTCAGAATTTTGAGATAGGTGTAAGGCGAAATCCACTGCTTCGATTTGTAGGACATGATGTCGGCTGTGTCCGACGGACCGAACAGTGTCGGCGGTGATGTTCCCGGATCGATGCCGACTTCGCCTATCGAGGTTTTACTTCCGCCGTAGTTCGGATAATTCGGATCGCTGCTGGTGTCACCGGGCACGGCGACATGGTTACAGGTGAAGACGTGCCCCATCTCATGGGCGAAAATCAAATCGTACGCGAAGCGAGCATCGGTTCCCGCGAAGGATGCACCGACACCTTCCGATCGGCCGCAACCGGTATTGTATGTTCCAGCGGCCGGCGGAACTGCAGCGCTGGGGACAAACGCGAAGACGATGTCGCCAATCTGAAACAGCGCCGTGAAGATGCGTGTGACGGCAAGGTCAGCGAGTAGATTGTTCCAGGCTATGTTGCAGCCGCCGCCGGTGGAGGCGGGCGCATAGGCCGCTGAGCTGTTTGTTGAAGTGCCGAGAATTGTGGTCTCGAAATAAGGGAACGGCAGCATGCGCTGCGCTGTCCGCATGGTGCTCAGCATCACCGCATCAGTCGGGCTCGTGACATTGCCGGCGCTGTCAGTCCAGTTCACTCGCACGACGGCGACACGCGGAGGTCGCACTTCGATGAAGTCAATGTACCGCCCGCTGGTAACATGGTCTTGGAGAGAGGAGAATAGGCCGTCGCTGCCGGCGCGCCAAAGCCGGACGGTGAGATAAAAGCGGCCGGTCCGGCAGTACCAGGCGGGCACCACAAAATTCAACGAAGAATTTACATGCACCAGACGCAAGGCGAGCTCGCCCGGGCCACCACCGGCAGCAGTCAGGTCGGCGTCCCACAGTTCGCGTGAGAGCTCGTTGCGCGGGCCAAGCCGGGCGCCCACCGCGCGCGTGGGGCCAGTGCGGTAAACGATGCGATCACCCACTGAGAGAACCAGCTCACCGGTAACGCGTGCACCCGTGAGGGTATCGGGCTCAGCCACACCCGGCTGCACGTAGGGATAGGCGCGCACTACCAGTGGTTTAAGGGCCACGAGCGGAATCGAATTATCGTCGCCATAGGTGGCGCCCACCGAGCCGTTGTACTGGATCGACTGTGTGAGTTCCAAACCAGCCAATGCCAAATGGCGTCGCGGCCAGAGTTCATTCGGAAACTGGTGGGGCGGATCCCACAGAAGCGGGGCGCGCTCGGGGTCCGGCTGGGCCGGGCGATTCGGAAGATTGCCGGCCAGCCGCCGCGCCACTGCAGCCGCGATGGCGTCTAGTTCAGGTCCTTCCGGGAGGTTCATAATGATTTCTTTCTGATGTTATCGATTGGAATAGATCCTAATGAGTCAGGGTTCGTGATTCTTTCGGCGTGTCACGTTAGAAGCAAGATTAAACGGATTCCGCAATCGGCAGCCGGCGGAAGCGCCGGGATATCCGGTCGCATTACTAATCTTAGTAACTGCCGTAGCAGACTTCGTTTCTCGCACGGAACGCCAATGACCTGGTTGGCTCTGTTCGAGTCCCCTTTATTGAGAAGAACGAATAGCGATCCAAAAATGACGCGGTCACCGACGTACTGTGCCCGTAGAGTGGCTGATTGGCGCCAGGATCGAACGGGCTCCGTAGCGACCACAGCCTGGTCGCTTCTTGTTAGGCAGAGCTGGTAAATGAAGTTTCCGGCGAAGTATCCGTCAGGGCGCTTCGCCGATATCAATCGCTTCTTAAAAAAGGTATTCGTAAACACCTAAATCGATCTGAATTATTTTCGCTGCGTGTCAGGGGTTTTTGATCCGAAGGGTGGCAGTACAGCGCTCACAGCGGCTGGTGAGCTAAGGAAAAAAAGCGACCGATCCGGAGGTCGGTGCCGATCTTTTTGGGGTATGGAAAAAGATTCTGAAACAAAAGACGACAAGAGCAGCCAAGGCAGGGCCGTAGACCCGCAAAAAGAAGCGGCTTATTGGCGAGAGCAACATTCGAAACAACCGTATGCAAAGAACTCTTCGTACGAGCAGTTCGAGCACGCATATCGCACCGGCTATGAGGCGTTCTTAAAGCATCAGGGGAAAAACTTCGATGAAGTTGAAGAGTCCGTTGCGTCGGATTACGAGGACGCAAAACCCGATTCGGCATTGCCATGGGACACAGTGCGCCCCGCAGTAAGCTCGGTCTGGGATAGAATGGCTGGGATTATCAGTCCGCGGGATCCGAGCCGCGGCATCCGTGGCTCGATCTGAAGAAAGCTAAAAGCAGGACGAAAAACAAATCGAGCTCACTGAGCCTTAACGCTCCCAGGAGCAAGGCGGCGACGCAGCTGTAGGAAAGGTCGCTCCACTGCGAAAAAAAGCATCGTCGCAGCGGCATAGACGCACAGCTGCACGCCGATAAGTGCGAGAGCCGAGTTGGTGTCGATCCCGTGCGCCCGGCAGAATTCGGCGAAACCGTGAATCGCGAATTTTTGTACCAGATAGGCGCTGTAAGCGATGCTGGCGATGAACGCAGCTCCGGGAATTGCAATCTTATGTAATGGTAAACGCGGACTGACCGCGCAGATCAGCAACGCGGCCATGGCGATTGCGAGGAGCGGAAACTGCCAGACACACGCGTTGAAGTTGATGTATTCGCCTTCGCCAAGCCAGAGTGCATAGATGATTAGCCCGAGAGCGGGCAACCACAGCCAAGTCGCCCAATTCGTCAGCCAATTCCATAATCGGGGCCGGAATTTTTCGATCGCCGCGATCGCAACTCCAAACACAAGTGGATCAAGTCGCGTCCAGGTTGGATAATAAATCCATGCCTGGAATCCGCGAAAGGAAACGCCGGTATCTGTGGCATTCTGCAACGCCAGAAAAACCCGGAGCAGGATGCCGCCGAGGGCGATTAGACAACAAACAATGACGACAGCGCGGGGACGCCAGAACAGGACGAGCAAGATAAACGGAAGCGCGAGATAAAACTGGTCTTCAACTGCCAGGGACCAGGAGTGAGAGAACGCCGTGCCACCGTGCAGGGCGATATTTTGAACAGACGCTAAAAATTTCCAGAGCGGCTGCGCCATGTCCGGATACTCGCGCCACGATGGAAGCAGGAAATAAAACGTGAGAACCACCAGGTACGCGGGCATGATCCGCAGAGCACGACGCGTATAAAATCGTCCCAGACTCAGACGCCTGCTGCGCGCGAGCTCCCTCAGGAGTTGACCGCCGATCAGATAACCGCTGAGAACAAAGAAAAGGTCGACCCCTATCCAGCCCCAACGATGGACGTCATCGGGCAATGGAAAACCCATGATGCCGGCGTGATAAACAACGACCACTATAATCGCCAGCGCACGCAGAAGATCGAGACCCGGCTGGCGGTCGCGGTGGCGAAAACGCGGGTCGAGCTGAATATCGGAAGACGCTGCCGATTCACTCTTTATGCGCTGAGGAACCGGAACCCCGTGAGATCGAACAGGCATCGAACGTAATTCGTTACTTCTTATGAAAATCTTTCAGGAAATTTTGATTTACCATTTAAGAGTGTCGTGTCGACGCCGGCAGAACTGTTGCAACACGAACTCCGGATTATCGCTTGCGCCAGTGGCGAAGGACGCGATGTCGTGGAGTAGCTGTCGCATGATCGGCGGTGCTCGCGATTAGTTGACGTTGCCGTAAATGGCCGAGCGCCGTGTGGACTGCGCTCTTCGATAAACCGGTTGACTCGGCGATCGTGCGAAGACTCGACGGTATCGGTTGCCAGCGACGTCGCGCTGATTGGCCGTAGAGATGCAAATAGACCAAATACGCGGCAGGCTTTTGGTCGTGCCCGATGAGATCGCGCATCAGCACATCCAGAACGTAATCGTCAATGGGGATAGTCTGTTTGAAACGGGGCACACGGGAAGAATGAACGAAGAACCAAACAGGAGTGAACTAAATTCGAACAGCCCTATACCGATAAACGGACAGCAGTTTTTTACGACAACTACTGTTCGCATGTGGACGTGAACATTTGGACCGGATTACATTCGGCGCATCATGATCAGGCAAATCAAATTTGTTAGCATTCCCGTAGCCGAGCAAAACCGCGCGCTGGATTTTTACACAGATAAACTCGGGTTTACCATCATCACCGATCAGCCATTCGACCAGAAGCAGCGCTGGATCGAGTTGCGCATTCCGAAGGCTGAAACGCGGGTGGTGTTGTTCACACCGGAAGGAGATGAACAACGGATCGGCTCGTTCATGAACATGTCGTACGCGTGTGACGACCTTGAAAAGACCTATGCCGAACTGAGGAAGCGCGGCGTGGAGTTTGAAGGTCCGCCGCAAAAACAGCCATGGGGCACCTACGCGATGTTCAAGGACAGTGAAGGCAACCGATTCGTTCTTTCGTCGGACTAAAAGAACAGGCCACGACTTCGTCAGGGCGGACATTCCTCTGCACGCCGGGAGTGTTGCAGCCATATGACGGGCATTGCAGCGGAGAACGTCCGCCGCTAAAAATGCAGCCGTGCAGGCGACCAGGTTTGAGTTCGAAAAACGGTTCTGGATCATATGCGCAATTTACCTCGCAGGGTTTTGCCTCTCCTTTTTTGATCACACATCATTCATCGCCGCGCTGCGGCATTTGATTGCGCCTTCGGTCATCCCGAAAAGCGCAGGAGCCGAAAACTTTGCCAGAACCGTAATCTTATTCGGATCTCTCCTGGTTTTCGTCTCGGCAGCATTACGCTCCTGGGGCGCCGCCTATTTGCGGACGGAAGTCGTACACGATACGACGCAACACGCGGAAGCGCTGGTGGCTGACGGACCTTTCCGTTACACGCGTAATCCGCTTTACCTGGCGAACCTCCCGATGGCGGCTGGAATCGGTGTCCTGGCCAGCCGTTCCGGCTTTATCTTTCTGGTACTGGCGAACTGGATTTTTGTTTATCGGCTGATTTTTCGCGAAGAAACCTCTTTGTTGAAAAACCAGGGCGCATCCTATCAGGCATATTGCGAAGCGGTACCGCGTTTCTGGCCGGCGCTGCAGCCACGCGTTCCCTCGGCGCACCTTCGTCCCGACTGGGGCCAGGCGTTCGCTGGAGAGAGCTTTGTCTGGATATTCGGTCTGGCCGTACTACTGGTCGCGATCACGTTGCGGCCATTGGCGGCATTCATCGCATTTCCACTGGGTTTCCTGGCGCATTTTCTAATCACGTCGCGGATTCAAAAGCAGCGAAGCACGTAGCGAGAGCAACGCGAGTGATTCGCAGCCGACGCCGCGGTTGGGAGGCTCAAATTAGTTGACTTGCCGTTGCGCTATTTCTTGCCGGCGCGGGTGTAATTGATTTCCATGGTTTTCTTTTCCTGGCCACCATGGTTCTCGTACCACTCAAGCGTCATGTGATTTTTATCGGTGACCTTTATTACTTCACGCACTGGAGTTTTCATCCCCGGCATCATTTCCATTTCGCTGGTGTAAGTGAATGTTTTGGTCGCGGGATCGTAGGTACCCTCAGAGGACTGGATGCCAGTGCCCATGTTGTCGATCCATGAGGCGACGAACTTCTTCTTCACGTTGTCGTAGCCTTCGATGCCCATGCCCTTGAACTGCAGATCTTTCATTTTGCCGTCTTCGCCCGGCATCTGCATTTTGCCGGTCACATCCATCATGACATAGCGGCCGCCCATAATGCTCTTGCGCGTGGCGGTGCCTTTTGATTCCTGCGGTTTGGCGTTCGGGTCCGGGTTCATCCACATTTTGATGGTGTAATTCCAATTGCCGTTCATCTCTGCGAGCAGCTTGTGATTTTCGTTGAGCTTCGACATCTCCATCATCTGCTTCATCATTTCCTGCGGATTCGGTGGAGCGCCCGGAGCACTCATGGCAGCGGCCGGCGAAGTTGCGACTGCTGGTGATGTAGCGGGGCTTTGCGCAAACGAGGAAATCGCGAACAATGTCGCGAACAGAATCGTGGCTAGAGACGTAAATGCTTTCATAAAAAAGATTCTGTCGATCTTCGGATTGGTTGTCCACCGATTACGAAGATTGAAGTCGGGAAAGCGTAAGGGAGTATGTCAGTAGGAATTGTCTGTGGATGAAGTTTTCCGATCCTCAGGAAGATCGTGGCGCGCAGATTCGCGCGAATGCTCGCACAGGGTAAGATTCGAGGATGAAATTAGAAAACCCGACAATCGAAATTTGTCCGGGGATCACACGCCGGACGGTTGCGCACGGCGAGAAGATGTATCAGATGCTCGCCACGCTCGCGGCTGGAAGCCGTATGCCGGCGCACTCGCATCCGCAGGA
>Ga0210120_1000061_pt1 | contig 27910 bp, 29 predicted proteins | sample Goodyear_PhragA__FD_184868 | JGI IMG/M metagenome (GOLD analysis project Ga0210120, IMG submission 184868) | Wetland microbial communities from San Francisco Bay, California, USA, that impact long-term carbon sequestration - Goodyear_PhragA_D2... | ecosystem: Environmental > Aquatic > Marine >... | reverse complement strand
GCCGACTCGGCACCGATGAAGCTGCCGCCGACCACGATCGCGGAGTGCGCCTCCTCGGCCGCCGTGCGCACGGCATCGGCGTCCACGAGCGTGCGGTAGGTGTGCACGCCGACGAGATCGGCGCCCGGCAGGGGCAGCGGCCGGGGCCGTGCACCGGTCGCGACGACGAGCGTCCCGTAGGGAACCTGCTCCCCGCCGACGAGCTCGACCACGTGGCCGTCCGCGTCGATCCGCTCGACCGTGACGCCGAGGCGAAGCTCGACGACGTCGTCCTCGTAGTCCTCGGCAGGCCGCACGTACGTCCCGTCCCGCTCCACCTCCCCCCGCAGGAAGCCCTTGGTCAGCGGCGGCCGGTGGTACGGCGGGTCGGACTCTGCGGCGAGGATCGTGAGGCTCGCCTGGCCGCCCGACGCGCGGTACTCGGCGGCCAGCTTCCCCGCCGACAGTCCTCCGCCGACGACGACGATGGAGTCGGGTTCGGTTGCCATGAGGGGATTAGTACCCGGTCCGCCCGGGTCCACCACCTCACCTCGCCGACACGACGCCTCATTCGTCGGCACCCTTCCCTGCGTGGCCGTGCTGACCGCATCCGGTCTCCGCAAGGAGTTCTCGGGCGACCCGCTCTTCGACGGGGTCTCGTTCCGGCTGCGCCGGGGGGACAGGCTGGCGCTCGCCGGACCGAACGGTGCCGGGAAGACGACCCTCCTCCGCGCCGTCGTCGGCGAGACGTCCCTGACCGCGGGCGAGCTCGCCTTCGCGAAGGACACGCGTGTCGCGCTCCACGACCAGCGCCCGCCGCGAGGGCAGGGACTGACGCTCCGCGAGTACTCGCTCTCGGGCGCCGGCGACCTCGTCGCGATCGAGGACGACCTTCGACGTCTCGAGCAGGCCATGGCCGGCGGCGACCATGCGCCGGCCACCCTGCGCCGCTACAGCGACGCGCAGGCCCGCCTGGAGCACGCCGGAGGCTGGGCCTGGCGCGACCGGGCGGCGTCGATCGTGCGCGGGCTGGGCTTCACGGACGACGACCTCGACCGCCAGCTCGACACGTTCTCGGGCGGCGAGCTGACGCGCGCCTCGCTCGCCCGCGCGCTCTCGGCCGACCCCGATCTGCTCCTGCTCGACGAGCCGACCAACCATCTCGACGTCGAGAGCCTCGAGTGGCTCGAGCGCGAGCTCACGTCCCTCGACGCGGCCGTCGTCCTCGTCGCGCACGACCGCTGGTTCCTCGAGGCCGTGACCACCGCCGTGCTCGAGCTCGGCGGGCCGAAGCCGTTCTTCTTCGACGGCCCGTGGCACGCCTGGCGGCGGGAGAAGGCCGCCCGGGCGTCGGCCGCGGCGACGCAGCTCGACCGGGTCTCGGACGACATCGAGCGCCTCGAGCGCTTCGTGGCGCGGTTCCGCTACAAGAAGTCGAAGGCGAAGCAAGCGCAGGCGAAGCTCACGCAGATCGGTCGCCTGGAGCAGCAACGGCGCGCCGCCGCGCAGGAGCTCGAGGCGATGACGAAGCGCAGGCGGACGCTCGGGTTCGAGTTCTTCCGGCCCGCACGGTCGGGCAGGATCGTGCTCGAGGCGGAGGAGCTCGTCCTCTCGGCGGGGGACAAGCTGCTCCTCGACGGGGCCTCGCTCGTGCTCGAGCGCGGCGAGCACGTGGCGCTCGTCGGGCCGAACGGATCGGGCAAGACCACGCTGCTCGAGACGCTGCTCGGTCAGCGCGAGCCCGACGCGGGCCGGGTGCGGATCGGCCACGGGGTGGAGCCGGCGTACTTCTCCCAGCACGAGGCCGAGCTGCCCGAGCACGGCACGCTGCTCGACATCACCGCCCACGCGACGGGGCTGCCGCGGCCGCAGGCCCAGAACCTCCTCGGCCGCTTTCTCTTCTCCGGCTGGGAGACCCACGAGCGGCAGGTCTCGGTGCTCTCGGGCGGGGAACGGCGCCGACTGGCGCTCGCGCTGGTCGTCGCCTCGGGCGCGAACCTCCTCGTGCTCGACGAGCCGACCAACCACCTCGACCTCGAGAGCCGCGAGGCGCTCGAGGCGGCGCTGGAGGCCTTCCCGGGCACCGTGCTGCTCGTCTCGCACGACCGCGCTGTGCTCGACGCGGTCCCCGACCGAATCGTCTCGGTGGAGGGCCTCGCCCTCCGGTCGACCGAGGGCGGCTGGGCCGACCTCGTGCGCACCAGAGAGGCGGCCGAGGTCGCGCCGGGCGCGCCTCGGACGAAGGCGGCGACGAAGGCGAAGCCGTCGCCCCCGGCACCGCGCAGGAACCGCGAGCTCGACACGGTCGAGACGCGGATCGGCGAGCTCGAGAAGCACGTCGCCGAGCTCGAGAGTCGCCTGGCCGAGAACTGGACGGACATGGACGTGCTCGCCTCGTACACCGCGAGCCGCGAGGAGCTCGACGGGCTGCTCGCCCGGTGGGAGGTGCTGTTCGCGGAGACCCAGGGCGAGGCCGACGACGACGCGGTCACGACCTCGCACAGGCAGTGAGCGAAACCGCCTGATTCCTCGGCGGCGTCCGGAGCGTCGCTCGGCAGTCGACCTCTTGTGTTGAATCAACACAAGCGTTGTCCACGATCGTCCCGGGGGGACGCGGCCCGAGTCCGCTTCACCCGGGTCTACACACGCGGCGGCGGACCTCGCGTCGATACTCGGCCGCGATGCCGGACGTCGTCGGCACAACCGAGCGCGTGAACGCGAGTCTCGCACCCACCTCGAGCGCGGCGTCCCGCTCGGCCCGGCGAATCCGCTCGGCCTCCACGTGGAGGCGCACGGTCGAGTAGGCGGGGCGGGCGAGCTCGAGCCCGTCGGCCACGTGACCCAGCTGACGGCACACCTCGGCCACGGGAGCCTCGAGCGACAGGCGGCGGAGGACCCGGCCGAGCCTCGGATCGAACTCTGCGGCGAAGCGCACGCGGTGAGGGTGCCAGACCCTCTGCACCGAATTCGTGCCGTCTCTGTGCCAATTCGGGCTCCGGTGGCGGATGCGCCGAGACGGCACCGAGATTGTGTTGAATCAACACAAGCCGACTCCACGCCGATCATCGGAGTGTGACCCGGCGTCGTAGCGGTGACGTAGTGGAGGCGTGCACGCGATGACCATCGAGCAGCCGCTCGCCACGCGCTCGCCGCGCACCCTCGCGGAGGCGGCCGAGGCGCACCTCGACGACGTCGTCGGGTACCTGCTCTACCTGACCCGCGACAGGGAGACCGCCGAGGACCTCGCGAGCTCGACGTTCGAGAAGGCGCTCCGGCTCTGGGGCCGGTTCGACCCGGCCCGCGGCAGCGCGCGGACCTGGCTCCTCGGCATCGCGCGCACCACCGCGCTCGACTGGTTCCGCGCCGAGTCGCGCCGCCGCAGGCGCGAGGAGGCCGCCGCCGTGCCGGAGCGGATCGAGGACTCGCTGGGCGAGGGACTCTCGCCCGAGCTCGAGGCGGCGCTCGCCGCGCTGAGCGCCGGCGAGCGCGAGGTGCTCGCGCTGCGGATCGTGCTCGAGCTCGACGGGGACGCGGCCGCGCGCGTGCTCGGGATCAGCCCGACGGCCGTCTCGACGCGGCTGAGCCGGGCACTGAAGCGACTCGAGGAGAAGGTGAACGAAGGATGACCGTCAACGAGATCGTCGACGAGCTGCGGGCCACCCGCCCCCGCGCGAGCGACGCGCTGCGCCTCCAGGTGCTGACGCTGGCCTCCAGGCCCGCTCCGCCCGCGCGGACGCTCCTCGGTCGCACCCGCGTCCGGCGGAGGCTGGCGCTGCTCGTCCCCGCGGCGGCAGCGGTCGCGGTGGCCTCGGCCGTCGTGGTCGGACTCACCCGATCGGGGCCGCACGGTCAGCTCGCCCCGACGACACCCGAGGCGGCGCAGCGCTCCGCGGGGGCGACGGCCGGGAGGCTCACCGGGCCGCCGTCCGCGTCGGACGCGGCGACACCACAGAAGGCGGCGCCCGGCCCCGTGGCAGGGCGCGCGCAGCGCTACAGCGCGGCTCTCTCGCTCCAGGTCGACGACACCACCGCGCTGTCCGAGGCGACGCAGCAGGCGCTCGCGATCGTCCGCGACCTCGGCGGGTTCGTCGTCTCGGTCCACTACGCGACCGGTGAGGACGGGTCCGCGTCACTCACGCTCGAGGTGCCCTCCGCCAGGGCCGGAGACGCCGTCACTCGGCTCTCGGATCTCGGCACGATCCTCGCGCAGGACGTCCAGATCGACGACCTCCAGGAGTCGCTCGACACGCTCGACCGCCGGCTCGGGCAGGTGCGGGCACGCATCGTCGCGCTGACCGCCGCGATCGACCGGGCCTCCGGCGCCGCCGTGCGGGCGCGGCTCACCCGGCAGCGGGCACAGGCGCGGGCAGAGCTCCGCGACCTCCGTGGCACCCGCTCGGCGACCGCCGCCGAGGCCCGCGACGCGAGGATCCAGCTCGATCTGCGCGCGGCGGGGGACGCCTCGGTCCCCGCGTCCGGCTCCCGGCTCGATCGGGCGCTCGACAAGGCGCTCGCCGTGCTCGCTTGGGAGGCAGTGGTCGTGCTGGCGATCGTCGTCGCGGCCGCGCCGCTCGCGCTCCTCGCCGGGGCGGTCTGGGCGACCCGCAGGACTCGCCGCAGGCGCGAGGAGGAGCGGCTGCTCGCCACCTCGTAGGACGTCGCCGCGAAGCAGGCCGGTTCACCCGCGATCGGGGTCCGCGCCCGCGGATCCCGATTTCGGGGAAGGATCGAGCGTCGCGATCAGCGCCTCCGCGACGACCTTCAACGGGCGGCCCGAGATCTGGCTCGCCTTCCGCAGCCGCGCGAAGGCGTCCTGCTCCGTCAGCCCCTCGCGCTCCATGAGCAGTCCCTTCGCGCGCTCGATGGCCTTGCGGGCCGCGAGCGCCTCCGCGAGCGAATCGGCCTCCTGGCGCACCGCCGCGAGCTCCTCGTGACGCGCCCGCGCGGTCGCGATCGCCGGCAGCAGGTCGGACTCGCGGAACGGCTTCACCAGGTAGCCGAAGACGCCGGCCTCGACCGCCCGCGTGACGAGCTCCTCCTCCCCGTAGGCCGTCACCATCACGATCGGGATCGGTCGCTCGTCGAGGATCCGCCGGGCGGCCTCGATCCCGTCGAGGCGCGGCATCTTGACGTCGAGGAGCGCGAGGTCGGGCTGCTCGCTCCGCGCGAGGGCGATCGCCTCCTCGCCGTCGCGAGCCTCGGCCACCACGTCGAACCCTGCTCCCTCCAGGAGCTCGCGCAGGTCGAGACGGATGATCGTCTCGTCCTCGGCGATCAGGATGCGCATCGTCCGCCGCCGAGCCTACTCGCCCCGCGCCCACGCGGTTGCGCCGGAGGCCCGGTCCGCGCGAAAGCGGACCCCGGCGCGGAGGCCCGCGCCGTCGCTGAGCGACAGCGCGCCGCCCAGCTCGTCGCGGACGAGCGCCCGCACGATCGACATCCCCGTGCCGTCGCCCGCCCCGCCGATTCCGCTCCCGTCGTCGGCGACTGTCAGCACGACGTGGCCGCCGTCCGCCCGGAGGGTGATCGAGACGTGCTCGCCGCCGTGCTCGAGGGCGTTCGAGAGCAGCTCGGAGAACACGAGCGCGAGCGCGGTGGCCCGCTGTCCCGCCAGCTCGATCGGCTCGAGCGCCGCCGTCACCTGCTTGCCCGCGCCGAGCCCCTGGACGAGGGTCGACCGCAGCCGGTCGACGAGCTCCGCGAGGTCGGCGACGTCCTCGCGGTGCTCGGTCAGCTCCTCGTGGACGGCCGCGATCGCGAGGATGCGGTTCACGGAGTCCCCGAGCGCCTTCTGCGGATCGACTCCTTCCGCGCGCGCCTGCAGCCGGAGCAGCGACGCGACCGTCTGGAGGTTGTTCTTCACCCGGTGGTGGATCTCCTGGGCGAGCACGCCACGCAGCGCCATGCGCCCGTGCTCGAGCGCGACGGCCGCCTGGTTCGCGATCGCGTCGAGGAGCTGGCGATCGTCGTGCGTGAAGGGAGCGTCCCGATCCACGACGAGCTCGCCGATCGACCGGCCGCGCCAGCGAAGGGGGAGTCGCACCGCGTGCACACCGGCCCGTCCCTCGGGCCAGGCGACGCGACCGTCCTCGAGCACCACCGCCGCGCCGGTCGCACCGAGCGACTCCACGGTCGTCTGCACGATCGCCTCGAGCGACTCCTCCAGGTAGAGCGACTCGGAGACGGCCTCCGAGATGCGCGCGAGCGCCTCGAGCTCCTCCACCCGCCGCCGCGCCTGCGCGTAGAGCTTGGCGTGCTCGATCGACTGCCCGACCTGCGAGGCGATCGAGGTGAGCAGGCCGATCTCCGCGGCGCTGAAGTCGCGCGGGGCGCGTGTGCGGACGTTGAGCGCCCCCTCCAGCACGTCACGGGCGAGGATCGGCACCGCGAGGATCGACTCGTACTCGTCCTCGCGCAGGTTCGGGAAGGCCTTGAAGCGAGGGTCGAGATGTGCGCCCGACGGCAGCATGATCGGCCTCCGCTCCGCGGCCGCGACCCCGGTGATCCCCACGCCGCTGCGCATACGCGGAGCGCTCGTCGCGTCCTCGATCCCGGTCCCGTGGGTCGCACGCAGCACGAGCTCGTCGGCGCGCTCGTCGTAGAGGTAGACGAAGCACGCGTCGGTCTCGAGCGCGGCCGCGACCGCGTGCGCGATCGCCTCGAGCACGTCCTGCAGGTCGAGCGACGAGTTGACGACCTCCGTCGTCCGCGTCAGCAGCGCGAGATGGCGTGCGGCCTCGTCCACGCTCACGCCATCCTCGTCGATCCATCCCACTCGACGCGCCCGCCCGACACGCGCCCGCCCCGGATGCACCTGCCCGACACGAGCCCGCTCGACACGCGCGCGCCCGGCACGAACCTCACCCGGCACTCCACGCCCGGCACGAGCCCGCTCGACCCGGACCCGCTGGACACCAACCCGCGCGAGACGGAGCCGCGCGAGACGGAGCCGCGCGAGACGGAGCCGCGCGAGACAGAGCCGCGCGAGACAGAGCCGCGCGAGACAGAGCCGCGCGAGACAGAGCCGCGCGAGACAGAGCCGCGCGAGACAGAGCCGCGCGAGACGGAGCGGCGCGACACGGAGCCGCGCCGGCGATGACGGACGCGCCCGCACCCCGCGAGCTCCCCCTCCTCCGCGGCCCTGGCCCGCACCCCGCACAGCGGGTCGGCGGCACGGGGCCGCAAGTTACACGTTGTAACTTGCGCTGACATCAGTCCAGCAAGGTGATGACGACGGCGCCGAGGATGGGCACGGCGACGGTCAGCCCGAAGTTGAGCCACCCGACGACGACGAGCCGCCGGCGTGTCGCCGGCGCCGCGGGAGCGCCCGCGCGAAGCTCGCGCTGGAGGCGAGGACCCAGCACGAAGTCGTGCACCAGGGCGCCCGCGACGAGCAGCGCCACGAGCGCCGACTTCACGATCAGCGTCCTGTCGAAGTCTGTGCCGAGAGCCGCCTGGTGGAAGCCGCCGTGGCGGTCCGTGAGCCAGAGCCCGGAGAGGATCGCGACCGCCATCGCGCTCCACCCGATCGGCCGCCAGCGGCGCCCCAGTGTCCGCATCGCGACCGCCCGGGCCTCCCCCTCGAGTTGCCGGATCGCCGGAACGCCGACGAACACCAGCGCCACCGTCCCGCCGACCCAGACCGACGCGGAGAGCACGTGGAGGATGCGCAGCACGGTCGTCACGGGAGCCCAGGCTACGGGTTGGGGCGTCGCCGCTTCTGCGGGCGAGCGGGATAGGGTCGGGCCGTGGCGCGTGACTGGGCGCTGTTCGTGCACCTGCTCGGAGCCCTGCTGTTCGTCGGCGGCAGCATCGCGGTGGCGGCCCTGCGGCTGCTCGCGATCGGAGGAAGCCGCCCCTCGACGAGCGCACTGCTCCTCCGCTCCGCGCGGCCGCTCGTGCCGCTCGTCGGCGTCGGCCTCGCCCTCACGCTCGGCGCAGGCGCGTGGCTCGCGCACGAGCTGGACGTCGCGTACGGCGCCGACTGGCTCCGCTGGACGTATGCGCTCGTGGCCTGGCTCCTCGTGGTCGGCGCCCTCGCAGGCCGGCTCGACCGGCGGACGCGCGAGCTTGCAGAACGCCTCGCCGCGGACGGCGACCAGCCGTCGGCCGAGCTCGCGCGGCGGCTCCGCAACCCCGTCGCGTTGACGCTCGACGGGTCGATGCTCGTCGCGACCGTCGCAATCGTGGCGCTGATGGTCTGGCGGCCGTAGCACGGCCCCGACCGGACGCACAACGACCACGGGCCCCCACCGGGGACCCGCGATCGGCCGTCAGACACAGACGTTGCCGCTCGCCTTGCGGCTCGGCCTGCAGACATGATCATGAGCCTTCCGGCGAGCGTTGTCCAGCGCCGATCGCGCGCACCGCACCCACAGAGAATCTCCGCCACGAAGCAGGCGGGGCCGGGGGTGCACGCCGCCCCAGGCGGGGGGTTTCGCGGCGGAAATCCGCTCCCGCGGATTCCCGCCTGCGAAGCTACAGCGACGACAGGTAGCGCTCCTTCTCCCACTCGGTCACCTGGATGCGGTAGTCGTCCCACTCCTGGCGCTTGAGCTCGACGTAGCGCGGGAAGATGTGGTCGCCGAGCGCACGCTGCATGAGCTCCGAGCCGGAGAGCTCGTCGATCGCCTCGCCGAGCGACTCCGGGAGCGAGACGATCCCCCGCTCCTTGCGCTCGTCGGCGGAGAGGCGGTAGAGGTTCGTCGTCATCTCGCCGGGCAGCTCGTAGCCCTGCTCGATCCCCTCGAGACCCGCCTGGAGGAGCGCGGCGAACGCCAGGTAGGGGTTGCAGGCAGGGTCGGGACAGCGGATCTCGGCCCGGGTGCCCTGCTCCGAGCCGGGCTTGTAGAGCGGCACCCGCACGAGCGCGGAGCGGTTCCGCTGCGACCACGCGACGTAGACCGGGGCCTCGTAGCCCGGCACGAGCCGCTTGTACGAGTTGACCCACTGGGCGAGCACGGCGGCCATCTCGCGTGCGTGCGTGAGCAGGCCGGCGATGAAGGCCTTCGCGTTCGCCGAGAGGTGGTGCTCGTCGCGCCGGTCGAAGAACTGGTTCCGGCCGCCCTTGAAGAGGGACATGTGGGTGTGCATCCCCGAGCCGTTCTCGCCGAAGAGCGGCTTCGGCATGAAGGTCGCGTAGTAGCCGTGCCAGGCCGCGACCTCCTTCACGATCAGCCGGTAGGTGAGGGTGTGGTCGGCCATCTCGAGCGCGCCCGCGTAGCGCATGTCGATCTCGTGCTGGGAGGGACCGACCTCGTGGTGGTGGTACTCGACCGGGATTCCGACGGACTCGAGCGCGGCGATCGTGTCGTTGCGGACCTCGGTCGCGGCATCCTGCGCGGTCATCACGAAGTAGCCGCCCTCGTCGAGCGTCTTCGTGTCCCGATCGTCCTCGAAGAGGAAGTACTCGAGCTCGGGCCCGACGTTGAACGCGTCGAAGCCGAGCGCGCGCATCCGCTCGAGGGCCCGGCGGAGGATGTAGCGCGGGTCTCCCTCGTAGGGCTTCCCGTCGGGAGTCACGACGTCGCAGAACAGGCGGGCGACGTTCGCGCCGATCGGATGGCCGTGCTCGTCCGTCGGACGCGGCATCAGGGCGAACGTGCTCGGGTCCGGGATCGCGACCATGTCCGACTCCTCGATCCGGTTGAACCCCGTGATCGACGAGCCGTCGAAGCCCATCCCGTCGTCGAGGGCGCCCTCCATCTCGGCGGGGGTGATCGCGAACGACTTGAGATGCCCCTCGAGGTCCGTGAACCAGAACAGGACGTGCTCGACCTTCTCGTCGCGCATGCGCTTCAGCACCGCGCGCCGTGCCGCCACGCTCGAGGTCGCGCGGTCCTTCGACTTCACCATCGCGGAGCGGCTCGCCGCCCCAGTGCTCCTCGGTCTCGCCATCGGCGCTCTCCTCCCTTGAAACGTCGAGAGCCTCGGGCACGGCTATTCCGCGCCCGAGGCTCCGTTGCCTCGAAAGACATGCGGGAGATTACCACCCGCACCGGCGGAACGACAATTTCAGCGGCCTACGAAGTGCTGACTCCCGTTCACATGCGAACGACCGCCCGCCGCGCTATGGTCCCGATCTTCCCCACCTGCGGTTGCCCCCCAACCGCCCGTATCGAGCACGCCCCCGTGCCAAGCGCCCCCAGCACCCCACGGAAGCGGAACCTCCACGGCGTCTGCTCGTACGCGCTCCGTCCCCGAGCGAGGAGGCCGTCGTCCGCACGCGCATGAGTCAGCAGCACCTCGTGGAGCAGGCACTCCACCTGCCCAGGAGGGAAGCAGCACGGTGGCGCCACACGCGTTTCGACCAGGAAGACCTGATCGGAGACGGCAACCTGGCGCTCGTCAAGGCCGCACGCACGTACGACCCGACCTACGGTGTGCCGTTCGCGGCCTTCGCCCTCCAGCACGTGAGAGGGGCGATCCTCGACGCGATCCGCTCGCGGGCGCGTCGTAACGCGCTGGGGGACGGCACGTACGCCGACGTCGTGAGCTTCAACGACCTCGGCCCGGTCGGCGACGGCGGCGAGCACGCGACATACGACCCGCCGGACCCCCGCCCGACCCCGGACGACACGGTCGAGTCCCTCGAGCGGCTGCGGATCCTGGGCACCCTTCCCCCGGGCGAGCGCGTGGCGCTCGTCCGCACGACGGTCGACGGCGACAGCGCGGCCGAGGTCGCACGGGACCTCGGCGTCAGCACGGGGCGCGTCCACTCGCTGGTGCACACGGGCTCGACGAGGCTCCGGAGGCGCGCGGCGTGACCTCACTGCTCGGCGAGATCCTGGAGGGAGAGCCGCTCACCCCGCGGGAGCAGGAGATTCTCGCCGGAGCGGCGGAGGGCGAGACCGCGGCGCAGACCGGCGCACGGCTCTACCTCTCCTCCGAGACCGTGAAGAGCTATCGCAAGCGGGTGATCGCGAAGCTCGGGGCCCGGAACGGGACGCACGCTGTCGCGCTCGCGCTGCGGTCCGGTCTGCTGCCGTTGCGCGACGGCCTGCGCCAGATGCGGGGCCCGATGGGCGTGCCCGCGGTTGCGCAGCGCCGCGTCCGGCACTGACGGCCGCCCGGCCCCCCACGTCAGCCGGAGCGCTTGAGCTTTCCGTGCCGCTTCGCGTAGATCTCCCCGCGGTTGAAGATCCCGAGGCCGAGCGGGATGGAGGCCGCGCCGATCACGAGCAGCGGCCAGATGTCGTGCCAGAGCGAGCCGAGCGAGGCGCCGTCGAGGATCGCCGCCCGGATCCCGTCGAGCGCGTACGTCGCGGGCGAGATCTTCGCGAGCCACTGCATCCAGTCGGGCAGCACGTCGACGGGGTAGTAGACGCCGGAGACGACGAGCAGCATCCCCTGCGCGACGAACCCGAGCTGCGCGCCCTTCTCGGGGGAGATCAGCGGCAGCACCGCGGTCATCATCCCGATCCCGAAGAACGACACGGAGGCGACGACGAGGATCACGAGCGCGGCCGCGAAGTTCGCCTCGTCGAACGCGAGGCCGAAGAAGGCCGCGACGACGATGAAGAGCAGGATCGCGCGGACGAGCCCGTAGAGCACCGCGAAGACGCCCGATCCCCCGAGGTGCATCGCCCGGGAGAGCGGCGCCATGAACGTGTACTCGATCGTCCCCTCCCACCGCTCCCAGGCCACGGTCTCCGTGAGGAACTCGAAGATGATCCCCAGGTACGCCCAGACCACCGCGCCGATCAGCAGGGTCGTCGTCGCGCGCTCGACGTCGATCTGCCCGCCGCCCGCCTCGATGCCCTTCGCGATGAACACGATCGTCAGGGTGTTGGCGACGGTCCAGACGAAGAACGCGAGGTCCCAGTAGATGTAGCGGCGCGTGAGGTAGACGTTCCGCTCGACCACGCCGGCGAGGCCGATCAGCTCGTGACGCAGGCTCAGCGCGGCGGCTCTCATGCGAGCACCTTTCGCTCCTCGGCGTCGAGCTCGTCCTCCTCGTCGGAGAACCCGCGCCCGGTGGCTGCGAAGAACGCCTCCTCGAGCGAGGCGGCGCCGTAGCGAGCCTTGAGGTCGGCCGCCGGCTCCAGCGCGAGGAGCTCCCCCCGGTCGAGGATCCCGACGCGCCCGGCGAGGGACTCCGCCTCGCCGAGGTCGTGCGTGCAGAGGAGGATCGTCGAGTCGTGCACGGCCCGCATCTCCCGGATGAACTCCTGCACCTCGAGCTTCGAGCGCGGGTCGAGGCCGGTCGTCGGCTCGTCGAGCAGGAGCAGCACGGGTGACGTGAGCAGCGCCCGGGCCAGGGCGACCTTTTGCTGCATCCCGCGGGAGAGGTTCTCCATCGGCTCGGTCCGCCGGTCGGGCGGGAAGCCCACGCGCGCGAGGATCTCGGGGATCCGCACACCGGTCTCGGACGGCGTCATCCCGTAGAAGCGCGCCGCGTAGTGGAGGTTCTCGGACGGCGACATCTTCTTGAAGAAGCTCGCCTCGACCGACACGCGGTTCACGAGCCGGCGCACCGCCTTGTCGCGCCGCACGACGTCGTACCCGAACACGCTCGCGCTCCCACCGTCGGGGAGGAGCAGCGTCGAGAGGAGCCGGACGAGCGTCGACTTGCCCGAGCCGTTCTGGCCCAGGATCGCGACGCACTCCCCGCGTGCCACCTCGAGCGACACGTCTGCCAGCGCCGCCACGCGCCGGCGGCCGTGTCGCCGGTCCTTGCGGACGAACTCCTTCCGGAGCGCGTGCGCCTCGACCGCGAGGGCCTCGGGCGGGATGGGGGCCAACTCGATCACGATGGTGCTCTCCTTTCGAACGGCGGTATCAGGACGTGCGGAAAAAAGGCACCGCCCAGGCGGGCCTCGGCAACGGGTGTCCTAGATACCGGAGAGCAGCACGGGCCAAGCGTAGCGCCGACGTCGGCGACTCGGGGTACGGAGAACCGCACTTCGAGCTGTCTCCCGCCGGCGGTTTCCTCATGGGAGGCGCCGGGCAGTTGCGCGCACGCCGGGCCGTCCTCTAAGGTACGCGGCTCAGGCGGGGACGACGACGGTCCCGCCGACGGCAACGACGCCTCTCCTCTCGCGCCGCGGGAGGTGGGGCTTTTTTCGTGGTCCAAGGAGGTGAGCGGATGTGATGAAGGTCGAGGCAGTGGTCGTACGGGATCGCGTCGAGACCGTGATGGAGGCGGTCGAGGCCGAGACCGGCCACGTCGGCGTCACGGTCCTCGAGGCCGTCGGGCACGGACGCGAGAAGGGGATCACGCACGAGTACCGCGGGCGCGTGTTCGAGTCGCGGTTCCTGCCCAAGGCGCACCTGACGTTCGTCGTGCGCGACGAGATCGCCGAGGACGTGATCGCCGCGATCGCGGACTCCGCGCGGACCGGGCACGTCAACGGCGACGGGATCTGCTGGATGTCGCCGGTCTTCTCGGTGACCCACAACCGGACCGGTCAGAGCCTGGAGGAGGTTGAGCGCGTATGAGCACCAAGGAGCTGGCGTTCGCCGCGAGCACGATCTGGGTCGTCGTGACGGCGATCCTCGTCCTCTTCATGCAGGCCGGCTTCGCCTTCCTCGAGGCGGGCCTGACCCGGATGAAGAACGTCGGGCACATCGCGGCGAAGAACGTGCTGATCCTCGCGATCGCGTCGATCGTCTACTACCTGGTCGGTTTCGGGATCGCATTCGGCGACGGGGGCAACGGCTTCGTCGGCGGCTCGGGCTTCGTCCCGACGGTCGACCAGCTGCTCACGATCGGCGAGGCCCCGTTCTCGTGGTTCGCGGCGGTCCCGGCCGCTGCCGGCTACCTGTTCGAGGTGGCGTTCGCGGCCGTCTCGCTCGCGATCGTCTGGGGCGCGATGGCCGAGCGCACCCGCCTCTGGGTGTACTTCGTGTTCGGCATCGTCTTCACGCTCATCTACTCCCTCGTCTCGCACTGGATCTGGAGTGGCGACGGCTGGCTGTTTGCCAAGGGCATGCAGGACTTCGCCGGCTCCACCGTCGTCCACTACCAGGGCGCCCTGGCGGGCCTCGCGGGAGCCCTGCTCCTCGGCCCCCGGATCGGAAAGTTCGTCGGCGGGAAGCCACAGGCGATCCCGGGTCACAACATGGCCTACACGACTCTCGGGGTGATCATCCTGTGGTTCGGCTGGTTCGGGTTCAACCCGGGGTCGACGCTGAGCGTGGACTTCGGCGGGATCGGCTTCTTCGCCTACGTCGCGCTGAACACGAACATCGCGGCGGCCGCGGGCGTGCTCGGCGCTGTCACGACCTCGTGGATCGTGATCAAGAAGCCTGACCTCTCGATGATGCTCAACGGGGCGATCGCCGCTCTGGTCGCGATCACCGCGGCCTGCGCGTTCGTCGCTCCGTGGGCGGCGATCGTGATCGGCTTCGTCGCCGGCGTGATCGTCGTGGTCGGCTCGCTGCTCGTCGAGCGGGTCGGGATCGACGACCCGGTGGGGGCGATCGCGGCGCACGGCATGTCGGGCGTCTGGGGAACCCTGGCGCTCGGCTTCCTGACGGTGCCGAAGCTCGCCGAGAACCTGGGGACGGGCCAGGGAGGCCTGTTCTACGGCGGCGGGTTCCACCAGCTCGGCATCCAGGCGCTCGGGCTCCTCGCCGTGGGGGCGTTCACGTTCACGACGTCCTTCGTCGTGCTCTGGCTGATGAAGGTGACGGTCGGAATCCGCACCGAGCCAGAGGTCGAGGCGGCCGGGCTGGACGTGTCCGAGCACGGCATGTGGGGCTACCCCGAGTTCTACATCCCGGTCCCGGGCGGCTACGGCACCGAGCACGGCCAGCCGGTGGTCATCGCGCCGAGCGCAGCGCCCGTTCCCGCGCCGGCAACCGGGTAGATGTCCGGTGGCACTTTGGGAGCCGCCCTGCGGCTCCCAAAGTGCCAGAGCTCACCGCAACTCGTAGGTGACCGTGACGCTCGCCGTCGTCTCCTGTGGCCCGGACTCGATCGGCGTAGACGCGTCGCGCGCCGCCTCGGCCTTCGCGAACAGCGGCCCGGGCGTCGCGCCGGACTCGGAGATCGCGATCACCCGGCCCAGATCGCGGCCCGATGCCCTCGCGAGAACGGCCGCCCGGCCGGCGGCGTCGTCGACCGCCTTCGCGAGCGCCTGGCGATAGAGGACGTCCGCGTCCGAGCGGGACGGCGAGGGACCGTTCACGCTCGTCGCGCCGGCGGCCACTGCCGCGTCGATCAGCGCTCCTGCGCGCGCGAAGCCGATCGCGGCCGAGGCGACGTTCGCTGCCACGAAGCCGTTCGGACGGCCCTGCGGGTCGAGCGAGGTCGAGAGGGACACGGTCTCGGTGGTCACGTCCGTCCCGCCGCCGGCACGGAGCGCCCCGAGCACTGCCTCCATCGCCACCGCGTTCGCCCGCATCGCCGCAGACGCCGTCGGGGCGCGCGTCTCCACGCCCGCGGAGATCTCGGCGCGGTCCGGCACGGCGGCGACCACGCCGTCGCCGCTGACGGTCAGGGTGTCGGTGCTCGAAGGCGGGTCGAGGGCCTCCGCCCCGCTCGGTCGCAGGACTGCGACGAGCACGACCGCGGCGACCACGAGCCCGACGGCGACGACGATGCGCTTCATGTGGACGTTCCTCCGTGTTCGGTTGTCACCGGAGGTACGCCGCCGGGGGCGTGGACGTCACAGCGCGGCGGCGCGTAGACGCGCGGCTGCTCAGCGGCCGCCGAACCGCTTCCGGGCAGCAGCGATCGCGTCGTGCACGCCGCCGGGCCCGGGCGCGCCGCGTGCCTCGACGCTCTCGGCCGCGCTCCCGGCGGGCGCGAAGGTCCCGTCTCGCACCGACGCCGCCACCTGCTCGTGCGCGTCCCGGAAGGGGACGCCTCCGCGGACGAGGTCCTCGGCGACGTCCGTGGCGAGCAGGAGCGGGTCGGACGCGGCGTCCGCGAGCCGCTCCCGGTCGGCCGCGAGCCCGCTCACGAGCACCGTCATCCCCCGGAGCGCGACACGCACGTCGCGCCGGGTGGCGAACACGGGCGACTTGTCCTCCTGCAGGTCGCGGTCGTACGCGAGTGGAAGCCCCTTCATCGTCGCGAGCAGGCCCGTGAGGCGCCCGATCGCAGTCCCCGCTTTGCCGCGGACGAGCTCCGCGACGTCGGGGTTGAGCTTCTGGGGCATCATCGACGACCCGGTCGCGGCGGTCTCGGGCAGCCGCAGGAACCCAAACTCGGCGGTCGACCAGAGCACGATCTCCTCTCCGATCCGCGAGAGGTGCTGGAACAGCATCGCTGCGGCGTACAGGTAGTCGAGCGCGAAGTCGCGGTCGGAGACCGCGTCGACCGAGTTGCGGAGCTGGCCGGCCGGCGGGTCGACGCCCAGCGTCGAGCCGGCGACGGCGCCGGAGCCGAGCGGGCTCGCGGCGGCAGCCTCTCCCGCGGCGGCGAACCGGGAGCGGTCGCGCTCGAGCATCTCGACCCAGGCGAGCAGGTGGTGGCCGAGGGTCACGGGTTGACCGCGCTGGAGGTGCGTGTACCCCGGCATCAGCGTGTCGGCCTCGGTCTCGGCGAACGAGAGCGCGACGAGCGCGAGCGCGTCGATCTCCTCGCGCGCGGCCTCGCAGGCGTCCACGACGTACAGGCGCAGTGCGGCGGCGACCTGGTCGTTGCGCGACCGCCCGGCATGGATCTTCCGGCCCACGGGTCCGAGCAGCCGCTCGATCGCCGAGTGCACGTCCTCGTCCGAGGGGAGGACGGCCGACGGGTCGTCCGCGATCTCGGCGAGCCGCGCCTCGACCGCGGCCAGCTCGTCGGCGTCGAGCAGCCCCGCGCCGTGGAGGCGAACCGCGTGCTCCGCGGTCGCCGCGCAGTCGAACGGCAGCAGCTCCAGGTCGTCGGCGTGGAGGAGCTCCCACACGGCGGGGTCGAGCGAGCCGTCCGTCCGGCCTGACCAGAGCGTCATGGCGCGATTCTGGCGGATCGCCGGGCACTTCGCGGCACGCCGTGAAGTGCCTCTGGCATCCGAACCTCGCCACCTTTCGCGTGCCGGCCGCCGACGCCCCACCGAGACGGGGCGGTGGGCGAGGCGCCTTGGAATCGAGCGATCGGAGCTCCGCCGTGAGGCGCTCCGGCTCCACCTCGCCCGGCTCGCCGGTGAGCGCGACGTCGATACGTGGGTTGCCTTGATGCTCGACGACGGAGACCGGGCGCTCTACGAGATCGCCCTCTGGAGGCCCGCCGAACGTCGCCGAGTCACGTCCCTGTCGCCCGCGCGCATGGCCCACGCATGCCGTGTGTTGAACGACGCAATCGGCTGTTGCTGCGAGCCTGAACACGTCCCCTTCGACCGGGCGGTCGGCATGGGGAGCTCGTGCGATCATCCGCTCGGCCCACGCAGGGAGCTGCAGCTCGGTCCAGCGTGCGCGACGGCTCGCTTCACGCGTTCGAGCGGTCGACCCTGGACGAGATCGTAGAACGTCCGGTTCTCGCCGACCGGCTGAGCGCTCTCGCGACCGCGCAGTCACGAGGGCCGTCATTGCTGCCGACGGCGAGCTGAACGTCGCTTGTGTTGATTCAACACAAGCGTTGTCCGGCCCGACCCCAGCCTGCCGAGAACGATCGCCTCAGCGGAATCCTCGACGCAGCGGCGAGGCGGGCTGCGCGGGGTTAGGGTCGATCGATGGAGCCGAAACCGCCCGGCTGGAGCATGACCTATGGGGCCGCTTTCGGCGACACGGAGGTCGTGCGCGTGTATCACGTGCGCCCGCCGTACCCCGACGAGACGATCACCGAGGTCATACGGCTCGCGCCGGGCGGTGCGATCCTCGACGCCGGTTGCGGGATCGGCGAGCTCGCTCGGCGGCTCGCGCCGCACGTCGAGCGAGTCGACGCCGTGGACGTGTCGGAGCCCATGCTCTCCGTGGCTCGCCGGTCGGCTGGCGGCGGCCGGCGCAATCTGCGGTGGCTGCAGGGAGCCGTAGAGGACGCGACGTTCGATCCCCCGTACGACATGATCGTCGCCGGCGACAGCATCCATTGGTTCGGCTGGCCGCAAGCCGTGAACCGCTTCGCGGAGCTGCTGGGAAACGCGGGCGTACTCGCCATCGTGCACCGCGAATGGCACCTCGACGAGGACGCCCTCGAGCGGTTGCGACCGGTCTTTGCCCGCCATAGCTGGAACCCCGACTTCGCGCCGCTCGAGCCTGTCGAGGAGCTCGAACGACGAGGGCTGTTCGTCCCGCTCGGAGAGCATGTCTCGCGGCCCGTCCGATGGACGCCGACGCTGGACGAGATCGTCGACGTCCACTTCTCCACGAGCGGATGCGCCCGATCTCGCATCCCGCATCCCGAGGCCTTCGCCCGCGAGCTGCGCGAGGCCGTCGCCACGTCGTTGTCCGAGGTCGACGGCCGCTACGAGCTCGAGGTGGTCGGGACGATCGTCTGGGGGCGTCCGGTCGCACCGAAGACACGTGAAGGCAGGCGGTTCAGACGCGTGGTGTCCGACTTGAAGTCGGACACCGACCCTTGGACGGAGAGCCGGCGGCCGGTCGGACCGGAGAGCGCCGGGGCGCGGGTCACGATCGAGGCGCAGGTGTCCGACTCGAAGTCGGACACCGAAGACGGGAAACAGGTGGCCGACAGGAAGTCGGACACCGAGACTGCGGTCGACGTCGGACCCCGGCAGCGGAACGACGAGGGGCCGGCGCGAGCCGGCCCCTCGTTCCCCTAGCACTTTCGCGACGCGAAAGTGCCTACATCATGCCGCCCATGCCGCCCATGTCGGGCATGCCGGCTGCGGCGGGCTGCTTCTCGGGTGCCTCGGCGACGATCGCCTCGGTCGTGAGGATGTTCTTCGCGATCGACGCGGCGTTCTGCAGCGCCGAGCGTGTCACCATGGTCGGGTCGATGATCCCGGCCTTGACGAGATCCTCGATCTCGCCCGTGTCGACGTTCAGGCCCTGGCCCTTCTTGGCCGAGCGGACCTGGTTGACGACCACGGAGCCCTCGAGCCCCGCGTTGTAGGCGAGCTGCCGCAGCGGCTCCTCGAGCGAGCGGAGGATGATCGACGCGCCGGTCCGCTCGTCGCCCTCGAACGCCTCGAAGTCCGCCCTGACGACGTCCGCGGCGTTCAGGAGCGCGACGCCGCCGCCCGCGACGATGCCCTCCTCGAGAGCCGCCCGGGTCGCCTGGAGCGCGTCCTCGACGCGGTGCTTCTTCTCCTTCATCTCGGTCTCGGTGGCCGCGCCGACCTTGACCACCGCGACGCCGCCCGACAGCTTCGCGAGCCGCTCCTGGAGCTTCTCGCGGTCGAAGTCGGAGTCGGTGTTCTCGACCTCGGCCTTCAGCTGCTTGATGCGGCCCTTGATCGCCTCGGAGTCGCCGGCCCCGTCCACGATCGTGGTCGAGTCCTTGTCGATCACGATCTTGCGGGCCTTCCCCAGCTGCGAGAGCTTCGTGTTCTCGAGCTTGAGCCCCATCTCCTCGGTGATCACCTCGCCGCCGGTGAGGATCGCGATGTCCTCGAGCATCCGCTTGCGGCGGTCGCCAAAGCCGGGCGCCTTGACCGCGACGGCGGTGAACACGCCGCGCAGCTTGTTGACGACGACCGTCGCGAGCGCCTCGCCCTCGACGTCCTCGGCGACGATCAGCAGCGGCTTGCCGGCCTGGATGACCTGCTCGAGCACGGGCAGGAGATCCTTGACCGCGCCGACCTTCTGGTTCGCGATCAGCACGTACGGGTCGTCGAGCACGGCCTCCATGCGCTCGGCGTCCGTGATCATGTACGGCGACAGGTAGCCCTTGTCGAACTGCATGCCCTCGGTGAACTCGAGGTCGAGCCCGAAGGTCTGACCCTCCTCGACGTTCACGACGCCGTCCTTGCCGACCTTCTCGATCGCGTCCGCGATCACGTCGCCGATCTCGCGCTCGCGCGACGAGATCGTGGCGACACGCGCGATGTCCTCCTTGCCGGACACCTCGACGGACTGCTTCTTGAGGTCGTCGACGACCTTCTCGACGGCCTGCTCGATGCCCCGCTTGAGGCCCATCGGGTTCGCGCCCGCGGCGACGTTCTTGAGCCCCTCGCGGACGATCGCCTGCGCGAGCACCGTCGCGGTCGTCGTGCCGTCACCGGCCACGTCGTTGGTCGCGGTCGCGACCTCGCGGACGAGCTGTGCGCCCTGGTTCTCGAACGGGTCCTCGACCTCGATCTCGCGGGCGATCGTGACGCCGTCGTTCGTGATCGTCGGCGCCCCGAACTTCTTGTCGAGGACGACGTACCGGCCCTTCGGGCCGAGCGTCACCTTGACCGCGTCGGCCAGGGTGTTGACACCCCGCTCGAGCGCGCGGCGTGCGTCCTCGTTGAACTTCAGCTCCTTGTGAGCCATGGGTCTTCGTTCCTCCCTCGAATGTGCCTAGACGCCCGCGCGGTCGCCGACGACCTTCGCCAGGACGTCCGACTCGCGCAGGATCAGAACCTCGTCGGAGCCGAGCTTGATCTCGGTCCCGCCGTACTTGGAGAAGATGATCTCGTCACCCTCCTCCACGTCCATCTTGATGTACTCCCCGTCCTCGTCGCGCGGGCCGGGGCCTACCGCGAGGACCTTGCCGCGCTGCGGCTTCTCCTTCGCGGTGTCGGGCAGCACGATGCCGCTCGCCGTGACGTCCTCCTCGTCGAGCACCTCGACGATGAGTCGGTCACCAAGGGGCTGCAGATCCATGCGAATGCCTCCTCAACTGCGTTGACTCCGATCTCTGGCACTCACAACACGAGAGTGCCGATACGGTTATAGCACGTCCGATCTCAGTCTTATCGACTCAGATCACGATTTGGCTCGAGAGGCCCGCGACGCGGCACACTCTGGAGTGGTGCGCCGCGAGTTCTCCGCCGGAGGCGTCGTCGTCCGCCGCATGCGCGGGCGCTGGTGGCTCGCGGTCGTGCGGCCGAGACGGGACGACGGGAAGGAGGTCTGGGCCCTGCCGAAGGGCCTGATCGACCAGGGCGAGCGCGGCCCCGAGACCGCGGTGCGGGAGGCGTGGGAGGAGACGGGCGTCCGGGCGAGGCTCGATCGCAAGCTGGGCGACGTCCGCTACGTCTACACGTGGGAGGGGGAGCGCGTGTTCAAGGTCGTCTCCTTCTTCCTCCTCCGCGCTGCGGGCGGGCGGATCGGCGAGCTTCCCGCCGGGATGGAGCTCGAGGTGACGGAGGCGCGGTGGGTGCCGCTCGACGACGCGCAGCGGGTCCTCTCCTACCGCGGCGAGCGGGAGATGGCGGCGCGGGCCGTGGCGGTGCTCGGGGAGCAAGGGTTTCACTAGGCGTTGCGAGCCGTTAGGCTCGAAACGCCTTGCCGACCTTCGCCCTGAACTTCTACTCGCCCGTCGTGGCGGACCAGCTGCGGACGGGCCGCAAGACCGTGACGATCCGGCTCGGCGACAAGTCGACCAAGTACCGCAAGGGCATGATCGTCACCGTGCTCGTCGGCGCGCGCTACGGGCAGCGCGAGAAGGTGTTCGACGCGGTCATCGACAAGGTGGAGGTGAAGCCCCTCGCCGAGCTCTCGCCGCGCGAGATCGAGCACGACAACCCCGAGCTCCGGCGCCTGGACGAGTTCAGCGAATGGCTCGCCCGCCTCTACAACCGCCCGGTCGCGGACGACGACACGGTGACCGTGATCAAGTTCTCCCAGATCGTCGGGACCATGTTCTGAGCGTGTCGGGAACTTCGCTCCGCGAAGTGCCAGGCGCCGGCGCGGTACACACTCGAGGCGTGGTGATCGGCACCGAGCGGCTGCTCCTCCGGCGCTTCGGCCCCGGCGACGTCGAATCGCTCGCGGCGATCCTGCTCGATGCGGAGGTCGCCCGCTGGCTCGGGCCGGCCGACGCGGGGCGGGACGACGTCGCTCGCGCGATCGACCGCTACGAGCGTCACTGGAGGAGGTACGGCTTCGGCAGGCTGGCGGTCGTCGACCGGGCGACCGGAGCTCTCGTCGGACGTGTCGGGGTGATGCGCGAGCCTGCGTGGACGGCGACGGCGTGCAAGGACGAGATCGGCTGGGCGCTCGACCGTGCGCGCTGGGGTGAAGGCCTGGCCACCGAGGCGGCCGCCGCAGCGCTTCGCGACGCCTTCGAGCGCGTCCGCCTCGGCCGGGTGATCAGCTTTGCCCTGCCCGCGAACAGGGCGTCCGTCCGCGTGATGGAGAAGCTCGGCTTCGTGGCGGGCGGCGACGCCGACTGGAAGGGGCAGCCGCACGCGTGGTACTCGATCGCGCCCGACGACCTCTCGGGACGCGTCAGCGCCCCGGCCGCCTGATCCGCCCGCCGAAGAGCTCGCCTGGCCGCAGTTGCGCGCCGCACTCCTCGCATTCGACCTGGAACGCGGAGGAAAGCCGCGCGTCGCACGACGGGCACCGGGCCACGAGGACGGTCGTGCACTGGGGGCACACGGTCGGTCGCTCGGCCTCGTGCTCGGTGAAATAGCGGGCGACGTGGCCGCAGGCAGGGCAGAAGGCGACCCAGTCGCCGAGCGTCCGGCGGCGCTCCTCCTGGATCCAGTTTCGCTTAGCCCGTGCCATGCGTTTCGCCTCTCCTCCTGAGGCAAGTTACAAGTTGTAACTTGCGCCGTCCCCCGCGCCCGGATCCCGGGGTGAGGCGGGTGCCGGCCCGCCGGGAGAGCCGGTAGAGTCACGGTCGATCGTCGCCCAGGAAAGGGGAGCGCGCGCAGATGGCAGTTCGCGAGGCCGAGCCCGTCGAGACGCTGGAACAGGTGAAGGACGCCGGACTCGACCGCGAGGATCTCCTCGAGATCTACCGGAACATGCTCATCACCCGGGGGATCGAGGAGCGCGGGCACATCCTCTACAAGCAGGGCAAGATCCCGGGCTCGTTCTACACCGGCCGGGGCAACGAGGGGTCGGCGGTCGGCGTCGCCACCGCGATGGGCCCGAACGACGTCGGGACGCCGCTCCAGCGGGACATGGGCGTGCACGTCACGCGCGGCATCGAGCCCTGGCGCGTCTTCGCGCAGTACATGGGGCGTGACGACGGCCCCACGCGCGGGCGCGACGGCAACGTCCACATGGGTGACGCGCGGCTCGGCCTGCACACGATGGTGAGCCACCTGCCCGCGATGCTGCCGGTCGCGGTGGGAATGGCTCTCGCGTTCAAGATCCGCGACGAGCGGCGCGTCGCGGTCGCGTGGTGCGGCGAGGGCGCGTCCTCCCGCGGCGACGCGCACGAGGGCATGAACCTCGCAGGCGTGCACCGGCTGCCGGTCGTGTTCGTGATCGACAACAACCAGTGGGCGTATTCGACGCCGTCGCACCTCGAGTACGCCGTCGAGCATCTCGCCGACCGCGCGGCCGCCTACGGTTTCGACGGCGTGGTGGTCGACGGCACCGACGTCCTCGCCGTGTACCGCGAGGCGAAGCGGGCGATCGAGAAGGCGCGCGACGGGGGCGGCCCGACGCTGGTCGAGTCCGTCACGCTGCGCATGGAGGGGCATGCGGTGCACGACGACGCGTTCTACGTGCCGAAGGAGCTGTTCGAGGAGTGGGCCCGCCGCGACCCGATCGAGCGCTTCCGCAGCTGGCTTCGTGACACCGGCTCGATGGGAGACGCCGAGGAGGACGAGCTCACCGCCGGCGTCAAGCGGCTCCTTCACGAGGCCATGCAGAAGGCCGAGGAGTCTCCCCTCCCCGACCCGGCGACCGTGACCGACGGCGTGTTCGCGACCGCCGACGAGCTGGAGACCCCTCACCACCGGTGAGCGCGCGCTGATGGCCGAGAAGACGTACCTCCAGGCGATCTCGGACGGGCTGCGGCAGGAGATGCAGCGCGACCAGCGCGTATTCGTGCTGGGCGAGGACGTCGGCGTGTACGGCGGGGCGTTCAAGGTGACGCAGGGCTTCCAGGAGGAGTTCGGCGCCCACCGCGTGCTCGACATGCCACTCTCGGAGACTGCGATCGTCGGCGGCTCGACGGGCGCGGCCCTGATGGGGATGCGCCCGGTGGCCGAGATGCAGTTCGCGGACTTCGTCTCGTGCGCCTGGGACCACCTCGTCACGGTCGCGGCGAAGCAGCGCTACCGCGCCGGGACGCCGATCCCGATCGTGCTTCGGCTCCCCTCGGGCGGAGGCTTCTCCGGCGGGCCGTTCCACTCGCAGAACCCCGAGTCGAGCTTCGCGCACATCCCCGGGCTGAAGGTGGTCTGCCCCGCGACGCCCGAGGACGCGAAGGGGTTGCTCGCGACCGCGATCGAGGACCCGAACCCCGTGCTCTACTTCGAGCACAAGCACCTGTACCGCCGCATCAAGGGCGAGGTGCCCGACGAGCGCTTCACGACACCCTTCGGCAAGGCGCGCGTCCACCGCGAGGGCGACGACATCACGGTGATCACGTGGGGCGCGATGGTCTACACGGCCGACGAGGCCGCGGGCCGGCTGGCCGACGACGGCCTGTCCGTCGAGGTGCTCGACCTGCGCACGCTGATCCCCTGGGACCGCGAGGCCGTGCTCGAGAGCGTCGCGCGCTGCTCGAAGGTGCTCGTGCTCCACGAGGACACGAAGACCGGAGGGTTCGGCGCCGAGATCGCCGCGACCATCGCGGAGCACGCGTTCGAGCAGCTGGACGCCCCGGTACGCCGTGTCGCCGCGCCCGACTCGCCCGTGCCGTTCGCGCCGTCGCTCGAGAAGGCGTTCATCCCGCAGGTCGACGACGTCGCGGCCGCCCTGCGCGAGCTGGCCGCGTACTGATGGGTGGCAACGCGCCCGCCCGGACGAGGAGGACGACGTGAGCACCGGAACCCAGGTCGAGGTCGTGATGCCCCAGATGGGCGTCTCCGTCTCCGAGGGCACGATCACCCGCTGGCTCAAGCAGCCCGGGGAGGCCGTGACGCTGGACGAGCCGCTGCTCGAGATCTCGACGGACAAGGTCGACACGGAGGTCCCGAGCCCCGGCGAGGGCGTCCTCGCGGAGATCCGCGTGCAGGAGGGCGAGACGGTCGAGGTCGGCAGCGTCCTCGCCGTGATCGCGCCGGAAGGAGCGGCCGCGGCCGAGCCGGAGCCCGCCACGGCGCCTCCGGCCGCCGAGTCGCAGGCTCCGGAGGCGACCACCGAGACCGAGCCGATCGCGCCCGCAGCCGCCGGCGCGCCGGCGCCACAGACATCGCCGCCGCCCGTGCCGCAGGCGTCCCCGCCGCCGGAGCCACAGCCTCAGCCGGCCGCCCAGGCAGGCCCGGAGACACCGGGCGCGTCGGCGGCCGACGTCGGCAGCCCCGCGCAGCAGACCCACGCGGAGCCCCAGGCGGGGAACGGGCGGACGTTCGTCTCGCCCGTGGTGGCGCGGATCGCCGCCGAGCACGGGGTCGACCCGGGCGCCGTCGCGGGCACCGGGCAGGGCGGACGGGTGACGAAGAAGGACATCCTCGCCTTCATCGAGTCCGGCGCCACGGCTCCGCCCGCGCAGCAGCCGGCCGCGGAGCCTGCCGCGCCCGCGCCCCAACAGCCACCTGTGGAGGCGCCGGTCTCCACTCCCGAGCCGCAGGTCGCACCAGCCCCGCAGGCCGCGCCTGCCCCGCCCGCAACCCCCGTCGCGCCGCCTCAGCCTCCGCCGCAGGCACCTCCCGCGCCCACACCGCCGCCCACGCCGGTCGTCCCGGTCGCGCGCGGCCCGGAGCCCGTGCAGCCGCCCTCGCCGACTGGTGAGTGGGAGGAGCCGATGAACGCGATGCGGCGCGGCATCGCGGAGCACATGCGCCGCTCCCTCGACACCTCGGCTCACGTGACGAGCGCGATCGAGGTCGACATGTCGAAGGTCGTGGCCGCGCGCGAGCGGCTGAAGCAGGAGTATCAGCGCGCGTACGGCGTCAACCCGACCTACCTCGCGTTCGTGACGAAGGCGGCGGTCGAGACCCTCAGGGACTGGCCGTGGGTCAACGGCGAGCTGCGCGGAGAGAAGATCGTCACCAGGTCGTTCGTCAACGTCGGGGTCGCGGTCTCGCTCGAGGAGGGCAAGGGCCTGATCGTCCCGGTGATCCGGAACGCGCAGGATCTGAACCTCCTCGGGATCGCTCGTGCGATCGCCGACGTGGCGGAGCGCGCCCGGACGAAGAAGCTCATGCCCGACGACGTCCAGGGCGGGACGTTCACGATCACCAACCCGGGTGGCTACGGCACGTTCCACGGCACGCCGGTGATCAGCCAGCCGCAGGCCGCGATCCTCGGCACGTATGCGCTCGTGAAGCGGCCGTGGGTCGTGCAGGACGAGCTCGGCCAGGACGTGATCGCGATCCGGCCGATGATGAACATCACGCTCACCTACGACCACCGGCTCGTCGACGGCGCGTACAGCGGCGGCTTCCTCCGCGACCTCCGGGCGCGGCTCGAGCACTGGGACGGCGAGTAAGGCACGTTCGCGTGCGCGAACGTGCCTAGGAGGGCAGGCCCGTGAGCGGCGCGTACCTCCTCGACCTGCCGGGACTCGTCGCATACAGCGAGGCCCTCGCACTCCAGCGATCGCTCGCCGGCGCCGTCTCGCAGGGCGCGATCCCCGACACGGTCGTCCTCCTCGAGCACGAGCCGGTCGTCACGCTCGGCCGGCGAACCGACGAGTCGGCGGAGCTCCATCTCCCGGCAGGGATCGACGTGGAGGTGGTCGAGACGAACCGCGGCGGCAGGTCGACCTACCACGGGCCCGGGCAGCTCGTCTGCTACCCGATCCTCGACCTCAACCGGCACGGGAGAGACCTCAAGAAGTACGTCCGCGATCTCGAGGAGGCGATCATCGCGACGCTCCGGGCGTTCTCCCTCGACGGCCTCAGGTACGAAGGCCTGACGGGCGTGTGGCTGCCGCCGTCCAGCGGAGCAGGGCCGCGCAAGATCGCGTCGATCGGCGTCCACGCGTCCCGCTGGGTGACGACGCACGGATACGCGCTCAACGTCGACCTGGACCCCGCGCCGTTCACCGAGTGGATCACCGCCTGCGGCCTCGAGGACGCGCAGTTCACGTCGATCGCCGCCGAGCTCGGGCGCGCGCCGGCGATGACCGAGGTCCGCGCAGCTGCCGCAGAGGCGATCGGATCGGTGTTCGGGCTCGACCTCGAGGAGCTGCCGGCCCACGACGGCGCCGGGCTCTGGCCGCAGCCGATCCACCAGCAGCTGTCGGCGCGGTGACAACGCTTGTGTTGATTCAACACATGGGGTCGTCGGCCGCACCCTCGGGTCCGGGAGCAGGAGTGCCCGTACCATGACCGGGATGCAGAGTTCCCTGCCCGTCGCCGAGCGGCCGCGCCGGCCGGACTGGATGAAGGTGCGCGCTCCGAGTGCGGACGGTCGCTACTACGACGTCCGCAAGCTGCTTCACGGCGCGAGCCTCGTCACGGTCTGCGAGGAGGCGCGCTGCCCGAACATCGGCGAGTGCTGGGGTCGCGGGACGGCGACGTTCCAGATCCTCGGTGACACGTGCACGCGCGCCTGCCGGTACTGCTACGTCCACTCGGGGAAGCCCGAGCACCCGCCGGACCCGCTCGAGCCACTCCGGCTCGCCCAGGCCGCCGCGACCATGGGGCTCACGCACGTGGTGGTCACGTCCGTCGACCGCGACGACCTCCCCGACCGCGGCGCGAACCACTTCGCGGCGACCATCCGGGCACTCAAGGCGAAGCTGCCGGACGCCTCCGTCGAGGTGCTGACGCCCGACTTCCTGGGCGTCGAGGAAGACGCGCTGCGCACGGTGCTCGGGGCCCGCCCCGAGGTCTTCAACCACAACATCGAGACCGTGCGCCGCATTCACCGTCGGATGCGCGGGGCGAAGGCGAGCTACGACACGGCGCTCTGGCTGCTCCGCCGGGCGAAGGAGCTCGCCGACCATCGGGTGCTGACGAAGTCGGGGATCATCGTCGGGCTCGGGGAGACGAACGACGAGGTGGTCGACACGATGCGCGACCTGCGCGCGAACGGCGTCGACGTCGTCACCATCGGCCAGTACCTCCAGCCGTCGTCGCAGCACGCG
>Ga0210120_1000060_pt1 | contig 28448 bp, 36 predicted proteins | sample Goodyear_PhragA__FD_184868 | JGI IMG/M metagenome (GOLD analysis project Ga0210120, IMG submission 184868) | Wetland microbial communities from San Francisco Bay, California, USA, that impact long-term carbon sequestration - Goodyear_PhragA_D2... | ecosystem: Environmental > Aquatic > Marine >... | reverse complement strand
CGACCAGACCCACCGCAACCTCACGGTGACGATCGTCAACGACGGCTCGTTCGAGCCGCAGGACGCCGTGCTCGACGATCTCGAAGCCGACCCGCGGGTGCGCGTGCTGAGCAAGCCCAACGGCGGCGACCACACTGCGCGCAACCTCGGCATCCTCGACGCGGAGAGCAAGTACGTCGCGATGCTCGACGCCGACAACGCCTTCGAGCCCGAGCTCGTCGAGCGCGCGGTGGCGATGCTGGAGGACGACCCGGAGCTCGCCTACGTGACCTGCTGGCTGCGCTTCGTCGGCGAGCCCGAGGCGCTGGAGCGGTTCGCGACCGGCATCTACCCGCCGCTCGGCAACGCCGTGCGCAGCGACGACCGCTTCAACTCCGACGGCGACACGATGGCGGTGCTGCCGAGGAGGATCTTCAGCGAGCTCGGCTACTGGTACCGGGATGCCGGGATGACGGTCGACTGGGAGCTCTACCGGACGCTCAGGGACGACGGCCGCTACGGCGCGGTGATCCCCGAGCTGCTCGGGCGCTACCGCGTCCGCGGCGATTCGATCAGCCGTGCCTTCACTCGGGAAGCGCACGACCTGGCGCTTGCCGAAGGGCTCTCGCGCCGGCGACTGAGGAGCCTGGCGTGAGCAGCCGATCCCCGGGGGGCGAGACGCCCGAGCGCCTCGGCGACCTCGAAGCGAAGGTCGAGGAGCTGCGTCGCGTCAACGCCGAGCTCGGCCGCGAGCTGCGCCAGGGCGCGGCCTCCGGCCGGCCGCGCACCCCGGCCACCGCCGCCCGCGCCCTCGCCAAGCTGACCAACGAACGCGACACCGCCCGCGCCGAGCTCGAGCGGACCCAGGCCGAGCTGGCGGAGACGAGGGCGAGCCTGGAGGCGGCCGAGCAGGGCGTCGCCCACCTGAGCGAGCAATTCGACGGCCTGCGGCTCGAAGCCGAGCGCCTGCGCCACGAGGCCGCCCGCCTGCGCTCCGGCGGCGCCGGCCTCCTGCGCCGCCTGCGCGCCCGGCTCCTGCGCCGCTGATCGCTAATCTGCCGACCTCATGCCTACCGCGATAGTCACCGGCTCGGGCGGGCTGATCGGCTCGGAGTCCGTCCGCCGCTTCGTCGAGGACGGCTGGGACGTGGTCGGGATCGAGAACGACATGCGGGCGCGCTTCTTCGGCGAGGAGGCCTCGACCGCGCACGTCACCGACGAGCTGCGCGAGCGCTACTCCGAGTTCCGCTCGCTCGACCTCGACATCCGCGACGCCGAGGGGGTCAGCCGCGCCTTCGCCGAGCTCGCCGGCTCGCTCGAGGCCGTGATCCACACCGCGGCGCAGCCCTCGCACGACTGGGCGGCGCGCGAGCCGCAGACCGACTTCGGCGTCAACGCGCTGGGCACGCTCAACCTGCTCGAGGCGGCGCGCGAGCACGCCCCCGACACTCCCTTCGTCTTCTGCTCGACCAACAAGGTCTACGGCGACACGCCGAACTTCCTGCCGCTCGAAGAGCTGGAGAAGCGGCTCGAGCTGCCGCGGGACCACGAGTACTACGGCGGCATCCCGACGACGATGTCGATCGACCGCTCGACCCACTCGCTGTTCGGCGTCTCCAAGGCCGCCGCCGACCTGCTGGTGCAGGAGTACGGGCGCTACTTCGAGATGCCGACCGTCTGCTTCCGCGGCGGCTGCCTGACCGGCCCCCAGCACGCCGGCGCCCAGCTGCACGGCTTCCTCGCCTACCTGATGAAGTGCACGGTCACCGGCACGCCGTACACCGTCTTCGGCTACGGCGGCAAGCAGGTGCGCGACAACATCCACAGCGCCGACCTGGTCGCCTGCTTCCAGTCCTACCAGCGCGACCCGCGCCCCGCCGCCGTCTACAACATGGGCGGCGGCCGGCGCAGCAACTGCTCGATGCTCGAGGCGATCGAGGTCTGCGAGCGGGTGGCGGGCCGCGAGCTCGAGTGGACGCTGAGCGAGGAGAACCGGATCGGCGACCACCGCTGGTGGATCTCCGACGTCTCCGACTTCGAGGCCGACTACCCGGACTGGGAGCCGCGCTACGGGATCGAGGAGATCCTGCGCGAGATGCACGAGCAGAACGTCGAGCGCTGGATGGCGACCGCCGGCTGATCCCACCGCAGCGCTGTAGAGGTTCTGCTCGCTATGCGGTGCAAACCTCTACGGCGGTCGGTTCAGCCTTTGCTCAGCGCGCAGACCTTCGCCGCCCCGCCTTCGAGCCGCATCTTCCAGGGAGCCTTCGAGAGGTCGCGCGGGATCGGGACGGCGACCGCTTCGCCCGCCCCGATGCCGGTCTGGAAGTCGACCGGCATCGGCGTGCCCTGCGCGGGGGTGGCGAAGCGCCGCATCCGGATGTCGGTGACCGGCTTGGAGCCGGCGACGATCGCGACGCCCCCGGCGGGGACCGCGAACTCCCGGCCGGGGGCGGCGGCGAAGCAGTTCCGGGACGGGACGGCCGGCCGGCCGAACGGTTCGACCGCGATCCGCTCGGCGTTGAGCAGCACCTTGTCGGCGGCGAAGCGCGCCGGCTCGGGGCTCGCTTCGAGCTCGGCGATCGTGTAGGCGGGGGAGCCGAACTCGTCGACCGCGGCGAAGTAGGAGCCGGCGTCGATGTGGTCGAAGCCGGTGTCGGCGAATTCTTCTTCCAGGTAGAAGCTCGGGTCGACGGTGTCGCGGGCGATCTCCAGCGCGGTCAGGTTGCCCTTGATCAGCCGGCTGGTGCTGTGGTAGGCGTCGTAGGACTGCTTGATCAGGAGAACGTTGCCCGCGAGCGAGACGGCGACAGCGATCAGGGCCGCGGGCAACAGGCGCCGGTCGAGCTTCAGCCCGCTCAACGTTCCCGCCGCGATGAGGATGACGAGGGCTGCGCTGGGGTACTGGTAGCGGCTCGCCCACGGCACCCGCCCGGGCTTCACGGCGATCCCGCCGAAGAGCCAGAAGGCGAGGGCGATCGCGATCGCGACCCAGAGCGAGCGGGGTACGCGTCCGAGGCGGTGGAGGCGCCAGACGGTCAGGCCGCCGAGCACGACGGCGAGCGGGCGGCCCCAGTCGAGCCCCGGCGGCGACGGTGCCCCTTCCATGCTCGTCGCGAAGCCGGCCAGCGCCCCGAGGGCGGCGGCGATCGATTCGAAGGCGAAGCGGGGCGCCAACGCGATGTTGTGCAGGGTGACCGAGCTTTCGCCGCTGTCGGCCCAGCCGAGCCACCAGATCGCGTAGAGCGCCACCGGCACGGCGACGACGTAGGCGCGCCGGCGCCAGTCGCGCTCGCCGCGGCGCAGCGCCACGTCGACCACGGCGCCGACGAGGAAGGCGAGCCAGAGGCTGGAGAAGAGCATCGAGCCGATCAGCCAGGCGCAGGCGAGCCGGTCGCCGGTCGCGTCGCGCCGGTCGAGCGCGACCAGCATCCCCAGCCCGCAGGCCATCGAGCCGAGGAAGGTGATCGAGGAGAACCAGAAGAGGTCTTCGTAGGCGGCGCCGAGGAAGAGAATCGGCAGCGTCGCGAGCAGGGCCGGCCAGGGGCCGAGCCTGCGCCGCACCCAGACGAAGAGGAACCAGGCGCCGAGCAGGAACATCGCGGTCGAGACGACGTGGAACGGCAGCGCCGAGCCCATCCCGAAGCCGGAGAGCAGCAGCTTCCAGACGGCGACCGGGCCGGCGACCAGATGTTCGTTGTCGGGGCCGAGGAAGGCGTCGAGACTGAAGTCGCGACGGTAGAGGATGAAGACCCAGTCGTCGAGGAAGAAGCTGAGCCGCGAGCCGAGGACGACGAGGAGCAGCCCGGAGGCGGACATCGCCGCGACAAGCAGCAGCGTCGCCGGGTTTCTCGCTCGGATCGCCCCGCTCACGCCGGTAACCTATCTGCCCCTCTTGACGACCCATGCCCCTTCCCAAGTCGCGATCGAGGTCAGCGGCGTCGAGAAGACCTTTCGCATCCCCACCCAGCGGGTCGACTCGCTGAAGGAGCGGCTGACCACCTTCTCGCAGCCCGGCTACCGCGAGCTGCACGCGCTGCGCGACCTCTCCTTCGAGGTCGAGCGGGGCGAGTTCTTCGGCATCGTCGGCCGCAACGGCTCGGGCAAGAGCACGCTGCTGAAGATCCTCGCCAGCATCTACGCCGCCGACGCCGGCCGGGTGCGCATGGCCGGCCGCCTGGCGCCGTTCATCGAGCTCGGGGTCGGCTTCAACAACGAGCTGACGGCGCGCGAGAACGTCGAGCTGAACGGGGTGATGATGGGGCTGACGCGACGCGACGCGCGCAGCCGGCTCGGCGCCGTGCTCGATTTCGCCGAGCTGGAGGAATTCGTCGACCTCAAACTGAAGAACTACTCGTCGGGGATGCTCGTGCGGCTGGCCTTCTCGATGATGATCCAGTCCGACGCCGAGATCCTCTTGATCGACGAGGTGCTGGCGGTCGGCGACGCGTCCTTCCAGCAGAAGTGCGCCGACGTCTTCTACGAGATCCGCGACTCGCCGCGCACCGTCGTCTTCGTCACCCACGACATGAGCGCGGTCGAGCAGTACTGCCACCGGGCGATGCTGCTGCACGACGGCGGGATCCGGGCGCTCGGCCCGGCCGACGTGGTCGCGCGCAGCTACCTGCGGCTCAACTTCGAGCAGGCGCCGGGCGAGGGGGACGCCGACATGGGGGGGATGGCCGACATCACCCTGGTCGACGTCTGGCTGGAGAACGGCGACGGGGAGAAGATCACCAATGTCGAGAAGGGGGCGGAGCTGCGCTTCGGCGCGGTCTTCGAGGCGCACCGCCATGTCGAGGGGCCGAGCTTCGGCTTCGCCTTCGACAACGCCGACGGGGTCGAGGTGACCGGCTTCGGCGTCTCGCTGCCCGACGGAGCGCCCGACGCGGTCGAGCCCGGCCAGCGGATCCGGCTCGGCGGCGAGGTCGAGAACCGGCTCGAACCCGGTCGCTACGTGACCAAGTGCTGGGTCCACCGCGAGCACAACATCGCCAACCTCGTCCTGCACTCGCCGCACGTGCTCGACTTCGTCGTCTACGGCAAGGAGGGCGCCGGCGTCGTCGCGCTGGACCATCGCATCGACGCGTCGGTCGAGGGCGGCGCGGGCGTCGAGGGCGGCGCGGCCGTGGAGGGTCGGCGGTGAGCGCCGAGCCGGCGAGCCTCGAACTGAGCGAGGTCCCCGGGCCGTCGGCGCTGGGCGGCGGCCGCCACCGCTTCTTCGAGCTGCTCTGGCTGATGTCGGTGACCGAGTTCAAGCGCACCTTCTTCGGCACCGTGCTCGGCTACGTCTGGTCGCTGGTGCGGCCGCTGATGCTCTTCGCCGTGCTCCTCCTGGTCTTCACGCAGGTCTTCAAACTCGGCAGTCAGGTGCCCCACTATCCGGTTCTCCTGCTGTTCAACATCGTCCTCTTCGGGCTCTTCCTGGAAGGCACCGGCGGCGCGGTGGGGTCGGTGATCGGTCAGGAGGGGATCGTGCGCAAGACTCAGTTTCCGCGCCTCGTGATCCCGCTCGCGGTCGTGCTGACCGCGTTCTTCACCTTCGGGCTCAACATGGTCGTGGTGCTCGTCTTCATGCTCGGCTTCGGCGTCACGCCGATGTGGACCTGGCTGCTCTTCCCGCTGATCCTGCTGCCCCTGCTCGTCTTCATCTGCGCGCTTGCGATGCTGCTCTCGGCGCTCAACGTGCGCTTCCGCGACGTGGCGATTATCTGGACGGTGCTGGCGACCGCCCTCAACTACGGCACGCCCGTGATCTATCCGCTGAACGTCGTGCCCGAGACCCTGAGGCACATCCTGATGGCAAACCCGTTGACCCCGCTCTTCCAGCAAGCGCACATCTGGATGATCGACCAGAACACGGAAGGCGTCTGGACGGCAGCGGGTGGCCCTGTTCCCCTGATCGTCGCCGCGGTGATCTACGTCGCCGTCTGCGTCGCCGGCGTCTGGGTCTTCAACCGCGAGGCGCCGCGGATCGCCGAGCAACTGTAGGCGCTTGGCTCCGACCGCTACTTTCTTACGGCCGTGAGTTCGAGGAATACGTTGATTCGTAGGCTGGCAACCGCTTTCACCGCCGCTGCATTGCTCTTTGCGCCCGGGGCCTTGGCGGCGGCCCCGCCCGGTTTCACCGTCGGCATCTCGCCGCAGACGCCCGCCGACACGGTCGACTACGGGCTGATGCAGGAGGCGGGCGTGCGGAGCCTGCGGCTGCCGCTCAACTGGGCGAGCGTCGAGGAATACAGCCCCTACCTCGTCGCGCCGAACTGGTCGGGCTTCGACCACTCGGTCGAACTCGCCGCCGAGTACGGGATGCGCGTCTTTCCCTTCGTCTGGGGCACGCCGACCTGGGTGGCCGGCGAGCAGCGGATCGAACCGGTGCGCAGCGCCTGGGCGCGGCGCGCCTGGGCCTCCTTCCTGCGCCAGGCGGTGCGCCGCTACGGCCCCTACGGCGAATTCTGGCGCGAGCACCCCGAGCTCGACGCGCTGCCGATCCGCGACTGGGAGATCTGGAACGAGGAGAACATCGTCACCTTCGGCGACGCCGACCCGCGCCGCTTCGCCCGCGTCATGCGGGTCGCCGGCCGCGCGATCCACCGTGCCGACCGCGGCGCCAAGGCGATCGTCGGCGGCTTCTTCGGCCGGCCGCTGCAGATCCCGCCCAACGTCGCCCCCGGCGACTTCCTCGACCGCCTCTACCGGGCGGGCCGCGTGAAGCGCTTCTTCGACGGCGTCGCCCTGCACCCCTACGTCGCCGACGCCGGCGCGATGCGGCCGATGATCCGCAACCTGCGGCGGGTGATGCGCCGCCACCACGACGCCGCCACGCCCTTGTACCTGACCGAGATGGGCTGGGGCTCCGACAGCTACCAGACCCGCTGGGAGCGCGGCTTCTACGGCCAGGCGCGCGAGCTGCAGCAGGCCTTCTCGATGCTCGTGAACCACCGTCGCTCCTGGCGCATCGCCGGCGCCTGGTGGTTCACCTGGGCCGACACTCCCGAGCGCCTCTGCCAGTTCTGCGACTCCGCCGGCCTGCTTACCTCCGCCCGCGAAGCCAAGCCCGCCTGGTACCGATTCGTCGAATGGACCGGCGGCGACGCCGAAATCGTCCCCCGCGCCAGCTTCGGCGGCTAGGCGCGCTGGAACAGGTTGACCGAGCCGATGCGGCGCATCGCGTACTGGTCGTAGGGGAGGTCGCCGCGCCAACGGTTGTGCGCCTCGGCGGAGACGAAGTAGGTCTCGGGGTCGCTCTCCATCGCCTCGATCTGCTTCGCCAGCTCCTCCGCGGGGAGGCCGAGCGCGGCGACGATCGCCTCCAGTTTCTCGCGGTGCTCCTCCGCGCCCCAGCCGGCGAGCACGTGGTCGACGGCGTGGATCGAGCAGCCGCCGTTCCTGCGGACCAGCTCGTGGCCCTTGGCGACGACGTCGCCGACCGCATCCAGCGGCACGTGCTCGAGCACCGAGATCGAGAAGACGGCGCCGAAGTCGTCGCCGACGTCCTCCTGCGGCGGGAACAGCTCGCGGACGAAGCGCACGTCGGGGTAGGCGGCCTGGAAGCGCTTGAACTCGCGCGGGCCGTTGCCGCCGCCCATGTAGTCGTCGACGACGACCACCTCGTAGCCGAGCCGCGAGAGCATCCCGGCGACCAGCGGCTCGCCGGCGCCGATCTCGAGCACGCGGGCGCCGCGCTCGACGTTGCCGAGGATCGCCTTGATCGCCCAGCAGCGCTGCAGGTCCTTCATGTCGAAGCTCGCCCCGGCGAGGCCGGTCAGGTGGTCGGCGGAGTCGGCGAAGTCGCGCACCGTGCCGTGGGAGATCGGCGGCAGCGGGAACCTGCCGGCGTAGCGCTCGGCGATCGGCCACAGGGCGCTGTCGGCGATCGTCCAGGCCGAGGCGTTGGCGCCGGGCGTCGCGCCGCTCGGCGCGTAGAGCGCCGCCTTGCCGGCCAGCTTGCGCAGCAGCGGCGAGCGCGCCGCCGCGGCGCGCAGCCGCTTGGCCTGGCTGGTCGCGCTCACGCCGAGGAACCCACCGGCTGCCCGGCCGCGCAGGCGCGCAGGAACTCCGCCACCGTCTCGGCGTTGCGCCGCCAGCTCAGCTGCGTCTCGGCGAAGCGGCGGGCGCCGGCGCCGAGGCGCGCGGCGAGCTCGCGGTCGGCGAGCAGCTCTTCGATGCGGACGACGATCTCCATTGCGTTTCCCTGCTCCAGCAGCAGGGCCTCCTCGCCGTGGGCGAGGTCGTTGCCGATGTTGCAGTGCGGCAAGATAACCGGCCGCCCCATCGCCAGGAACTCCGGCAGCTTCGAGGGCAGGCGGTAGCGGTTGAAGTCGTCGGGCGGGCCGGGCTGCACGAAGGCGTCGGCCATCGCCAGGTAGGCGGGGATCTCGCGCCAGGCGACCGGGCCGAGCTCGATCACCCCGTCGCCGAGGGCGCGGAAGGCGCGCGGGTCGGGGCCGCCGAATTCGGAGTGGCCGAGGCGGACCAGGCGCACCCGCCGGCCGCGCCGCTGCGCCAGCTTGACCGCCAGGTAGAGGCTCAGCATCTCGTGCTGGTTGGCGTAGTGCATCGTGCCGTGGTAGACGAGCACGAGGTCCTCGTCGGTGAGCCCGAGCCGCTCGCGCGGGTAGGGCTCGAGGTCGGGGCGGAAGCGCTCCAGGTCGATCCCCGGGCGGGCCAGCGCGTGCGGCCGCCCCGCCCGGTTGAACTCGTTCAGCGCCTCGGTGATCACGGTGATCCCGGCGGCGCCGTCGAGGAACTCGCGGTGGTGGGTGGGGTGGATCAGGTCGGGCGGGAAGGCGCTGTCCTGCTGGCGCAGCGGCAGCCGCTGGAGTTCGGCCAGCGAGCGCCCGGACGCCGATTCGATCAGCAGCTCCTCGTTGTCCTCGAGGTGGACGACGTAGGGGCAGTCGAGCCGGCGCACGGCCTCCATCGTCATCCGCCGCACCGGCTCGCGCGGCGTCCAGCCGACGACGATCGTCTCCTGCGGGTCGCGCGCCATCTCCTCCACCTTGCGGCTCAGGTCGTCGTGGGAGACGCACTCGAAGAGCGGCTCGCCGACCGCCCTGGCGCGCGCCGGGTCGCCCAGGCCGGCGACCGTCACCTCCCAGCCCAGCTCGGTCAGCTCGTTGCCGAAGTGGTAGGCCTGGATCCCGCTGTTGACGTCGAACGGCCCGAAGTAGACGTAGAGCAGCCTCATCTCGATCCCGGGAGCCTCATCGTCGCCCCAGCGGGGCGGTCGCCCGGTAGACCCGTTCGCGCCAGCTCGACGGCACGTAGTCGGCGATCTGCTGGGCGAAGCCGGGGTTGAAGTAGGGATCGCCGCGCATCAGCTCGTCATACCAGCAATCGACGAACAGGGCGCGGTCCACTGCGTCGGCGGCGACTCGCTTGCCCGCCGGCGTGCGGTGGTTGACGAGGCGCGGTCGCGGCGCGTAGACGGACTTCAGCCCCCGCGCGGCGAGCCGCCGGCAGAGGTCGTAGTCCTCGAACCGGTTGCCGTAGAACTCGTTGAAGCGCCCCGCGGCCTCGAACTCGGCGCGCCGCACCAGCAGGCACTCGGCGCCCAGCGCGGAGACCTCGCGCGCGCAGGCCAGCGAGCCGTAGTAGCCGTCGCCGTCGCCGGGGTAGCCGGCGAGCATCGGCGTCGCCGGCTCGCGCAGGCCGATCGCCACGCCCGCCTGGTCGACGAGCCCGTCGGGGCGGACGAGCAGCGGCCCGACGGCGCCGACGCCGGGAAGGCCGGCGTGCAGCAGCAGCAGCTCGATCCACTCGGCCTCGACGATCTCCATGTCTTCGTCGAGGAAGAGCAGGAAGTCGCCGATCGCCGCCGCGGCGCCGAGGTTGTCGGCGCGGGGGCGGCGGAAGGCGCCCGCCTCGCCGGGAAGCCATGTAGCGCCGTCGGGCAGCCAGTCCGGCGCCTCGCCGCCGCGCCCGACGACCAGCACCTCGAGGTTCGGGTAAGAGGTCAGCGCGAACAGCGAGTCGAGGCAGCGGCGCAGCCCGTCCTCGCCGCCGCCGGAGGGGACGACGACGCTGACCCTGCCGGCCGGCGCCGACCCGTTGCGCGGCGCCAGCACGGCGCGGTGCGGGATCGCCGGGTGGGGGACCGAGCGCGCGGCGACGCCGAGCCGCTCGAGGTGCTCGCTGACGGCGCGGGTCTGCAGCTCGGCGACGTCGTCCTTCTGGTCGGTGCCGGCGGCGATGCTGCCCGGGATCGCGCGCCAGTGGTAGAGCGTCTGCGGGATGTGGTGGATGCGCTCGGTGCGCTCGCAGACGCGCAGGAAGAACTCGAAGTCCTGGATCGTGTCGAAGGCGGGGTCGAAGCCACCGGCCGCCTCGGCGAGCGAGCGTCGCACGACCAGCAGGTGGCCGATGTACATCGCGCCGAGCAGGTAGACCGGCGACCAGTCGGGCTTCAGGAAGGGGTCGGCGCGGACGCCGTGCGCGGTCAGCTTGTCGGAGTCCGAGTAGACGACGTCGAGCGTCGGGTCGGCGGTCAGCGCCTGCGCGACCCGCAGCAGCGCGTCGGGCGTCAGCTTGTCGTCGTGGTCGAGGAAGCCGACGAACTCGCCCTCGCAGATCGCCAGCGCGGCGTTGGTCGCGCCCGCGATGCCACGGTTCTCGCTCGCGATCTCGACCCGGATCCGCGGGTCCTGCGCGGCGTAGCGGCGCAGCAGCGCCGCCGGCTCGGGCTGCGCCGAGCCGTCGTCGACGATGCAGAGCTGCCACTCGGGGTAGATCTGCGCGCGCACCGACTCGATCGCCTGCGCGAGGTAACGCAGGTCGGATTTGTAGGCGGGCATCGCCAGCGAGATCGTCGGCCGCGCCGGCAGCGCCTCGACTTCCTGCAGCGCCGCCTCGCGCCGCGCCCGCGGCCGGTTCAGGTGCCGGCGCCGCAGCCAACGCCAGAGCTCGCGCAGCCGCCGCAGCAGGGCGAAGGCGCGCGGCGGCAGCAGCGATTTGAGCGTGCGCAGGTCTCGCGGCATCGCCGGTCAGCCCCGCAGCTTCGCCAGCACGGTCCGCGCCGCCCGCACGGGCGCGGTCAGCCGCCAGCTCAGCGAGGACTCGTAGGTCTGCGCGACTTCGATCATCTCCTGTTCGAGCTCGCCGATCCGCAGCGCGCGCCGGCTCAGCTCGCGGTGGAACTCCTCGCGCTGCGCGTCGAGCTCCGCCCGGTGCCTGGCCTCGACCTCGCTCAGCTGCTCGCTCGTCCGCGTTCCGGCGCTCATCGGCGGCTAATCGTAGAGACAGGCTAGAGTCGCGGCCACGCGATGGAGGCTCTGAAGGGACTGATCCTCTCCGGCGGCGCCGGAACGCGGCTGCGGCCGATCACGCACACCTCGGCGAAGCAGCTCGTCCCGGTGGCGAACAAGCCCGTGCTCTTCTACGGGATCGAGGCCCTGGTCGACGCCGGGGTGACCGAGATCGGGATCATCATCGCGCCGGAGACGGGCGAGGAGATCAAGCAGGCGGCCGGCGACGGCTCGCAATTCGGCGCCGAGATCACCTACATCCTCCAGGACGAGCCCGCCGGGCTCGCGCACGCGGTGCTGACCGCGGAGGAGTTCCTCGGCGACTCGCCCTTCGTCATGTACCTGGGCGACAACCTGCTCGCCGACGGGCTGCGCGGCCTCGTCGCGACCTTCCGCGAGTCCGAGCCCGACGCGCTGATCCTGCTGACGCCGGTCGACGAGCCCGAGCACTACGGCGTCGCCGAGCTCGACGGCGAGCGGGTCGTCCGCCTGGTCGAGAAGCCGAAGGACCCGCCGTCGAACCTCGCCCTGGTCGGCGTCTACCTCTTCCAGCCGGCGATCTTCGAGGCGGCGCGGGCGTTGAAGCCCTCCTGGCGCGGCGAGCTGGAGATCACCGAGGCGATCCAGAGCCTGATCGAGGACGGACACAGGGTCCAGTCCGAGGTCGTCAGCGGCTGGTGGAAGGACACCGGCCGGCTCGCCGACATGCTCGAGGCCAACCGGCTGGTGCTGGAGGAGCTGGAGACGCGGATCGACGGCGAGGTCGACGAGGCCTCGAAGGTCGAGGGCCGGGTGGTGCTCGAGCGGGGCGCGAAGCTGAGCGGCTCGACCGTGCGCGGACCGGCGGTGATCGGCGCCGGCGCGACGATCGAGGGCGCCTACGTCGGCCCCTACACCTCGATCGGCGAGGACGTGCGGATCTGCCGCTCCGAAATCGAGCACTCGATCGTCCTCGCCGGCTCGGTGGTCGAGGACCTCGGCACGCGCATGGAGGCCAGCCTGCTCGGCCGCGAGGTCAAGCTGACCCGCAGCGAGGGCATGCCGAAGACCCTGCGCATGCTGGTCGGCGACAAGTGCGAGATCAAGATCGTCTGATGGACGTCGCCCGGTGAAGCTGCTCGTCGCCGGTGCTGCGGGAATGCTCGGGCGCGACGTCGTGCTCGCCGCCGGCAACGCCGGCCATCAGGTCGTCGGCTTCGGGCGCGCCGAGCTCGACGTCGCCGACGCGGAGGCGACGCAGCGGCGGATCGCCGACGAGCGGCCCGACGTGGTGATCGACTGCGCCGCCTGGACCGACGTCGACGGGGCGGAGGAGCACGAGCAGGAGGCGACGCGGGTCAACGGCGCGGGCGCCGGCAACGTCGCCGCCGCGGCCGCCGCGGTCGGCGCCTCGGTGGTCTACGTCGGCAGCGACTACGTCTTCGACGGCAGCAAGGGCGCGCCCTACGTGGAGACCGACCAGACGGCGCCGCTCTCCGCCTACGGGCGCAGCAAGCTGGCCGGCGAGGAGGCGACCCGGGCGGCGAACAGGCGCCACTTCATCGTCCGCTCGGCCTGGCTGTTCGGCACCGGCGGCGGCAACTTCGTCGAGACGATGCTGCGGCTCGCCGCCGACCACGGCGAGGTGCTGGTCGTGCGCGACCAGGTCGGCTCGCCCACCTACACCTGGCACCTCGCCTACGGGATCGTCCGCCTGATCGAGGGGGTCGAGTACGGCATCCATCACATGGCCGCCGCCGGCGCCTGCTCCTGGTACGAATTCGCCCGCGAGATCTTCGAGCAGGCGAACGTTGAGTGCAAGGTGATGTCGGCGACCACCGAGATGCTGGGCCGCCCGGCCCCCCGCCCCGCCTACTCGGCGCTGGCGAGCCAGCGCGAGCACCCGATCGAGCTGCCCTCCTGGCAGGACGGCCTCGCCGCCTACCTGGCGCAGCGCCGCGCGGAGAGCGAGGCGCCCGCATGAGGATCCTGGTCACCGGCGCCGCCGGCTTCATCGGCTCGACCTACGTGCGCCTGATCGGCGACGAGCACGAGGTGCGGGTGCTCGACAAGCTCACCTACGCCGGGCGGCGCGAGAACCTGCCCGAGGGGACGGAGCTGGTGGTCGGCGGGATCGAGGACCCGGGCGTCGTGCGCGAGGCGATGCAGGGCCGCGACGCGGTCGTCAACTTCGCCGCCGAGTCGCACGTCGACCGCTCGATCGACGACCAGGACGCCTTCGCCCGCACGCACGTGATCGGCACCGGCACGCTGCTCGACGCGGCGCGCGAGCTCGGCGTCGAGCGCTACCTGCAGGTCTCGACCGACGAGGTCTACGGCTCGATCGAGTCCGGCTCCTTCACCGAGGGCTCGCCGCTCGACCCCTCCTCGCCCTACTCGGCGACCAAGGCGGCCGGCGACCTGCTCGTCTCCGCCCACTTCCACACCTACGGCATCGACGCCTCGATCGTCCGCGGCTCGAACAACTACGGGCCGCGCCAATATCCAGAGAAGTTGATTCCCCTGATGATCTTGAACGCGATCCACGGGGACTCGCTGCCGGTGTATGGCGATGGTAGGCAGGTGCGCAACTGGCTCTACGTCGAGGACTTCTGCCGCGGCATCCACACCGTGCTGACGCAGGGCCGCGCCGGCGAGGCCTACAACGTCGGCGGCCCGGACGAGTGCGAGAACATCGAGGTCGTGCGCCGGGTGATCGAGCTGACCGGGGCGGAGGAGTCGCAGATCGAGTACGTCACCGACCGGCCCGGCCACGACCGCCGCTACTCGCTCTCCTCGGAGAAGCTGAAGGGCGAGCTCGGCTGGCAGGCGCAGGTGCACTTCGCCGAGGGCCTCGAGCGCACGGTCGAGTGGTACCGCGAGAACGAGCCGTGGTGGGGCCCGATCCGCTCCGGCGAGTACCGCGAGTACTACGAGCGCCAGTACGGCAGAGCGTTGAACTAACTCGATGGCGGCCCCTGCAAACCGGCGCATCTCGGGGTCCTCGGTCGCTCGGATCGGGTCACGCACTAGAAAGTGCGCTCCCCTCACCTCGCTCCCTGCGTCCCCCGACCTGCTTGCTTTTCGGAGCCGTGCGCGATTCGCATGAAATCCCTGCCTACGAAATTGCCTGGTGTCGTGTTGTTGGAGCCGGAGGTTCACGGGGATATCCGCGGCTTCATGGTCGAGACCTATAGGCGGGACCGTTGGGCAGAGTTGGGCGTGGACGTCGAGTTCGTCCAGCACAACCACTCGCGCTCCTCGCGGGGGACGCTGCGCGGCCTGCACTTCCAGACCGAGCCGGGTCAGGCGAAGCTGGTGCGCTGCCCGCGCGGCCGGATCTTCGACGTCGCCGTCGACCTGCGCCGCGAGTCGCCGACCTGCGGGCAGTGGGAGGGGCACGAGCTCGACGACGAGCGCCACCGCCAGCTCTTCGTCCCGGTCGGCTGCGCCCACGGCTTCGCCGTGCTCAGCGAGGAAGCCGATGTCGCCTATCTCCTCTCCAGCCTCTACGACCCCGCCACCGAGTCCGGCATCGCCTGGGACGACCCCGACGTGGGCGTCGAGTGGCCGGTCGACGCCCCCCTGCTGAGCGAGCGGGACAAGAGCGCTCCGCCGCTTGCCGAGGTTGCCGATTCGCTGCCGTTTTGAAAAGGTGCCCGGAAGGGGCAGCGGACGCTGCTGATGCACCGCCGCCTCGGCCGCCTCTCGGAGTCCTACGAGCGCGGCGAGGCCGGCCGCTTCGGCAAGCTCGCGCGCGGGCTCACCATGGGCGGCGCCGCCGTGCTCGCCGCCGGGCGCGGCCGCCGCGCCGCGGGCGTCGCCGGCGGCGCGCTGCTGCTCGCCGGATCGGTCGCCAAGCGCTGGAGCGTCTTCAAGGCCGGCTTCGCCTCGGCCGAGGACGCCGAGCAGACGGTGCGCATGCAGCGGGAGCGAGCCCGCGCCGGGGCATGATGCTCGATTCTCCCCATCATCGTGGGGACAATGCAGCAACATCGCGCTGGGCCTACCGGGGCAAGCCGTTGACGGTGACGATGCGCGCGCCGGGCCACGACGAGGAGCTGGCGCTCGGCTTCCTCTACGGCGAGGGGCTGATCGACGGCCCGCGCCCCGTCGGCCCGAGCGAGGACTTCGCCGCCAACACGATCGAGGTCGAGGGGCCGCTCGCCCGCGACCCCGGCGCCCGCCGCTTCTACACGACCTCCTCCTGCGGGGTCTGCGGCAAGGGCGCGCTGGAGGAGGTCGCGGTGGCGAGCGAGCCGGCGCCGCCCGGCCCCGAGATCGGGCGCCGCCTGCTCGCCGACCTGCCCGAGCGCCTCGCCCAGCCCGGCTTCCGCCGCACCGGCGGCCTGCACGCGACGGGCGTCTTCGACGCCGCCGGCTCGCTGCTCTGGAGCCGCGAGGACGTCGGCCGCCACAACGCGATGGACAAGGCGATCGGCCGCGCCCTGCTCGGCCGCGCCCTGCCTTTGCACGAGCGCGTCGTCGAGTGAGCCCCGGCTAGGGAGCGACCTGCCTGGCCAGCTCCTGCAGCTGCTCGAGCGAGAGCTCGCTGCGGCCGGCGGCCCAGCAGGCGAGCGGGGCGGCGGTGCGCTCGGAGGAGTGGGCCGCGGTGGCGGCGAGGTCGAGCAGGGCGACGACCTCCTCGTTCGTCGGCGGGCCGACCCCGGCCCGCTCGCAGAAGTCCCGCAGCCACTCGTCGCGCCTCACTGGAGATCCTTTCTCCGGTCGGGACGAGGCCGCGAAGGAGTCGAACCTTCCAAGCGATGGGTCGCACCGCCCTGCCGGCTTTGAAGACCGGATGGGCCACCGGGCCCCTGCCGCCCCACGTGTCTGTCGCCGTCGCGCCGCAGCGCCTTCTCGCCGTCGAGCTGTTCGAGCACGGCCTGAGCGTACTTGCGGCTGACGCCGAGCAGGTCGCGCAGGCGGGCGATCGTCGTCGCGCCTTCGCGCTCGACCTGGGCGAGGACCACCTCGCGGATGCGGGCGTAGCGCTCGGCGGGGTAGAGGACGTCGGGCTTCAGCCGCACCAGCTCGCCGGCGTCGACGAGCTGCTTCAGCGCCGCGTCCACCTGGCGCCGCCCGACCCCGGCCGCCTCCGCCAGGTCGCCGGGGGGGCGCGGCTTGAGGCCGTCGGCGCGCAGCTCGCCGAGCAGGCGGCGGGCGAGCGGCCCGGGCTCGGGAGGCGGCGCTGCCTCCGCCGCGCGAGCTCCTCGCGCAGCCGCTCGACCCCCTCGCCGGTGCGGGCGCTGACCTCGATCGGCCGCAGCCCGGGCGCCACGGCTGCGCAGTCCTCGGCGGCGAGCCGGCGCATCTCGGCCCCGGCCAGGTCGCAGCGGCTGAGCGCGACGACGCCGCGCTCGACGCCGAGCGCCCGCAGCACCGCCATGTGCTCGCGCGTCTGCGGCATCGCGCCGTCGTCGGCGGCGACGACGAGCAGGTAGAGGTCGATCCCGCTCGCCCCGGCGATCATCGTGCGGACGAAGCGCTCGTGCCCCGGCACGTCGACGAGGCTGAGCCGGCGGCCGCCGAGGTCCAGCTCGGCGAAGCCCAGCTCGATCGAGATCCCGCGCCGCTTCTCCTCCGCCAGGCGGTCGGTGTCGCGGCCGGTCAGCGCCGCGACCAGGGCGGTCTTGCCGTGGTCGATGTGGCCCGCGGTGCCGATCGTCAGCGGACGCGGCGCCACCGGCTCAGCCCCGCGCGTCGTTCAGCGCCGCGCAGGCCCGCGCGGCGTCCTCGTCGCTCATCGTCCGCGGGTCGAGCACCAGCCGCCCGCCGGCGACCCGCGCGATCACCGGCACCTCGGCCTCGCGCAGGCGCGCCGCCAGCGCGTCGGCGCCCGCCGGGCCCGGGTCGACGGAGCAGACGGGCCCCTCCAGCTCCAGCGTCGCCAGCGCGCCGCCGCCGGGGGCGCCGGCGTCGCGGCGCACCTCCGCCGCCTCGCCGACCATCGCCGCCGTCGCGTGCGCCCGCCGCTCCAGCTCCTCCTCGGAGGCCTCGATCATCGTCCACACCGGCAGCGCGCCGCGCCCGGCGTCGCGATGCACGCGCAGCGTCGCCTCCAGCGCCGCGGTCTGCAGCTTGTCGAGCCGCAGCGCCCGGGCAGCGGGTCCCTGCGGCAGCGCCCGACCGCGTCCGCGCCGCCGAACAGCAGGCCCGCCTGGGGGCCGCCGAGCAGCTTGTCGCCCGAGCAGCAGACGAGGTCGGCGCCGGCGCGCAGCGAGCGCCGCACGGTCGGCTCCTCGTGCACCTCCTCCAGCGCCCCCGAGCCGAGGTCGTCGACCAGGGCGATGCCGCGCTCGGCGGCGAGCGTCGCCAGCTCGGCGAGCTGGGGCTGCTCGGTGAAGCCGACGATCTCGAAGTTCGAGCGGTGGACGCGCAGGATCGCCGTCGTCCGCGGGCCGATCGCCCGCTCGTAGTCCTCGCGCCGCGTGCGGTTGGTCGTCCCGACCTCGACCAGGGTGGCGCCGGAGTGGGCGAGGATCTCGGGGATCCGGAAGGAGCCGCCGATCTCGACCAGCTCGCCGCGGCTGACCAGCACCTCGCCGTCGCCGGCCAGCGCCGCCAGCGCCAGCATCACCGCTGCGGCGTTGTTGTTGACCGCCAGCGGCGCCCGGCCGAGGTTGGTGTGGATGACGACGCCGGTCGCGTCGATCGCCGCAGCGAGGCGCTCGACCGAGGGCAGGCGGCGCAGCTCGCCCACCCCGTCCTCGCCCGTGGTCGCGCTCGGTGTCATGGAGACGCCTGCCGGGTACCCGGATCGCCGATGGCGCTAACCGGCGACCGCCCGCGGCTGACCGCGCTCTCCCACGGCGCCGGCTGCGCCTGCAAGATCGGCGCGGCGGAGCTGCGCGGGCTGCGCGAGGCGCTGCCGCCGAGCGCCGACCCGGACCTGCTCGTCGGGCTCGACCCGGCCGACGACGCCGCCGTCTACCGCCTCTCCGACGAGCCGGCGCTGGTGCAGAGCCTCGACTTCTTCACCCCGATCGTCGACGACCCGCGCGACTTCGGCCGCATCGCCGCCGCCAACGCGCTGTCGGACCTCTACGCGATGGGGGCGCGGCCGCTGCTGGCGCTCAACGTCGTCGCCTTCTCGCTCGGCGACCTCGGCGGCGAGCCGCTGGCCGAGATCCTCGCCGGCGGCGCCGAGGTCGCGGCCGAGGCCGGGGTGGCGATCGGCGGCGGCTACTCGGTCGACGACCTCGAGCCGAAGTACGGGATGGTCGTCAGCGGCGTCGCCCACCCGGACGAGATCCTCACCGCGGCCGACGGGCGCCCCGGCGACGAGCTGTTCCTGAGCAAGCCGCTCGGCGGCGGCCTGGTGACGACCGCCGCGAAGCGCGGCCTGGCGAGCGAGGCGGAGGTCGACGTTGCCGTCGCGACGATGACGACGCTGAACGCCGCGGCGGCGGCGCAGGCCCGCGCCGCGGGCGCGCACGCGCTGACCGACGTCACCGGCTTCGGAGCAGTTGGTGCCCGAGTAGGAGAACCCTTCCATCGCCTCCTGGCTCGGGCGCGTTTCGAGCAATTCCCGCGAACCGGCGGGCCTAACTGGCGCTGTCAGGAGGCTGACCGCGTCACACTGCCCGCATGGACGCGCTCGGAGTCGTGCTCGCCGGCGGTCGCGGCAGCCGTCTCGGCGGCGCCAAGGCGCTCGCCGAGTTGGCCGGTCGCCCGCTGATCTCCTACCCGCTGGAGGCGCTCGCTGCCGCCGGCCTCGAGCGGGCCGTCGTCGCCAAGCCCGGCAGCGAGCTGCCGCCGCTCGATTGTCGCGTCGTGCGCGAGCCGGCGCGGCCGCTGCACCCGCTCAGCGGCGTCGTCGCCGCCCTGCGGGCCGCCGCGGGCCGCCCGCTGGTCGTCCTCGCCTGCGACATGCCGCTCGTCGCGCCGGGCCTGCTCGCGGCGCTCGCCAGGGCGCCGGAGCCGCTGGTCGCCCCAGAGCTCGACGGCCGCGTCGAGCCGTTCCCGGCGCGGGTCGCGCCTTCGCTCCTGCCGGCGCTGGAGCCGGCGTTGGAGCGCGAGGAGCCGCTGCGGCGCACGCTCGAGTCGCTCGCTCCCCGCCTGCTCGACGAGGCCGAGCTCGCCCGCTTCGGCGACCCGCGCCGCATCTGCCTCGGCATCAACGACGCGGACGACCTGCGCCGCGCCGAGCGCCTGCTGCCGGACGGCTGACCTCTCGCCTGGAGCGCGAGCTGAGGTTCGGGCTTGCGAACCGCGGGGTAATCAGACCAGCAGCGAACCGATCGACAGTGCCTGCGGCTCGGGTCCCTGCGGCTTTCACCGGATGCACGGTTCCCGCTCGGGTGAGAAGACCAACCGCCGGAGGGCGGCGAGGCGCCCGGGCCGGCCAGGCGCGCAACCCCGACCTCGATAGGGAAGACCCCATGGCGACACCGATCCGTGGCGACGCCGATCTGCAGGACGGAGCGACAAGCCGGCGCAGCATCGGCTCAGCTCGGCTCGGCGAGGTTTGACCGCGAGCGATCGGGGGCACCCGGGGAGGACGGAAGCCAGAGCCGATCCCGACCCGAAAGGAGCATCGATGTCCGATGAGCTGAATGGCAAGCGAGTGGCCTTCCTGTTCGCCAACGAGGGCGTCGAGCAGGTCGAGCTGACCGAGCCGCTGGAGGCCGTCCGCGAGGCCGGCGCCGAGGCCGAGCTGCTGGCGCCCGAAGCGGGCGAGGCGCAGGCCTTCAACCACCTCGACAGGGGCGACGTGTTCGACGTCGGCGCGGTCGGCGAGGCCGACGCGGGCGAGTTCGACGCCCTGGTGCTGCCGGGCGGCGTCGCCAACCCCGACCAGCTGCGCACCTCCGAAGACGCGGTCGCCTTCGCGCGCTCGTTCTTCGAGGCGGGCAAGCCGGTAGGCGTGATCTGCCACGGCCCTTGGACGCTGATCGAGGCCGACGTGGTCCGCGGCCGCACGCTCACCTCCTGGCCGAGCCTGCAGACCGACCTGCGCAACGCCGGCGCCGAGTGGGTCGACGAGCAGGTTCACGACGACGACGGGCTCGTCAGCAGTCGCAAACCGGACGACCTCGAGGCCTTCAAGGCGAAGATCGTTGAGGAGTTCGCCGAGGGCGTCCACGACCGTCAGCGAGAGAGGACCGCGGCGGCCTAGCGCCGTCGCGGGCAACGGAGAGGAGAGACCAGTGACCATCGCAGGCTCGATTTTGTTGATCGTCGTGGGGGCGATCCTGACCTTCGCCACCAACCTCCACGTCCAGGGCGTCGATCTCGACATCATCGGCTGGATCCTGATGATCGCCGGGGCGGCCGGGCTCGTCCTCGCCTTCTTCCAGGAGGCGATCTGGACCGAGCGCGGCCGGCGCCGCGAAGCGGCCGCCGAGGAACGGCGCGAAGCCCCCCCTCGCGAAGCCCCGCCCCGCTATTAGGCGGGCCGGGCGGCCGGGAACGAACAAGTGCTGCCGCGACTCGGCTGAGCCGGGGCGCTCAGCCGCTGCGGCGGATCATCGGCTGGAAGGTCCTCCACCAGCCCTCGTCGAGCAGCGCGTGCTCGACGCTTTCCAGCAGGAAGCCCTCGTCGTCCTGCAGCTCGTAGCTGACGATCGGCGGGTCGGCCCCCACGTCTACGCGCAGCACGTGGGCGATCAGCAGGTAGGGCGGGCAGCTCAGCCAGCGCTCTCCCGGTCGCGGAATCGACTGCGTGTCGATCATCGTGAGTGCGTGATACCCGGCGCCGAGCGCGGAAAACCGGCTCGGGTGTAGGCGCGGCGACGCGCGGGTAACGAGGCTGACATGTACGTCGTCCCGATCGTCGTCCTCGCCCTGCTGGCAATCGTCGCGGTCGCCTGGTCGCCGGTCTTCGCGGTGGTCTTCGCCTGCGTCGCCTTCGTCGGCTTCCTCGCCTACGTCGGACTGCGCCCGCGCGCCGACCAGAAGCTCGAGCCGCCCAGCGGGTCGGCGGGCAAGTACGAGGACGAGACGCCGAAGGGCGCCTGGGGCGAGCCGCGGCCCTAGCCGCCGTCGCGGTCACGAGAGCCCGGCGCGCAGCTTGCGCGCGTTGCGGGGGGCGAATCCCTGGCAGTCGTTGTTCAGGTAGGCGAAGACGGGCCGGCGCGAGCGCCAGGCGGCGATCCGCCGCCGCCGGCGGTCGAGCTCGGCGTCCGAGCAGTTGCCGTCGCGGCCGCGCGATCCGTAGTGCAGCCGCAGGTAGGCGAGCGGGCCGGCGGGCGAGGCGTCGGGGAGGGGGCGGCGCTTGTCGTCGCCGAGTGCGAGGCCGGCGCCGCGCTCCTCGAGCAGCGCGTAGACGTCGTCCGCGAACCAGGTCGGGTGGCGGAACTCGAAGCAGTGATCGCCCGGCGGCAGCGCCCGCAGCGCCGCGTCGAGCAGCTCGACGGCCGCCCCTGCGCCAAGACCGGCCGCCGCGCCAGGTCCAATCCCCGCCTCGAGCCGGTCACCTGACGTCGATTGCTGCCTTTTCCCCACGATCGTGGGGACGATGCAGCAATCGGCTCGTTTCGCCGCGTCCGCTACCGCGGCGCCTTCCGCCGCTTCTTCCGCGCGATCACGCTCGCCTACACGCCGCTGGCGGTGATCGCCAACGTCGTGCTCTGGCTGGTCTCCTGACCTGTCCGCTGTGGACATTTGAACCTTCGGCGGCTACGCTTTTTTCAGTAGCAACGCGCGCGGGCACGGCAATGGAGGAACTCGAATCGACTGGATCGCGATAGGGATCGGCGCCGCGGCGGTGCTGATGGTCCTGCTGCTGCTGGCGACGATGGCGATGCGCGAGCGCAAGGCCCGCCGGCGCTTCAAGATCCTCGCCGACATCGCCGCCGTCTCCGACGCGGGCTTGCCGCTGGAGGAGGCCTTCGACGCGATCTGCGCGATCCTCGTCCCGCAGCTCGGGGACTTCTGCATGATCGACGTGATCGACGAGAGCCGGGTGCCGCGGCGCGCCGCCGTCCGCGTCGCCCCCGGCGGCGCGCCGGAGTTCGAGCGGGGCCTCGCCGAACGGATGCCCTCGACGCCGCCGCGCATGGTCGCAGGCGACGGCTCCGCGCTGGCGCCGCGCTTCTACGAGCGGGTCGGCGAGTACGACCTGAGGGGGCTCGCCCACGACGAGGAGGACTTCGAGTTCCTCGTGAGCCTCGGCATGCGCTCGGCGATCACCGTGCCGCTGCAGGCGCGCGGCGAGGTGACCGGCGCGCTGACCCTCGCCGTCGCCTGGTCGGGGCGCCGCTACAGCCGCGAGGACGCCCGCTTCGTGCGGCTGCTCTCCGGCCGCATCGCCCTGGCGCTCGACAACGCCGGCCTCTTCGCCGACCTCGAGCGGGCCGAGCGGGCGCGCTCGCGGATCGCCGAGACGCTGCAGCGCGGCCTGCTGCCGCCGCCGCTGCCGCACATCCCCGGCTGGTCGGTGGCCGCGATGTACCGGCCGGCGGGGGCGGAGAACGAAGTCGGCGGCGACTTCTACGACCTCTTCCGCGTGCCCGGCGGCTGGATGCTGGCGATCGGCGACGTCACCGGCCGCGGCGCCCACGCCGCCTCGATCACCGCCGTCGCCCGCTACACCGTGCGCACCGCCGCGGTGCTTACCGACGACCCGCTGGAAGCCATGCGCACGCTCAACCGCGCCCTGCTGGCGCGCGGCGACTCGGCCCTCTGCAGCCTCGCCGCGATGACCCTGAGCGAGGACCCGGCCGAGCCGGTCCGCCTCGCGGTCGCCGGCCACCCGCCGCCGCTGCTGGTCGACGGCGAGGACGTCAGCGAGCTCGCCTCGGCCGACCCGGTGCTCGGGGCCTTCCCGGAGGCCGAGTGGAGCCTCTCGCAAGCCGAGGTGAGGACCGGGCAGCAGATCGTCGTCGTCACCGACGGCATCACCGAGGCGCAGGGTCCCGAGGGGCGCTTCGGCGAGCTGCGCCTGCGCGCCCATCTCAGCGGCGCCGGCAACCCGGCGCTCGCGGTGCAGCGGCTCGAGGGCTCGCTGCACGCCTTCACCGAGGGCAGGCTCGACGACGACGTGGCGATGCTCGCCGTCGCCCGGGCCTCGGCCGGCTCCTTCGCAAACGCGAACGGCGTCCTCGGCGGGCGGTCCACGCCGGCTTCGCGCCCCGAGATGAATTGATGCCCCAATCCCAGCTGGCGCTGGTCGAGCGCCTGTATGAGTGCTTCAACCACCGCGACGAGGCCTGCATCGTCGAGCTCTGCGACGAGTCGATGGAGTTCTTTCCCGCCGTCACCGCCGAAGCGGTCGGGCGCGAGGCCCCGTATGCGGGGCAGGCCGGCCTGCGCGACTACCTGGCCGACGTGGCGACGGTCTGGGAAGAGCTGCGGGTTACGCCGGCCGAGGTCGAGGCCCACGGCGACAGCCTGCTGGTCCGCGGCCGCGTCTACGCGCGCAGCCGCGAGCTCGGCATCCGCGACGTCCCCGTGGCCTGGATCTGGCAGGTGCGCGACGGCCGCTTCGTCCGCGGCGAGGTCTTCCCCAACCCCGACGACGCCGCCGCCCGCTTCGCCCCCGCGGCCTGAGCGCTCATCGTGCGGGGCCCGGCGGTGCGGGACCCGGCCACCGTACCCCCCCGCCGAGGCTACTCCGTCGCCGCTGCGGGCCGGCCGGAGGCGCCGTCGTCGCCGAACGAGAGCCGCCGGTCTAGCCCGGTCACCTCCATCACCCGGCGCACGGCGGGCGCCGGGCTGGGCAGCAGCCGAAGCCGCACGCCCCCGCCGCCGTCGAGTCGGTGGTGCGCCGAGACCAGCGCGGCGATGCCGGTCGAGTCGATGAACTCGAGCCCGCCCATGTCGATCGTGACCGTCGCCGGCCGCTCCGCCTCGACCCGCTCGAGCGCGCTCGAGAGGGTCGCCGCGTTCGATATGTCGAGCTCGCCGCTCAGGGCGATCGTCGGCGCGTCGCCCGTGCCGCCGATCCGCACCGTCAGCATCCCGTCTCGGGTCTCGCCATTTCTTCCACTCGTCTCCATCTGACCTCCCCGGCAAACGTCGCTGCGTTGTCGCGTGGCCCTGAGGACGCCTGGTTGAACAGGCCGCTTCAGTGTCCTTCGGTCTCTCGAGTGCGTCGGTCGGGCTCTCAGCTCGACTGGGGCGCCGACCGGCCCACGGCGGGCATTTTAGCTCTCGCTCGGTAATCCGTCCAGAGCCGCGGTGGGCGCGCGGCGCAGCGCCTCGAGCACTTCCTCGGCCAGCTGCGAGCCGTCGCCGGGGCGCAGCGGCGTGGCGCTGATCCGCAGCACCACGCCCTGCTCGTCGACCTGCTCGAGCGCCACGCTGGGGGCGTAGCGGGTCGGCGTGTCGACGGTCTCGAGCAGCCGCTGCTCGATCCGCCGCGGGCTCGCCTCGCCGGAGAAGCGCGCCCGCAGGTCGACCCGGTCGGGCTCGCGCAGCGGCACGACCGCGAGGTTGATCATCACCGCGTTGGGCACCTGGATCCTGTCGGCGCCCTGGGCGAGCGTGGTGTAGAAGAGGCCGAGCGAGCTGACCGTCCCTTCCAGCGAGCCGGCGAGGAAGCCGCCGACCAGGCGCACCCGTTCGCCGACGCGGAAGGGCCGCGTGCTCTGCAGCACCACGCCGGCGAAGATCCCGCCCAGCGACTGCTGCGCGGCGAGCCCGAGGACGACGGCGGTGATCGTGCCGCCGAGCGCCAGCGTGCCGGCCTTGACCCCGGCGACGCGCAGGGCGACGAGCGCGACGGTCGCGACGACGAAGAGGCGGAGCAGGAAGCCCAGGGTGCCGGCGGTGGATGGGCTGAGACGGCGGAAGAAGCGCGATTTGCCCCCCAGCTCCTCGCCGAGGCCGACCGCGTGCCAGGAGTGGCTGCGGGTCTCGAACAGCTCACGCGGCATCCTCCTGCGCGGGGCGGGCATGGCCGACCGCTACCCGGTCGCGGTGCGTTTACGCCTCGCTTTGCCGCGGGTAGGGGAGGGGCATCGCGAAGTTCGAGGGAAAAGTCGTCGTCGTCACCGGAGCGGGGTCGGGAATCGGCCGGGCGATCGCCCGCCGCTTCGCCAAGGACCGCGCCAGGGTGGCGCTGCTCGCGCGCGGCGAGGAGGCGCTCGACGGCGTCCGCGGCGAGGTCGAGGCGGCCGGCGGCACGGCGCTGGCGGTCCCCACCGACGTCGCCGACGCGGCGGCGGTCGAGGCGGCGGCCGAGCGGGTCGAGTCCGAGCTCGGCCCGATCGACGTCTGGGTCAACGACGCGATGACTACCGTCTTCTCCTTCTTCGAGGACATCGAGCCCGAGGAGTACGAGCGGGCGACCGACGTCACCTACCACGGCACGGTCTGGGGAACGCGGGCGGCGCTCAAGCGGATGGTCCCGCGCGACCGGGGCACGATCGTCGAGGTCGGCTCGGCGATGGCCTACCAGGGCATCCCCCTGCAGGCTCCCTACTGCGGCGCCAAGCACGCGATCAAGGGCTTCTTCGACTCGGTGCGCACGGAGCTGCGCCACAAGGGCTCGAAGGTCCACGTGACGATGGTCCAGCTGCCCGGCGTCAACACGCCGCAGTTCGACCACAACCGCTCGAAGATGCCGCAGCACCCGATGCCGGTGCCGCCCGTCTACCAGCCCGAGGTCGCCGCCGACGCCGTCCACTGGGCGGCCGGGCACCGGCGCCGCCAGGTCTACGTCGGCGTGCCCACCGTCTACACCGTCCTCGGCAGCAAATTCGCCCCCTGGCTGGCCGAGCGCTACCTCGCCCGCACGGCGGTCGAGGGCCAGCAGACCGAAGGCCCGCCGACCGAGACCAACCGCGAGGGCAACCTGATGCAGGCCCCCGAAGAGGACCCCGGCGCGCACGGCGTCTTCGACGAGATGGCCCACAAGCGCAGCGCCCAGTGGTTCCTCAGCCGCCACCGCGGCGCCCTCACCGGCCTCTTCGCCGCCGGCGCCGCCTTCGGCGCAGTCGGCCTGCTCGCCGCGCACCGCGGCTAGCTGAGGCCGGCCGCAACGAGCGGGGCGTTGAGCTCCGGACGATTTCACCAGCAGCAAAGGTACGATCCGCACATTTCGCAGGGTGGCGAGATTGGACTATGCGATGCCTGTCCTTCGGATCTTGAGACCCGTGCTCAATCGCCGGCGCGGGCGCTGACCAGCCAGCTGGAGGCGGGGCCGACGACGCCCTCCTCGGTGAGGAAGCCGGCGAGGGCCTCGCGCAGCTCGGCCTCGATCCGCGGGCGGATCTCGTTCGCCCGGTCGCCCCAGAGGCGCAGCAGCTCGGCGGCCGGGCCCAGCGCCTCGGCGTAGGCGACGGCGTGGTCGAGGTCGTCGCCGATCTTGATCGGCTCGTCGCAACGGCGCAGCTCGACGTCCTCGAAGCCGGCGCCGAGCACGACGTCGGTCACCGTGTCGGCGCTCTGCATCGAGAAGGGGCCGGGTCCGCAGGTCGGCTCGTCGCTCTCCTCCGGCTCGTCGAGGTGGCGGTCGACCACCTTCTCGGCCTCGTGCAGCCAGCCGTTGTCGAGCTTGCGGCGCCAGACGACGATGTTGAGCCGGCCGTCCGGCCGCAGCGCCTCGCGCACGTTGCGCAGCGCCGCCACCGGGCTGGCGAAGAACATCGTGCCGAAGCGCGAGAAGGCGTAGTCGTAGGTCTGCTCGAAGCGGTGCGCCTGCACGTCGAGGGCGGCGAAGCTGACGTTGCCGACGCCGGCGCCACGCGCCTCCCCGGCCGCGGTCTCGATCATCCGCTCGGCGACGTCGACGCCGTCCGCGTGGCCCTCGGGACCGACCAGCTCGGCGAGCCGCAGCGTCGTGTCGCCGAGCCCGCAGCCGATGTCGAGCGCCCGCCCGCCGCGCGGCGGCGGGTGCGCCGCCAGCGCCGCCTCCCCGTGCGCGGCGAGCCCGTCGGTGACGATGTGGCGGAAGGCGAGCCAGCGCTCGTACAGCGGCCCGTTCCAGGCTTCCGTCGCCTCCTGGTTCGCCGCCGGCGCGGCGCTCGCGGCATCCATCCCGATCAGCTTCTCACACCGAGTGGCGAGGTCTAGGGCCGCGCCTCGAGCACCAGGTTGAACGGCGTCTCGGTGGCCCGCCGGAAGCGGCTGAAGCCGGCCTCCTCGGCGACCGCCCGCAGCCGCGCTTCGCCCGCCTGCGCGCCGAGCCCCAGCGCGACCTCCTGGTCGAGCGAGTTGGGCGTGCAGAGCAGGGTGGAGGCCGCGTAGAACATGCGGCCGAACGGGTTGAGGTTGCCCTCCAGGCTGTCCGCCGCCCGCGGCTCGACCAGCATCACGGTCCCGTCCTCGGCGAGCGCCTCGCGCACGTGCGTCATCGCGCCCACCGGGTCGCCCATGTCGTGCAGGCAGTCGAAGAAGCAGACCAGGTCGTAGCCCTCGCCGGGGAGGTCCTTGGCGGCGGCGACCGCGTACTCGACGTTGTCCACGCCCTCTTCGCGCGCCCGCTCGCGCGCCCGCTCGATCGAGCCCTCGTGGTAGTCGAAGCCCCGCACGCTCGACTGCGGGAAGGCCTGCGCGATCAGCGTCGTGGAGACGCCGTGCCCGCATCCGACGTCGGCCACCTTGCCGCCGGCGCGCAGCTTCTCCTCGACGCCCTCCAGGGCGGGGATCCACTCGGCGAGGAGGTGGGCGCGGTAGCCGGGCCGGAAGAACTGCTCGGTGCCGGCGAACAGATCCGGGTCGTGCTCGTGCCAGCCGAAGCCCTCGCCGGCGCGGAAGCGCTCTTCGAGCTGCGGCCGGTCTTTGAAGGCGGAGCTGACGATCCGGTAGCCGCCGAGCAGGAAGGCCGGGCTCTCCTCGTCGGCGAAGATCACCGCCTGCTCGGCCTTCAGCGCGATGTCGTCGCCGAACCACTTCGCCTGCTCGTAGGCGTCGACATGGCAGCCGACCCAGGCCAGCAGGCCCGAGTAGTAGGTGACCTCGCGCTCGCCCTCCCCGAGGCCGACCCGCTCGCCCAGCCGCAGCGCCGGCAGGCACTGGCGCAGCACGTGCTCCATCGGCTGTCCGAAGCCGAGGTCGGTGCCCAGCGACAGCGTCGCCACCAGCTCGGCGCGACGCACGCCCGACGGTGCGGCGGATGCGGGCATGCATCGAGTGTATGTGGGCACGCCTGCCAGGACGTCCGAACGGTTCAGGCGAGAAGGCGGCGGCGCTCGGCATGCACTTCATCGGCTACGTGCAGCGCCCGGGCGGCCTCGGCTACATGGGCAAGGAGGCCAAGCGCGCCGCCCGCGCGATCGCCCGCGAGCTGAAGGCCCAGCCGGGCTCAGCGGCTTCGCAGCACCGCCGCCGCGCCGGCGGCCACTCCTAGTCCCG
>Ga0210120_1000058_pt1 | contig 28918 bp, 25 predicted proteins | sample Goodyear_PhragA__FD_184868 | JGI IMG/M metagenome (GOLD analysis project Ga0210120, IMG submission 184868) | Wetland microbial communities from San Francisco Bay, California, USA, that impact long-term carbon sequestration - Goodyear_PhragA_D2... | ecosystem: Environmental > Aquatic > Marine >... | reverse complement strand
TCACGAACATCGGCATCAACCATGTGATCCGCGCCATCAAGCGCAGCGTCACCAACGAGTGCGCCGCTTGCAAGGTGGCAGCTCGTCGTTATCGCGGTTCGGCGAGATCAGCGAGAGCCTCTCGACGTGGTCGCTCCACGCCGCCTGCCGACAAAACGAGCTCTTCTAGCCCGACGCCGGCCTCCTCCGGCTTCTGGTCGCCCGCGCCGCACCCTTGGCAGGCGCCTTCCTCGCGCGTCCGCGCATCACCGTTGCCTTCCGAGTCCGCGCCGGCGGAGTCTCGAGGGCCTCGAGCTCGCCGAGAGCGGCGGTGCTTGCCTCGACGATTCGTGCGAGCGCGCTCTTCCTGGCCGCGATGCGGACGTCCGGGTCGGCGATCTCCGCGGCGGCCTCGTGCGCGACGACCTGCTTGACGACCTCCTTGAGCGGCCCCCACGGATCGACTGGGTGCGGCTTGCCGCCGATCCAGATGATGCCCCCGCCGTCGACGGCCACCCCGCCGAAGATCTCGCCGACGAGATCCGGGATGCGGATTCGTGCGCGCGGCCGGTAGCCCACGGTCACCTTGGCGTAATGCTGACGCACGTTGATCTCGTCGACGTGGACCGTCGTGTACGACGACCACGGGAGGTCGACGCCCGCCGTGAAGTCGTCGCCGAGGACGAGGTCGCTCCGCGCGCTCGAGCCGAGCATCCGGTACGAGGTGCCGTTATCGAGCCGGTGGACGAAGACGGCGGCACGCGGGATCGCGACGTCCCAGTCCTCGGCGAGTCTGAACTCGAGCAGAAAGCCGCCGAATGTCCCCGGGACCTCGGCGGCGAGGTTCCCGGGAAGTCCGCGCGCGTGGAGCGGCCTGAGTTCGATCTGCTGGCTGAACGCCTGGCTGGAGGACTTCCAGACGCGGTTCTCGTCCAGCCAGCCCATGCTGCGCATGTTCGCCGCGTTCAGCCCCGGCCCGATCAACCCGTACTTGGGGTCGCCCGCGTAGTAGCAGCTGTCCCAGGTGCTCATCGTGTCCCACGGGTCCTGGTAGTCGGCGGTGGAGCCGTCGACCCGGCTGTGCATGAGCCCGTAGCCGTGGCCCATCTCCTGGCCGAGCACGGTCGGCTCGAACGAGCCCGGGTCGCACAGCGCCGCACGGCCGCCCTGCCACCCGCACAGATCCGTGAGCGTGTTCATGCAGACGACGACTCCATAGAACTTCGAGAGGTCGACCCCGCCGGCCTGCGCCTTCGCCTTCGCCGCGCTGAGGAGCTCGTTCCGGCCGAGCTGGCCCGGCCCCGGCGCCGTGTTCCCGACGTACGCGGTCTGGTCCTGGTCGAGCGTGAACCAACCGAAGACCTTGCTGCCCGACAGGTCGAGCGACCCGTGCGACATCGTGTCGAAGTAGTCCGTCATGTTGAACGAGCCTGTCCCCGCGGTCGTGAAGAGGTCGTCGAAGAACTGGCGCGGCTTCGGCTCCGCGTTGTTGCCCTTCCACTTCGTCAGCAGGATCGCCCAGGGCGTCGACTGAGCCATCGTTCCTCCTTGCATTCGGGTTCCTCTTCGACTCGGAAGCGACCCCCGCGCTGAGCCCCAGCGTCCTCCGCTACCTCCGTGTCCAGGCAACGGTGAGGAACGAGCGGCGAACGCTGCAGGGCTCGCCGGCCGGCCGAAACGTGAGCGACCGACCCGTGCGCTTCCACGAGTAGGAGCCCTTCCTCGAGCAGACGCCTGCGGCGCCGAACGTCACGCGAGTCGGCGTTCCGGCGACGGTCTCGGGGATCACCTCCGGCCCCAGCTTGAAGACGGCCTTGCCGTTCGCCTTGAGGGTCAGGACGTAGCCCGCGTTCGTCCAGGTTCCCACGAGTCGTCCGGGGACCGTGCCCGTGGCCGCCAAGGACCCCTGGCTTCCGAAGGCTGCTGCAACGACGGCGAGGAACGCGAGCCAACGCACCTCCGCCGACGGTACAGTTTTGTTGCGTTCGTTACAAATTGCCTGTGGGCAGACCACGTGTTCGGTGAGCGCCGACGTCGGAGGGAGCCGGTGCGCAGGGCGAAGCCGGTGTCATGCTGGCCTTGCTCGAGATCCGCAGCGAACCCCACCGGCCCGCCGCGTGCAGGTGGTCGGCCAGAGCTGCGGATCTTCGGCTCACGGCACACAGGGAGGAGCTGCAATGCGTACAGCAGGTTCGACGACGCCGGCGGATATCAGTCGCGCGGTGGTCGTCAGCTTCGATCGTTGCGAGAGCGAGAGGCTGCGGCGCGTCATGCAAAGCCTCGTGTCGCACCTGCACGCGTTCGCAACGGAGGTCGAGCTGACGCAGGACGAATGGGAGGCGGGGATCCGCACTCTCACCGAGACGGGCCACATCACGGACGACCGGCGGCAGGAGTTCATTCTCTGGTCCGACGCTCTCGGGTTGTCGATGCTGGTCGATGCGCTCGAGAACACGGGCTCGCAGGGGGCGACCGAGTCGACGGTGCTCGGGCCCTTCTACGTCCCGGGGGCGGACGTGCGCGAGGTGGGGGCGTCCATCGCCGAGGAACCGGCGGGCGAGCCCGCGTGGGTGCACGGATACGTCCGCGACGTGAGCGGAAGGCCGATCGCAGGCGCCGAACTCGACGTCTGGCAGAACGGCGACGACCGCCTGTATGCCGTCCAGAACCCGGACGCCCCCGAGCACCATCTGCGCGGTCGCTTCCGTACCCGCGACGACGGGAGCTACGCGTTTCTGGCAGTTCGTCCGGTGCCGTACACGATCCCCGACGACGGCCCGGTCGGACGCATGCTCGCCGCGACCGGACGCCATCCTTGGCGCCCGGCGCACATCCACATGATCGTCCGTGCACCGGGATACCGCACCGTTGCCACGCACATCTTCGACGCCGAGAGCGAGTACCTCGACTCGGACGCCGTCTTCGCGGTGAAGCCGTCGCTGCTGCGCGACTTCGTCCGCCGCTCCGCCGACGACCCCGAGCGGCCCGCGGGTGTCGGTGGACCATGGTGCTCGGTCGAGAACGACCTCGTGCTCGAGGAGAGCAGCCGGCCCGGTGAGCCCACCGACCCCGGCCGCACCGCCTGAGACGTGCAGACGGGCGACCCCCGCCGCTCCCGCCGCTCAGCTGCGGCTCCAACGTCTCCTCGTGCGCGGGCCGTCCCCTCCCGGTTCGTACAGCAGGCTCTTCCCGCGCGCGACGTTCCCTGCGCGGCGCCGATGCCGGTGGAGGCTCTCAGTGCTGCGGGGCTTTCGCCAGGTCTCGGCCGATCTCGCCCATGAAGCCGAAGAACGCGAGGACGTCTCGCAGCTGTTTCGCCGTCAGGCGGCGCGAGAGCGCCTCGCGGAGAACGGCGACGTCGCACAGGTGGGCCCTGAACGCGGTGAACTGGACACGCGCGAGCACCCGGTAGTTGTCGGCGTCCGACGGGAAGGGGAGGAGGAACCCCGCCGCCGCCCGGCTGAACGCATCCGCCTTCGCCCGGCACAACGCCGACGTTCCGGGAGCGACGGGAACGGTCATCGCCGGATAGGGGCCGTAGGCGGGAACGGTCAACGTCTTCTCGGCCCGATGGTCGTCGGGAGAGCCGCCGCAGCCTGCGAGGACGACCACGGCGCCGAGCGAGGCTGTCAGGGACCTCCACATGACTCAAGGCTAACCACGCGACCATCCGACAGGTGGCGCCTCGGGGCGAGCGCGGTGGCCGAGTCCGGCCGCCAGGGTCCCGCCGCGATCGCTGTCCGGCCCGGGCTCGCCCCGAGCAGGCCGTGCGCGCCTACCCGGCGAGCTCCTGGCGGGAGGCTTCCCAACCTGGCGCGGAGATACACTTCGCGTGGCGATGTTTCTCATCGGATGGTTTCCGGGCGATGCCGGGGTTTGAGCCTCCGAGACCTTCCGGCCCCCGACCGCGGGACGCCAGGCTCACCCGCGTCAACCGCAGCGACCCACGCACCGGTGCGTACAGCACCGTCGGGGTGGTCGGCGGATCGGGAGCGGTCGTCGCGCTCGCACTTCGGAGGCCCAGTGTGGGCGGTCGTATGGATGGTGCTGGTGGTCGCGGTCGGGGCGGCGTTGCACAGCCGCCGCACGCGACGTCGCGATCGCACAGGGTCGTAGCGCTCGTCGGCGCAGGGGCCGGTTCGCAGAGCGCCGCGGTCTTCCGCCGCGTGCGATCGCGTTGCCAGTAGCACCTGGTCGTCCAAGCCGGCCCGCGGCCACGCCCCCTCGAACGAGGCATCAGGCGGGCCTGTTTCCTGCCGACACAGAAGGCGTGTCTGCGGCCAGACCTGCGTACGGCGGAGCCGGCGTTGCGGTTGCGAACGAGCATTCCCGCGCGCCGAGCCCGGTGCTGCCGCTGCTGATCCTCGTCCTGGGGCTCGCAGTCGCGGCCGTCTGGTTCGTCGCGCTGCCGGCCTTCGACCATCAGCACCGCACGGAACGGTCGTGCGAGGTCGTCGTCCTCAGGTCGGGATCGAGCGCCTGCGTCCGCGACCCGACGCGTGGCTCGCGTGCGGTGCGCCACAAGCCGAACCACTCGGGCCGCGCCAAGCGCTGACCGAGCCGCGCGCGGCCAGGCCTGCGAGGTCGCCCGTCCGCACTGGCCGGGTGCCCCGTGGGTACCCGGCCCTGCCACGACGTACGGGGCACGGCTCCCTCATGGTCGGGCGTCCCGGCCCCGCAGTACGCTTCGGGCGGTGTTTCTCCTGGTCGGGATCGTGCTCGTCCTCCTGCTGCCCTCGCCGTGGAACACCGTGGCGTTCGCCGCCTGCCTCGCGGTCTTCCTCGGAGAGGTCCTGTTCTGGAACAGGACGGTCCGGCACCGTCACGCGACCGCGGGCGCCGAGACGCTGATCGGCCGGACGGGCGCGGCGATCTCCGACTGTCGTCCGGACGGCCAGGTGCGCCTGGGCGGTGAGATCTGGCAGGCCCGGTGCGCGGACGGAGCGGGCCGGGGAGAGCCCGTCGTCGTCACCGGACGCGAGGGTCTCGTCCTCGTGGTGGCGCCCGCACCCCCTCGTTCGTAGCCGGCGCTGCCGAACGCCGCCGGAAGCCTGACGAGGCTAGGCCCCGGATGTCGGCGCTACTCGAGCCCACCGCAGGCCTGCCGCCTCGACGCGGTCGCGGATCTCCGGGAGCGCCGCGACGGTCCTCCGCCAGCTGCCCCGCGCACCGTGGTGGTCCGCGTCGTGCAGAAGCACGACGTCACCGGCACGAATCCCGGTGGCGGCGCGGCGCGCGATGCTCGACGACGTCGCCCGCCTCTCCCAGTCGCGTCCCCACCTCGACCAGAGCAACGGCGTGAGGCCGAGGCTGCGGACGAGCCGCAGCCCCGTGAGCGTGAACACGCCGTGGGGAGGTCGGTAGAGGCGGGGGACTGTCCCCGAGGCCGCGCAGACCGCGTCCATCGCTCTGCGCGTGTCGTCCCAGAGCACCCTGCGACTCAGCTGGCGGCGCGTCTCGTGCCGGTATCCGTGCAGCGCGACCTCGTGACCTGCGGCCGCGGTCTCCCGGACGAGCTCGGGACGCAGCACGGCCTGGTCGCCGCTGACGAAGAAGACCGCGCGTGCGTCCAGACGCTCGAGCGCAGAGAGTGCTGCGGGCGTGCCGAGCGGATGTGGGCCGTCGTCGAACGTGAGCAGCACGCCTGGATCGCCAGCAAGTCGCGTCGCGATCCCCAGGGCCCGAGCGAGGTGCGGTGAGTGGGCCGCGCCGGCCGGGGCCCACTGGACCGCGACGAGTCCGCAAGCGGCGACCGAGACCGATCTGGCCGCGATCAAGGGGCCGTTCGGGAGGTCAGCTCTCGAACCGAGGAGACCCCGAAGCCTGCGCGCTCGAGTCGGGTGACCGCCTCGACCAGCCGCGGGGCGGCACGGACACCCGGCTCGAGGGTCGCGGCCACGACCTCGCCGGCATGCACCGAGCCGGCCGGGCCTCCGTCGAGCGGAATCGTGTCGCCGATCTGAATCGGCCGGCCCCCGACGTGGCGCGCGACGAGGTAGCCGCCGAAGGTGAACCCTTCGCGAGGGGCGAGGTAGTAGAACGACTCCGGAAGGGAGTAGCGGGCGCGCTGCTCCTCGAGCTGCCTCGACGTCTCGAACCAGGAGAGGACTCCTCGCGCACGGAGCTCCGGGATCGGGTCGAGGCCGGCGGCGCGGAGGACGGCGACGTCCTGAGCGCTGAGACGTCCGGTCACGGCGACCGACGCCCGCAGATGCGCGCGGCGGGCGATCGGCGCGAGCGCCAGCAGGTCGCGACGCTGCCCGCGGACGACGAGCGCCACGGACCCCCCGTTCGAGGAGATCGAGCTGCTCTCCTGGAACGCGAGCGCCTCCGACACCACGGGGTACGTCGCGTCGCTCGCCAGAAGCACGAAGAGGGCGGTCGCCAAGGCACACGCGGTGGCGGTCGTTCGCGCGAGTCGCGCGCGGAGCCGAACGACGACGCGGGGCACGGCGGCGAGGACGGCGCTCGCAAGGTCGCCGCCGCCTGCCTGGAAGTCGGCGGGTCTCGAGTCCGCGGCGGCCAGCGCCGCCCGGAGCTCTGCGGACGAGCGGGCATAGGCGACGAGTCCCAGCGCCTCCATCTCCTCCGCCAGCAGGCGCGTATGTCCCGGAGGGGAGCCATAGGCGACGATCGGGCACCCGCGCACGAGCGCCTCGAGGCACGTCACCCCGCCGGTCGAGTGCACGAGCACGTCGGCGGCGGCGAGCAGGTCACTCATCTGGTCGGTGAACCCGAGCACGGTCACTCGTGGCTCGCCGGTGAACGCGCCCGTCAGTCGGACGCGGGCGGCGGCCCCGCGACCGGCGAGGCAGACCACGACGGCATCCTCGATCTCGAGCGCCGTCGCAACCGCGCCCTCCAGGTCTCCGACCGCCCAGCCGCCCCCGGAGACGACGACGACCCGTGCGTCCGTGGGCAGGCCGAGCGCCCGCCGCGCCTCCACGGACGACCGTGGGACGAGGAACTGCGGCGAGACGAGCGGCTCGACGAGCCTCGCGCTGCCCGGACCTGCAACGCGCTCGACCTTCGGCACGAGGCTCTCGTGCATCACGAGGTGGAGGTCGACGCCGCGATCCACCCAAAGCTCCAGACCTGCGAAGTCCGTGATCGTGGCGCAGACGGGCACGCGCACCTTGCCGCGCAACCTGAGACAGCCGAGGATGAGAGAGGCCGGGGGCCAGGTCGAGACGACCACGTCCGGGCGGTCTCGCCGGATGAGCCGGAGCAGCGCGCGCGAGCCGGCGACCGACAGGGCCGTCCGCGCGAGCGAGCGGAGCACGCGACTGCGACGCAGGCCGGCGAACAGCCAGTCGAACAACCATGGAGCTGCCCCCAGCTGCCATCTGTAGGCGTCGGCCAGCAGCCAGCGCACGGGACGGGGGAGCGCGTCGAGCGCGTCCCGCACGACCACGACGCCCTCGTTCGTGCCCGCGATCCCCTCGGACAGGGCGCGGGCGGCCGCGAGATGCCCTTCGGCGACGGGTGCGGTGAGCACGAGGACGCCGACGCCGGACCGGCCGGACGGCGGCACGGCCGTCTCGACCGCATCGTTCGAGTCCCGAGCCGCTGGCCGGGACGGGCTCGGTTCGGGCATCGGCGTCAAAACGTACCCGCGCAGCACGACGCGAGGCGACCCTTCGGGAGGAAATCCGCCGGCCGGGAGCGATGGGATGATGCGGGCGGTGGCCGGTGAGACGCAAGCCTCGGGAATCGTCCGCCTCGGCCGCGCGACGATGGGCGAGCGGCTCGGCGGCTTCATCTACGGGACGATCGTCGTGCTGGCGGTCGTCGTGGCGGGGGCGAGGGCCTACCCGCACGGTGCCGGCAAGATCGCGGTGCTGGCGGCGGTCACGTCGGCCGTCTTCTGGGTCGCGCACGTGTACTCGCACTCGGTCGCGTACGCGGTCTCGCACGACCGTCATCTCTCGCTCGCGACCCTCGGTCGGATCGCCCGCCGGGAGGCTTCGCTGTTGGAGGCGGCGGCGCCGCCGGTCGCGGCGCTCCTGCTCGGGGCGGCCGGAGTGCTCTCCACGCAGAGCGCGGTGTGGCTCGCGGTGGCGGTCGGGCTGGTCGTGCTCGCGGTACAGGGAATCGTCTTCGCGCGGGTCGAGCGGCTGGGCTGGCTCGGCACGATGGCGGTCGTCGGCGCGAACGTCGCGCTCGGCGTCGTCCTGATCGGCCTGAAGCTGCTCGTGACGACCCACTGAGCGTCGAACCGGAACGCATACGGTGTCGCGATGATCCTCGAGTTCGGGGCTCGGCAGGAGCTTCAGCTCCTCGCGCTGCTGGCGTCGGCGGCGGCGCTCCTGATCCTTGCCGGCCCGCTCCGCATCCCGTACCCGATCCTCCTCGTGCTCGGAGGCCTGCTGCTCGGATTCGCGCCGGGCGTCCCGACCGTGACGATGCCGCCGCAGCTCGTGCTCGTCGGCGTGCTCCCGCCCCTTCTCTACGTGTCCGCCTACTTCACAGGCCTCCGGGAGCTGCGGCAGAACCTCCGACCGATCTCGCTGCTCGCGGTCGGCCTGGTGGCCGCGACGACCGCGGGCGTCGCAGTCGTCGTGCACGCCGCCGCAGGCCTCGGCTGGGCGGAGGCGTTCGTGCTCGGCGCGGTCGTCTCGCCGACCGATCCGATCGCGGCGACCGCGATCGGGCGGCGTTTCGGCGTGCCCCGGCGGCTGATCGACATCGTCGAAGGCGAGAGCCTCCTGAACGACGGAACCGCTCTCGTCCTGCTGCGGACGGCGCTTCTCGCCGCGGTCGCAGGGTCGTTCTCCGTCTGGTCGGCCGGAGCGGACCTCGTGATCACGATCGTGGGGGGGATCGCGGTCGGGCTGGCCGTCGGGTACGTCGTTCGCCGCGTGCGGCGTGCGCTCGACAATCCGCCGCTCGAGGTCACGATCGCGTTCCTCACGGGCTACTTCGCCTTCCTCCCCGCCTCGGCGCTGGACGTCTCGGGGGTGCTCGCCGTCGTGGCGGCCGGCGTCTACATGGGCTGGTACACCCCCGAGCTCACGACGGTGCAGACCCGGCTGCAGGGACGCGCGTTCTGGGAGATCCTCACGTTCCTGCTCAACGTGCTGCTGTTCGGGCTCGTGGGGCTCCAGCTGCGTCCCATCCTCGACGCGCTCTCCGGGCTTGGTGCCTGGTCGCTCCTCGGATACGCGGTCGCGACCGTGCTGGCGGTCGTCGTCCTCCGCGTGATCGGCGTCTTCGCGGTCGCGTACCTGCCACGGTGGCTGAGCCGGAGGGTGCGCGAGCGCGACCCCATGCCCCCGTGGCGCTACCCGGCGTTCATCGCGTGGAACGGGATGCGGGGGGCCGTGACGATCGCGGCCGCGCTGCTCATCCCCCTGCGCACGGATGCCGGCCTGCCGTTCCCCGACCGGGACCTGATCGTCTTCCTCGCCTTCACCGTGGTGCTCGCGACCCTCGTCGTGCAGGGTCTCTCGCTCCCCATCGTGATCAGGGCGCTGCGGCTGGAGGCCGACGACGGCGGCGCCGATGCCGAGGAGGCGCTGGCGCGGGTCCGCGCGGCGGAGGCCGCACTCGCGCGTCTCGACGAGCTCGTCGACGAGGCGTGGGTGCGCGACGACACGGCGGAGCGGCTGCGCGGGCTGTACCGGTTCCGGATCGACCGGTTCACCGACCGCATGGACCCGGACGGAGACGGAAGGATCGAAAAGCAGTCGATGAAGTACCAGAAGCTCCGCCGCGAGCTGCTCGAGGCCGAGCGTCATGCGGTGGTCGAGATGCGCAACACCGGGGAGATCAGCGACGAGGTGATGCGTCGGGTCGAGCGCGACCTCGACCTCGAGGACTCCCGGCTCGACTACGAAACCGCTAGGCGGTGAGGCGCAGCACGGTGGCGGTGCTCTTCTGCCGGGACGCCACCAGAGAGGCGGTCAGCGCCGCGGCCGGCATCGGCCGCCCGAACTCGTAGCCCTGCGCGAGCCCGCACCCGAGCTGCTCGAGGATCGCCCTCGTGCCGCGCGACTCGATTCCCTCGGCGACGACGGACAGCTGGAGATTGGTGCCGAGGTCGAGAATCGTGCGCACGATCGCCATGTCGGTGGGGCTCTCCGCCATCCGGCCCACGAACGACCGGTCGATCTTGAGCTCGGCGAGCGGGAGCGCCGTCAGGTGCCCGAGCGACGAGTAGCCGGTGCCGAAGTCGTCGATCGCCAGCCGCACCCCGATCGCGGAGAGCTCCCGGGCGACGGCTCCCGCACGAACCGGGTCGGCCATCAGCGACGTCTCGGTGAGCTCGATCGTGAGCAGCTCGGCTGGAAGCCCCATCTCGTCGAGGATCTGCTCCACACGCCCCGGGAACGACCGATCGAGCAGGGCGTGGACGTCGACGTTGACCGCGATGCCCAGATGCAGACCCTGCCGAGCCCACTCCGCCGCCTCCGCCGTCGCCTCGCGGAGCACGAGCGTCGTGAGCGACCCGGTCAGGCCGGCCTTCTCGACCAGCGGTAGGAACTGCGCGGGAAGCACGATTCCGCGCTCGGGATGGTCCCAGCGGACGAGTGCCTCGGCGCCGACGACGCGGCCGGTCGCGACGTCGACCTTGGGCTGGTAGTGGGCCACGATGTCGCCCTCGTCGAGCGCGCGCCTCAACTCGCTGCCGAGCGTCAGCGACTCGCGGCTCGAGACGTCCGCCGCCGGGGTGTAGAGCTCGATACGGCTCCGGTTGCGCTTGGCGGCGTACATCGCGACGTCAGCGAAGCGCACGAGGGTGTCCGAGTCCGTCGCGTCGTCGGGAAAGAGGACTCCGCCGACGGACGTCTTCACCGCGAGCGCGACCCCGCCGATCTCGAAGGGCTCCTCGACGGCGTCGTGGACGCGCAGGGCGGTCTCGCGCACGTCGTCCTCGCCGCCGGCGGGCAGCACGATGCCGAACTCGTCTCCGCCGAGGCGAGCCACGGTGTCGGTGTCTCTGAGCGTGCCCCGGAGTCGAACGGCGAGCTCTCGGAGGAGCTCGTCGCCACTGGCGTGGCCCAGCGCGTCGTTGATCTCCTTGAACCCGTCGAGGTCCAGGATCAGGACCGCCGCCTTTCCTCCGTTGCGGCGCGCGTTGGCGAGCGCGACCTCGATCCGGTCGTGGAACAGCACCCGGTTGGGGAGGCCGGTCAGACTGTCGTGCAGCGCCTGGTGCTCGATCTCCTCCATGTGCGAGTCGATCTGGCGCGTCGCGCGCCGGAGCACGGGGAAGAGCGAGATGAACAGCGCGAGCAGGAGCCCCTCGAGCACGAGCGCGATGGGGACGAAGGTCGCTCTCACCGACCGCGCGATCGGAGCGTAGTCCCGCTCGGTCACGAGGACCCCTGCCGCGCGGTCGCCGAACCAGATCGGCACGAGCTGCTGCATGACGGTTCGCGAGGCGCCGCCGGACGCGCGCTCCTTCACCACGGCGGTGCGAATGCGTTGCCCGCCGAGCGTCGAACGCACCGCTCCACGGTCGAGGGGGCCGAGCTCGCCTCCGACCCCGCGCTTCGTCGTCCCGAACGTCCGCAGGCCGTCGGCGCGATAGAGCGCCGCAGACTCGACGTCCTCGATCAGCACCTGCTGTCGGAACAGGCGCTCGAGCGCCGCACGTCGTCTCGGGGAGAGGGGCCCCGTGAAATCGGCGGGCGTCAGTCGACGGGCGAGGACCGCCTGGGCCACGAACCGCGTGTTCTGCTCCACGGCATCCTGCGCCTGCGCCGTCACGAAGCTGCGCACCATCACGAAGATCACGGCGCTCGCGATCGCGAGCGCCGCTCCGGTGAAGAGTGTGAAGCGCAGGACGAGCCGGGGGGAGGGCCTCGAGGGCGTCCTGTCGCGCCGGCCGAAGATCACGACGCTTTCCGTCCGGCGACGAGACGACGGCGACCACCGCATCCGACGAGCGCCATGAGCACGAGCGGCCCCGCGAGCACCGCGTCCTCGCCCGTCGCCCGGCCGTTGCCGTTGCCCTGGCCGTTGCCGTGCTCGTCGCCCTGGCCCGTCCCGTTCCCCTTGCCCTGGCCGTCGCCGTTGCCCTGGCCGTCGCCGTCCCCCTGTCCGTTGCCGTCCCTCTGTCCGTTGCCGTGCTCGTCGGCCTGGCTGTTGCCATTCCCCTGGCTGTTGCCGTCGCCTTGGTTATGGCTGTTGCCCTGCTCGTCGCCTTGGCGGTTGCCGCTGCCCTGGTTGTCACCGCTGCCCTGGTTGTCCGCGTTGCCCTGTCCGTCGCCGTTGCCCTGGCCGTTGCCGTGCTCGTCGCCCTGGCTGTTGCCGTGCTCGTCGCCCTGGCTGTTGCCGTTCCCGTCGCCCCGGCCGTGCCCGGCAGCTTCCTCACCGTCGGCGCCGTGGCCGTCGCCGTCCGCTCCCTGCGCGTCGCCCTCATGCGCCGGTCCCGCATCGTGGCCGTCGCCGTCATCGCCGCCGCTCGTGCCGTGGTCGTTCCCGTCGGCTCCGTGACCCTGACCGTGCTCGTGCCCGTCGCTGTCGCCGTGACCGTGGTGTCCGCCGTGCTCGCCGCCGCCACCCCGGCCGTGGCCGTCTCCCCCTCCCCCTTCGCCGTGGCCGTTGCCCTGGCCGTTGCCGTGCTCGTCGCCCTGTCCGTTGCCGTTGCCGTTGCCGTGGTCGCCGCCCTCGCCGGGCTCGTGTCCGGCCTCGGGCTCGCCGCACTGGTCCTGGTCCTCGACCTCGTCGGCGGGCTGGCCGTCGCCGTCGGTCGCGTCCGGGTCGGGCCGCGCGTCGAGCTCCTGACCGGCACCGGCCTCACCCCCGCCGGGTGGCCCGGCAGGACCGGGGTTCTGCGAGCCCTGGCCGGAGCCTCCATCGCCCTCGACCGGGTGGTCCCCGTCCGTCCCCTGTGACCCGGCGACGTGTCCGTCGTCCGCGGCTCCGGCCGGCGAGGACGGGAGCGAGCCGTGCGCGTCGCCGGTAGGGGGCGGCGCAGGGATGACGTCGTCGACGGGGCCGGCCCGTACGCCGGTGTCGGCGGGAGCGCTGCCCTTGGCCCGCGGGGAGCGGTCGGGCGTCGGGCCGCCCGTGCCCGCGACCGGCGCGGTCGGCGCAGCAGCCGGACGGTCACCCGCGTTCGGGGCGGCCGGGGCCGGGTAGTCGTCCCGGTACCTGGCGGGCGGACGCAGCGGCGCACCCGGGAAGCCGGACGAGCCCGAGTGATGGTCTGGAGCATCCCCGTGCGGGGCCCCGCGTGCCTTCGCCGGCCCCGCGGGGGCGGGGGACGTCGCCACCAACGCTGTCCAGCCCGCCTCCCGTCCGGGCGGCCGCATGGGCGCGGTGCGCAGCCCCCGCTCGCCATGCGCGGTCGCGAGTGGGTCGTCCGGCCCGCGCGCTTCGCCGGGACGGCCGAGCTGCACGATTCCGGACGCCGCGGAGCGCACATGGCCGAGGGCGCTGTGCGGAAGGGTGAAGATCGGTGCCAGGGCGCCTGCGTCGATCGGGATCTTCAGTCCGGCGATCGCGGCGAGCGGCACGACGAGGAGCGCGGCTGCGATCGCCGCAAGCTCCCGCATGCGGCGTCGAGTCGACGTCCGGCGATCATCACGCCGCCAATCCATGGCCCCGCATTCCCTCCCCTGTGTTGCCGCCTGGCCGGCAGTGCCGGTTGACGCACACCATAGGCAACGCTCCCCGCACGGCTCATCCCCCGCAAGGGGGGCTCGAACCGCACGTTCGAGGGATGTATCCGGCTCAGGTCCTGGTTCTGACTGCCTCTCGACCGCTCGAAAGGGTCATCCGATCGGGGCTGCGATCCCCCGCGCGGTGATCGCGGCCCCGAGGGCCTGCCAGTCTGCGTCCGTCATACGCGTCTCCGCGAGGTACACGGAGAAGCCGAGCGTCCCGGCCTGGGCGAGCAACTCGACGTAGGTGCCGACGTCGAGCGACGCTCGACGACCCACGTGCATGCCGATCGTGGGATGGATCTCCGCACGAGGAAAGACGCCGCGCGCGCCTTCGACGCACGATGCCGGTGCGCCGTCGGCGCCGATGTCGTTCACGTACGCCTCGGGGAGAAATGCGAAGCCCGCCTGCCGCCAGGCCGCCCAGTCGATGTCGTGGCGGTTGGGCCGGCAGTACGAGGAGAGCCCTGCCGGGAACGGCGCCGGCCGCAGCGTGCGGAACGCCTGGACGAAGCGTGCCGACCGGCCGCTCCGCTCCGCGCTCGGACCGTCGGCGCCGCTGAACTCGTACTCGACCTCGGGGTTCGCGATGTAGAAGTCGAGGCCATAGCGCTCGACGAGCGAGCTGGCGAGCGCGGCCTCACCCTCGGGATCCGTGCGGAGGACACCCCAGCCGCCGACGGGGAGCCCACTCGCGAGCCGGAAGCGGTACACCCAGTCGGCCTCGACGGGGTCCTCGTCGAGGCCGTCGTGGAGCCTCACGGCGACCCACCCGAAGCCGGCCTCGCGCAGCACGCGACCCAGCAGCGTCGGCTCCAGGTCGGTCTCGTGCCAGACGAAGGCGCCGGCGGAGCTCCAGGAGAACCCCACGGCCGCGGGCGGCGGCGGGGTCGGCTCAGTCGGCGGAGGGGGAGCCGTCGTGGTCGGAGGCGGGGGAGGGCTCGTGGGCGGCGGCGAGGTCTCCGTCGGCGGCGGTGGGGCGGTCTCCGTGCCGCGCTCGACGAGGAACCTCGTGGTCGCCGCGATCGCCACCGCGAGGAGCAGCGCGATACCGATGCGCGCCGGCCACGACGCCGTGAGCCGCCTGAAGTGGCGCATCGACGAAGGCTAGCCGCGGCCCTCCGGGACCACGAAAATGCCGAACCCCGCGACTCCGAAGAGCTACGGGGTTCGACGCGGCAATCCAATCACGGAGTCCGGGCGGCTGTCAAGCGGGACCGGCTCCCGGCCGGACGAGCGGCAGATCCGCGCGCACCCGGGTTCCCGCACCCGGCGCGCTCTCGACGAGGAAGACGCCGTCGAGCGCCTCGACCCGGTCCTTCAACCCGCCGAGACCCGAGCCTTCGCTCGCGCGAGCGCCGCCCAGGCCGTCGTCCGCGACCTCGACCGAGAGCAGGTCGTCGCGGTGCAGCACCCGGATGGTGGCCGCGGTGGCGCCCGAGTACTTCGTCACGTTCGTGAGCGCCTCCGCCACCACGTAGTACGCGGCGCTCTCGATCGCGGAGGGCCACCGCTGGGCGTCGTCCGTCGTGACGACCGTCACCGGGATCGGCGCCCTGCCGGCCAGCGCACGCACCGCAGCCGCCAGCCCCCGCACCGTGAGGATCTGCGGGTGCAGGCCGCGCGCCAGCTCGCGCAGCTCCTCGTGCGCGGCGTTCAGCTCGAGGAGGGCCCGCTCGAGGTGCTGCTCCGCCTGCTCCGGATCGGTGCGCATGAAGCGGACGCCGAGGTGCACGGCGTGCGACACGCTCACCAGATGCTGCTGCGCCCCGTCGTGGAGGTTCCGCTCCAGCCGCTTCCGCTCCGCGTCGCTCGCCGACACGATCCGTGCCCGCGACCGGCGGATCTCGTCCTCCACGTGCTTGCGCGCCGTCTGGTCGAGCCCGCAGAGCAGGTACCTCGCCTCGCCCGCCTCGCCGGGCACCTCGGTGGCCGTCCAGTCCACGACGAGTCGCTCTCCGTCGACGGACACGTGTTCGTACTCGACGACGCCGCGCGGCTCTCCGCTGCGCAGCCGGTCGAAGTCCTCCTGCGCCCGGGGCGCGTCCTCCGGCGCGAGAAACAGCTGCCAGAAGGGCAGGCCGAGCCACGCCTCCTCCGGGAGGCCGGCCGCCCGCTCGAGCGCGCGGTTCACGCCCAGGATCGTTCCCTCCTCGTCGACGAGCGACAGGAAGCTCGGAGTCGAGCGCACGACCGCGTAGCTGAAGTCGCGCTCGCGCTCGAGCTCGCGGGCCTGGCGCGTCCGCTCCGTGAAGTCGCGGACGATCACGACGAACTCGTCGGGCCCGCACGCGACGACCCGGCACTCGTAGTCGCGCAGCTCGCCGCGGATCTCGAGCGAGTACTCGAAGAGCTCGACCACCCCCTCCTCGACGGCGCGGCGTCCGGCGGCGAGCACGTCGTCGGCGATGTGGGCGGGCAGGCGCTCGTGGACGGTGCGGCCGATGACCTCGTCGGGCGCGGTCAGCAGGTCGAGCTCGGAGTCGACCTTGAACCCGCGATAGCGGCCGTCGATCCCGATGCGGAAGATCGGGTCCGGGATCGCGGCCACCAGGGCGCGTGCGGTCGACTCGTTCGTGGCCGAGCGATCGAGGCCCCGGTCGGTGGGCTGCGTCGTCACGCACCCCCCTTGTAGCACGGGCCCGAGGTCTGGCTCGGCTCGGATCAGTCGAGCACGAAGCTGATCCGCATCGTCACACGGAACTCCGTGATCGCGTTCCCCTCCACGACCACGTACTGCTCCGAGACCCAGGCGCCCTTGATGCCGTGCACGCTCTCCGACGCCTTCGCGACGCCGGCACGCGCCGCCTCCGCGAAGCTCCTCGGGGACGAGGCGGTGATCTCGATCACCTTGGCGACGCTCATGGGGACCTCCTTGCTCGTGTGGTGAGTGGCGTCCTACCCGGCCGCCGGACGTCGCAACCCGCCTCGTGCCTCAGGGCTGTACCCACGCCCCGTCGCGGTGGGACCGCGCGACGGCGTCGCAGAGGAGGTTCTGCACGTGCCCGTCGAGGAAGGTCGGGTAGTCCGGCTCCTCGGACGGGCCGCCGCGGGCGACGTCCGCGTAGACGGCGCGGTAGAGCTCGCGGAAGGTGTCGACGAAGCCCTCCGCATGGCCGACGGGCAGCCGCGTGCGGTGCGCGGCCTCCGGCCGCATCAGCGGGGCGTTCCGCAGGAGCAGCTCGTTGCCGCGGTCCCGATGCCCGAGCCAGAGCTCCTCGTGTCGCTCGCCGTCCCAGGCGAGGGCGCCGAGCGAGCCGTCCACCTCGAGCCTCAGTGCGTTCTTGCGACCGAAGCTCACCTGGGAGAGGACGCACGAGCCCCGGGCTCCGTCCTCGAAGCGCACGAGGATGTGCGCGAGATCCTCGGTCGCCATCGGCGCGTCGACGCGCTCCACGTCGGCGGCGTCGGCGAAAGTCTCGACCTCGCCCACGGGACGTCGCCGGACGGGGATGGCCGTCGCGAGATCTGCCAGGAGCTCGGCGATCCGGCGGCCCGTGACGAACTGTGCGAGGTCCATCCAGTGCGAGCCGATGTCACCGACCGCGCGGAGCTCTCCTCCCCTGGTGGGCTCGAGCCGCCAGTTCCAGTCCTCGGGCGTCGCCAGCCAGTCCTGCAGGTACGTGCCGTGGACGTTCCAGACGGCGCCGAGGTCGCCCGCCCGGACACGCGCGCGGGCCTCCTGGACGAGCGGATAGAACCGGATGTTGAAGTTCGTGCAGTGGACGAGCCCGGACCGCTCGGCGAGCTCCAGGAGCTCTGCCGACTCGGCCGACGTCATCGCCAGGGGCTTCTCGCAGACGACGTGCTTTCCGGCCGCGAGCGCCTGCTTCGCCTGCGGGTAGTGGAGGTCGTTCGGCGTCGTCAGATGGACGACGTCGACCCGGTCGTCGGCGAGCAGCGCCTCGTAGCTCTCGTACGCGCGCGCGATCCCCTTCGCTGCCGCCCGCTCCGGCGTCGATCCGACCACGCCTACCACCTCGACGCCGATCTGACGCAGCGCGTCGACGTGGACGACGCCGATGAATCCCGTGCCGACGACGCCCGCACGAAGCGTCTTCCCGGCAAGGTCGTCCCGAGCGGCCATCGGGGGCGAACGCTACTGGGTTCGCCCCCGAGCCGGTCGAGCGAGTCGACCCCGAGGGGGCGGCGATCCCCGTTCACCGCCCCCTCGAGCTGTTCCGCTACCGGCCCAGGTTGACCGGGAACGACACGAGCCGGCGCGTGGAGATTCCACCGAGCACGTTGGTGCCCGGCCCGCGCGCGCGGACGAACATCACGAGCAGCTGCTGGCGGCTCGTGGCCGGATAGCCGCGCAGGCGACCCATCCGGAGCTCCGCCCATCCGTCGGCGCCCGTCGGCGTCTCGTTCGGCACGGAGAACTGGTTGTACGGCACGGCGGTGACGTACACGAGCGCGCCCTGGACGGGCTTGCCGCCGCACGCCGAGACGTGGAACCGCACGACGACCTCGTTGGTCGAGCCGCCGACGACCGGCGGCGCGATCGACTGGCGGTCGATCGACAGGCGGTTGGGCTGATCGACCTCGGCGACCGCGACGGGGCCGGAGCCCTGGCGATCACAACCCGTGGCGGGCGGCGGAGGCGTCGGTGCCTCCCGGATCACGGCCGTCGGCACCGTCGTGACGGTGGTGCGGCCGTCCGCGTTCTGCGCGGTCACGCGGACGCGGATCGTGTTCCCCTTGTCGACCGCCTTGAGCGTGTACGTCTTCTCGTTCGCTCCGCTGATCAGCGAGCAGCTCCCGCCGTCGGCGTCGCAGCGGCGCCACGCGTAGTCGAAGTCGGTCGGGTTTCCGGTCCACTGGCCTTCCTTCGCCGTCAGCGTCTGCCCGACCTCGGGTTTGCCCGAGATCGTGGGCGGCGTCTGGTTCGTCGGCTTCGCGGCGGTCGCGGCGGAACCGGTCCCGGTCCCGCCCAGCACCACGCCGACGAGGCCGGCGGCCACGACGAGGAACGCGAGCGGCACGAGCGTGCGGAGATTCCGTCTCATGGGTCACTCCCCTCTTGACAACTTCGGATACGACCCACGGTGCGTACCCTGTCGCCAGCTCCGATAGCCCCCTGCTCACGGTTCCCTTACACCCTGTTCGGACAGCGCCGGAGCGGCGCAGCGAGCGGGTTGGAACTCGTCAGAGCCAGTCGAGCAGCTCGGCCACGCTCTCCACGACCGCGTCGGGGCGGCGCCTCGCCGCCAACCCGTCGAGCTCCACGCCGCCGCTGATCCCGCTGCGAACCAGCACCGCGCGCGAGCCGCCGAGCCTGCCGAGCGCGACGTCCATGTCGAGGTCGTCCCCGACCACCAGGAGCTCGCTCGACGGAATGCCGAGCCGGTCGTGGATCGCGTGGAGCGCGGCGCGCGAGGGCTTGCCGACGACGACGGGGCGCGCCCCCGTCGCCTTGGCCAGCGCGGCGGTCAGCATCGCTCCGCGGCTGAGGATGGGGCCGTCTGCGCCCGCGTACGCGGGCGCGTAGCTACCGGTCAGGAGCGGCGCGCCGTCCAGGATCACGCGCGCCGCCGTCTCGAGCGAGGGGAAGTCGACGGCGTCTGCGTGCGCGACGAACACGGCCTCGGCCCGGGACGGGTCGTCCACCACCGAGACGCCGGCCGCTGCGAGGTACTCCCGCGCCGCCCGCGTGCCGAAGAGCATGACGGCGCCGAGGCGTCGCCGGCGGAGATGGCTCTGGACGCTGACGAGAGGCGTCAGGAGCTCCTCGTCCGCCACGCTCAGTCCCGCGGCGCGCAGCCCCGCGGCGAACCCGCCCGGCGGGATGTGGCTGCCGTTCGTGAAGAGGGCAAGTCGTCGGCCCGAGCCGCGGATCGCCGTCAGGAGCTCCACGGCGCCGGGCTGCACGTGCACCTCGTCGCCGGAGCGGTGGACGAGCGTCCCGTCGACGTCGAGCACGACGGCACGGACGTCGTCAAGGCGCACGGCGCCACTCCACGAGCTCGTCGCCCTTCTGGACGCGGAGGTGCGACACCGACCGGCGGCTCTCGACCTCGCGCAGCAGGGTCACCACCGGGTGCGCCTCCCGGTCTGCCCGGGACGGTGCGGCGGCGCGCCCGTCCGCGCGGGGCGAGGCGAGCATCGCGTCGACCTGTTCCGCGGGCATCGTCAGGCGCAGGAGGAGCTCCTCGTCGGAGATCCCACGGCCGAAGCGCGCCCGCGCGCCTTCGAGGTGCAGCGGCTCGAGGTCGTGCAGCTCACGGGTGCGTGGGCGGGAGAGGACCCGGTCGGCGACGTCCGGGGAGACGGGCGCCGCGGGCTCGCCGTAGTGCCCCAGGAAATAGCGGATCGTCTCGTCGGAGACGTTCGACCAGCGCTCGGCGTCGATCACGTTGCGGACCGCCTGTGTGGCGACCTGCTGCGAGACCGGGGTGACGATGATCGGGTAGCCCATCTCGGCGCGGACCCGGCCGACCTCCTCGAGCGCGGCGTCGAAGAGCTCGGGCCGCCGCAGCTCCTCCAGCATTCGGCGCGTGGTCGAGACCATGCCCCCCGCGAGCTGGTGGTGGTAGTAGGTCGCGTCGAACTCCTGCGGCCTGCCGGTCGGGAGCCCTTTCTCCTGCGCGAGCACCTCGAAGTACGACGAGGTCGCGTCGAGCGCGTCGAGGTCGAGCCGGTGGGAGAAGCCCTCTGCCTCGAGGTCGCGGATCGTCGTCTCGGCGGCGGGATTCGAGGTGCCCCGCGCGAGCGGGGCGACGGCGGTGTGGAGTGTGCCGAAGCCGGCGCGCACTCCCTCGACGTACACGAAGGGGGCCAGCCCGATCGTGCAGTGGCTGTGGAGCTCGACGGGCCGGTCGCCCGCCGCCCGCACGAAGTGGGGCGCGAGCTCGCGCACGGCATCGGGCGTCAACAGGCCGCCGGGATCCTTGAGGTAGAGGCCGTCCATGTCGTCGCAGTCGGCGAGTGCCGCCGCCCGCTCGGCGTAGTACGCGTGCGTGTGCACCTCGCTCACGGAGTACGTCAGGGCGATCACGACCTGCTCGACCCCCTCGCTGTGCGCCAGCGCGGCGATGCGGCGCAGGCGCGCCGGGTCGTTGGACGGCTCGGCGACCTGGAAGCGGCGGATCCCGTTGCGCGCCACGCAGCGAAACGCGAGCCGGATCACGTCCTCGTCCGCCGGGACCCAGGTGATGAAGCGCATGCCCGTCGTGATGAAGCTGAGCGGCGTCTCCGGCATGGCCGCGCGAACGAGCCGGAGGCGCTCCCAGGGATCCTCGCGGTGGAAGCGGACCGCGACCGCCATGTGGGTGCTCGAGGTGAAGTCCACCGCGGCGAAGCCCACGCGGTCGAGCGTCGGCGCGATCGCGACGATGTCGGACGTCGTGAGACCCGTCGCGCTCCAGAGGCTCTGGTTGCCGTCGCGCGTCGTCGTGTCGACGATCTCGACGAGCCCGGTCACGGCTCCGGCCGTACACGGAAGAGAGGCACCCCGGGGTCGACGAGCTCGGCGTTCACCGCGCACACCTCGACCACCGTCCCGACGACTCCGGCTGAGACCGCGTTCATCATCTTCATCACCTCGATCAGGCACACGACCGTGTCCTCGGCGACACGCGCGCCGACCTCCACGAACGGCGTCGCCCCGGGTGCCGGGGCCCGGAAGAAGGTGCCGAGCATCGGCGCAGCGATCTCGTGGAGCCCGTCGGTCGGCCGGGCTGTGGCCGCCGCGCTCCCCGAGGTGGCGTCCGCGCGAGGGGCCGTCTCCGCCGGGCCGGCCTCCTGCTGCTCGCCGCTCCGCCGGACGTAGAGCGACAGCCCGTCGGTCTCCACGCGGAGCTCCTCGACGTCGGACTCGTCGATCAGGCGGAGGATCTCGCGGACGTCGTCGTCGCTCAGCGGCATCGGTTCCTCAGGCGCGATCGCTCGTCCCGGGCGGGGCGCCGAAGGTGCTCAGCACGAGCGACAGCGCAGACCCGGACAGGGCGGGCTTCCGCTCCGGAAGCGTCGTCACGGGCCGCGCCTGGAGCACGTGCACCACGTCGGGCGCCGCCCGCTCGCGGGCGAGCGCCCATTCGACGTCCTGGGGCGAGCCGAAGTGGTCCTCGATGCGGCGCGCGACGCGGACCAGCGCCGCGAGGGCTTCCTCGTCGAGGCAGGGCTCGTCGCGCCGGCCCTCCGGCACCGCTCTGCGGATCGTCCCGCGACCCGAGGGAGCCGGCACGTACTCGACGTGCTTCGTGTGCACCGTCCGGCGCGCCACCTCGCCGGTGACCTTGCTGACGAGGTACGCGTCCGGCGTGAGCTCGCCGCCGACGACCGCAGTCCCGAGCCCCCAGCTCGCGTCGATCGCGACCATGCTCGGGTCGCCGCTGACCGGATTGCAGGTGAACAGCACGCCCGAGACCTCCGCGTCGACCATCTCCTGCACCGTGACGCCCATCGCCGGCTCCTCGCCGCCCGCGCCGCGTGCCGCCCGGTAGCCGATCGCGCGCGGGGTGTAGAGGCTCGCCCAGCAGTCTCGCACCGCGTCGCAGACCTGCTCGAGCCCGCGCAGCCAGAGGAAGCTCTCCTGCTGACCGGCGAACGTCGACTCCTCGCCGTCCTCTCCGATCGCGCTCGACCGGACGGCGACGGGCGGCGGCTCGCCACCGTGGGCCCGGACGAGCTCGTCGTGCCGGGCGGCGAGCTCGTCCCGGACGTCGTCGGGCAACGGCGCGAAGCGCATCGCCTCGCCGATCGCCTTCGACGCCGCGGCGCCGTCCTCCACGTCCCCGCTCGCGGCGCGTGCCATCGCGGCGGCGATCGTCCCGTCGAGCCCGGTGCCGTCGACGAACGTCCGGAAGGCGCTTGCGGCGACCGCGAACCCCGTCGGGACGTGGAGGCCGAGCGAGAGGAGCTCTCCAAGGTTCGCGCTCTTGCCGCCGAACGCCGCCGCGTCCAGGCGTCGCAGCTCACCGAGCGACCGGGTGTGGACGTCAGGCACCGCTCTACGAGTCGAGGATGGTGACGACGCCGTTCGAGCCGTCGACGCGGATCATCTGTCCCGTTGCGATCTCCGCCGTCGCGCGCCCCGTGCCCACGACGGCAGGCAGCCCGTACTCGCGGCAGACGATCGCCGCGTGCGACATGACGCCTCCGATGTCGGTGACCACCGCCCTGACGTTCGAGAAGATCGGCGCCCACGCCGGTGAGGTGATCGGGCAGACGAGGATGTCGCCGTCGCGGACGCGGGCGATCTCCTCGACGTCGATCACGACGCGGGCGACACCCTCGACGACGCCGGGGGACGCAGCCGCTCCCGTGAGCCGTCCGCCACCGTGCTCGGCGCTCGCCCAGTCCTGGACGCGCTGCGTCGTCACGCCCCACAGCATGATCACGGCGGGGTCGGTGATCGCCTCGGGCGTCGCCCCGACGGCCGGGGGCGGCGTCCACTCGCCCAGCCGTTCCAGCAGCTCTTTGCGCCGCGCGACGATCGGAGGCCAGTGCGCAGGGCCGAGCGGCACGCCGCCCGTGGCCCACGTCAGGACGAGCTCGTCGAGCGCCTGCGCGACCTCGTGGCGGGCCAGCTGGAAGATGTCCTCCCCGTCCTCGAGGAAGCCGTGCTCGGCGAGCAAGGCCCCGAACTCGCGCAGCTTGTTGAACCAGCGGGTGAGGAACCAGTAGTCGCAGAAGAACTTGTGCTCCTCGACGTAGGGGAACACCGTCCGCGAAAGGGCGAGCAGCTCGTCGAACGTCCCGCGCGATCCCTCGTCGATCAGCTTGCCGTACTCCTCCGCCAGGCGGTCCCGCTCGCGTGCGATCTCGTCGAGCGGGCGCTCGACCTCCTCGCCGTCGTGCAGCGCACGCACGTGCCCGACGAGAGAGGCATACGCGATGCTGGGGTCGTCGTACCAGCTCCGGTAGAAGTGGTAGAGCCCGTCGCCGGTGGCCATGTTGAACCAGGGGTCCTTGACCTTCTCGAGCTCCTCGAGCCAGTGCTGCCCGGCCTCGCTCCGGGAGAGCTCCGCGTCGATCTCGGCGGGCGAGCGACCTTCGACGAACGCGCCGTCGACGCCCATGTCGATCGCGAGCTTCGCCAGCTTGCGCAGCTCCGCGCTCGGTTTGAAGAGCAGCACGTCGATCCCCGCGATCATCTGCGCGACGTGCTGGTCGGGGATGTCGGGCAGCTGGCTCTTGCAGAACTCGGAGAACGTCATGTAGGCGCCGTAGCCGAGCAGGAGGAACTCGAAGTGGTGCTGCCACATGAGGTCGGCGCAGCGCAGCGTCCGCTGGTAGGCGTCGAGGACCCCGTACACGGCGGTGTTCCGGTCGTCCTCGAACGCCACCTCGTCGGGCTCGTACTCCGGGAGGTCGGGAACGGGGAGCTCCGTGATCTCCGCGATCAGCGCCTGCATCTTCTCCTTGAACCTGGCGTAGAGCTCGTCCCAGTGCTCGTAGTAGTACCCGGCGCGCCGTTGGAAGTACTCGGCTCGCTCCGCGATCTTCTCCGGGTCGGTGACCGGGTTGCCGGAGATGTAGACGTAGCCGTTCAGGATCCGGTAGTCGATCCCCATCGCCGGGGGCACCGCGAACACCCGGTTCTGCCAGACGCCGATCGCCTGGTACGGGCTGTCGGCGCAGTGGACGTCGAAGGCGGGCATCGGCACCGGGAAGTGCATCGAGTTCCAGAACCAGAACCGGTTCTCGTCGGCCTCGCGCCGCGCCTCGTGGAACAGCGTGTGGTACGGGTACATCTCCTGCCACCCCTCGCAGCCGGGAGGGGTCCCGACCTCGTACGGGCTCGGGAACGCGGAGCTCGTCTGGCTGGGAGCGGCCATGGTCCTCCTCGTCGGGATGATCCGTGTATACAACATCGGCGTTCGGTGGGACACGGCAGATGACACCCTCGGCGGGCGACTCCGGGGCCGGGCCCCGGGAGGCGACGATGCGCGCCGTCCGGCAACGGGCACTCGGCGGGCCGCAGGTGCTCGAGCTCGTCGAGGTGCCGCGCCCCGAGCCGGCGCCCACCGAGGTGCTCGTGCGTGTGACCGCTGCCGGCGTGAACCCGGTCGACTGGAAGACGCGGGCGATGGGCGGCTTTCTCGGCGAGCCGCCGTTCACGGTCGGCTGGGACGTCGCGGGCGTGGTCGAGCGGGTCGGCGGCGGCGTGACGCGGTTCGCGCCGGGCCACCGCGTGTTCGGCATGCCGCGCTTCCCGCGTGAGGCAGCGGCGTATGCGGAGTACGTGACCTCGCCGTCGCGCCAGCTCGCACGGACTCCGGACGAGCTCGGCGACGTGGAGGCGGCGGCCCTGCCGCTCGCCGGGCTGACCGCCTGGCAGGCGCTCGTCGAGACGAGCGACGTGGGTCGGGGCCAGCGGGTGCTGATCCTCGCGGCGGCGGGCGGCGTCGGTCATCTGGCGGTGCAGGTCGCCAAGGCGCGCGGGGCGTACGTGATCGGGACGGCGCGCGCGGAGAAGCATGCGTTCCTGCGCGACCTCGGGGCGGACGAGGCGCTCGACTACACGCGCGTGGACGTCTCGGAGACGCTCCGGGAGGTGGACGTCGTGCTCGACGCGGTCGGCGGCGACGCGGGCGTCGCCGCCCTGCCGGCGCTGCGCGACGGGGGCACGCTCGTCACGCTCTCCGGCGCTTCGGTCGCGCGGCTGCGGGAGCTCGCGGGCGACCGCGTGCGGGTCACGGGCATCCTGGTCGAGCCCGACCGGTGCGGCCTGGAGGAGCTGGCGGCGCTCGTCGCACGCGGGGAGCTGCGGCCGCACGTCGAGCGCACGTTTCCGCTCGAACGGGCTGGAGAGGCGCACGAGGTGGGGGAGACCGGCCGCACGCAGGGAAAGCTGGTGCTCGTCACGGGGCAGCCCGGCTGATGGCGCGCTTCGTGCTCGTCCACGGCGCCTTCGGCGGCTCCTGGTGCTGGGAGCGACTGATCGGGCCGCTCGAGGCGGCAGGCCACACCGTCGAGACGCTCGACCTGCCGGGCGGGGGCGAGGACCGATCCCCGGTTGCCGAGGTCACGCTCGGACGGTGTGTCGCGCGGGTCGTCGAGGCGCTGGAGCGTCGACCGGAGCCGGCCGTCCTCGTCGGCGTGAGCATGGGCGGCGTCGTGATCACACAGGCCGCCTCGAACGCCCCGGAGCGGGTCGCGTTCCTGATCTTCGTCTGCGCGTTCATGCCCGCGAACGGCCAGAGTCTCCTCGACCTCACGCGCCTCCCCGAGGGGCGGGACGACCAGATCCAGGCGAACATCGTCGTCGCGGGCGACCCGCCGGTCGCGACGATGTCGGACGAGGCCGCGACCGCCGCCGTCCTCGACCGTTGCACGCCCGAAGACACCGCGTTTGCTCTCTCCCGGCGCCGCCCCCAGCCCGTGGCCCCGTTCGCGACGCCGGTGGACGTCGACGAGGCCGTGCTGGCGGCGATCCCTCGCTCGTACGTGGTCACGACGGGCGACCGGTCGCTCCCGCCGGCCCTCCAGCGCCGCATGATCCGGGAGCATCAGTGCTCGCGGGTCGTCGAGCTCGATGCCGGCCACGCGCCGTATCTGTCCGCGCCCGCCGAGCTGGCCGCCGCCCTGATCGAGCTGGCGGGCGAGACACCGGCGGCTCCGCCCTCGGCCTGATCCGCCCGGGCGTTCGTCGGTCGCCCTGCGCCCCCTGGTTCTTCGACACCTTGTCGTCCAGAATGGCGAAGCGACATGCCCATGGACGTGATCGGGCGGGATCGGGAGTTGGGCGTGATAGACGCGTTCCTGGTCGACGCGGCGCAGTGGCCGCGGGCTCACGTTCTCTCCGGCGAAGCGGGCATCGGCAAGACCGTGCTCTGGGAGGCGGGCGTCGAGGCTGCCGGGGGTAGGTTCGCCTCCGTGCTGACGTGCCGGGGCATCGAGGCGGAGGCCTCGCTGTCGTTCACGGGGCTCTCGGAGCTGCTTGGCGACGTGCTCGAGGACGTCGGTCCCGCGCTCGCGCCGCCGCGGCGGCGGGCGCTCGAGGTCGCGCTGCTGCTCGCGGACCCAGGAGAGACGGCTCCCGACCCGCACGCGATCGGGCTTGCCGTGCTCGACGTCCTGCGCGCCTTGGCCGGGCACGGCCCGGTTGTCCTCGCGTTCGACGACCTCCAGTGGCTCGACCCCGCTTCCGCCGCGGTGCTCCAGATCGCCCTGCGGCGTCTTCGCGAGGAGCGGGTCGGGGTGCTGGCGACGCTCAGGTTGGCGCCGGACGTCACGAGCCCAGTCGACCTCGAGCGCTCGTTCCCGATCGAGCGGCTCGAGCGATTGACGGTGGGCCCGCTCAGCCTGGCCGCGCTGCACCGTCTGCTCGCGGACAGGCTCGGTCTCGAGCTGACCAGGCCTGAGCTCGGCCGCGTGCAGGAAGCGACCGCAGGCAACCCGTTCTTCGCGCTGGAGCTCGGTCGCGAGCTGGTGCGGACGAACACGCGGCCCGTACCCGGCCAGCCGCTGCGTGTCCCGGAGAGTCTGCACGACCTGCTCGGTGGTCGGCTGGCACGTCTCCCGGGCGAGACGCTCGACGTCCTGTTGCTCGTCGCCGCGCTTGCCCGGCCGACGGTCGATCTGGTGGCGACGACGTATGGCGATCGCGAGCGCGTCCTAGAAGCGCTCCAGACTGCCGCGGAAGAGTCCGTCGTGGAGCTCGACGACGCGAACGTGCGATTCGTGCATCCGCTGCTCGGCTCAATCTGCTACGAGCGCGCGCCCCTCTGGAAGCGGCGTGCGGTGCACGGGGCCCTCTCCGGAGCGGTCTCGGAGGTCGAGGAACGGGCCCGTCACATGGCGCTCGCCGCCGCTGGCCCCGATGCCGTCGCCGCCTCGTACCTGGACGCCGCATCGGAGCAGGCCGCAGCCCGTGGGGCGCCCGGGGTCGCCGCCGAGCTCTCGGAGCTCGCCGCCGGGCTGACGCTGGATGATCCGGCGCTCGTACGCAAGCGGCTCTTTCGGGCCGCCAGCCTGCACCGCCACGCGGGCGACGTCGAGTTGTCGGTCGCGATACTTCAGCGACTGGTCGAGGAAGCCACCCCGGGTTCCGAGCGCTCTGACGTCCTGTTCGAGCTCGCGGTGTCACAGGTAGGCGGCGTTCGGATCCAGAGGGAACAGTGCGACGCGGCCCTCGCGGAGGCGGAGGGTGACGACGCTCGCGGCGCTCGGATCCTCGCCCTTCGCTGCGGCAACCACATCCTCGCGGCCGACGTCGTCGCTGCGCTGGCCGACGGTCGCGCGGCGGTGGAGAAGGCAGAACGTGCCGGTGACGCGACCGTGCTCGCCCAGGCGATCGCGTATGCGGGGCAGGCGGAGACGTATAGCGGCGAGACGACCTCGGGGCTGCTCGAGCGTGGCGTCGAGCTCGAATCAGAGCTCGGCCTCGAGCTCGAGTGGAACTGGAGCCCGAGCTACGTGCTCGGGCGCCGGCTGATGCGCCTCGGGGAGACCGACCGAGCCCGGGTGATCTTCGCGGACCTCGAATCGAAGGCCGCATCTCGAGGCGAAGAGGTCACGCGCGCGATGGTGCTCTGGTCGCTGACCGCGCTCGAGTGGCTCGCCGGCCGCTGGAGCCTCGCGCTCGAGCGCGCGGGCGCGGCGTACGAGCTGACCGAGCAAACGCAGCACGCGCACGCACGTCACTGGGTGGGGCGTGCGAAGGCGCTCCTCGAAGCGGACCTCGGTCTCGTCGAGGAGGCGCGTGCATCGGTCGACGAGGTTCTCGGGCTCCCGCAGGCGATGGCATACGAGGTCTTCGTCATCGAGACGCTTGGTGTCCTCGGCCGCCTCGAGCTGGAGCTGGGCAACACGGAGGCCGCCGGTGACCATCTGCGCGACCTTCCGCGGCGGCTCCTCGCCGGTGGACTCCAGGACCCGGCCCTCCCCGTCTGGGCAGACGCGATCGAGACGCTCGTGGGGCTCGGCGAGACCGACCAGGCGCGCACGTATCTCGAGGCGTACGAGGCTCGTAGCGAGCGTCTCGGGAGCCGGTACACGCGGGTCGGGGCATCACGGTGTCGGGCCCTGCTCCTTGCGGCCGAGGGCGAGCTGGTCGCCTCTCAGGCCGCGTTCGAGCGCTCGCTCGTCCACGCGGGGCCGTTCCCGCTCGAGCGGGGGCGCACCTTGCTGTGCCTGGGCATGGTGCGCCGCCAGGCGCAGCAGAAGCGAGCTGCCCGGGGGGCGCTCGAGCAGGCGCTTGCGATCTTCGAGGAGCTGGGCGCGCGGTTGTGGGCGGAGAAGGCGCGTGCGGAGTTGCGCCGGATCAGCGGTCGTGCGCCGGCGTCGGACGAGCTGACCGAGACCGAGCGGCGGGTGGCCGAGCTGGCGGCGCGGGGTCGGACGAACAAGGAGATCGCGGCGGAGCTGTTCATGGG
>Ga0210120_1000057_pt1 | contig 30191 bp, 28 predicted proteins | sample Goodyear_PhragA__FD_184868 | JGI IMG/M metagenome (GOLD analysis project Ga0210120, IMG submission 184868) | Wetland microbial communities from San Francisco Bay, California, USA, that impact long-term carbon sequestration - Goodyear_PhragA_D2... | ecosystem: Environmental > Aquatic > Marine >... | reverse complement strand
GGGCCGTTGCGGTGCTTCGCGAGGATCAGCTCGGCGATCCCCTGCGAGTCGGACTCGTCCCCGTTGTAGTACTCGTCGCGGTACACGAAGAAGACGAGGTCGGCGTCCTGCTCGATCGAGCCGCTCTCGCGGAGGTCCGAGAGGATCGGACGCTTGTCGTGGCGCTGCTCGACGGCGCGCGAGAGCTGCGAGAGCGCGAGGATCGGCACGTCGAGGTCGCGCGCGAGCACCTTGAGGTTCCGGGAGATCTGCGACACCTCCTGGACGCGGTTCTCGACGGTGCCGCCCGAGGTCATCAGCTGGAGGTAGTCGACGACGATCAGCCCAAGAGCCGGCTCGCGGCTCTTCAGGCGCCGCGCCTTCGAGCGGAGCTCCATCATCGTGATCGAGCCCGTGTCGTCGACGTAGATCGGCGCCTTCATGAGCTTGTCGCAGGCGGCGGTCAAGCGCGGCCAGTCCTCCTGGGAGAGCTTCCCGGAGCGGACGCGGTTGGACTCGACCTTGGCCTCGCTGCACATGAGGCGCTGCGTGACCTCGGCCTTCGACATCTCGAGCGTGAACAGCGCGACCGGCGTCGTGCTCCGCACGCCGAGGTTCGCGGCGATGCACAGCGCGAGCGCGGACTTGCCCATCGAGGGCCGCGCGGCGAGGATCACGAGGTTGCCCGGCTGGAAGCCCGACGTGAGGCGGTCGAGGTCACGGAAGCCGGACGAGACGCCGGTGACGTCGACGCCCGCCTCGTAGAGCTTGGTGATCCGCTCGAAGCTCTCGGTGAGCAGCGGCCCGATGTGGTCGAAGTCCCCGGTGACGCGCTGCTGGGAGAGGTCGAACACGATCTGCTCGGCGCGGTCGACGAGCTCCGTCGTCTCGCCGATGCGCTCCCGCCCCAGGCGCGCGATCTCCTGTCCCGCCTGGATGAGCGCGCGCAGCGTCGCGGCCTCCTTGACGATCCGCGCGTAGTGGTCGACGTTCGCGGTCGCCGGCACGAGGGCCGCGAGCTCGGCGACCCGGGCGCTCCCGCCGACGGTCTCGAGCGAGCCGCGCTCCTCGAGCTCGTTCACGAGCGTGATCGCGTCGACCGGCTCGCCCTTCTTCCACAGCTCCAGGCACGCGAGGTAGATCGTCCCGTGCGAGCCGCGATAGAAGTCCGATGCGGCGAGGATCTCGGTGACCGAGCCGATCGCGGTCTCGGAGAGGAGCATCGCCCCGAGCACCGACTCCTCGGCCTCGAGGTTCTGCGGCGGCACGAGCGCCGAGGTCGGCGGCGGCGGCGTCTGGGTCGTGCTCACTGCGGGGGATCAAACCTGCCGCGGCCGGACGCGTCCAGAACCGCCGTGCTCACCGCTTACAAGGCTGTGTTGCAGGGAAAAAGGAACGCATGTTCCCATGATATCCCCGGCGCCGGACGACTCGTCCACAGGAACGGCCCGTCAGGCGCTCACGGATCTCCCGCTCGGAGCGGAGATTTCGTGGAACCGTCCACAGTCGAGGGGACGGCTGTGGAAAGCGACCGCCGCTCGGCGCGCTCTTGCTCCGGCTGTGCGCCTCGTGGCCGCCGGCGGCCCGGCGCTGGTGTCCGGGAGGGGGCGGGCCGCCCCCTCCCGGGACGTCATTCGGTGTCGGACGGAGCGGGCGCGTCGCCGTCGACGTCGGGGTCGCTCTCGGCGTGCGGCGACGCCTCGGCGGTCGGCCCGGCCGCCTCCTGCTCCTCGGCGCCCTGCAGCTCGTCCTCGGCGGCCTGCAGCTCTTCCTCGCCCGCGAGAGCGGCCTCCGTCTCGCGAACGGCCTCCTCGTGCGCCGCGCGGGCCTCCTCGGCCTCGGCGCGCTCGGCGGCCTCCAGGGCGGCGAGCTCCTCCTCGGGCGGCAGCTCGCCGCCCTCGGGCACGACGAGCGTCTTCACCTCGGCGGTGACCTCCTCGAACACGCGCACGGGGACGCTGTACCGCCCGATCCGCTTGATCACGTCGAGCTCGATCTTGCGCCGGTCGATCCGGATCTTGCGCGTTCGCCACAGCTCCTCCGCGATGTCGGTCGGGGTGACGGAGCCGAACAGCGCCCCGGTCGGCCCGGCCTTCACCTCGAAGCGGAGCACGGTCTTCGTCAGCGTCGCGGCGATCTCGGCCGCCTGCTCGCCTGTGCGCGCCTCGTGGCGGGCCCGTTCGGACTCGATCCGGCGCACCTCCGCCACGCGGCCGGCGGTGGCGACCTCGGCGAGCCGTCGCGGCAGGAGGTAGTTGCGTGCGTAGCCGCGCTTGACGTCGACGACGTCGCCCTTCAGGCCGAGCTTATCGACGTCATGGGTGAGGATGACCTCCATCACTGCCCCTGGACGTAGGGGAGGAGCGCCATCTCGCGGGCCCGCTTCACGGCGACCGCGACCTGCCGCTGGTGGCGCCGGCACGCGCCCGTGATGCGACGGTTGCGGATCTTGCCCTTCTCGGAGATGTAGCGTCGCAGCTGGTTGACGTTCTTGTAGTCGACCTCCGCCACCTTGTCCTTGCAGAAGTGGCAGCTCTTGCGCCGACCACCGGGTGCCCCGGTGCCCGGCCGCTTGCGTGTCTGGGTCTTCGCAGCCATCGGGGCCTCCTAGAACGGGATGTCGTCGTCGGTGGGGGACGTCGGGAAGTCGCCCGAGGCGGCCGCCGGCGCGTCGGCCGGGATGTAGCCGCCGCCTCCCTCGCCGTCGCCGCGGCTGTCGAGGAACTGGACGTTCTGGGCGACGACGTCGACCTTGGAGCGCTTCGAGCCGTCCTGCGCCTCCCACGAGCGCCAGTCGAGGCGTCCGTCGATCCCGATCCTGCGGCCCTTCTGGAGATGCGGCGCAAGCCCCTCCGCCTGCCGGCCGTACACCTTCACGTCGAAGAAGTTCGGCTTGTCCACCCAGTTCCCCGAATCGTCCTGCTGCCTCCCGTTGACGGCGAGGCCAAGCTCGAGGACCGCGGTGCCCGACGGGATGTGTCGCAGCTCGGGGTCGCGGGTGAGACGCCCCACGAGTGTCACGCGGTTGATGTCGCCAGCCATTACTCCTCCTCCTCCGGGGCGTCCACGGGCTCTGCCCGGGCATCGTCGCCGATCGCGGCCGCCACCGCTACTGGCTGGCCCGGCCCCGCCTCGAGGCGACGTGTCGTCATGTGACGCATCACGTCGTCGTCGATCTTCAACACCCGGCTCAGCTCCTCGAGCGTCTCGGCGGGCGCGCTGAAGCTGATCAGGTGGTACACGCCGTCGTCCTTCTTGTCGATCGGGTAGGCGAGCTTGCGCCTGCCCCACGGGTCGTGGCGCTCGAACGTGCCGCCGCCCTGCTCGACGAGCGTCCGGACCCTGCCGACGATCTCGGTTTGCTTCTCGTCCGAGAGCTCGGGGTCGAGCAACAGAAGTATCTCGTACTCGGTCACGCGTTCCCTGGTCTCCTTCCTCCGGTCTGAGTCGGCCCTGCCGGTGATACGGCGCCCGGGAGCGGCGTCGCGCGGCATGGCAGGAAGCCGCGGAAGGGTAGCAGCGCCCCGCCGATCCGCCTCGGCGCCGCGGCTGGGATGGCGAGGTGCGGCCGTCGCGAACGACCATCTAAGATGGCCGGGTGCGCAGGCTGCTCGCCTGGACAGCAGGGGTCGTCGGCATCGCGGCGCTCGGCCGTGAGCTCGCCCGACGCAGCGTCCGGCAGCGGCGACCGTCCGCGCCGGCCGGGCCGGCGGTCGACGAGCGTGCGGAGGCGCTGCGCCGCAAGCTGTCCCAGACGCGGGCGGCGGACGATGCGCCCGACACCTCGTCCCCGGGGACGGAGGCGGCGGCGCCCGACGAGCAGGCGGCGCCGGGCGAGCCGACCGAGACGATCGACGAGCGGCGCGCGCGCGTGCACGCGAAGGCCCAGGAGGCGATCGCGGCGATGCAGGAGCCGCTCGAGTGAGCGAGGACGTCGGGGCCGCGCTCGAGCATCTCTCGGAGCAGGTGTCGCAGCTCCAGTCGCAGGTGCGCGCGCTCGACCGGCCGACCTCGCTTCCCCGGCCCGAGCCGATGGAGCCCGTCCCGCCGGTCCCGCCGGGCGCCCACGCGTGGCTCGGCGCGCTCGAGACCCCCGTCCGGCGCCGGCCCCAGCTGCCGCGCCTCTTGCTCGAAGGGCTCTTCCTCGCCGCCGCCGCGGCCGCCGCCGCGCTCGCCGACCTCGACGCGGTCGCGATCGGCGGCGTGATGGTCGGCGCGTGGGTCCTCGTGGCGCTCATCGAGTGGGCCGCCTCGCGGGCGGAGCGCGAGCCCGAGCTCCCCGTCTATGCCGCCGCGCCGCGGGAGGCGCGGCCCGCCGATCCCGCGTGGTTCGCGCCACCCGTCGAGCACACGCTGCTCGACGCCTCGACCGGCGACCCGGTCACGGCGGTGACCCGCCTGCCGCCCGTGCCGACGGAGGACGACCTCGCCACGAGGTCTGCGAAGGACGACCGTGCCTCGACGTCCGCCGAAGACGACCCCGAGGCGACCGTCGAGCAACGCCCCGCCGTCTGAAACCCGCCGCCGCCGGTCCACGCCGCAGACCACGCGGTTCGACCGGCAGAGCCGGACCGTAGGCTACGTCGCCGGTGCTCTTCCCCACCGCCACCTTCGCGATCTTCTTCCTCGTCGTCCTACCGCTGTCGTGGCTGACGATGCCGTGGCCGCACCGGTGGCGCCCGTTCATCATCGCGGCGAGCTACGTCTTCTACAGCTGGTGGGACTGGCGCTTCGTGTTCCTCCTCGCCGGCTGCACCCTCTGGAACCAGGTGCTCGCCGTGCGCATCTGGAGAAGCACCGTGCAGGCGCAGCGCCGGGCCCTCCTGATCCTCGCGCTCGCGGGCGACCTCGGCGTGCTCGGGTACTTCAAGTACTACGACTTCTTCGTCTCGTCGGGCGACAACCTCGCCTCGTACGCGGGGCTCGACCTGCCGCTCTCGCTGAAGACGATCGTGCTCCCGGTCGGCATCTCGTTCTTCACGTTCATGGCGATCAGCTACGTCGTCGACGCGTACCGCGGCGACTTCCAGCCGACGACGCTCGAGAAGTTCGCCGTCTACCTCTCGTTCTTCCCGCATCTCGTGGCCGGCCCCATCGTGCGCCCGGGGGAGCTGATCCCACAGATCGAGACGCCTCGCGACCCGCGCCGGGTCGACACGAGCCGCGCCTTCTACCTGATCGCGACGGGGCTGTTCAAGAAGGTCGTGATCGCGAACTACCTCGCCTCCTCGATCGTCGACCAGGTGTTCGCCGCTCCCGGCCAGCACTCCTCGCTGGAGATCCTCGTCGCCGTCTACGCGTACGCCGTGCAGATCTACGCCGACTTCTCGGGCTACACCGACATCGCGATCGGGATCGCGCTCCTGCTCGGCTTTCAGTTCCCGCAGAACTTCGACTCCCCCTACGCGGCCGTCTCCGTGCAGGACTTCTGGCGACGCTGGCACATGACGCTGTCGCGCTGGCTCCGCGACTACGTCTACATCCCGTTCGGCGGGAACCGGCGCGGCAGGCTCAACACGTACCGCAACCTGATGCTGACGATGCTGATCGGAGGGCTCTGGCACGGTGCCGCCTGGACCTTCGTCGTGTGGGGCGGCCTCCACGGCTCCGCTCTCGTCTACGAGCGGTGGAAGCAGGAGCGGCGCGGCGGGGCCGAGCCCCGCGAGACGGCGTGGACGCGCTGGCGCGCGCGGTTCCTGACGTTCCAGTTCGTGTGCCTCGCCTGGATCTTCTTCCGGGCGGACTCGTTCGCGGCCGCGCGGGACATGATCGAGGGCCTCTTCACCGGCTGGGGCCAGCCGTCGCCGCTCGTCACCGGCGGCGTGCTGCTCGCGATCGCGGTCGGGATCGGCTCCCAGTATCTCCCGCCGCGGATCCCCCGGCTCGTGATGGCCCGCTTCTCGCGGCTGCCCGTGCTCGGCCAGGCGACTGTGCTCGCGCTCGCGCTGATGCTGACGAGCGTGATGGGCCCGGAGGGCGTGGCACCCTTCATCTACTTCCAGTTCTGATGACCGAGCGCGCCAGGCCACCACTCCCCCCGCTGCCGCCTCTCCCGGAGGACGAGACGAGGACACTCGAGCGGGCCGCTCCCCGGCCGGAGCCGGTGCAGCGCCGCGAGCGCCGTCGACGGGCCGTCGACGACGGACCGTCACGGCGGCAATGGAGCGCCGGGCACGCGCTCGTCGTCTGCGTGCTCGCGCTCGCGATCGGTCTCCTGCTCAACGCGCCGGGGGCCCACAAGTCCGCCTACAACAGGCCCGCCGGCTGGAAGCGCGACGTCGCGCTCGCGCTGACCGGCCCGCTCGCAGGCGTGAGTCACGCGCTGCTGCTCGACCGGCCCCGGAAGGGCGTCCAGGCAGCGATCGGCCGGTCGGGGGAAGACGGGATCGACACGAAGATCGCGCTTCCGTCGACGCCGGTCCAGCCGACTGCGCCGGTCAGGTCGGCCGGGACCACGCCGTCGCCCGCCAAGCCGGCCGTCTCGACCAAGCCGGACACGCCCGCACAGCCGCGCAAGACCGCGTTCACGCCGACGCACAAGCTCCGGATCTGGATCGCCGGGGACTCGCTCGTGATCACCCCCGGCTACGCGATCGTCCGGGCCGCGGGGGCGACGCCGGTGATCGAGTCGGTCGGGGGAGTCGACGGACGGGTCGCCACCGGCCTCACCCGCCCCGACGTCTTCAACTGGTTCGAGGAGATCCGCGCGAGGGTCAAGGAGCTGCATCCGACCGTCGTCGTCCTCGACTTCGGCGGCAACGACGACAAGGCGTACATGACGGGGCTGCCCGACGGCGTCACGATCGACGACTTCGGCGGGTCCGTGTGGCGCAGGGAGTACGCACGGCGCGTCGGCGGGGTGATGGACGTGATCAACCGGGCAGGGGCCTTCGTCGTCTGGGTCGGACTGCCGCAGACGAGCTCCGCCGACCAGACCGCCCGGTTCGACGTCGTGAACGCGGTCGTGGAGAAGCAGGCGCGCAAGCGTCCTGGCCGCGCCGCGTACGTCGACACGTACCGGCTGTTCGCCGGGGAGGACGGCGGCTACACCCAGTACATGAAGGACCTCTCGGGCAAGCTCGTGCAGGTGCGCGCGGGTGACGGCGTGCACTTCGAGCGCGAAGGGGGCGACATGATCGCGCGCGAGGTGCTGAAGGTGCTCAACCGCGAGTTCGACCTCACGAGCTGGCGCAGGAAGTCGAGGTAACCGCGCCCGCCCGCCCCGCGTGTGCAATCCTCGGGGCGCAAGGAGGCCCGCTGAAGGCGATCGGTTTGGCGCTGTTCGCGAGCCTCGTCCTGGTCACGGGTTCCGGAGCGGCAGCCGTCCACGCGCAGCCGGCGCCGGGGCGCTTCGTTCGCGCGGTGGACAACCCGTGGTTCCCGCTCGTCCCCGGAACGACGTTCGTGTATCGCGGCGTGAAGGACGGCGAGCCCACCCGTGACGTGGTCCACGTGACGGGCCGGACGAGGGTGATCCAGGGCGTCCGTTGCACGGCGGTCAGAGACCGCCTCTACGCCGCCGGCCGGCTCGCCGAGCGCACGACCGACTGGTACGCGCAGGACCGCGGCGGAACCGTCTGGTACTTCGGCGAGGACACGGCCGAGCTCGACGACGCGGGCAAGGTGGCCAGTCGCGAAGGCTCGTGGCTCTCGGGCGTGGACGGCGCTCGCGCGGGGATCTTCATGCCCGCACGGCCTCGCGTCGGGCAGGAGTTCCAGCAGGAGCACCTGAAGGGTCACGCGGAGGACCGGTTCCGCATACTCGACCTGCGCGCGCCCGTGCGGCTGCCCGCCGTCCCCACGCGGCAGGGCCTGCTCACTCGGGAGTGGACGCCGCTGGAGCCCGACGTGGTCGACCACAAGCTCTACGTCAGGGGCATCGGCCTCGTCAGCGAGCAGACGGTCAGCGGTGGGAACGAGCGCGCCGCGCTCGTCCGCTGGTCGCGCTAGCGCCTCGACGCCGCGCGTCTCCGCGGAGCCGCTGCGGGCCTCCCGCGCTGCCCCACGGCCGTCGGCGCGTAGATTGGCCCGGTGGACGTCTGCCTGATGGTCGAGGGTCAGGAGGGGGTGAGCTGGGAGCAGTGGCTCGCGCTCGCCCAGGCGGCCGAGTCCGCGGGGCTCGACGGCCTGTTCCGCTCCGACCACTACCGCTCCATCGTCCGCGGCGAGCCCGCGGGCGCGCTCGACGCCTGGGCGACGCTCGCCGCGCTCGCGGCGCGGACCGAGCGCATCCGCCTCGGGACGATGGTCTCGCCGGTCACCTTCCGGCCTGCGTCCGTGCTCGCGAAGAACGTCGTCACCGTCGACCACGTCTCGGGCGGCCGCGTCGAGCTCGGCATCGGCGCCGGGTGGTTCGAGCAGGAGCACGTGACCTACGGATTCCCGTTCGGCTCGACGAGGAACAGGCTCGACGAGCTCGACCGGCAGCTCGAGGAGATCACGCGGCAGTGGACGGTCGCGGAGGACGTGCGGCCCCGACCGGTGCAGCGACCACGGCCGCGGATCATCGTCGGGGGTCGCGCCAAGCCGCGCACGGTGGCAGCGGCGGTCCGGTTCGCCGACGAGTACAACACGGTCTTCCCGTCGCTCGACGATGCGCGTGAGCGGGCCCGGATCGTGGCGGACGCCGCCCGCGAGGCGGGCCGCGACCCGCTTCGCTTCTCGATGATGCTCGGCTGCGTGGTCGGACGCGACCGGGCGGAGCTCGCCGACCGGCTCGCTGCCTGGCGGGACGTGACCGGCGGCGAGGGCCCGCCGCTGAGCGGCACCGTCGACGAGGTCGTGGAGCGGCTGCGCGCGTACGAGGCGGTCGGCGTCCAGCGGGCGATGCTCCAGCACCTCCACCACGAGGACGTCGAGATGATCGCCGTCCTCGGCGAGGTCGCGGCCGAGCTGCGGTCCTAGCGCCCGTCGACATGACTCCCGCGGCCGCGTCCGCGCGTCACGCGACCCGGCTCCCGGCCGGGCCCGGCGACCGGGCTTCCGCCACGGGCACCGCCCGGAGGGGAGCGGAGGCCCGGTCATACTGGCGGCGTGTATCCGTGGCCGTTGCAGCCCTTCGACCGGCCGCATCCGGTGCGTGGCTACTTCAACGATCCGCGGATCTCGGGCAGCTCGAGGGCGTTCCACTTCGGGATCGACATCTCGGCGCCGAACGGGACACCGGTGTACGCGGTGCGCGGCGGCGTCGTGCATCGCGAGGGGGGCCGCTCGCTGTCGGTCGCGGACGGCGACGTCGACTTCGGCTACTGGCACGTGATCCCGGCGGTCGACCATCGCCAGCGGGTCGAGAGGCACCAGCTGCTGGGCCACGTTCAGGCGCCCTGGCTCCACCTCCACTTCGCCGAGCGCCGCGCCGGCTCGTATCGTGATCCGCTGCGACCGGGGGCGCTGAGCCCGTGGCGCGACAAGACACGGCCCCTGGTGACGAACGTCGTCCTCTCGCGCAACGGCCGGGCACTCCGGCCGGCGGCGATCTCCGGAGCGGTGGACGTGATCGCCGAGGCGCACCAGCTGCCGCCCCTCCCCGTGCCCGCTCCCTGGAACGGGCTGCCGGTGACGCCCGCGCGCGTCCGCTGGCGCGTGCGCCGCGGGGGCCGCACCGTCCGGCCGTGGCACACGCCGATCGACCTCGGTCGCGAGCTCCTGCCGAGGGAGGCGTTCAGACGGGTGTACGCGCCGGGCACCCGGCAGAACCGCCCGGGCAAGCCGGGCCTCTACCGGTTCCATCTCGCCCATACGTGGAGCACAACGCTGCTCGAGGACGGTCCGTACCGCCTCGAGGTGGAGGCGTTCGACCTCCGTGGCGTGAAGGGCAGCCTGCACCTGCCCTTCACCCTCGTCAACGACCTCTAGACGGGCTCGGCTCGCCCCGCTCCGCTCGGGTGGCCATCCACCCTCGCCTCGAATCGGTACCCCATGCGCGCCTCGGTGATGAAGTACCGAGGCCGCGCGGCGTCGGGCTCGAGCTTCCGCCGGATCTGCGCGAGATAGACGCGGAGGTAGTTCGTCTCCTTCTCGTACTGCGGGCCCCAGACCTCCTGCAACAGCTGGCGCTGCGTGACCAGCCTGCCGGCGTTGCGGACGAGCACCTCGACGATGTGCCATTCGGTCGGAGTCAGGCGCACCTCTCCGGCGGGCGTCGTCACTCGCTTCGCCGCGAGGTCGACGCGGAAATCGGGGGTCTCGACGACCGCGTGCTCCTCGGCCGGCACGCTGCGCCGCAGGGCGGCTCGGAGTCGCGCGAGGAGCTCGTCCATGCCGAAGGGCTTGGTGACGTAGTCGTCGGCCCCGGCGTCGAGCGCGGCCACCTTGTCCCGCTCGGCCTCGCGGACGGAGAGGACGATGATCGGCACCGAGGTCCAGCCCCGGAGCCCGCGTATGACCTCGACGCCGTCGATGCCCGGCAGCCCGAGGTCGAGGATCACGAGATCCGGGTGCTTCCGCGCGGCGAGCGCGAGCGCCGACTCGCCCGTGCGGGCGAGCTCGACGTCGTACCCACGGGCCCGCAGGTTCGTTGCGAGCGCGCGCAGTATCTGCGGCTCGTCGTCGACGGCGAGGATGCGCGTCATCCGGCGGCCTTGAGCCGCGCGACGACCGTGAGTCCGCCGCCGGGGGTGTCGTCGGCCTCGATCTCGCCGCCCATCGCCTCGAGGAATCCCTTCGCGACCGCGAGGCCGAGCCCGACACCCTCGCTCTGACCGGCATCACCGAGCCGCTGGAACGGCTTGAAGAGCCGCTCCCACTCGGCGCGTGGAACCCCTGGCCCACGATCGACGACGCGCACGTCGACGACGCTGTCGACGACACCGGCGGTGACGCGCGGCGGCACGCCGGCCGGCGAGTACCGCACGGCGTTCGAGATGACGTTGGCCAGTGCCCGCTCGAGGAGACCGCGGTCGGCGAGCACGCGCGGAAGCGTCTCCGGGACGTCGAGCTGCACCGAGCCGTCCGGAACCCCGATGCTGTGGAGCGCGGCAGGGAGCACTTCGTCCAGCCCCACGGGAACCGCGCTGATCTCGAGAGCGCCAACCTGGAGCCGGCTCATGTCGAGCAGGTTGCCGACGAGGGCGTTCAGCCGGTCGGTCTCCTCGTCGATCGTGTCGAGAAACTCCTGCCGTGCCTCGGGTGTCCAGTCGACGTCCCGCTGCAGCAGGCTGGTGACCGAGGCCTTGATCGCAGAGATCGGCGTGCGCAGGTCGTGGGACACGGCGGCGAGCAGCGCCGCTCGCAGCTCGTTCGCCTCGGACAGCCCACCCGCGGCCCGGGCCTCCGCCTCGAGCTCGCCGAGGTGCACCGAGGCTGTGAGCTCCTTCGCGAAGGCGTCGAGCACGCGCTGGTCCTCGCTGCGGATGGGTCCGCCGACGAGCGCGAGCACGTGCTCGGCGTCGAGCTCGCTCGTCGCGGTGCTCGCCTCGGGGCTCTCCGGGACGCGCTCCCCGCTCGCCGCCTCGATCCGCCAGCCGCCGTCGAGGCGGTGGAGCACCGCTGCGCCGTCGAGGCCGAGCACGCGGCAGAGCCCTTCGAGCAGCGCGGAGACGGTCGAGGTGCCGGCCAGCCGGGAGAGAGCCTCCGCCTCGGCGCGGGCGCGGGCGCCTTCCGCGGCCCGGCGGGCGGCGACTGCGACGAAGCCGGAGACGATCGCCCCGACCGCGAGGAACACCACCAGCGCGAGCACGTCCTCGGCGTCGGCGATCGTGAGCGTGTGCCGCGGCTCGATGAAGAAGAAGTTCACGAGCACGAAGCCGCCGACCGCTGCGGCGAGCCCGGGCCACAGTCCCCCCGCAGCGGCGACCGCGACGACGAGGAGGAGGAAGAGCAGCATCACGCTCGGCAGCTCCAGCTGGTCGCGGAGCTGCGCGAGCACGAGCGTCAGGAGCGGAAGGCCGACGGCGGCCAGGAGGAACCCGAGCGCCTGCCGCCGGCGCGGCAGCGCGGCCGGGCGCCGCGTACGGGGGACGACGAATGCCGCCTCCGAGCGCGCCTCGGGATGGCTGATGACGTGAATGTCGATCGCCACGCCCGACTGGCGAATCACCTTGCCGATCACGGAGCCGCGCGTGAGGCGCTGCCAGCGCGACCGGCGCGTCGCCCCCATGACGATCTGCGTCGCGTTCAGCGAGCGGGCGGCGTCGAGGAGCGCCTCGCCGACCTCGGGGCCGGCCACCTCGTGGTAGGTGCCGCCGAGCTCGGCGACGAGCGCGCGCTGCCCGGCGAGCAACTCCGCCGACGGGGCCGCGAGGCCGTCCTGTGGTACGACGTGGACTGCGACGAGGTCGCCCTTCGAGCGCTGGGCGATCCGAGCGGCGCGACGGACGAGCCGGTCGCCGTCACTCGATCCCGTCAGCGCGACGAGCACCCGCTCCCGGGTCTCCCACGGCTGCTCGATTCTGTGTCGACGGCGATACTCGGCCAGGCTCTCGTCGACCCTGTCGGCCAGCCAGGCGAGCGCGAGCTCACGGAGAGCGGACAGGTTCCCCGGCCGGAAGTAGTTGGCGAGCGCAGCGTCGATTCGCTCCGGCGGATACACGTCGCCGCGGGCGAGCCGGTTGCGCAGAGCATCCGGCGTGAGATCGACGAGCTGCAGCTCGTCCGCCCGACGGACGACCTGATCCGGGATCGTCTCCCGCTGCTTGACCGACGTGATCTGCTCGACGACGTCGTTGAGCGATTCGAGGTGCTGGACGTTCAGCGTCGAGATGACGTTGATCCCGGCCCGCAGCAGCTCCTCGACGTCCTCCCAGCGCTTCTCGTTGCGCGAGCCCGGGACGTTCGTGTGAGCGAGCTCGTCGACCAGCGCGACGTGCGGCCTCCTCGCGAGCACGGCGTCGACGTCGAGCTCCTCGAACTCGCCGTCCCGGTAGCGGGCCCGTCTGCGGGGCACCACCTCGAGATCGCCGATCTGCTCGACGGTCTTGCGGCGGCCGTGCGCCTCGACGAAGCCGACGACGACATCCTCCCCGTACTCGGCCCGCCGGCGGCCCTCGTTCAGCATGGCGAACGTCTTGCCGACGCCCGCCGCGGCGCCGAGGTAGATCCGGAGCATCCCTCGCGCCATGGGGATAGGGTGCCTCTCAGCCGCGCTTGCCGTCGAGCGCGAGGTTGAGCTGGAGCACGTTCACGCCCGGCTCGCCGAGGAATCCGAGCGAGCGGCCGTGAGTGGCGCCGCGGACGAGTGCGAGCACGTGATCGAGCGCCAGCCCGCGGGCGCGCGCGACACGAGGCGCCTGTAGGCGGGCGTTCGTCTGCGAGATGTCCGGATCGAGCCCCGACCCGGAAGCGGTCAGGGCGTCGATCGGGACGCGGCGTCCCGGGCCGAGGTCGTTCTCGAGCCGGTAGCGGGCGCGCCGCTCGCGGACCTGCCGGAGCAGCGTCGGGTTCGTCGGCCCGAGGTTCGAAGCCCCGCTCGCCATCGCGTCGTACCCGTGTCCGGCGGCCGAGGGCCGGGGGTGGAAGTAGCGCGGGCTCGAAAACGGCTGCCCGATGAGCCGCGAGCCGACGACCCGGCCGTCACGCTCGATCAGCGACCCGCCCGCCCGCCCCGGGAACGCGACCTGCGCCACACCCGTGACTGCGAGCGGGTAGACGAGCCCCGTGAGGACGGTCAGCGCGAGGAAGACCACGAGCGCCGGGGCGAGCTGACGTCGCATCAGACGACTCCCAGCCCGCCGACGACGAGGTCGATCAGCTTGATGCCGACGAACGGCGCCACCAACCCGCCGAGCCCGTAGACGAGCAGGTTGCGGCGCAGGACTGCCGCGGCCGACCCGGCGCGGAAGCGGACGCCTCGGAGGGAAAGGGGGATCAGCGCGACGATGACCAGGGCGTTGAACACCACTGCCGAGGTGATCGCCGACTCGGGCGTGTCCAGACGCATGACGTTGAGCTTGTCGAGCACCGGCAGCGCGCCGGCGAACATCGCCGGGATGATCGCGAAGTACTTGGCGACGTCGTTCGCGATCGAGAACGTCGTCAGCGCGCCGCGCGTGACGAGGAGCTGCTTCCCGACCTCGACGATCTCGATCAGCTTGGTCGGGTTCGAGTCCAGGTCGACCATGTTGCCGGCCTCGCGGGCCGCCTGGGTGCCCGTGTTCATGGCGACCCCGACGTCGGCGGCGGCGAGGGCAGGGGCGTCGTTCGTGCCGTCGCCCGTCATCGCCACGAGCTGACCCGCGGCCTGCTCGCGCCGGATCAGCGCCAGCTTGTCCTCCGGCCTGGCCTCGGCGAGGAAGTCGTCGACGCCCGCCTCCTCTGCGATCGCGCGCGCGGTCAGCGGGTTGTCCCCCGTGATCATCACGGTGCGGATGCCCATCGCCCTGAGCTGCGCGAAGCGCTCCCGCATTCCCTCCTTGACCACGTCCTTGAGGTGGATCACGCCGAGCGGCGTCGCGTTGCTCGCGACGACGAGAGGCGTCCCGCCGGAGGCGGCGACCCGCTCGACGATCGCGTCGAGCTCGGCGGGGACGGTGCCGCCGGCTGCCTCGATCCAGCGACGGATCGCGTCGGCTGCGCCCTTGCGCACCGCACGGCCGTCGAGGTCGACGCCGCTCATCCGCGTCTCGGCCGTGAACGGAATCAGCGTTCCCTCCGCGACGTTCCGCCCGCGCAGGCCGAAACGCTCCTTCGCCAGGACGACGATCGAGCGACCCTCCGGCGTCTCGTCGGCGAGGCTCGAGAGTTGGGCGGCGTCGGCGAGGGCGGCCTCGTCGACGCCCGTCAGGGGCAGGAACTCGGCCGCGTGCCTGTTGCCGAGCGTGATCGTGCCCGTCTTGTCGAGCAGCAGCGTCGAGCAGTCACCTGCAGCTTCGACGGCCCTCCCCGAGAGGGCGAGCACGTTGCGGCGAACGAGCCGGTCCATGCCGGCGATCCCGATCGCCGACAACAGCGCCCCGATCGTCGTCGGGATCAGCGTGACGAGCAGCGCGACGAGGACGATCACCTGCTGTTCCGCGCCGGAGTAGACGGCGAAGGGCTGCAGCGTGACGACGGCGAGCACGAAGACGATCGTCAGTCCGGAGAGCAAGATGTCGAGCGCGATCTCGTTCGGCGTCTTCTGCCGTTCCGCGCCCTCGACGAGCGCGATCATGCGGTCGAGGAAGCTCTCGCCCGGCTGCGCCGTCACCCGGACGGTGATCCGGTCCGAGAGCACGCGGGTGCCTCCGGTGACGGCCGAGCGGTCGCCGCCCGACTCGCGGATCACGGGCGCCGACTCGCCGGTGATCGCCGACTCGTCGACGCTCGCGATCCCGTCGATCACCTCGCCGTCCGCGGGGATCACCTCCCCGGACACGACGACGACCTCGTCGCCCGGCCGCAGCTCCGAGCTCGGCACGGCTTCGTCCGACCCGTCGGCTCGCAGCCGGCGGGCGATCGTCTCCGCGCGTGTCCGGCGCAACTCCTCGGCCTGGGCCTTCCCGCGGCCCTCGGCGAGCGCCTCGGCGAAGTTGGCGAACAGCACGGTGAACCAGAGCCACACGGCGATCAGCCACGCGAACACGTTCGGGCCCGCGAGCGCGAGTGCCGTGACGAGCAGGCTGCCGACCTCGACGACGAACATGACCGGGTTGCGGGCCATCCGCCGCGGGTCGAGCTTGAGGGCGCTGTCGCGAGCGGCCCGGGCGAGGATCTCCCGGTCGAGCAGCGAGCGTGGCTCGTTGCGGAGCGTCACAGGCTCAGGTACTCCAGGAGGGGGCCGAGCGCGACCACCGGAAAGTACGTGAGCCCGACCATGATCAGGATCACGCAGACGAGCAGCGCGGCGAACAGCGGTGTCCCGGTCGGGAACGTCCCCGCGGTGACCGGCGTCTGCTGCTTCCGCGCCAGCGACCCGGCGATCGCGAGCACGAGCACGATCGGCAGGAAACGGCCCGCGAGCATCGCCAGTCCGAGCGTCGTGTTGAACCAGTCCGTGTCGCCGCCGAGGCCGCCGAATGCGGAGCCGTTGTTGTTCGCCGCCGAGGTGAACGCGTACACCACCTCCGAGAGCCCGTGCGCGCCCGGATTCAGGATCGACGCCTTCGCGCTGTCGAGGAGCACCGAGACCGACGCAAAGCCCAGGGTCAGGGCGGGGACCACGAGCAGGTACAGCACGACGAGCTTCATCTCCGCCGCCTGGATCTTCTTGCCGAGGTACTCCGGTGTCCGACCCACCATCAGGCCGGCGATGAACACCGTGAGCAGCGCAAAGATCAAGATGCCGTACAGCCCCGCGCCGACGCCGCCCGGGGAGACCTCGCCCAGCATCATGTTGGTCAGCGGTACAGCGCCGCCGAGCGGCGTGAAGCTGTCGTGCGCGGAGATCACCGCGCCCGCTGATGTCCCTGTGGTGGAGGCGGCGAAGAGGCCGGACGCGGCTGCGCCGAAGCGCACTTCCTTGCCCTCCAGGTTCGGTGCGGCCGCGTCGATCCGAGGGTTGCCGCCGAGCTCGAAGTGCATCGCCAGGCCGGCGGAGGCGAGCCACAGCGTGAACATGGCGGCGAACAGCGCCAACCCCTGCCGCCGATCCCCGACGAGGCGCCCGAACGCGAGCGCGAGCGCGAACGGGACGACCAACAGCGCCCAGTTCTCAACGAGGTTCGTGAACGCGGTCGGGTTCTCGAACGGGTGTGCCGAGTTGGCGTTCGCAACCCCGCCTCCGTTCGTGCCGAGCTCCTTGATCGCTTCCTGGCTCGCGATCGGCGCGCGGTAGATCGCCTGCGCCGTCCCTTCGACCGTCCGCACGTCGGCCGGGCCGCGCAGGCTCTGGACGACACCCTGGCTCGCGAGCGCGAGAGCCATCGCCGCGGCGATCGGAAGCAGGACGCGAGTCGTGACGCGCGTGAGGTCGACCCAGAAGTTGCCGATGGTCGTCGCACGCCTGCGGGTCAGTCCCCGCACGAGCGCGACGGCCACCGCGATGCCGACGGCGGCGGAGACGAAGTTCTGCACGGTCAGCCCCGCCATCTGCGTCAGGTGGCTCATGGTCGACTCGCCTGCGTAGTTCTGCCAGTTCGTGTTCGTGACGAAGCTCGCAGCGGTGTTGAACGCCAGTGCCGGGGGCACCCCGCCGACGCCCGTGGGGTTGAGCGGCAGCGTCCCCTGCGCGCGCTCGAGGAGATACAGGCCGACGACCGACACGGCGCTGAACGAGAGCAACGACCACGCGTACACGTTCCACGGCTGCTCCCGCTCCGGGTCGACCCCCGCCAGGCGGTAGAGGCTTCGCTCGAGCGGCAGCATCAGCCGGTCGCCCGGGAGGCCACGGCCGTCTAGCACGCGCGCGAGGTACGCGCCGAGCACCGGCGCCGTCACGAACAGCGCACCGACCAGTGCGAGGAGCTGCAACCCGTTCGCGCCGCTCACGCCATCGACTCAGCCGAGCCGCTCGGGCGCCAGCAGCGCGTACACCAGGTACGCCAGCAACGCAACCGCGAGCGTCAGCCCGATCGCGTTCTCGACACTCATCTCTCGCTCCGTTCCTCGAGCACCGAGCCACGTCCCACGACGAGCTCACACGCACGCACGAAGAGGCTGGCCGCCGCGAAGAACCCGGCGACGCCGAGCAGGAAGACGACATCGCGCACCGGCGAGTCGTAGCGCGCCCGCGCGGGGCGCGAGACCGTCCTAACGGCACTCCTACGCCCGGCGGCGAGATCCTGACGCCCCGTTAGCGCAGAAGACACCGCCGAGCCACGAGATCATGACACCGCCGCTGCCGCGAGGAGCACGGACTCGGCCGGGACGATGCTTCTCGGTCGCACCTTCCCGGCCTCCTCCCGGCGAGCAGGGCGACACCGAGGATGGTCGGCGCGAGCGGCACGAAAGGCAACCTTCCCTTCGGTCTGGGCCGACGTCTCCGCGGAGCACGCATGGGCGCTCCGCGGAGAGGTCGGCACACACGGGCCATGTCGGCAGGCGAGCCGAACCGCCGGCGCTCACACGCCGGTGTCCGGCCCGGACTAGGCGGGAACCGCCTCCTCGACGCGTCCCGCCAGCGCAAGCGGCGAGCCGATCACGAGCACGTCCGGCCCGTCCTCGGCGAACGGACGCTCGAACGTCGAGACCACGGTCGAGGCGGAGAAGGTCCCGAGCACGCGGAGCACGTCGTCGCCGACGTTGCGCAGCCCGTGCGGGGCCATCGCCGGGACGAGCCCCACCTGGTGCGCCTCGAGCCGACCGACCTCGTCGCCGACACGCGCCTCCGCCGTGCCGTGCACGATGATCAGGAGCTCCTCCGCGCTGTCCGTGTGCATTCCGAGCTCGGCGCCGGGATCGAGCTCGAAGAGGACCGTCGCGGTGCTGGCGGTCCCCGCGGCGCTGTGGATGGGGAACGCGACCCGCAGGCCGGGGGCCGTCGGGGCGAGCTCGAAGTCGTCGAGGTCGAAGGCGATCATGATGCTCTCCTTTCGTTGCACATTATTGTGTAACGAATATAGGGAAGCCACTTGCGCCTGTCAAGTTTCGAGATACAATCATGTGCAATGAATCGGAAGTACGAGCTGAAGGAGCGAGCCCGTCGCCAGGCGCAGACGCGGGAGCGGATCGTCGAGGCCGCGGTCGACCTGCACACGAGCCTCGGCCCCGCGCGGACGACGATCAGCGCGATCGCGGAGCGGGCGGGTGTCGAGCGGCACACGGTCTACGCGCACTTCCCCGACGACCGCGCGCTGTTCGGCGCATGTTCCGCACACTGGACGGCGAGACATCCGCTGCCGGACGTCGGGACGCTGGTGAAGATCGATGACCCGGTGCGCCGGTTCCGCCGGGCTCTCGGGGAGATGTACTCGTGGTACGAGCCCGTCGAGGCCGACCTGGCGCTGATCCTCCGGGATGCCTCGATCGTGCCGGCCACCGCCGACGCCCTCGACGAGACCGTGGCCGAGATCGCGCGGCTCGCCGACGCCGTCGCAGAACGCTGGCCGCGGCGCAAGAGCGTCCGAGCGGCCATCGGGCACGCGCTCGAGTTCGAGACGTGGCGCTCGCTCGTCCGCCGGCACGGCCTGTCGCCGACCCAGGCGGTCGACGCGATGACGCGGTTCGTCTCGAGCGTCTAGGAGCGCGAGCCTCGTTCGCGCTGCTCCCGGCCGTCGTCCTGGTCGCGGACGAGCTCGAGGGTCGCGCAGTGCAGGCCTGCGATCGCGAACCTGTGGCTTTCCGAGAAGTCGACCTGGATCACCTCGACCCCGTGGCGCTCCAGCGCGTCGACGACGGTCGGCGAGCCGGCGTTCATCACGACCTTCCCGGGTGAGAGCGTGATCCCGTTCAGCGCGAGGTCCCAGTACTCCTCGACGGGCACCTCGATGATCTCGTAGTCGCGGCGGATCAGCTCCCGCACGAACCCGTAGTTCACGAGGTGCGGAGCGAGGAGGACCTTCCCGTGGTCGACGGTCAGCATGACCATGTCCATGTGGGAGGTGCCGATGTTGCCGTTGCCGGTCGTGTCGTACCACCCCGGGCTGTGGCACGTGATCAGCTCGATGCCGAGGTTCGAGAGGACGAACTCGAGTTGGCGCAGCCCCTCCTCGTTCGCGACGACGGACTCGTTGAACACGAACGTCTTCGCGTCGAGCCAGCGACCCGCACCCGGCTCACCGATCCCCGTGCCGTGGATCGTCAGGTAGACCGGCACCTGGAGCGCCGCGAGCACCTGCTGCCAGATCACCTCACGGCCTCGCTGCCAGGAGCCGAGCCCGTAACGATGGACGATCGCGCCGCCGTGGACGACCAGCCCACCGCCCGCGAGCGTGACGAGGTTCTTGATCCAGCCGTACGCGCCGATCGCCGGGACGGGGGGCTCGATCTGGTTGACGCGCACGCCGTTGTCGGCCAGCACCTGGAAGTACTCGTCGAACTGCGCCTGGAGCCGCCCCAGGTCCGCGTTCCCCGCGGCAGAGGAGTAGTAGTACTGCCACTCCCGCGCGTACTCCGGCCGCACCTCGTTCTCGCTCGGCCGCGAGACGAGCACCTCCTGCAGCGTGCCGATCCCCTCCGCGCCCCAGCGTCGACCCCAGACCTGCTCGACCTCGTCGTAGAGGTCCGTCTCGTGGAGCATGTAGTTGCGCAGCGGCTTGCCCGGCTCGAACCACGGCAGCGTCTCGAGCACCGCCAGCTCGTCGTGCGCCTCCGCGGGCCGCGGCGACGAGTACTCGAGCTCGACCGTGCGGCCGTCGGCGGTGCGAACCCGAAACGGCACGAGCTCGCGGCTCGTCTGCTCCCTGCTCCGATGCGAGGTCGTGGCCATGGCACGCTCCTTTGCGCTCGCTGGTCCTCGGTCTCCTCATCATCTCATCGGCCGATCCGGAGCCAGTGCGGTCGGTCTCGCCTGCCGAGCGGCCTGCCTCCGCCGGCGCGCCGGGACTCAGCTCTCGGGTCCGGGCATGTGTGGGGTCTCGGGCTCGCCCTCCTCGGCGAGCTCCTCTGCCTGCGCCCCGATCAGGAAGACGCCCCCGACGACCAGGATCACGGCCGCGAGAAGCATCGCCCCGCCGAGCCACGGCGCAACGAAGAGCGCCCCGAGACCGATCAAGCCGAGGACCACCGCCACCACGATCGCCATTCCCATGCTGCCTCTCTTCCCGCATCGAGTCGATTTGCAAACCCGAGCAGCCCCGCCGCAGGCGGAGCGACACGTGCCAGACGTCGCGGATCTGGAAGGGCCAAGCCGAGCGCCGCAGACGTCGCAGCGCGTCGACTCCGATCGACCTCTGAACAGCGGCGCACACCCGAGTGCAACGAGGTCGCAGCGTCTGAAGGACGTCGCTCCCTCGAGGACGAGACTGGAAGCGCTCGAGCTCGTTCAGCAAGAACCTGCCTGCGCCGGCACCGAGAACGGCCAGGGTCGCGTGGCCGAGATCAACCCTGTGACTCGGCGCGCTGACGCCGGGAGCGCCATGCACTGCAGACTCGCGGGGTCCCGGAAGCGCCGACTCGTCTAGGCACGGTCAGCCGCAGGGGCCTGACCGTGTCACGATCGCTTCCGCGCCGTTGCGCGCCCACCCTTACGGCCGGCTGCCTTCTTCTGCGCGGTCGTCCCGCCCTGCTTCGCGCTGCCGCCGGAGCCGGATTTCTTGCCGCCACGGCTCGAGGCGTCGGGCGAGTTGGCGATGCGAGCGGCACGCTCCTTCGACATTCCCTTCTCTTTCAGGGCCTCGTATTGCTTTTCGTTCTTCACGCTCGGTCTCTTGTCCGGCATCACGACCTCCTTTGACCATCTGCTATTCCCCGTGCGCCGGCACCAAAACGCGCCGGACGCAAGCCGGCCCATGACCGGGCGGCCGGGCGAGGAGCGGTCGGTGCGCTCCCGTCCGGGTGCCGCCGGGCCGCGCCTCCAGCCCGGGATAGGCGCCGGCCGGCACCGCGTTCGCACGGAGACCTCCTGGCTACCCGCTGGGCGAAATCAGGGTGCGGGCTCAGGGTCGTGCCCTGATGTCCGCGGGGCGCAGTCGGCGCAGGCTGGGCCGCATGAGTCAGCGAGGTCGAAATACCGAGACCGAGCCGACAGGCCACCGAACTGGAGGAGCCATGAGCGCATCGCACCCCATGACCGACACAGCAGTCACCGCGATCGACGATTGGCGGGAGCTCGCAAGCCGTGAAGGCGACGGCCTCGAGATCACCCTCCTCTGGAGCAGGGCGGCCGACCGGGTGAAGGTCGCGGTCGCCGACTCGAGGCTCGACGAGAAGTTCGAGCTGCACGTCGCGGGCGCCGAAGCGCTCGCGGCCTTCCATCACCCCTTCGCGTACGCGGCCGGTCGTGGCATCGGCTTCGCCGATCCGCTGCGCGAGTCATTCGATCTGCAGACGCAGAGCTGAAAAGGAGAGATTCATGTCACCGCTGAAGCATTCGCAGAGCCTGGCAGCCCGGATGGGCCGCTGGAGCGCCACCCACTGGAAGACCGCCGTCTTCGGCTGGCTGGCCTTCGTCGTCGCGTCCGTGTTCCTAGGCATGCAGCTCGGGACCACGTCCATCGACGAGCACGACGCCAACGTCGGCGAGTCGCGCAAGGCCGACAAGATCATCCAACGCGCCGGCTTCACCGTCGCCGCGAACGGCGAGAGCATCGACGAGCAGGGCGAGATGGTGCTCCTGCAGTCCACGACGATGACGGTGCGGGACCCGGCCTTCCGGGCCGCGATCGACGATGCCGTCACCACCGTTCGATCGTTTCCGCAGGCGCGGAAGGTGCAGTCGCCGCTCGACGCGGCCCACGCATCGCTCGTCTCACGGGACGGCCACTCGGCGATGGTGCAGTTCACTCCGCAGGGCACGTACGAAGAGGCGCTCGCCTACATCGACTCGATCGTCGCCGCCGTCGACGAGGCCGAGGCCCGGCACCCCGGGATCTCGATGGACTCGCTCGGCGTCTCCAGCGACAAGGCGATCGACGCGGAGATCCAGGGCGGCCTGGCCAAGGCCGGCCTGATCTCGATCCCGCTCACGATCATCATCCTGATGGTCGTGCTGGGCTCGCTGGTGGCGGCCCTGATCCCGCTGTTTCTGGGGATCACCTCCGTCGCCGCCACGACGGGGCTGCTCGCAGTGTCGAGCAAGGGCGTCCCGGCGAGCGAGAACATCATGGAGGTCGTCCTGCTGATCGGTCTCGCCGTGGGCGTCGACTACGCGCTCTTCTACATGCGACGCGAACGGCAGGAGCGGGCCGCGGGCCGCACCGAGAGCGCCGCTCTCGAGGCTGCCGCGGCGACGTCGGGGCGGGCCGTGCTCGTGTCGGGGATGACCGTTCTGATCGCGATGGCCGGCATGTTCCTGTCGGGCGACAAGACGTTCATGTCGTTCTCCGTGGGGACGATGATCGTCGTCGCGGTCGCGATGCTGGGCTCGCTCACCGTACTGCCCGCCCTGCTCGGCAAGCTCGGCGATCGCGTCGAGAAGGGCCGCATCCCGTTCCTCGGCCGCCGTCGTAGGCGGCACGAGAGTCGTCTCTGGGGCGCGGTGCTCGACCGCGTGCTGCGGCGTCCGCTCGTCTCGGCCCTCGCCGCGGGCGCGGTGCTCGTAGCGCTGGCCGTGCCGGCGCTCCAGCTCCACACGACGCAGACGGGCATCGAAGGCTTCTCGAGCCCGTCGGTCAAGCCGTTCGAGCGGCTGGCGGCGGCGTTCCCGGGCTCCCCCGACCCCGCCGTCCTCGCGATCGAGGCCGACGACGTCACGACACCCGAGATCCGCCGGGCCGTGACCGAGCTCGAGCAGAAGGCGCTCGCGACGGGCGAGATGAACCCGCCGATCGAGGTCGAGACCAACCCTGACGGGACGGTCACGACGGTCCAGATCCCGCTCGTCGGGAAGGGCACGGACGACGCCTCGAACGACGCCCTGGCGACCCTGCGCGACGACCTGCTGCCGGCGACGCTCGGCCAGGTCGGAGGCGTCGAGTACGCCGTCACCGGGCAGACCGCGAACTCGCGGGACTTCAACCGGTCCCTGACGAGCTCGGCGCCGAAGGTGTTCGGCTTCGTGCTCCTGTTCGCATTCGGGTTGCTGCTCGTCTCGTTCCGCTCGATCGTGATCGCGGTGAAGGCCGTCGTCCTGAACCTGCTCTCGGTTGCGGCCGCGTATGGCGTGTTGGTCGCGATCTTCCAGTGGGGCTGGGGCGAGAACCTGCTCGACTTCCACTCGAACGGCGGGATCGCGAACTGGCTCCCGTTGTTCATGTTCGTGATCCTGTTCGGGCTCTCGATGGACTACCACGTGTTCATCCTGAGCCGGATCCGGGAGGCCTACGACCGAGGGCTCTCGACGGACGACGCGATCTCGCACGGGATCAAGTCGACCGCGGGCGTGGTCACCAGCGCGGCAGTCGTGATGGTCGGGGTCTTCCTCGTCTTCACGCTGCTCCCGCTCGTCGACCTCAAGGAGATGGGCATCGGCCTCGCGGTCGCCGTCCTGATCGACGCCACGCTCGTGCGGGCAGTGCTCCTGCCGGCGACGATGAAGCTGCTCGGCGACGCGAACTGGTATCTCCCGCGCTGGCTCGAGTGGCTGCCGAGGCTCGAGCACGAGCGCTCGGTGGAGCCTGTCGTCCCGGTCGAGGCAAAGCCCGCTCTCGAGCAGGCCGCCTGACCGACTCCGCCGCCGCCGAAGGGTGCGCCGCCTGCCGAATCTTCCGGCAGGCGGCGCACCCACGAGAATGGAGCGAGCCACCTCATGTCGAGCACCTTCCACACCGATCCGAATCTCGTGAGTCGAGTCGTCACGTGGTTGCGAGACGACATCCATGTCGCGAGGCTCGCGCTCGGCGCCGTCGCCCTGCACGTCGCCGACGACAACTTCCTGCAACCGAATCCAGGCACGTCCGCCGGCGACCATCTCGTCAGCGGCCTCGTCCCCCTCGCCTTGCTCGTGGCGGCAGGGGTCTTCTACGATTGGCTCCGCGCAGGCGCCCGCGCGATCGTCGCGCTCCTCGCCGGCTTCTTCGGCGTCCTCGCCGGGACCGAGGCCGTTCACTACACGCTGGAGGTCGGCCCCTCGGCCGACGACTACACGGGGCTGTTGTCGATCGTGGCAGGTCTGGTCCTGATCGGTGTCGGCGCGCTGACGCTGTGGCGCTCGCGTCACCGCGACGACCGGCTCTGGTGGCGCTACGCCCGGCGGGCCCTGCTCGCCCTGGGCGCTGGGCTCGTCGGGTCGATCTTCCTGTTCCCCCTCTCGATCTCCTACGTCGTCACCCACGCCGCCCGCGCGACCGTGCCCGCCGCCGATCTCGGTGCGCCGTTCGAGCAGGTGGAGTTCACGACGGACGACGGGCTGCGGCTGAAAGGGTGGTACATCCGGTCGCGAAACGGCGCGGCGGTGATCTCCTTCCCCGGGCGGGCGAGCTCGCAGAAGCGGGCGAAGCTCCTCGCCCGACACGGGTACGGCGTCCTGCTGTTCGACCGCCGCGGCGAGGGCGAGAGCGAGGGCGACCCGAACCTCTTCGGATGGCAGGGCGAGCGGGACGTCCACGCGGCCGTTCGCTTCCTCCAGGCGCGTCCCGACGTCGATCCGGGCCGGATCGGCGGCATCGGGCTCTCCGTCGGCGGCGAGATGATGATCGAGGCCGCCGCCGAATCGGCCGCGCTCGAGGCGATCGTGTCCGAGGGCGCGAGCGCCCGCTCCGTTCGCGACGTCATCGCGAACCCGGACACGACCTGGCAGGACGTCCTCGGCAACGGCGTTGCCACGCTCGCGACATCGGTCTTCTCGAACAATCTGCCGCCCGCTGATCTGAAGAGCCTCGTGCCGAAGGTCTCCGGCGCGGTGTTCTTCGTCTACGGGGAGAAGGGTCAATCCGTCGAGGAGCCGGCGAACCGCGCCTTCTACGCAGTTGCGCACGAACCCAGGGAGATCTGGGAGGTCCCGGGCTCCGGGCACATCGGCGGCACCGAGGCTCGGCCGCGTGAGTACGAGCAGCGCATCGTCGGGTTCTTCGACCGCTACCTCCTGCGGGACTGAGGAGCTCAGCGCCCCGGAAGCTTCCGCTGCGGCTTGGCGAGAACGAGATACGTGACGCCTGCGGTGCCGATCAGCCCGAGCAGGATCGGCGCCGCCCAGACCTGGTAGGCGGGCGCGTCCGGTGGGGCGAGGGACGTCCGTGGCCAGGCGATGTTGACGGTCTCGAACGCGAGCCACGCCACGGCGAGGGCGTTGGCGACGACACCGGCCCGGCCGAGCCGCACGTGCCCCGCGGGCTTCCAGGTCCCCCGGAGGCGCGCGATGAGGGCGGCGAGCGCGACGAGCAGGAAGGCCACGTAGATCCCCGCGGTGCCGAACGTGATGAGGCTGCCGACGGCCGCCGAGTGCAAGCCGAGCAGGAGGCCGAGGCAGGCGGCGAGGGCGGTCGTCGCGATCGCGCCGATGGGCGCCTGACGCCGGTCGACGCGGCGCAGGAACCGCGATCCCGGGAGCACGTCGTCGCGGGAGATCGAGTACATGGTCCGCGCGGTGAGGGCCTGCGCGGCCATCCCGCAGGCGAGGAACGCCGTGAGCACGACCGCCGCGAAGGGCTTCGCCGACCACGAGCCGAACGACGCCTCGACCGACGTGGCAACCGGGTCGGGGTCCTCACCGGCCACGACGCCGGCGAGATCGGGGTGCGCGAGCGTGACGGCGAATGCGTTGCCGATCACGAGCACGCCGACACTCAGAAGCGCGAGCCAGATCGCCAGCGGGACATGACGCGCGGCCCGTCTCGTCTCCTCGGAGGCGCCCACGCAGGCGTCGAAGCCGATGAACACCCAGCCCGCGACGGCCAGCGCGGCGAGCAGCCCCGCGCCGGCAGAGCCGCCGGAGAGAGCCTCTGCGCCGAGCGTGTCGCCGAGGATCGACACGTCCTGTGTTCGGAACACGAGCAGGAGCGCGAGCCCGATGCCGACCGAGGCGACGATCTCGGCGGCGATCCCCGCCTTGATCACGCGCCCGAGCACGTCGACGCTCGATGCGCCGACGAGCGCGCAGACCCCGACGAGGACCATTCCGGTCACGACGATCGTGTTGGGCGTTGGCTCGATCCCCGCGAGCGTGAGTGCCCACGGCGCGCCGAGGTAGGCGATCGTCGTATTTGCCGCGCAGTAGGCGCAGATCGCCACCCAGCCGCTGAGCCACCCGTACGTGCCGCCCATGAGCCGACGGCTCCACTGGTACGCACCGCCTGCGATCGGGAACTCCGAAGCCAGTTCCGCGTACACGACCAGCAACAGGCACTGGCCGACCAGCGCGATGGGCAGGACCCACACCCATGCTGGACCGGCGACCGCCAGGCCGACGAGCACGACCGCGTACAGGCCGACGACCGGCGAGATGGCGGCGAACCCCAGCGCGGCGTTGTCGAAGAGGCGCAACCCTCGCCCGAGCTCCTGTCGGTACCCGAGCTCCTCCAGACGCGCGGCGTCGGGATCGACGGGAGGCGCGAGCGAGGTCATGCTCGCGCGCGCACAGACCCGACCCGCTCACGTTCGACCGCTCGCGCGACCTCGACCCGTGACGTCACTCCCAGCTTGTGGAAGATGTTGCGCAGGTGCGATTCGATGGTCTTGTCGCTGAGGAACAGCGCCGCGGCGATCTCCCGGTTCGTCAGGCGATCGGTGACGAGGCCCGCGATCTCCAGCTCGCGCTTGCTCAGCGCGTCGACGCCGCTGTCCCCCGGGGCGGCCGGGCCGCGCGGCTCGGCGCGCGCACCGAGCCGTCGCAGCTCGCGGCGCAGCTCGTCCCGCACGCGCACGGAGCCACAGGCGTCGAGCTCGCGTTCCGCCTGACGGAGGGTCGCGACCGCCTCGAGCCGGTCGCCCCCGGCCGCCAGCGCACGCCCCTCCAGCCCGCGCGAGAACGCCGCCTGCAGGTTGGCTCCGACGGCGCCGGCAGCCTCGGCCGACTCGTGCGCGACGCGAGCCGCGGCGAGCGGCTCGCCGCGTGCGAGCAGCACGGCCGCTCGCGCCCTGCCGGCGAGCGCAGACGGAAGCTTCAGCGCCAGCTGCGCCGCGTCCTGTTCCGCGCGCCGTGCGTAGCCGTCGGCCGCGTCCACGTCGCCGGCGGCCAGCTCGGCGAGCGTGAGGCTCTCCCAGTCGAAGCAGCGTTCGACGGGCATCGTGCGGGCGACGTTCTCTCCACCGAGCTCGAGCAGCAGCGTTCGGCCACGTTCGACCTCGCCCAACTCGAGCCATGCGACGCCGAGCCCCCAGCCAGGCCCCCCACCGCCGTTCGGGATCGTGCCCCCGGCCAGCCGCGGGTCGACGCGGGAGCTCTCCTCGTGCGCTGCGAGCGCGCCTTCGAGGTCCCCGGCGTAGTACAGCGTCCAGCCGAGCTCGAAGAGAGCGCGATAGAGCTCGTGCGCGCTCGCAGACAGCCGCGCCGCCTCGAGCGCCGCCTCGCAGAGCTCGATCGCCTCGCGAAGACGACCCTGCATCTCGAAGGGGAAGTTCCTGGCGAGCGACAGCGGCACCAGCAACCGGCCCTGGCCGAACGCACGAGCGATCGCGATGCCTCGCTCCGCGTGAGCGACGGCGTCCTCGTAGTGCTCGAGATACGTCTCGGCCCAGACGAGGTGATAGAGCGCCTCGAGCCGTGGGGCAAGCTCGGCGTCCGAGAGGGCATCGACCTCGGCGCACGCCTCTCGCCGGTGCTCGCCGGCGTTCGCGACATGCCCGGCTGTCGTCTCGGCAAGACAGAGAGCCGCCGCAGCCGCAGCGATGAGCGGTCGATCGCCGACGTCGCGCGCCGTCGCCGACGCACGCAGACCCATCTCCACTGCCTGCACGAAGTCGAGCTCGTAGAGCCCGTCGACCGCGAGCTCGATCTCGAGCGCCGCAGCCTCGACCGTCGTGCGATCGGGAAGCTCCTCCCAGGCGCGCGACAGACGTCGATGCGCCTCCTCGTGACGGCCGAGCCAGTGCTCGACCGCAGCGCAGTGCGCCGTGAGCTCGACCCTGCGCGTCACCGCGTCCTCGGGAAGGAGCTCGTGCGCCTCGAGCAACGCAGCCCGGCAACGGTCGAGCTCCCCGAGAGAGCGCAAGGACGACGCGAGGGCCAGGCGCACGTCGACCTGGCGCTCGTCTCGTGCGGGCAACAGTCGCAGCGCCGACTCGAACCAACGCGCCGCCGCGGCGGGCGCACTGTCGGCTGCCGCCGCTCCGGCCTCCAGCAACAGACCGATCGCCTCCTGGTCCCCCTGCCCCGCGTACTGCTCGGCATGGTGGGCGCGCTCTGCCGCCGGAGCGCCGCGGGGCTCGAGCGCCGCGGCTGCGCGTGCGTGCGCTCCGAGCCTCCAACCGGCGGGCGCCGACTCGTAGACCGCACGTCGGACGAGCGGATGACGAAAGACGAACCGCCGCGGCACCGACGTCGGACGGATCAGGTCGAGGGCCAGCAGGGCGTCCAGAGCGTCGAGGCCCTCCGACGGAGGCATTGCCGCGATCGCCGCTGCGAGATCGGGCTCGAACGGATCCCCCGCGACGGCCGCGGCACGCAGCAAAACGAGTTGCGCGACCGACAGGGAGGCCAGCTCCTCGGTCAGCGAGGCCGCAACTGCCGACGGCACGGGCAGCCCGGACACGGCGACGGCCTCGCCGCCCTCGTCCAGCACCGTGTCCAACCGCCCCTCCTTCCCCGCCCGTCTCAGCTGCTGGACGTAGAAGGGGTTGCCGCCGCCGTAACGGTAGATCGCTGCGGCCGTACGCGGCTCGACGCCGGCGAGCAGCTCGTTCACCTCGGCCTCGGCGAGCGGCTCGAGGGAGATCGCGTCCACTGCGGGGCCGGCAAGCGCGGCACCGAGAAGCGGAGGGGCCTGCGCGCGCCGGAAGGCGAGGCCAAGGAGGACCGGCGCCTCCGGCCCGCGCCGCAGGAGCGCGGCCAGCAGCTCGATCGATGCCTCGTCGGCCCAATGGAGGTCGTCGAGCACGACGACCAGCGGGCGGTCCTGCGCGAGGAGCTCGAGCAGCGTTCGCGAGGCGCGATGGACGCGGTACCGCTCGTCGGGAACGGAGCCGCCCTGTCTCCGGGCGGGACGTCGCAAGGACGGAAGGATGTCGACGAGCTCCCGCGCGTCCTCCGTGCGCCACGATTCCCCGAGCTCGAGCTCCTGCGAGGCAACGTAGGCGTCCAACGCGTCGGTCCAGACGCCGAACGGCAGGTCCCGCTCGAACTCCGTCGCCGAACCACCGAGAACGAGGTATCCACGCTCCTCGGCCCGGCGATCCAGCTCGGTGAGGAGATGGGTCTTGCCGATCCCGGGCTCGCCGTCGAGCGCGATGCAGCCGGACTGCCCTGCCTCGAGCGCGTCGAGCCTCGCGTCGAAGCGCTCCAGCGCTGACTCGCGCCCGACGGTGGGGCCGACCCTGAACTCGAACGGCACCGCTCCGACCCTACTCCGTCGCTGCACGGAGCCCGGTTAAGGGGAAGTCCCCGATGTGTCGCGACGTCGTATGAGGCACGCTCACACGCATGCCGTACTTCCTTCTCCAGCACCGACACACCCCGGCCGAGTGCGCAGCCGCCTTCGCGGCGTGGACCGGGTTTCGAAGCCCGCTGCGACACGGTTCGGCGGCGTCGACCTGCCTCGCCGGCGGGCATGGGCTCTGGTGGCGCGTGCAGGCCACGGACGCGGCCGCGGCGCTCGCCCTGCTCCCGCTGTTCGTCGCGCGACGCACCACGCCGATCGAAGTCAGGGAGATCGAGATCCCGTGAGCGCGCTCCGCGACGTCGAAAGCGCGGGCCGCGGCCCTCCCGGCGACCATGAAGAGTGGATGTCAGC